>JACXTT010001191.1_pt1 | contig 43924 bp, 39 predicted proteins | sample 9270951 | NCBI WGS metagenome assembly JACXTT01 (sample SAMN15532306, study PRJNA645909) | rock metagenome | isolation source: weathered quartz diorite | place: Puerto Rico | collected 2017-06-21
GCATTGGTAGTGTTTTATAGAGAGCTGAGACATATAAAGTGAGGTCTCAGCAAGATTTGAATCACGCTGGCGATATCTTTAAGACCAAAAGATCAAGAAGGTGGTCCGAGTTACGCGTTGAGATCTTTACCATGGCACCACGATAGTGGTGCAGTTTTTAGAAGTTTATTATTAGATCTATATGCGAGCGATCGTAATTCAAAGCAACTGTATCGATAGAGTTTTGATTCTTAAAGACGGTATACTGAATTTGCACCTTTTTCGCAAGCTTGTACGAAATATTCCAAACGTATCCGCGCGAGGAGGTGAGTCCACCACCGAAGTCAGAGTCCGTAAATAAGCCTAAGACAGAATCTTTTTGTACTTCCTGTTGAGTCCAACCGAAGCCCCAAGATTTATAAGTAGCCAGTATTCCGTACGAGGTGGCTTTATTGAGCTGATCGGCGTCTTTATTCTTAAGAGCCTCATAGAAAAGCGTGACTTCAACAGCCCACACCTTTCTTTTAACCTCGAGAAGAAATTGTTCGATATCAAAGTTGGTGGGATAGTTGCCATTGATATCTAAGGTATTACCGTTTCCGTTTGCCCCAGTTGTAAAGTTTCCTGGAGGATTGTCTTTCAGATCGGTATAAGAGAATGATCCAACACCAATGGTTACAAGCCAGTCTTTGGGCTTCCACTGCAAGCCAAGCTGAACTGCATTCAACAAATTGGGGGTTTGACTTTCACCGAATTGGGAATCGTAATTTTCGCGAATCCAAAACGATCCGCCTTGGGCAAATAAATCAATCTCGTCAGTGGCCGCCCCCAAGAACTTCAATCCCAAGCCTTCTAGGGTGATGTCACGATCAAGCAGCATTTGATTTTTTCCGGCAAAGATAAATGGCTGAGGCATTTTACCGCCATAAATATTTAACGAAGAAATAGGCTTATAGTCGAAATAGGCCTGATCTAAACCAAAAGTACGTCTGGGCATACCTGGAGCTTTTTCATCCCCCAAAGTTTGATTTCCGCTGTTTGCTGCGCTTCCAGTCATGAGGCGTAAGGTGAGTTTCAAGTTTTCAAGGACCTGACTTGAAACTCCGAATCGTGCTTGAATTCGTTGCATCCTTCTTTCTTGTTTCGGTTCTTGAGTCTCGGATTGTTGTCTATAACGAAAATCGCCAAAAAATTGAAGGGGTTCTTCTTTGGGTTCTTCTTTTTTTGATGCGACTTCAGTCATCACCGGAGATGTTGTGGACGAAGTCGGGGACTGTGGCATTGGCAGAGTCGATACGGAACTTTCAGAAGAGTCGGCAGAATTTTTTATACCTGTGGAAGTCGTCGCGGCTTCTTGGGCCCATAAATTTTGCGCTATCAAAACTGCAAAAATAAAAGTGATATTTTTCATAAACGAACTCCTAAAGGTAAATATGCGCAATCAACCAAACGACGTTTTGGTATTCATCCAGCTGAGATGAGTCTTTTTGTTTTCGGAAGGTGGCGAAAAAATCGAAATTTGGAAATGGAAAGTATTGAACGCCAAGACCATAAGCTTCTACATGGGGGTCGGTCGTTTCGGTGTCAGCATTGTAGTACTCTTGAGTAATAAAGAGTTGCACTCCCTGGGTGTACTCATAACCAACTTTGACGAGATCAACAAATCCTGTCTTTCCACCTGGATTATGTATTCTATCTGCCTGAAAAAGTGTTGATATCTCAGGCGTCCAGCCAATCAAGGCATAAATCCCTTCAAAAGCTTTTTCCTGATCTATGGAGTTTTGGGTGAGTGTGGTGTGATAGATATTTGCGCCGGCCCGGACTGTTTTGCCGAAAACTTTTGAAATCTGCAGCGCATATCCTTTTTCAGGGTCATATTTGTCAAAATTTGCGCGCTCTAAAATTCCCGTAGCAGTGACTTGATAGTTTTCATTACTCCAGGAGGCTTCAACTGAAACTCGTTCCTGACCAGGATTGAATTCCAGGTAACGTCGAGTAGCAAAAGTGTGTTCGGCGATATTAATTCCATAAGTTGGATAAAATCGACCGGCTCTTATTGCCGCTCCCTCTGCACCATCACGCCAGTTTTGAGAATATTGTGCCCACAATCGAGGAGTGTAAATGAAATCGCGCCACTCAGCATCTGGTTTAGAAGGTTCATAACGTCCAATGGATCCATAAAATGAAATGTTCTCTGTCGCTTTAACAAGTGCATCAATATCCACTTGCATGATCATAAAGCGGCCTTTAGAGGCCACCGAACTTTCGCTGAACGTTTGCAGAAGTCGCGCATTGGCTCCTACACTCAGCCATTCGGGAGTTTCAATTTCCCAATAGTTTTTTTCTGATTTTGACGTCTTAAAAATTGAATCGTTGCGAGAAAAAAGTTCTTTCCCTAGTTCTTTTCCATACTGAGAAAGTAAATCGCCACCTTGTCGAGTCGTGTGACAAGCCATGCAATTCACGTATCCATGACGAATCATTTCAGGGTAGGCAAAAACATTTATTGAAATAAAGAATAAGACCAAAAGAACGAAAATACTTTTCACTCAGGCATTCCTTGGGAAATCCATTTAAGTAAGGCTTGTTTTTCTGTCTCGGACAGCGCCGAGTAAGGTTCCAGAGGCATTGTTTGATTGACGATTGCCGATTTAAAAATGTTTGAGATGTTATTTTTGACAACTTCTAAAGATTCAAAATCAAGGCCTGCATCCGGATTTTTTCCCGAGTGACAGTCCAGGCAACTCGTTCTCAGGACCTGGTTTTTAATGACTGTCCAATTAATGGGACCTTTGATCGTGCCCGCACGGCGTCCCGTATTTTTCTCTGGAGCTCCGGCTTCAAGCCATCCTTTCAGTAAATCAAATTGTGCGTTGCTGAGCGAATTTGGAGGCATATCTCTTTTTTCAATAGAACGATAGTAAATGCGATTCATGTTGGAGCGCACTTGTTGGTAGGACTCAAGACTTAATCCGCCTTGATTGCCTCCCGCCGAAGAGTGACAGCGCAAACACTGCGGTCCTAAAACATTCATTTGTAAACTAGGATAATCTAAACTTGCGGCAAGCATCGCATTGACTTGTGCACCGGCAACTGGAGATTCTTTTTTCACATGATTGTAATTACACCCTGCAAGTGTCAAGGAGGTTACCAGATAAAATAAAGACAAGTGAAAAAATAATCCTGACTTCACTTAAAACCTCTCAAGATCAGAGGTGGCACTGATTTCGACTTGATCAGCCACAGTGATTCCTGCAAATGAAGGAACATGAATACCGAACTCAGAAAGTTTCAATTGAAAGCCAGCAGTAAGTTTTAAGCCTTCCTTTATATTTTTGATTGTAAATTCGCCTTGCACGTTTTTTTGTATGCCATGTAAATCCAAGGTTCCTGTAAAGGGCACTTTCGTTTCAGTTTCCTTATTTAAAGCTACTTTAGGGATTGAAAGATTATTGATGGAAAGAACTGCATTTTCGTATTTTTCAACTTCTAGATACTTTTCTTTCATATGGCGATCGCGCAAAGCAATTCCTGTTTCGCAGTTTTTCATGCTTACTTTGAGCTGACCTGATACAAGAAAATTTCCGTCTTTTTCTTGAACTGACAATTCTCCCTCAGGACCTTCACTTTTTCCATCAATGCGAATGGCGCTAGGGTTGCCAATGGCCAAGAATCCTGTCGATCCGCGTGTTTTAGAGAACTTAAATGAGGGTGCTGCAAAAACACTTTGGCTTGCCAGAGTTAATAGGAGGATTGCAAATTTCATGGGGTTTTGTCCTTCTTTGAATAAGTCATTTCGCATTGATCATTGGTCGGGCGCACAGTCCCTTGAGACATGTCCTGTAGATAGTAGAAAATTGCGTAACCAATGTTGAAAGCGGCACGATCCAGCCAAGCATCTACCTTATCCGGATAAAGTGGCTTGTTCGTATTTGAATCAAACGCTAAGTTTGGATCCCCAGGGCTTAAATTATTCACGAAACAAACTTTGTTGAAAATCTCGTGATCCATAAAAAGTGGCGTCGATGTTTTTGACGTTGAAATTTGATTCAAACATTTTTCGCGCATCTGATTGAGCATTTGGGCTCCATGCTTGCCCAAATAGCTCGACAATTCAGATGGAAATTGCACTCGTGTACCTTCCATCGCCATCCAGAATAGATACTGAGCGGCGTAGTTCTTTCCATTGCTATTGAAGGCTTTTAAGTTCTCGCCTTTTTTGCCGAACATGCCATTGGCAAGATCGGCAACGCGAACGGCGCCGCCAGACCACTGCATGATTCCTCGGGCAAGTGAAGAATTTCCGTCAGCATTCGGACCATGACATTTCATGCATGAAGTTCTGAAATACCAAGACCCTGGTGTCGAATAATAAACTTCTCCAAAGGGACGTTTGGGTTGAGTGCCCTTCATCATCCACGGTTTTTGTTCGTCCTTCGGCAAGTCTTTTTTAGGAAACTCACAGATGTCCTTTTTGCTCCAATAGCCCACGGGAATTTCCTGCGTGATGGCTTGTTGAAGTTCTGGCGTCAGACTTAAATTACGGAATTTTTCTGGCATTCCTGACACTGGATCATTCCAGTCAGGGCGGCGAGGGACATAGACATCACTTGTTGAAACTGTGAAGTCCTGATCAATCCATTTAAAATCATTTTCCTTTTTGCAAGTCGGTTCCCATACTTCAGCTGCGCGTTCACTTTCAAAGCTGCGCACCCATTTGCCCATGATTCTTAAAATCCCGCAGTCAGGGCCACCGGGAGTATTCATTGGCATCTGGCTTGTTAAACCCAGTTGCTGAGAAGAATCAGCAACTTTTCTCCAGATATGGCTTTGATCTAAATCGCCATTTTGATGCACGATCAAACGCGAAGGAATTTGGGTAGAGTGAACCTTGGTATTAAAACCGAAAACAGATCCGGCAGTAAGATTTAAAGTGACGCCATTTTCTTTTGAGAACGCCAAACCATTGGGATTGTGACAGTGGGCACAATTGCCAACCATGTATCCAGAGGCGCGCAATTCATAGGCATTTCGTGGAGCACTTGTTCCTAGCTTTTCTAAAATAGGCCACTCTCTTTCAACTGGAGAGTTTTCAATGAAGCCATAAGTTCTTAGGCGTTCAACCTGAGTCACCTCTGGGTACGACGTTGGTTCTTCGCGGCCGGCTTCACCAAAAGCTCTGCGATGCAATTGCAGAGGTGAGAATCCTAAAACAAAGTTCTGACCTTGAGATCCCATATGACAGTCCAAACATCTTTGGCTGCCGGGGATGGCATAATTACGAAGCTTTTTAGAGATTTCATCAACTGTGACGGTAAAAACTGTGTCTTTAAATGGAGCCCCATCGCGATAAGGAGTTTCGACCAGGGTTGCACTTTGCTCGCTCTCATCCCATTTATAAGTACCAAAAAGACTTTTCTGCCAAGGCTTGCGTACGACAATGAGTCGGGTTTCAATGCGGCGATAGCGAGTTTTGCCATTAGCCATTTTAATTTTTTTATAAAAGAATTTATAGAGTCGCGTATTTTCAGGAACGTCAAAGAAATCTTGTCCCTCAATATATTTGGCAGCTTGTCTGACCAACTTGAGGCCTTCTCGTTTCATTGGTAGATGAATCCAACGCCCTTTACCGTTATTGTCGGCCCAAAGAGGATATTCGACGGTGTAGGAAACGGTTCCTTTTTTCGCCAGCTCATAAGCATCTAAAGAAAAAAGATCGGTGTCAGAAATATTTTGCGGAAGTTTGTCCATAGACGCAAACTCACGATCCTTCCAATAGTCAAAACCGATAATTTCGGCCTTCGGTGTACAGTTGCCTGACTGACTTCCTCGAAAGCGTGGTTTTTTTGGAGGTTCTGGAGTCGCGTTGGGATCTAAAGAAAAACTGCCTTCCGGTTTTCCAGCGGCAGCCCATGCTTGTACTTTTTTTCCTAGAGCTAAAAATGCTTCAGGATTTTTTCTTCGTCGTTCTTCAGGAGGCATTCTTTTCGTTGGGTCACTATGGAAGATATATTCAGAAACTTTATCAGAGATTTCAACAAATCCTGGATAATAGGAAGTCTTTCCTGCGATGGTTCTTACCTCTCCTCGATAGGAGTCAATGTATGTAAATCCTCCGCTTTGAGCCGGAGCTTGATGGCAACTCATGCAGGCCGAGTTGATGCCATCACGTAGGTCACTAAAACTGATCTGGCCGCTGCCTTTGCCACCCTCATACTCAATTTCATCATAGCTATAAGTTTTATCTGTGCTTGGACATTGCATTGCACGGAGCTGATCACTTTCTTCTGGAGAATATTTTCCTCCACAAGAAGCGATTGTAAATGAAACGAGAACAAGCAGAATCGCCGAAAGGGCGACTCTGCTTGAAGATTCATAAGATTGTGAAAAGGATGACACCAATCTCACAAATTATCCTTAGTCGATAGTTACGAAATCGTGGTCTTGAACGATTGGATCAAGGAATGAACGATCGAGAAGTTGCTCAAGAAGTTGAGCTTCTACTTGGTTCGGAGTGTGGGAACCTGTTGCTTCGTAGATGAATAATTTACGAGCTAATGGGTAAGTTTCATTGCGAATAGTTCCCGCTGTAGGAGCAACATAAGAAGTGCCGGTTCTAGCAATAGCCACTTCACGGTTGTGATCATTTTTACCGCTAAGACCTGCGTAGCCAATTGCATCTACGTCTGTTGCTGTTTTTTCAGCGATGTCAGCTGTTTCGGCAACAATAGTCACGCATGCGCCGAATTTTTTTACGCCAACCAAAGTTTTAAAGGTATCTGTAGTTCCAGAAAGATCATCACGACGGAATGCATGAATAGCAGTTGCTTTACCAGCGCCTGGAACTTGAGCCCATGACGTGATCTCACAAGAGAAAATACGAGCCAACGTGTTCAAATCCAAACCTGGAGTGCCGTTTGCACCATTTACAAAAACAGAAACGCCATCCAAAGCCACAACGTGAGCAACTGGATTGATGCCAGCAGCGCGTGCTTGAGTCAAAAATTCCGGCTTCATTTCACGAGACATTGCTGTGATTCCGATTTCGCCGTTAACCAAGGCTTTTTCGCCAACGCCTGAGCCGCCGCCTACATAACCGATAGCTTGATCAAGACCAGATGCAATAATTGCGTCAGTCATAACGCCGCCCATAGTATCAGATCCAGAAACTAGATGTTTAGACTGAGCGAAGGATACTGTCGACGCCAGCAAAGTTGCTACCAATAGGGAATACTTCATACTCTCTCCTTATGTTCTGATGAATTTCAGATGGCGCGGACTTTCGCAGAATCAAAAGGAAATATCACGTTGGGTTTTGGGTAGTTCTGTTGGTTAAAGGTCAGGAAATGGTTTAGACGCAATTCGCCGTTAGGTTTGCGTCAGTTGGATGGGCGCGCATGAAAATTTTAAGAAGCTGCATTTACGCTACTAAGTTCATAGCCACATTGGCGGCACTTCATCACAAAGATGCCTTGAGGATTCGTATCAAGGAAAAGAATTGAGTCAACACAAGTAGGGCAAGATGCATTGTTCGGGATCGCTTCTACGCGAGTCACAGGCCCATGAATCAATTCAAAGACAATATGCTGATCATCTTCGAAGCCTTTAATGACCTTTTCTCCAATGCTCTTAATATTGTAGCTTTCAAGGGCTAGACTTTGCGCAATATCAGAGTCGATTAAGATCTGATCGGGCAGAGCTAGATTCGTTAAACGAGAGGCAAACGGCAAAGGCGCTCCGATGGCAGTGTAGGAGCGGAAGAATTTCTTATTTCCGTAGAAACCGACATTGGCGTAACCCGCAGAGATACCAATGCGAATTTGCATTTCTTTCTTCCAGTTAAGAAGATAGAACTCACGATCCTGGCGTAGAGCCTCGCGGACTTCAAGGGAAGCCAGACAAGTTCTTTGCATGAAGTCGCCATAGCGAATGGGGTCGTTGGCAAAAGCTAGAATCCCGTCGCCTTGGAACTTATCAATAGTCAGATCATATTTAAGGAAGATGGATACAACGGTGTCCATGAAGCGCGCAAGCACGAGATCAACCTTGGCTTGATCCAGACGAACCACGCGTTCTGTAGAACCCACGATGTCGACGAAGATGGCGCAGATTTGTGCTCTGCGAACTCCTTTTTCCAGGTCCACTTTACCTTCGCGAATGGCTTGCACCACTTGCGGACTGAACTGCGTGCTTAGAGTATTTAAACGAACAGCTTCTTCAGTTTTATTTTTAATAACATGGTCACGATTCGCAATTTCGGATTTCAAGGCTAGACGGCTGTTGATTTCGCGGATGCGCAGCTTTTCGTTGAAGAAGCGAATAAGGAAGCAAATGACTATGGAACCCACAATAAAGAAGGCATTGAGCAGTATGCCAAAATAATCACTTCTGGTTTTAGCTTTGATCAATACCAAAGAGAAATAGGGAAGGTAAATTCCCGTCGTGGTCAAAGCAAAGAAGTTCAGAGAGAACGGAATGAATGAAAGGGCACCTAGAGCGACAAGATTAAGACCCGCATAGTATCCCGTGGTCACATCAGGGATGTAAGCCACCATCACGTTGATGGGAAGAGCGACGAAGAAGGCATAGCAAGTAGCAATCCACTGAGATTTTGTAGAGGTTTGCTCTTTTTCAATGAAATATTTTGCAGTAAAGCAAACAGGGATGATCGTCAGACGGAGAGCTAGAAATTGCCATCTGAGTTGCGGAATATAAATTAAATCGGCCAGCCAGAACGCCAAAAAGAGTGGCACAGCCATCCAATTGGCGATCACCTTAAGGACCGATTTAATTTCTTCTGTCACTTCGAATTCGCGCAGGTCCTTCGAAGTGATCTCTTTTCCGTTAAACAAATGGATGCCCTATCCTTATTTTTCGATCACAACGAAAAGGTTTACTCCAAGAGGCTCTTTTTCAACCCAGATCTTAGAGCCTATGCCTTTAAAGATTCTCAAAAGATCTTCTTCAGATCTGTAAATCAAATGCCAATCAAGAATCAATTCCATGAACGGCACACAAGGGTTGTCTTTGCTGAAGTTACCGATGATCACACGACCACCCGGTTTCACAGCCGCCAACATTTTTTGTGCTGCCATTTGTGCTACAGGCTCTGTGAAATAGTCAAACAGACCCGCAGAATAGATTAAATCATAGTTTTGTTCTGGCAAGCCTGCAGCGATAACGTTACGAATAGCCATATTGTTAAATTTGAAATTGAAACCTGACTTCACAAAACGGTCTACTGATTGAAGTTGTCTTTGGGCATGCTTCAAAGACTCTTCGTCTTGATCTAAGCATGTGAATTCAGCAGGACGGCCATAGAACTGGCTGGCATTTTGAAGGAACAGTTGTTGTTCCATTGCAGGACCGCTGGCTACGGACATAACTTTTACCGGCGTGTTTTTAGGAGTTGCCGTGAACAGTTGTGTGATCTTTTCGAAAAGATACTGACCACGGTTTTTAACTGCCGCACCCGCAGGCTCGTCGATAAAATACTTATGCATACATTGGTCGAACAACGTTTTGCCAACCAATTCATCGCGATAAAGGTGATTCATCATTTCATAGTCACCCGCATAACCACGCGGTTTGAAATAAGCGCGATTTGCAAACGGAGCGCCGTAAACAAGGTGCCCGATTTGATTGCGTGCAAATTCAGTGGCCCACTTCAATTGCTCAGGAGTGAATTTAGAAATGAAAGTTGGAACTTTGGCATATGTAGTAGGAATCACGTGACCAAGGTATTCAGACACCGTTTCAGCGATAGTCAGCTTATAGTCTTGAGCCTCTTTCCAGTTATCAACGGGAGCATCCGCTTCTAGTTTGTCGATATGACCTTTAAGCTTTTCCAGCCAGTCTTTCATTTCATAAACGAATGTTTTAAATTCTGCGGGAAGTTGTGCAAGATTTTGCGCATAAAGAGTTTGCTCTTTGATCACTTCAGCTGAAACTTCTAAAGCTTTGATGCGATCCATTTTGAAGGGCTCACCAATCACTTCGAAACCCACAATCATTTCTCCAGTCACGGATTTGTTGTGTTGCTCAAAGCGGGCCCAGCGAAGACTCAAATTTTGAGTCATAACATTCTTGAACAGAACGTCCGCTTCCATGTTTGGATTTTTAGCAAAATGATCTTTCATTCCCGGAAAGTCCGTTGCTGAAACAAGCACAGCGCAACCAAAGTGGCTGATATTCAGAACTTCAAATTGACGACCGTTGAAATCCAAAAAACACATGCCAGGTTCAAGCGGCGTACGATCTTGGCGAACAACTTTTTTTCGAGTGGATTCGTCGATATGAAAGAACTCTTGTTTCATGGCGTTGGAACTCATCGTGATACCCCTGTTTAGTTAAAGTAAGCGTCTCTCTTATCGTCTTAATCGTTTCGGAGTTTATAGTCTGGCCTCACGTCCCGGTCCTAAGGACAGATCTAAGGGACGAAGGTCGAGTGAAGTTATTCGTGAAATAAGCCGAAATATTTTATGAATCGAAATGAATTTAAATGGACGGATATATCCACTCAATGGAGATCTTTCATGAAGAAGATTGCAACTCTGGTACTTGCCACGGCATTTACTTTTGGAAATACGGGCTGTCAAAGTCCCTCAATGAAGTCGGACAGCCAAAGAAAGCCAGCGAGTACAGAAGATCTCTTTTCTGGCGCGTCAAAAGTTTTGCGCGAGCTTAATGATAACACGGTTTTCAACGCCAAGACTTGCGCGACTTATATTAACGGTATGACAGACTACCTTTACGGTGCATCTTCTGACTATTTTGTCCCGAAGACTGTGCAAGAAGTGGCCAAGTTGAAAGAGCAGGGCGTGGACTTGATGAAGTCCTTATTCCAGGTGCGCGTAACTTTGCGAGAGAAATTTCAGCAATTTGACGAAAAAAATGAACTGACTCCAGAGTGTGTTTTAAAGGTGCGTGAGGGGATCCAGTATTCTCGCATCACTGAAGAGTATATTTTAGAATGGTTGGTTCATAATAAAGTTGTAGATGTTCGAACTCCAGCGATTCTTGCCGCAGATCCTATTTACACCATGACGAACCCGAAGTTTGAAGGCTTTAAACTTCAAACTGGTGATCTTTTGATTGTGCGTGGAAAAAGTTACGTGTCTGCGATGATCGCACGTATTGCTGACGAGGAGGGAAACTTCTCTCACTTGGCGATTGTGGGCGAAGACAAAAAGGGCAATCAGTATATCGTAGAATCTTTGATTCAAACGGGCGTGATCATCACTCCCTTAGAGAAATGGCGTAAAGCTCAAGATGCCCGTGTGGCCTTGTATCGTCATCCAGATAAGGACTTGGCAAAGCGTGCTGGTCAAATCATGTATGAATTTACCAAGGCGGGGATCGAAAAGAACGGTGAGATTCGCTATGACTTTGGAATGAACGATGCGAATTATAACGACGGTTTCTTCTGTTCGGAAGTTGCTCGTTACGCTTATGACAAAGCATCAAAGGGCGCTGTGATTGTGCCAAAATTTAGAAGTTCGGTGACAAAGTTTAAAAACACGGATTATCCGGTTTCATTGGGTGTGACTGCAAAAACATTGTTTGCGCCTTATGATATGGAAGTGGATCCACGTTTTGATTTCGTAGCTGAATACAAGTACTATCCATTGCTTCGCCAGGTGCGCATGCAAGATTCGGTTTTACAAAGCGTTTATGACTGGATGATTAAAAAGGGTTATGAGTTCCATTTCTCTGTCCCGGCAACAGGCAAAGCTTACTTGGGAAAATTCCTTCGTCAATTTGGTTTGGTGAAAGATGTTCTTCCAAAGTATATGCCGATCCAAACTTTAAAAACGACAGCGCAGTTTGAAGCTGTGGCAACGACTTTAGAGAAAAACTTGTACGAGAAAGAAGACAAGTACTACAAGGCGCACGGCTATTTGCCGACATTCCGAGAGTTCCTGTCGATCAATGATGAATACCGCAGGAACGACTGTGAGTTGCACAAAGATTTCGAAAAAACTTTGAACTCACCATTCCAAGAGGACCGTCGCGATAGCTTGGATCGTTCGAAGTTTCACTGGTTCTTCTATTCTAAAGCGAAGACTTGCGAATAGGCCTACAAACTAATAAGCCAATAAAAAAACCCGCTCTTTCGAAGCGGGTTTTCTTTTTTATTTCGACTTAATTTAACGTGAGATTAAATTTTCACAGACTTCATATGAAGCTGCCAAAGTTTCATGCCCATTTGGAATTCAAGGTGGGCTACTTCCAGATCGTGTTTGATCTCCGCAAGCTTGTGATCGTAAGCATCTTTAAGCTCTTCACGTTTACGAACAGCATCAATTTTGAATTGTTCATAATCTTCGCGAAGCTTTTTCATTTTGTTTTGAGCTTCGATGATTTTCTCTTTCATAGCTGCCAATTGATCTTCAGCGAAGCCATGTTTTTTCATCTCAGAGGCCTCAGCCTGCAAGCGCGCCTTCAAGATCTCAACGTTAGAGATCTGACGAAGCTTTGTCGCAAGACCCACAAGGTTCAAAGATTTGATAACCCATTTAGTTGGATCCCAGTGGTACCACTTGATGCCGTTGCGATAGTCGATTTGGAACTTATGATGGAAGTTATGGTAACCTTCACCATGAGTCAGAACCGCTACGAACCAAGAGTCACGGGCAGAGATCTCTTTTGAATAAGTTTGTTTACCTAAAGTATGGCAAAGAGAATTCACGAAGAATGTGCTTTGCTGAGTTAGAGCAATACGCAAACCACCACCGATAACTAAGCCACCCAAAGGTGAGCCCATCATCCAACCAATTAACGTCGGCAAACCGAAGCCCATGAGGATCGAAAGTGGAAGATAGTAGTCGTGTTGGAATTTAACCATCCAGTCTTTTTCAAGATCTGGAGCATGGATTTTTTGATCCACAGAATCTTTGAAGAACAACCAGCCCATATGAGCATACCAGAAGCCTTCATTGATGTTGTAAGGGTCTTTGTCTCCATCAATATGCGTGTGATGGCGGCGATGGTCTGATCCCCATTTTAAAGCAGAGCCTTGGAAGCCTGAAGCACCAACAAGCAAGAACAATGCTTTTGCTACTGGATGAGCGTCATAGCTTTTGTGAGAGAATAAGCGGTGATATCCCGCAGTGATACTCAAGTTAGTTGCTGCCGCGAACGCAAGAGCGAATAAAGCAATATCCCACTCAAAACCGTAGTTATAGAAGTAGATAGGCATGAGAATAAAAGTTACCAGTGGATTGATCACGAGGAATAGAGCCACGGGCCATTCAATTCTTTTTTTGGTCATTTGCACCTCTGACTAAAAGCCTATCAGAGGTGTGATTTTTTCGATACTAAATTTGCCTAGTTAAAATGAATAACCCACCGCAAGTTTGAGATAAGTTCCACTCATATTGATATCTTGCGTTGAAGCATTGCCAGTCGAATCGACAGCATTTTTCCAGCGAAAATCCATATAGCCGATTTCACCGCCAATGATCGCTCCAGCGAGATGAACGCCACCTTCAAGGCCAAGACTGTAACTAGTTTGTGAACCTCCACCGAAATCTGATTTGACTGCTCCATTTTCAGTGGCCTTCATGCTGACTGAATGTGAAAGTCCATATGTTACAATGGGACCGAGGTAAATCAGAGTGTCAATGATGTGGTAATTGAGAAGCAAAGATGTGCGCGTGTATTTTTCCTTGAATTCAACGCCATTGCCATTTGCTGTAAGACCCATATCTTCATAGCGAAGTCCAAATCCTGGCACAAGCGGGATAGGAAGATTCACAACGACATCCGCACCCAATCCATAGGTGGGAACAACACTGGGGGCAGAGCCTCCACAGGTTGGACACAGAGGTCCAAGATCGGTGTTGCTCACAAGCAGACCATAATTCAAACGCAGATCGACGAGAGCTTTAGCTTCTTGAGAGAATCCAGCCACGGTTGAGGCCACAAGAACAAACAATGCAAATATATTTTTCATCAACGCACTCCTAGTGATATCTCTCCATTCTAATACCGTGGATGTGATCCTACAAATCAGGTCTCAAATTCAGACTTTGGTCTGACGCCTTTTTAGACAAAAAACTGATACTTTTATTAGATGCTCATCGATGTGTTGCGACCTGAGGCTTGGGACGAAGTAAATGACTCTGTAAAAAACTATTTAGGTCTTGAACCTAAAGTTCGTGCCCGTGTTTATCGCGGTCTCGCGCATGCCATTTATGAGATCTCACAGGGCACAGCTCACTTTATGGCACATAAACGCGCCATCGGTGTGATCAAAGGGCAAACGCCAGTTTTTGAGAATCTTCTTCCGTACTATTATAAAGAAACTTACGAAGTCAATGTTCGCTCACACACGCAAATGAGTGATGTGAAAGAGTGGGTTGAGGGCTTAAAGAAAGAAACTTGTTTTGTGATGTTCGCAGAAGATCATCCCGTAACAGGGGAGCTTTACCCTTTTGCGGATGAACTTGATCGTTTGTTAAATGAAAAACGCATTTATTCTTTCCGCGTTTCTCATGCCCGTCATTTTTCAGAGGCCGTTGAAATTCGCCCGTACTCTGTGCGCATTTGTTCTTTTTCAGCGGATGCAGCAGTGGCTGTTCTGGGTGAACGCTTTCGTTCGCCAGCTATGGTTGTTGAAAACATGGCTTGGGATAAAGAGAATTTTTTGACGGAGTTGGACAAAGCCCGTGCTGAGAAAAGCGTGAATCCAGCCCTTGTAGAACAGTTTGAAAACGAAATTTCTGAAGCTGCTGCCTTATATTTCAAGTCAGGAACGACACGCCTGTATGATCGTGCGGTTTGTGTATTCCATGATGTCAGCGCGGAAGCACTTGCCGAAAATGTATTTAAAAAAATAGGTCTGTCTTCGCAGGAAGGCTGGCTAAAGATGAGCAGCACTAATATGTGCTACTGGTCGGGAACCAAGATGTTCCGTCATTGGTGGGAGCCAGAACCTTCCCAGGAGCTTCTGCGCGGCCTGCTTGTCATTGGCCCGGATCTCTTGAACACAAAAGACTTTGCCAAGTTGCTGATATCTTCGTATGAAGAGATAAAGCAACAGCAAAGTTGGAGTCTGTGAGCCAAGGCAAAGATCGCTTCATCATCCTAAGAAAAATGAAATACGGCGAAGCCGATTTGATTCTGCACGCCTTATCAGTTAACGGTGAGAAGCTATCATTCATAGCCCGTGGTGCCTTAAGAAGTAAAAAGCGTTTCGGCGGGGGGGTTCTGGAACCATCGCACTTCGTCACTCTGACTTACAAGCCTGGCGGCGGTGAAGGTAAATTAAACGTCCTTCAAGAGGCCACCTTGGTGAACGACTTCGCTGGGATTCGCGCTGATTATGACAAATTGGAATTTGCACTGCACGTTTTAGAATGTGTCAGCAAAGTCAGCCAAGAGGGCGATCAACATTCTGATTTCTTATTCAATTTGCTCGGCCACACATTGCGTGCGACCGAGACCGCGAAAGATATTTTGATTTTAAAAATGCATTTCTATTTGCGATTCATGCTTCAACAGGGCGTCATCGACGCGGAACCATGGATGACGCCTTTCCTGCGCACGAACTTAAGTGATACCAACACTTTGTTGAATCAACGCCAGTTGGTGGATGATGAACTTCATAACGTCGAGATTATGGTTCGTCATTACCTTCAGCATGCGATGATTTAGTTCAGATGGAAGCTCGCAAGTAATTTGCCCGCCATCGAATTTGGAAGTTCGAGATGGACATTACAACCTAACAGCAGAAGAACGAGAGTTAAATGAACACAATATTTAACTTTGCCTTTTTTATCGCCAGCTTTAACTGTGTTCCACTGTTCTAGCTTACTTAAGCTAAGAATGGCTCCCGCATTTAGCATTCCATTGATGGTGCCTAGAGACGAAGAACAAAGAGCGAAAATAAACAGAGTCACAATCCAGTTTGTATTATTACTAGTTCTCATATTAGTTGCCTCTCATCGGAGTGGAAATCTGCTTGAAAGATTTCTTTTGTTTTTCAATATCAAATCCCGGCATTTTCTTGTCTTCTAGAAATCTTGTGTAAACGGTTTCATCTTTTTTTGTTGAGTCATCGTCATCTGAATTATCACCATCTATCGTGCTCGGGTCTTTCGGTGTTGAAGGTGTTTGGGGATCAGAGCTTTTTGGCGTAGGTTCAGTATCATCTTTCGGCGGAGGTGTAGATGGAATGTCACCACCCGCAGTTTTAGGAGGGTTTTCCTTTGGATCTCCCGTAGGTTTTGGGTCATTTTTTGGAGGAGGATCTTGCTTCTTCGGTTCAGGTTTATTGCACTCACTGCTTCCCGAACAAATGACCGCTCCGGTCGCTGCGCCAGCAACGGCTCCAATAATCGCTCCCCAAATGCCATTCTTTTTGCCCCAGCCAGCCATAGTGCGAGCTCCTTCTAGCATTTCGATCGAACATTTAAGCGCGCACTCGCCACTCATAGAAACCATGTCCATTTTAGAAAACAAACCTCTTGGACGATCTTCAAGGTTATCGTTAGACGAACGGGGAGTGGATACTCCATCTGATTTTCCCTGATAACCTCTTTTAGAGACATCATCATCGGAATTCATTTGTCTGGGAGTGCTAGTGAGATGTTTCTTGGGCTGATAGTCCATGGATTGTTGAGAATCATCACTGCGCATTTGATTTGGATACTGGTCACGACTGGCGAAGTTTATAAATGAACTCTTTCCAAGAAGAGCTTCGGCCATAAAGTCGGAGCTATCTCTGAAAGTAGTGGAAGGTTGTTGATTTTTTTTGAAGTCATCGCCGAGCACCTTTTGCATCGAAGAAAGAATATCTCGATCATTAAGCTTAATAACGTTATCGAAACTTTTTCCATTGAAGTCGAGAGGCAAACCATATTGACGATGAAGGCCATCGGCTAGCGGAGATACAATTTGTTTTAGCATGGGGTTCATCATATTGCCAAACTCAGGTCGTTTAGCTGCATATGAGATATCAATAAGGGCCAAAGCGGGTTCTATAAGACCTTTCATGAGGCCTTGATTTTCAATACGACGATTAATGATTCGTTCGACATCATTAGGGTTAAGAGATGGATTCCAGGCTTGAAGGGCCAATGAAAAGAAGTGAACACTCTCAGAAGCTTCTTTGGATTGTTGGTTAGTATCTAAAAGCTCTTGAATAGTAGGCTGGCGAACGCGATCGAAGGGGCTTGAGTAAGTAGGGTGATAGTCTTTCGGCATTTGCGCATGAGTGACTGTGTAAGCGTTGGCATTGAAAGTTAGTAAAATTGAGGGAACGATTGATAAGACAGATTTGGTTTTCATGGGATCTCCTTTGATGGAGAATCCATAAAGCTATTTCGGTGCCGGATTTTTTGAGATTGAGGTCTTATATATTAGAGATGGCGGGTTCTGTTCTTCTCTTTGAGAATTCAGTCCGAGATTGAGGACCGCCGTCCGCCGGTCGAAATCAGGGGCAGGGTTATTTGCCTTTGCCAAGGGGATGTAGCTTCTCCATTGTTCGAGCTAGCTGATCAATCCCTAGATGCGTGTATTTCTCTGTTGCTTGCAAACTTTCGTGGCCTAGCAGCTCTTGCAGCGTGCGTAGATTAGCCCCGCTCGATAAGAGATGGGTTGCGAAGCTGTGTCTCAGGGCATGGGGATGCAGAGGCTTTAAAAGGCCCGCCCGGATTCCACTTTGCTTTACCATTTCATAAGCAGTTCGCTGATTCAGCGGAGCTTCTCCAAAAACAAACTCATTGAAACCGCTTTCCTTTTTCCATCTTTGCAAAACGGTGATGGTCATAGAGGGCAGAGCGATGACTCGTTCTTTCGAACCTTTACCCATCACGCGCAAAACTTTTTGTGAGACATGCACGTCAGACCATTTCAAGTTGCAGGCTTCACTCACGCGCAGTCCTCCCCCGTAAAGAAGCAGGAACAGAACCTTCTCGCGCAGAGGAATTTCTTCTTTTTGGTCGAAGGTTTTCAAAACAGCGAGGGCCTCGTCGACGCTTAGGAAGTGCGGGATTTTCTTCGGCACCTTCGGGCAAGTGACCTGCATCGAGAGATCTTTAGTGGTCAGCTCCTCATCAAAAGCCCAGGAAAAGAAGCTCTTCAAAGTGGCTGCCTTGCGGTTCCGAGAGGCCAAAGAAAGCTGCGCCCAGCGGTTAAAAGCCAATCGAACAGATGTCAGCAGTTCGGGTTCAGTCCAAGAGCTCCTGGTTGAATGCGAATTTTTATCTAATTCAAAGGCCTGCTGCAAATCGAGGGTGTAGTGCTTGATTGTAAGAGGGGAAGATGACCTTACAAAGGTCATATGTTTCAGGTATTTATCTATGTTCTCGTTCAGATAAAAAGCCTTACTCATAGCCTAAAAATCCCTTTATTTAGAGCTCTGGGGATAAAAAATATCCAACGCCATGCAATATTTTTATTGCAAAACCTACACGACCTTGGTTATAACTCAATGCGTTGCCGCAGTGTATCAGGATGAGATATTCAAACTGAGACGCTGCTAAAAGGTTTCCTTAAATTGCTCACGTTACCGAAAGGTGGACCCCGATGAACGATAACAACTCAACTATCCTTCCCTCTTCTCAGAATGCTAACCAAGTGATGTGGAATACAAACACAACCTCTAAGGTTATGGAAAACAAGACCATCGTCTATCAATCTGAAGTGATGGGCAGCTTGATGAAGATGATCGACCGTGTGGCTCCATCGCAAGCTAACATCTTGGTACTTGGTGAATCGGGTACAGGTAAAGAGTTGATCGCTCGTTCAATCCACGATCGTTCAGGTCGCAGAAATAAACCGTTCATCGCAATCAACTGCGGCGCTCTTCGTGAAACGCTTCTTGAGTCAGAACTTTTCGGTCATGAAAAAGGATCTTTTACTGGCGCTTACAACCGCAAGATCGGTTTGGCTGAAGCAGCTAACGGTGGAACATTGTTCTTGGACGAAATCGGTGAGTTGGATCCTACAATCCAATCTAAACTTCTTCGCTTCATTCAAGAAGGCGAGATGTACCGTGTAGGTGGAAAAGACCCTATCAAAGTGGATATCCGTTTAATCTGTGCGACAAACAGAGAATTGGACCAAGAAGTAACACGCGGTAATTTCCGTGAGGACCTTTTCTATCGTATCAACACAATCGTAGTGAGTGCTCCACCTTTACGTCGTCGTAAAGAGGACATTCCTTCTCTTGTAAACCATTTCTTGAATAACTCTCAGCATGCTTACTTGAATCGTGGTCGTTCAGTTTCTGAAGACGCGATGAAGGCTTTGATGAAGTACGAGTGGCCAGGAAATATCCGTGAACTTCAAAACGTCTGCGAAAGACTGCAAATTTTGTCTGACGGTCACATGATCATGTTGAACGACGTCCCAGAGAACATCAGAAATCCTGAGACTCAAAAGGACGCCATCGACTACGATCCTGCAATGACTTTGCACGATTTGGAAAAGCGCTACATCTTGAAAGCATTGGCGCACTTTGGTGGTAACAAAACTCAAGCGGCAAACAACTTGGGTATTACGATCAAGACTCTTTATAACAAACTTCACGAGTACGGCGAGTTCGAAAAATTCGCGGTTCATTCTAAACCGATGAAGTAATTCTCCGAAATAAGTTACTAGCTAGCTCAGCGGGGTTTTCTCTCTTCCCCCCGCTGGGCTTTTTTTTTGCCCCGCCTGGTTTTAAACATTGGAGCATTTATGAAAAAAACAATTCTGCTTGGATTGATGCTTGTTATGGCAGGGTGTTCTTTTTCAAAAAAGTCTTCTGAAGAAGCGCAAATTAGTCAGAAAAATCGTGTCGACGAGGTTATGCGGGATGAACGCTATTCGAATCTTCGTAAGGTCGAAGTATCGATAAAAAAAGGATTATGGGATGTCTTCCAGGAAGCATTGCCGAAATTATCGGTAACTGAACTTAATTCTATTACGACTGATGGGGAAACTTTAGGTGCTGTAGCTTTAAGAACGGAGCGAATAGATTTTTTAGAGGCTTTGTTAAAGGCAGGAATGTCCCCGTTCAGAGAATCATTTAATACATATGGTGAGCGCAATTACCCAGGCGAATTGTATCGTCAGGCATTGAGGATGCAAAACAATGCTGCTATTGAGCTTGTTAAAAATTACAGAAACAAATATCTAACAGAGTCTGCCAGATTGTGTGCGACCTCGATAACGTCTCTTGTTGCATACCTGGAAAGAAACTATATTTCACCGTCGAGTTGGGTGTGTGGTCAGGGAATGAATTTATTTAAGGCGGTTATGGGGAGAATGACTCTTAATCAACGAGAGATTAATGAGATTCTAAAAGTTTATTTAGATGTAAACCGCACGGATAGCTCTCGAAACCTAAGTGAGATTTTAGAGTTGAGTCTATATTATTCAAATGAGGAAGCCTTAACGAGATTTGATATTTACTGTAGTGCAGGAACGATCTGTAAGATTTCAGATAGTTTCGATTTGGGACGAAGTTTTCTAAATATTGAAGAAGCCATTAAAAAACTTATTCTCTTGAAAAGGAACTTCCGCAACCATACGTCGTTTGTTTTAGAAACAGAGAAAGCTCTATTTGCTAGGATTAAATACTCTTTGGACGAAGACAGGCTTAATTCAATTTCGATACTGGAGCGATTTGGCCTGAAGGTCGAATATGAGCGGTTGGAACCTGATCTTATAAAACCGTGGGAGCCGGGGAAACCAGGTGACCCCTTGCCACCTCCTCCCGTCAGAGAAGATGTTCTCAGGGATGAGTATGGACAGTCGTATTCAGAATAGAGTCAATTATCCTTGGAGAGTTATTGGATAGTTTTTCTTACTATCATAATCAATCTAAATAGTTGGACATAAATCTACCTCCATTTTTTGTCGCTGTATCATTACTAGACAGTTCAATTGTAATTGGTTCGATTTCCAGTAGGCATGGACAGTGCTTATAGAGTTACGGATAGATTTCATGTGAGGTTTTGATTATGAAAAAGTGCTTTTTGATTGCATTTACAACACTAGCCATTGGGGTTCAGGCGTCTGCCTATATTGTGCCTGCTCAGCTTATTAATAATACTCAAAAATCTCTAAGTTCAGGTCAAGTGGCTTGCTCTGATTATATTTATCAAAAAACAAATGCTCTTTCTTCAAACACTGACGCCGCTTGTTCTCGACGCAATGATAAAGCCTTTGCAGATTGTACCATCGATGTTGCGAAGCAATTTGATTTGGGAGCCCTTCAGGCTGGAAGAGAACAAGACGTATTTATTGCGATCGCTTCAATTGCTTGTAACAATGGAACTGAACGTAATTTATTTACATGCGCAGATCAGTTAACTCCGTTTTTTGGTCGAGACTACTATTTGAATGCCGCGGAATACTGTGCTGGCGGAAGATCAAATAATTTCGCTCAGTGCGTGGGTACCTTATACAAAAAAGGCGGAATGAAGCCAGAAGAATCCACCGAGTTTTGTAATTTGGGATTAACCGATCAGATGATTCAATGTGCTGTTGATCAATATCAAAAAAGTAGAATTTCTGGTACTGGCGTACTCAATCGTTGCAAAGAAACTTACGATCCAATTGCAATCGCTCGTAGAGAAGCAGAGCAACGCCGCCTTGAGCAAGAGCGTATCCGCAAAGAAGCTGCGGCGAAAGAAGCCGCTCAAAAAGCAGCAGACGAAGCGAAACGCAAAGCTGATGAACAAAAACGTAAAGACGATAAGGCGAAGAAAAACAACGGAGGTGTTGGAACCACTCCAGTGCCTGCTAATCCGGCTCCGCAACCAGGCGGGGTAGGAACAACTCCGACTCCGAAGCCAGCTCCGCAACCGTCGAACCCAAATCCGGCGCCAGCGCCGAAGCCAACGACTCCGCCTCCGGCACCACAGCCGGCTCCGCAAGATCCCGCACAAAGTGGCGGTGGAGTGATCGTAGATCTTCCTAATTTCTAAAAAGCAAAGGGCCGGAAATCCGGCCCTTTTTTTATTCTAAAATCGGTGAATCTCAAAACAGCATCAGCTGCTTCATTCACTTTAGAAAATCAGCCTATGCTGCTTTTCTGTCGGAATACTTTTTCCAAGATGGTTGCATTTTGTTGTAGTGCTTTTCATCTTGCTTCCAAGCCTTCGCGTACTCTTTGTTGTATTTCGCGAACTTCTTGTCTAGCCAAGCATAGTATTCAGTGTACATGTAGTTCGTGAAGAACTTCGCCATGTATTGAGTTGGGCCGTTGAACGGGAATTCGTATTTACCAAAGAAATAAGGAATTTCTTGGTTGAATGACTTCCACCACTCCAAAGCTTCTTTCTTGTGAACGAAGTTACCTACGAACAAAGGTTTGCCTTCGAAAGAAAATCCTACTTCGTAACCATGACCAACTGGTTTGTAGTAAGCTTTGAATGAGTGACCGTAGAAGCTATAGTTTTTTGTCTTATTCATCTGAAAAGTACCCCTTTTATGGATTGATGAGTTGAACCCATCACTTTTCGGATTTCCTTCTGGGAAATTAACAGTCCCCGAAAAATAAAAAGCGCATCACTATGAGAATGACACGCTGTAGACGTAAAAAAGAAGCAGGCACCCTTAAAGGATTGCTAGGGCTTTTTGGATTTGTTGGTGGTCTTGGTAGAGGCCAAAGCCGAAGCGGAGTCTTGTTCCACGGGAGTCTGTTTGTAGACCTTTTGACTTCATTTCGGTGACCATGCTTTGTGTGGTTTCGGTCGATGGAAGATCGAAGGTTAAAAAATGACCGTGATTGTCAAGGTCTGCGTGGATCAAAGATTTTTTGTTCAGCAAGGGGTGATTCTTTTTTTCTAGTTCATCAAGGAAGTATTTTTGGTTTTGTTGCACCCACGCGTGAATTTTTGAAACCGCAAGGCCTTCTTTTTTAAATAATTCCAAGGTAGCGATCAGACGATACAAAGCGGTGAAATCCATCGTACTGCCGGAGTACTGCATGCCATCGTCAGGATATGGGACTTGATTCCCGACAGTTGCCAAATGCGCAAGCTCAGCAAACCAACCCGTATAAAAAGGACGATGTCTGGCAGAAGGCGGGACATGCAGGAAACACGCTCCTTCTCCACCTTGAGCGTATTTGTACGAGCCGGCAAGATAGAACAAACGATCTTCCACGGAGCTAAGGTCGGTGGGGACCGCCATGAAGCTGTGATAGGCATCCACGACAAACAAAGAATTTGCAGGTACACTTTTCATAAGACGATGGAAATCACAAACCAGGGCCGAGTTAAAGAACACGTGGCTAAGAAAAACCATGTTCCACTCGCGAGACTTTAATTCTTTTTCGAAGCGTTCGTGAAAAGTATTAAAAGGAGAGACGGGAACTTTTACGACGTCAAACTGGGTAAACTCCTTCAATCGATTCACCTGACGATCAAAGCTATAGAACTCAGAATCCGTGGTGAGGATGGAAACTTTCTTGGTCCAATCCAATGAGCTCATCAAGCGGAACACAAACTCATGGGTGTTCGGAGCAAAAGTAATTTGCGAAGGCTTGGAAAGATTTAAGTTATCGGCGATAAGTTTTTGCGCGATTGGAATCTTGGTGCCAAAGAGATAGCCCCATTTATTATCAACATTCTCTGCAGAGTCGTCCCAGTATTGAAGCTGAGCTTCGCGAGTCACGTCGGGCCAATAGTGATGGCTGTGACTTGCAAAATGAAGTTTCGTAGGGTTCGCCTCGAGGAAACGTTTGTAGAGATGCTTATACATAGAGCGATGATAATAAAAAAGGGAGTCGATGACTCCCTTTTTTATTTGCTCTGTGCAGAGCGACTAAAAATTTAGACTGAGATTAGAAGTAACCTTCGTCATCACCGAAGTCGTCATCTTCATCATCTTCGTCGTCTTCATCATCATCAGAAGATTTATTGCTAGTTTTAGCGCTTCCGATTTTGTTGTCTTCTTCTTCGTCGTCTTCATCAAGATCGTCCAAAGCAGAATCATCTTCTTCTTCATCTAGGTCGCTGTCTTCTTCTTCATCAGCTTCCCAATCAGTTTCAACTTCTTCTTCTTCGATATCAACCATGCTGTCTAGATCGTTTTCTTCGTCGAAATCAGAAGAGATATCTTCGATAGCTGGTTTGATAACTTCAGCAGCGATTGCACCACCGGCAACAGCAGCAGCTACTTTAGCAGCTTTTTTAGGAGCGGCTTTCTTCGGAGCTGCCTTTTTTGCAGCGGCTTTTTTAGGAGCAGCTTTCTTAGCAGGTTTAGCAGCTTTTTTAGGAGCGGCTTTTTTAACAGCTTTTACTGCTTTTTTAGGAGCAGCCTTTTTCGCTGGTTTAGCAGCTTTCTTAGGTGCTGCCTTTTTAGCAGGCTTAGCTGCTTTTTTTACAGATTTTTTTGCTGCTTTTGGTGCAGCTTTCTTAGCAGGTTTAGCTGCCTTTTTTACTGCTTTTTTTGCTGGTTTAGCTTTTTTCTTTGCCATGATGTGCTCCTGAATAAGTCGTTTCAAAGTAAATGCCCTCTTAGACTAGCGAGATCTAAGAGGACTGGCAAATCAAAATCTAGTCTGGTTTTTACTCGGGGCCTTCTATGGAACTAGTGAATGATGCCACTCAAGTGGTCATCGATAATTTTGGCAATATCGTTAGGAATTGGAAATGAAGTGAAAAGACCACCGTTGAAGTTGCCTGATTTCGGGACAATTGTGAAATAGCCCAAAATTTTAGTCTGCGCCTTGTTCTTGATGGGCATAGTTATCCCTATATATTGTGGGATGTAGGAATTTTCGATGTAAAGGCCGACCGCATTGACTCCAATATAGAGGTAAACCTTGTTTTCAGAGTTTGCGTTAAGACTGAAGGCTAGTGAGGGCGCTTCGCCACTGGGCATAGCTGGCAGGGCGTTGCCATTCGGAAGTTTCGAAGCTGGCAGAGTGGTAACTCCGCGCAGCACATACTTCAAGGGAACACTCAATGCCACTTGAGGTCTGTTGCTGCTGTCATAGTACGTTTTGATTTTCACACCTTTTAAATCAGGGACGTCCACATAGAGGTTGCTGAATGGTCCCGCTGGAATCGGAAGATTCACAATCAAGGCATTGTTGGCGTTGTCCAATTTAACTGCGAAGTTATTGTCATAGGAGCCGCCCGAAACATAGCCTTCCATATCGAGTTTGTCATAGGCACTGGGAGTTGTCGGAGTCGTTGGATTGCTTTGGCCATTATTAGAGCCTCCACCTGTGGACTGGCTGGAGTTATCGGCTACGGAAGACAAAGATTGGAAACCACCACCGCTACAAGCTGTTAAAACAGAGAGTGCGCTAAAAGTTGCAATCATTTGAGTCACTCGTACCAGAGCCATTCGAAACCTCCACCAACGTCCAAACATTTCGGTGGAAAACACTCCATACTTTAGCTAAATATTTGAAATTATTGGTAAATAAGTTCTGCACTTTTTTGGCGGATTTTTCCGCGCAGACGGGGAGTGAAAAAAGATTGAACAGAAAAATAAAAAAACCCGGAGAGTTTCCTCTCCGGGTCTGTTTGCACTCTGGCTTCGCCAGAGTAGTCTAACTTATAATTAACCGATTAACTTAAGAGCCAACTGTGTAGATTGGTTCGCTTGCGCCAAAGTTGATGTACCAGCTTGAAGCAAGATGTTGTTGCGAGTCATCTCAGAAGATGCTGCAGCAACGTCAGTGTCACGAATACGGCTGTTAGCAGCAGACATATTCTCAGTAGCAACACCCAAGTTGTCTACAGTTGAAGTCAATCTGTTTTGAAGAGCACCAAGGTTTGCACGAGTGCCAGATACTGAAGTTTGTGCAGCATCTAGTTTTGCCAATGCGTCTTGAGCACCTTCTTTAGAAGAGAAATCAATTCCACCGATACCAAGAGCGTCCAATGTAGCAACGTTCTCAGAAGCATTGAAAGAGATACGATCTTCTTCAGCGTTATTACGGATACCTACTTGGAAGTCGAATTTTGGTGAAGAACCATCCAACAACTTAGTAGTGCCCCATGTAGTAACGTTCGCGATACGTTGAACTTCTGACTTCAATTGAGTCACCTCTTTGTTCAACATGCCACGCTCTGTTTCGCCAACAGTATCAGATGAAGCTTGGATGCCCAATTCTCTCAAACGAACAACGATGTTACCGATTTCATTCAAGCCGCCCTCAGCAGTTTGAACCATCGAGATACCGTCGTTAGCATTTCTTTGAGCTTGTGTCGCAGAACGAATCTGTGCTTTGAAGCTTTCAGAAATTGCCAAACCTGCAGCATCGTCCGCAGCTTTATTGATACGGCTGCCAGATGCTAGTTTCGCCATTGAATCGTTGATTGCTCTTTGTGAACCAACCAAGTTTCTTTGTGCATTAAGTGCGCTGATATTTGTTGATACTCTCATTCCCATTTGAAATTCCTCCGTTAATATTTATTTTTCATTTTCAATATCCTTCCCTGATTTGTTTTTTTGGCTTTGCGAAACCTACTTTCGCTAGCCGAGCACTGACATCCGAGTCTGCGCTTAGTTTTTTTTTAAAGAGCCTTGTCGTCTTTCAACAACGTCTTGGTTTCAATTCTTAGAGGCTGATCCTCTTTCCGCTTTACCAAGCACTGAACAATCTATTGTTCGTTTTAAGTCATCCTTGAAGGCCCTCCCTTCGGTGTTAGTCGAAGAGAGTGGTCTCTCTCTTCGATTCATAATCTGAGTAATCTTGATATGAAATAGATCGGGATTTAGGGCTTACTCTTGACAGGACGTCAGACGGGTTTTGTTTGATTTTGACAATACTGGCCCAAGGCCGGATCGAGTTTTCAGGACGTAAGATTGTCCTGAACCATTAAAATACAATACTTTCAGAGGGGAAAATCGAGATTTTCGAGGGGAATTGGTTGTCAAAGCCTAGGAGTATCAGAAAACTGCTCTGCCAAAAACAGCGAGCAGAAGTATCTAATCAATTTCTATGAAACGACAAAAGGCCATGTTTCCAGAGAGGAAATACTGGTGAGTTTGTTCGGCCTTCAAATGAAGAGTGGGATTGTACCCAATAGTACAAACTACTTTTTCAGAGTTGAAATGACTGCAATCCTCACACGAAGAACGCATGTCATACTTTAAGTAATCAGAAGCTTTCACCGTGTCCTTGCGCATGGACGCGTGCAGACGAGGCTGAGATTTGCCTTTAGATTTTGGATTGACGATGCCTTTTGGGATCTGGGGCATTTGTTTAGTTCCTCAGGTTGACAATGCCGAATTAAGACTCATCCTTTAATAAGAATTAAGCAGTCCAAAATCGACTTTTTGTCGGGGTTGGCCTGATGTAATCGGCTGGAGGAATTATGGCAAATGATATTGAAAAAATGACGCGAAAAAGCCAGGAGGCCATGCAAGCGGCCGCCAAATTGGCTGAGCGCAAAGGCAATCCCTCCGTCGAGCCTGAGCATCTTCTTTTGGAACTAGTCCAACAATCAGAAGGAATCGTTCCCCGCCTATTAGATAAATTAGCGGTTCCTCAAGCAGACTTTCTGGGCGAACTTCGCAAGAAGGTTGACCGTTTCCCGCAAATGAGCGGTGGTGGGCAAAAGCAATTCGCCAGCCCTCGTTTGGAAAAGGTCTTTACCGCAGCTGAAAAAGAAGCCGCCGAATGGGGAGACGCTTATATCTCCACAGAGCATTTCTTTTTAGGGATGCTTAAGTCTGGTGACTCTGAAGTTTCGGCATTGTTTAAAAAGTTCAACATCAATGTAGATAAAGTAAAAGTGGCTTTGACGGAAATGCGTGGCAATCAAAAGGTCACAGATGATGACCCGGAAAATAAATATGAAGTTCTGCGCAAATACGCCAAAGACCTTACGGCATTGGCTGCCGAGGGTAAGCTTGATCCCGTGATTGGACGTGACGAAGAAATTCGCCGTGTGGTGCAGGTCTTGTCTCGTCGCACGAAAAACAATCCCGTTTTAATTGGTGAGCCGGGCGTTGGTAAAACTGCCATTGCAGAAGGCTTGGCTTTAAGAATTCTAAAACACGATGTTCCAGATAATTTGGTTGGCAAAAAACTGATGGCCCTCGATATGGGAGCCTTGGTTGCCGGAGCCAAGTATCGCGGTGAGTTTGAAGATCGCTTGAAGGCTGTTATTAAAGAGGTCACTTCAAGTGATGGGCAAATTATTTTGTTCATCGACGAACTTCATACTTTAGTCGGAGCAGGTAAAACGGAAGGGGCCATGGATGCCGGGCAGCTGTTAAAACCAGCTCTGGCTCGCGGTGAATTGCGTTGTATCGGTGCGACGACTTTAGATGAATATCGTAAATATATAGAGAAAGACGCGGCCCTTGAGCGTCGTTTCCAAACTGTGATGGTCGAAGAGCCTAGCGAAGAGGATGCGATCACGATTTTGCGTGGTCTTAAAGAAAAGTATGAAGTCCATCATGGCATTCGTATCACTGATGCGGCGTTGGTGGCGGCCGTGAAGCTATCACGTCGTTATATTACCAATCGCTTCTTGCCGGATAAGGCCATCGACCTGGTGGATGAAGCTGCAAGTAAACTAGGAATCGAAACAAGATCTGTTCCTGAAGAGATTGATAAGATCGAACGCGAATTGATGCAACTTCGCATTGAAAAAGAAGCGATGAAAAAAGAAAAAGACGAAGCCTCTAAAGATCGTCTTGCGGTGATTGATAAAGAAATTGCGGAATTGACAGCGAAAAATCAACTCGTCCGTGAAAAGTGGGAGTTTGAAAAAGGCGGCATTTCGCAAATTAAGAAATTGAAAGCAGATATTGAAGATCTGAAAGTGGCTATTGCTAAGGCAGAGCGCGAAGGGGATCTGGGGAAAGCTGCCGAATTGAAATACGGCAAGTTGCCAGAGACTGAGCGCAAGCTGAAAGCCATGGAAGATCGCAGTAAGGAGCAAAAAACGTCTTCAGAAAGCCGCATGCTTAAAGAAGAAGTGGGCCCAGAAGATATTGCCGAAGTTGTTGCGAAGTGGACACGCATTCCAGTCAGTAAGATGTTGGAAAGTGACACGCAAAAACTTTTAAAAATGGAAGAGCAATTGCAAAAACGTGTGGTGGGTCAAAATCATGCGTTGGAGATTGTTGCCGATGCCATTCGCAGAGCCCGTGCCGAGATCTCAGATCCGAATCGTCCCATCGGAAGTTTTATCTTCTTGGGGCCAACCGGTGTCGGTAAAACCGAAACCGTCAAGGCCTTGGCGGAATTCTTATTCGATGACGAGCAGGCGGTCGTCCGTATCGATATGAGTGAGTACATGGAAAAGCATGCTGTGTCTCGCTTGGTCGGAGCACCTCCGGGGTACGTTGGCTATGAAGAAGGTGGTCAGTTGACGGAATCAGTTCGTCGCAGACCTTATAGTGTTGTGTTGTTAGATGAGATTGAGAAGGCTCATCCGGATGTATTTAACATTTTGTTGCAGGTTCTAGATGATGGAAGATTGACTGACGGTCAAGGTCGCACCGTGGATTTCAAAAACACAGTGTTGATCATGACGTCAAATGTCGGTTCTCAAGCTATCTTGGATTTGAATATGACCGAGCAACAAAAGCGTGATGCGGTGATGGATGCTTTAAGAAGTCATTTCCGCCCGGAATTTTTAAATCGCATTGATGAAACTGTGATCTTTAACTCTTTAGGCGAGAATCAAATCGCAGGAATTGTGAAAGTGCAGTTGGATCTTGTTGCGCAAAGATTAAGAGCGAAGAAGATCACCATCGACTTTGATAATAAAGCGATCGAGTTCTTGGCGAAGAAAGGCTATGACCCAATTTATGGAGCGCGTCCTTTAAAACGAGTGATTCAAACAGAATTGCTAAATCCACTCTCCAAAGAGTTGATTGCTGGCAAAGTGAAGTCAGGTGACACTGTTAAAGTCAGTGCTGCCGACAACCATTTAACATTCTGAATTGAGGTGATTGTTCCCTGACTAGAGTCCAAGTTGTTGGCAGGCCTTTTGCTTAGCTGAACAGGTATAAGCAAAGACGCTTATACCAATGAGGGCTCGAGGGAGCCACCAACAAGGAGGAAATAGTGGGAACAGAAAGAACAAATAGACCAAGCTCTTCGGATTCGTCTTCTAAAACCCAAAGACCAGAAGACAAGAGAAACGAGCAACGATCTGGTGGCAACATGGGGCGTTCTGAAAGAGACAGTCAAAGGCCTCAGACTCCAGAACGTGGAAGCAGCAGTAATAAACCGGGCTCTCACTCAAGTTCGGGCAGATAAGAAGTTAATTTAAAAAGGGCTTTTCATAACTGGAAAGCCCTTTTTCTTTTTTCTAGTGACGAGTGGAACTTTTTTTGGATGAAGACGTCTGCTTGTTTTTAGCTCCTCCGGTTTCTTTATTCACTGTGGCCCAGGCAATACGTTCGGCCTTCTTTACCGAAGCACCTTTTTCTTCATAAGCATGTTCTATGTGTTGTGCCATTCTTTTTTGTTTTGAAGAATAGCTTTCTTTGCTTCTTCTAGGCATGGGACCTCCTCTTACTTTTTTAGATCAACGTCGCAAAAAGGGAGAAGCTGTCCGTGGAAAATCTCCCTGAGTGTGGCAAATTTGGACTGTTGCTTATTTTTGTCCTTTGCGTCCCATCATGTTGATGAAGAAGCTGATGACAGCTAAAACCAAGAATACGATCAGTAACAAACGACCGATTTCCATCGAAAGACCAGCGATGCCATTGGCTCCCAACACAAACGCGACGATGGCGAGTATAAAGAAAGTAATTGCGGCTCGTAACATGTGGGCCTCCTTGTTGATATATGCAATTCCAAAATAATTCTAAATAGTAGAGAAGCAATAACTGCGCCGAGTCTGATATGTGTTGAAGCACGAAGTGGGATTTTCCATTGGGGAAAATTGGTACTTACGCTAGTTTTGGGAGGAGAATCACTGGGAGGAGCTCATGCTGAATCACAGAGGAATTATTGCCAAGAGCCCTTCGTTCATTGAAGCCGTCGAGATGGCAAAACAAGTCGCGGCAAGCTCTGCAAATGTTTTAATCGTTGGAGAGAGTGGCTCCGGCAAAGAAGTGATTGCCCAATTGATCCATGATTTGAGCCAACGTCGCGGACGTTCATTTGTTCCTTTGAATTGTTCTGCCATTCCGGACAATCTTTTAGAGTCAGAATTATTCGGCTATGCGAAAGGTGCCTTTACTGGGGCAGGTCTTTCGCGCATGGGTCTTTTTGAAGAAGCAGAAGGCGGCACTTTATTTTTAGATGAGATCGCCGATTTAGATATCAATCTGCAAGCTAAACTTTTGCGAGTCATTCAGGAGCGCAAGATAAAACGTGTCGGAGAAAATGCATATCGCCCCATCAATATTCGAATCATCTGTGCGACCCATGAAAATTTGCACGAGGCCATTCAGCGAAAAGCTTTCCGCGAAGATCTTTTCTTTCGTTTGAATGTCATCTCCATTGAAGTTCCGCCCTTACGTTGTCGCCATGAGGATGTCATGCCGTTGGCTCATCATTTCCTCAATCGTTATTCCCACGCAAATGGAAAAGTTTTAAATGGATTTAGTTCCTGTGCTATTGAAACTTTGATGAATTATTCTTGGCCTGGCAATGTACGAGAACTCGAGAACCTGATTGAACGAGCAGTGGTTTTAAGTTCAAGGGCGGAAATTCACAGTGAAGATTTGCGACTTATAAGATCACAAAGCGAGTTGAAACGAAGTAATATGCAAGGAAGCTTGCAACAGTTTCTTATGGAAAAGCTGCCGCAAAAAAAGATCATGTCAATTGAAGAGATCACTCGTTTGTATATCCAATATGCCTTGGAAGTGAATCGGGGAGCTAAAGATAAAACCGCCAGAGATCTGGGGATTGACCGAAAAACTTTATACCGGCGTTTGCGCTCTAGCGAAGATAGATCATAAGAACAGCTTTTGATTTGTTCACCCGAGTGAATATAAATTCGTTGTTCATGCCATTGCCTGTTGAACCCACCATTTTTTGTAAAGGGTTGGGTTGTTCACTCATGTTGTAGCTGTTGACGTTATTAAGTGCGAGATCTTTGGTTAGATAATTTTCCATGGCTTGGGCTCTGCTTTGACTGAGTTTGATGTCGCTAGATCGGGGTTGTGAAGATTCTGTGGGGTATTCCTTGTCCGCCCAAACCGCGACTTTAACCTCTATGATTTGTCCCTTTGCGCTAGCGTCCTTGATAAAAGATCTAATTTCGGCGCGGGCTTCTTCGCTGAGAGTTGTTTTTCCCTCGTCAAAGGTGACTTCGTCTACAAGATTTGCGCCCAGAATTTTTGAAGCAGCTTCGATTTCAGAAGAAACCATCGCTTCTGCGAAAAGCCCATTGAAAATTGTTGAAGACGCGAGGGCTGCAAGAAGTTTGATCCTGTGGAATGCCATGGATTCTCCTTAGGCAAAGCAATAAGAAGTCTTGTAATTTTGGTCTGCAGTTTCGGCGCCACCTAAGAAGCAATTTAGCTGCAACCAATCAGTATCTTAGTCCAAGAGTGCCTCACCAGCGAAGGCTTCGAGGCAACAAGCCCCATCCTGAAAAGCGCAAGTCTTTGAGCAAAACGTTGACTGCTTAGGAACTAGTTTTGAAAATGAATTTATGAAAAATATCATTGCAGTTCTTTTTTGTGTATTGTCTTTTTCCTCAATCGTTCATGCCCAGGGGCGTTCTAACCTTACTTATGATTTGAGTGGTGGCGTGGGTTCTTATAACGGGAATTCTTATACCGAGATCGATGTGGGGCTGAACTGGTGGATGAAGGATTGGTTGAATTGGAGAAACTCTGTCTTTACTCAATTCGGTTCTACAATCAACACTGTCTACGGACTTGATACTGCTTTGATGGTGCAAGGATCTTTGTTCACTGAGGGGCGTGGTTTCGGTGTGGATGTTTTCGCAGGACCGGGGTTGCGTTTTGCCAGTGAAGATTCTAATGGTGCTTTTGGTAAAGCGGGTTTGGTACTAAACTTAGGCGGTCTTCGCATTGGTGGTGGTGCGCAGGTCACGCATTACTATAGTGCTCGTAAAGACAAAAATGATGTGAAGCTTCCGGATGATGAAGTGCAATACTTCATAATACTATCAGGCGGCGGTTCCTTCTAAGTCGGCTGATGAAAAAGGCCCCTCTGACTGCGTTGTCGGGCCTTTCACTTCACTCCGACGTGCTTGGAGCACGCCTGCGTTTCGCGAAAGGCCCTCCGCCTTGCATAGGGGCCTTTTTGATCAGCCTTGGTTTGTGGTGGTTGGGGTGTGGTACATAATTGTTGTCGGAGATTTTTTCTTCTTGGATCTTTTGCAAAAGTTTTGGTCGATTAGAATTTGGGCTCTAGAGAGTGTCGGGTTTCTTTTCATTGAAACAGTCGAATGTTTCGACAAGGTAATTATTTTTTAAAACTCCTTATTTTTTGACTCCTAAATCATTTTCAATACTTAGCGTGTCTCAGGGTGAAACCAGTTTTTCTTTTCTCAGTTTTTCTGGTTAGTTAGCTGCACTTTAAGTTCCTAGACCAAAATCCGTATACTGACTGTGAACCGCACTAACAGTTTGTTCTCAAAGTAAGGTTACTCTCGCAAGGTTGCAGAGAAAGCCGACGCTGAAGGGAAAGGGATACGCACAATGAAGACCTATGGAAAGATCGCAGTACTCGTAGCGGGGGCTGCAATGACGATGGGAAACCAGAAGTGTCAGCAAACTGCGCAGCCTCCGGCTCGTGCACTTAAAAAAATTGTCGACATGGGTGCCATTCGATCCAGTGCGATTAACTTCCCAGGTGGAAGCGCTTTTGACTTCCAGTTTGTTGCGAATCAACAAATCTATGGAGTGCTTCAAGAAAGTAAAGAGTTTGCATTTAAATATGCTCCACCTATTGCAACAGCTCCAGCGACTTCGACAACAACGGCAAGTGGTGACACCAATCTTTTCAATCTTTCTAAATCAGATAAAGCGATGATGAAAGCTTCTGCTTTAGAAGCAGGTAAGAGCAATTACGAAGTGCAGTATGCGCAGACTGCTTGGTGTATGGTGAATCTTCCACAGGTGAAGATTTCAGGTTCGGTGAATTCATTTGAACTTATTGGCGGCGGTGGAATTACTTTGGGCTTTACACCAGCAGGAGCTTATCCAACGAATGGTTTGGCCTCTGCCGGTTTGAATTTGCAATTTGCCCAATTAGATCTTTCGATGGTGGCAACGCGCCCGTTGACTTCAACAGTGGTTGGGGCGGCAAATGTGACTTCTAAGCAAACTAAGACCTCTGTGAATTTCTCTTTGAACTTTGGTGCCTTCAGTGTCGGTCCAAGTGCTTACTATCAAACTCCTTTGGCAACGGTTTCTAAGGCGGCTTTGGCTAAAGCGGTGAGTGGTTTGAGTGATCAATTGAAAAATGACGAGTGGTACACTCGCGTAATGGCGAATCATGACACGCATTTGATTGTTGTCGGTGGTGCTGACGTGGGCCTTGAAGTGGGCGACCAGTTTTTGGTTTACAACGAAGAGTACTACTGGGATGGCGAACCATGTAATTCCACTTATCGTGGTGGTGGCGCAGCTGCGAATTCAGCTGTTGCGAAAATTGAGATCGACTATGTTGGTGACGAGATTGCTCGCGGTAAAGTGATTGAGCAAAATGACTACAATGCCGTTGTGGGTGCGAAAGTGAAACTTTCTAAATTCCATGCGGCTAATTATGTTCCTCCTGCGGCGGGAGTTCAGCCAACGTCAGATTCAAGCACCCTTGCTTCGAATTCCCCGGCTCCGGGCTCTGCTGCAACGAAACCCACAGGTGGTCGCTAAGTCGCGGTAAAATTAAGGCTATTATACTCGGAGTTTCAGAGTGGTTTTTAACTCTCGGAATGGCTAGCAAGCCCTTGCCATTCCCAGAGTGTCGGTGTAGGGTCTCGGCCATCAAGCTAGAGGCCCTTATGTTTTCAGGAATTGTAGAGTCCGTCATGCCCATTATCAGCTCGGAAGAGCTTGTTAATGCCTATCGTGTAAAAATCAAAAAACCTAGTGAATTCGACGACATAAAGCTCGGCGACAGCATCGCTTGTGATGGCGTGTGTCTGACCGTCGAGGCTTTCGATGAAGCTCACATGACTTTCGCTCTGGCAGCAGAAACCATTAAGGTTCTCGAATGGAATCCTTCCAGCTGGTTAGGCAAGAAGGTCAATCTCGAGAGATCTTTGCGTTTCGGCGATCGAATCCATGGGCACCTTGTCACAGGTCACGTCGACAGTCTTGGGACTGTTCTTCGTGCCGAGTTGGAGGGCGAATCCTTCTTCTTGGATGTGAAAGTTCAAAATTCGATTTTGCCCTTCGTATGGAAAAAAGGCAGCATCACTTTGAATGGCGTGAGTTTGACAGTGAACGAGTTGAAAGACGACACCGTTTCTGTGTGTCTGATTCCTGAAACAATCAAACGCACTAACTTGGGTGATTTGAAAAAAGGCAGCCGCTTGAATGTCGAGCCAGATTATATGGCACGTGCGATTCAACGTTCGTTGGAAGTAAAGAAGGACTAAAATGGAATTCAACACAATCCCTGAAATTCTTGAAGATGTGCGCGCGGGTAAAGTTGTTATCTTGGTGGACGATGAAGATCGTGAAAACGAAGGTGACCTGATTCTGGCGACAGACCACGTGAATGCTCAAGCAATTAATTTTATGATCTCAGAGGCACGCGGTTTGGTTTGTTTGTGTATGACTCCGCAGCAAATGGATCGTTTGCAACTTCCATTGATGGTTCGTGACGAGTACAACTATGCTCCGAATAAAACTGCTTTCACGGTCAGTATCGAAGCGGCAGAAGGTATCAGCACTGGAATTTCCGCAGCGGACCGTGCACACACATGTAAAGTGGCATCGAATCCTCACGCAAAACCTTCCGATGTTCACATGCCTGGCCATATCTTTCCAATTCGCGCGCAACAAGGCGGTGTCTTGAAGCGTGCAGGTCATACCGAAGCCAGTGTTGATTTGGCCCGTTTGGCAGGTTTGAATCCAGCCGCGGTGATTTGTGAAGTTATGAATCCAGACGGAAGCATGGCCCGTGTTCCAGACCTTAAAGATTTCGCAAAAAAACATAATATCAAAATCGGTACGATCGTGGACTTGATTGCTTACCGTTTGGCGAATGAAACTTTGGTCGAAGAACTTTCAAGCGTCAACTTGCCAGCGTCATTCGGTGAAAACTACAAAGCCCGTGTCTTCCGCAGTACTGTGGATGGCCTTGAGCATTTAGTGATTCAAAAAGGCGAAATCAAAAAAGATCAACCGACCTTGGTACGCGTTCATGTCGATAATTTCACTCGCGACTTCATGTCTGCTTTGCAGCGTGGAGCTTCCTCCGTGGTTGAGAGTTTGAAGATGATTGATGCAGAAGAAAACGGCGCTTTCGTTTTGCTTCGTGGAAATAATCGCACCCACGGTTTGGCGCAAGAGCTTCAAGTTCTGATTGGTATGGAAGATCTTCGCCCAGCAACTCCGTTGATGGATGAAAGAGATTATGGAATTGGTGCGCAAATTCTGCGTGAGATCGGTGCGAATAGAATTCGTCTGATCACCAACAAGCCAGAGAAAAAAGTGGGCTTGAAAGCATTTGATTTAGAAATTGTTGAAATTGTATCTATCGAAAATTGTAAAGGGGCTAACTAATGGCAAGCATCAAAGTCGGTGTTGTAACTGCACGCTGGAATAACGAAATCACAGAAAAATTGGAAGAGGGTGCGATCAGCTACCTTGAGTCTTGTGAAGGTGTGGAAATTTTCGCGGCTTTGGTTCCAGGTGCTGTAGAGCTTCCGTTGGCTTGCCAAGCTTTCCTTGATGCAGGTTGCGACGGCGTTATTGCGTTGGGTGCTGTGATTCGTGGGGAAACTTCTCACTACGATTATGTCTGCAATTCTGTGACTGATGGCGTGACTCGCTTGATGCTCGACTACAAAAAGCCAATTGGCTTTGGTGTTTTGACAACTGAAAACGAAGAGCAAGCTCTGGCGCGCGCCGGTGGTGAGCATGGCAATAAGGGCGCGGAAGCGGCTCAAGTTGTTATGGAGATGATTGGCCTGACTCAGGAAATTCCTGCGGCTTTGAAAACCGCTAAGATGATGACAGCGCCAGCGGCGAAATCTGCAGCGAAAGCTTCTGCTAAAAAGGCCGCTAAGCCTGCAGCTAAAAAGCCTGCTCCAAAAGCAAAAAAAACCGCGAAAAAAGCTAAAAAGTAATCTAGGATAATCGAGGCAACTCTGTTCAACACTCCGGCCTTGCCGGAGTCGCAGAGCTTACAAGGAAGTGCTGTGAGTTCGGATCCAAAGACCCCACTAGATCCTCTTAAAGATGAATTTCTTCCTCCTGGTCCCCAGGAGTTTAAAAAACGTCGCCGAGAAATTTTTATTGTTCTCTTGGTTTCGTTTTTATTCGTTTTGCTGACCTGGTTTGAAATTCGTTTATTTGCGACCAGCCAGCAGCTGCCTTTTGTTCACAGTATTTTCTTCTTCGGTCTGGTAAACTTTAATATCGTTCTGCTTTTACTTTTACTGTTTATGATCTTCCGCAATGTCGTGAAGGTCTTCGTTGAACGGCAAGGCAAACTTTTCGGCAGCAGTCTTAAAGCCAAATTGATCGCAGCCTTTGTGGCCTTCAGCTTCGTTCCGACGGTGCTGATGTTTATTATTTCCGTTTTTTACATCAACTCCAGCTTTGATAAATGGTTCAGCGCCAAGATGGCCGGGGTTTTAAAAAGCTCCATCGAAGTGACGAATGCCTATTATTTCAATGCGAAAAAGAAGAACTATCATTTCGCCCATCAGATTGCCGATTCCGTCAGGCCTCTTCATAATCCGAACGAGGTCAAAAATAAAATCGAGAACCTGCGAAAAGAATTCAGTTTGGATGCGGTGGAATATTATCCGTCTCTTTTTGGAAAGCGTATCGTTGTATCTGCGGAAGACGACACGGTTCCCACGGTTCCCGCCGTGTCCCTTGAGTTCCTGCAAAAGGGAATCAAGGTTCAAGCTGAAGCCAGTATTATCCATCAGTTTGGTGACGGGAACTTGGTGCGGGTGATTGTCCCGGTCAAGGAGGGCGCCGATCGGGGGGCCATTGTGGTTTCCAGCTTCTTGCCCTTGTCGTTGGTGTCGAAGATGGATGACATCTCGACGGCCTATGATGAATTCCGAGACATCAATCCTTTAGAATATCCTCTTAAATCCATTTATTTGATCATCTTGGTTTTGATGACCTTTGTGATTTTATTGGCGGCGACTTGGTTCGGTTTCTATTTGGCAAAGCAGTTGTCAGTTCCCATTGTTCAGTTGGGACGGGCGACAAGGCGTGTGGCCGGTGGAGACTATACGACCTTGGATATTAAATCCGGCTCTGAAGAGATCAACGATCTGATCGCAAGTTTTAATCAGATGACCGTGACTTTGGAAACGACTTTGGAAAAGTTGGATGAACATGCCCGCTATACCGACACGGTTCTGAAGAACGTCAATACGGGTGTTATTTCCGTGGATCAATCGGGGAATGTGTCGACGATCAATCGTCGTGCGGCTCAATTGTTGCGAGTCGATCCAGAAAAGCATATTGGCTTTTCAGTGCGTGATCTTTTGACCTTGGAATACTTCCGGACTTTTGCAGAACTTCTGAAAAACATGCAGGACAATAAAGTTGAGAGCATTCAAAAAGAATTGCGTATCAACGTGCACGGCGAAGCGATTCCTCTGCAGATGAGTTTGTCTATTCTAAAAGATGAAAAAGGCCAAGAGGTCGGTAAGATCCTAGTCTTCGACGACATGACGCCTTTGCAGAATGCGCAAAGAGCGGCAGCTTGGACAGAAGTGGCCCGCCGTATTGCCCATGAAATTAAGAATCCTCTGACTCCGATCAAACTTTCCGCGGAACGCCTGCAAAGAAAGTTTGGCGCTTCGATCACTGATCCTGCATTCAATGAATGTACGACCATGATCGTAAAACAAGTGGATGGTTTAAAAAATCTTGTGAATGAGTTTTCGAATTTCGCCCGTTTACCGCAGGCTCGTCCTGTGGTTGCAAATTTGAACTCTGTGGTGGAAGAGTCCTTGGGGCTTTATCGCCAGGCCCATCCACAGGTTCGGTTTGATTTTACCCCAGACCTTGAGCTGCCAGACTTTAAGTTTGACCCTGATCAGATCAAACGTGTTTTGGTCAATTTGGTCGATAATGCGGTGTCTGCTGTTGCGAAAGAGTCACATCCCACTGTGCAAATTATCACTCGCTATGACCGCGACATCAAAACAGTGCGCTTGACCGTGGCCGATAATGGCGAAGGCATCCCTGCGGCGGATCGAAATCGTATTTTTGAGCCTTACTACTCTACAAAAGAGAGCGGAACTGGATTAGGATTAGCCATTGTGAAAAGGATCATCGAGGACCATAACGGTTTCATCCGCGCCACTGCGAATGAACCTAAAGGGGTCAAAATGGTGATCGAAATGCCAGTGAACGAAGTTGGCGCATGGAAGCCATCTGAAGAGTAAATCAGCAGTCTGTATAAGAAAGAAGGTCCGCAAATGACGGCTCTATCTACAAAAATTTTGATTATCGATGACGAAGCTCCCATCCGTGATGTGCTTTCGGCTTCTTTACGAGACGAAGGTTATCAAGTTTTCTTAGCTCATGATGGTGAGTCAGGTCTGCAAGCGATTCGCGATGTTCAACCGGATATCGTGTTTCAAGACATTTGGATGCCGGGAAAGTATGACGGTATTGAAGTTCTCACCATGGCTCGTAAAGAATTCCCCCATGTCGAGTTCGTGATGATCTCTGGCCATGGAACTATTGAGACCGCAGTCAAAGCAACTAAGCTGGGTGCTTGGGACTTTATCGAGAAGCCATTATCCATGGATAAAATCTTGATCGTGATTTCAAACATCATGAGCTACCAACAACAAAAAGAAGAGAAAGCTCTTCTTTTGAATAAACTTAGAAAATCCATCGCTTTGATCGGTGAGGCTCCAGCCATCATCGCAACAAAACAAATTATAGCTCGCGTGGCTCCGACAAACTCTTGGGTTTTGATTCAAGGTGAAGCCGGTGCAGGTAAAAAATTAGTTGCAGAAAATATTCACTACATGAGCCCTCGCGCCAGCCGTCCTTTCGTTGATATCAATTGCGGTGGTGTGCCTGAAGATTTGTTGGCAGCGGAAATCTTCGGTATCGAAAAGGGCGCTATGCCTGGAGTAGAACGCACTAAAAAAGGAAAATTGGATCTTGCAGCAGGGGGAACGTTGTTCATCGCGGAAATCGCAGAGATGAATAAAGAATCTCAAGCTAAACTCTTAGCTTACCTTGACGACAAAAAATACACTCGTGTTGGCAGCTCTGAAGCTGTTGAAAACGATGTGCGCGTGATCGCAGCATCGAGCAAGGATTTAGATAAAGAAGTTAAAGAAGGCCGCTTTAGAGAAGACCTTTATTATCGTTTGAATGTGATCCCTTTCCGAGTGCCATCTTTGAAGGAACACACTGAAGATGTGCCTGTTTTGAGCTCTTACTTCGCAGACCATGTGGCACGCGAAAGCGGTTATCCTAAAAAGGCGTTCTCTGAGCAGGCCATGACCCATATGATGTCATACCAATGGCCAGGGAATGTGCGCGAGCTTAAAAATTTCATCGAGCGCGTGTATATTCTAACTCCAGGTGAATTCGTCGATCTTCATGACGTGCGTTTTGCTGGTTTGGTAGAGCAAGGTGATGGCAAATCCATGGATTTGCAGGACCTCTCGACATTCAGAGAAGCTCGCGCACAGTTTGAAAAAGAATATCTTCTTAAGAAGATCGCAGAAAATAGTGGCAACATCAGTCGCACGGCCGAGGTTATCGGTTTAGAGCGCAGCTACCTGCACCGTAAAATTAAAGCTTACGGAATTGATACAAAAGATAACTAATAGAAAGAAACCACATGGCAGAAACAGCGAATACAGCAACAGCAATTAAGCCGACACGTTCTGAAAATTACCCAGAGTGGTATCAACAGGTCATCACTGCAGCCGATATGGCCGAAAATTCTCCGGTTCGTGGTTGCATGGTGATCAAACCTTGGGGCTATGCTGTTTGGGAAAACATGCAAGCTGTTTTGGATCGCATGTTCAAAGATACAGGACACGTGAACGCTTACTTCCCACTTTTGATTCCTTTGAGCTTCTTGGAAAAAGAAGCAGAACACGTGGAAGGTTTTGCTAAAGAATGTGCCGTCGTCACTCATCATCGTTTGAAAGGTGATGGCAACGGAAAGCTTGTTCCAGACGGAGAGCTTGAAGAGCCATTGATCATTCGCCCAACAAGCGAAACAATCATCGGTCATCAATTTGCAAAATGGGTGAAGTCTTATCGCGACCTTCCGGTTTTGATCAATCAGTGGTGTAACGTCATGAGATGGGAGATGCGCACGCGCATGTTCCTTAGAACTGCGGAATTCCTCTGGCAAGAAGGCCACACCGTGCATGCGACAGCAAAAGAAGCCCAAGAGGAAACTTTGCAAATGCTCGATGTTTATTCTGACTTTGCTGAACAATACATGGCGATGCCTGTGATCAAGGGGATGAAAACCAGCGATGAAAGATTCCCTGGCGCTGTGGACACTTATACGATTGAAGCGTTGATGCAAGATCGTAAAGCCCTGCAAGCGGGAACTTCTCACTTCCTAGGTCAAAACTTTGCCAAAGCCTCTGGTATTAAATATCTAAGTGCTGAAGGAAAAGAAGAAACAGCTTGGACTACTTCTTGGGGTGTTTCAACTCGCCTTATCGGTGGTTTGATCATGACCCACAGTGATGACAACGGATTCATTGCTCCACCAAGAATTGCTCCTTTGCATGTTGTGATCATTCCTATCTATCGCAACGACGAAGAGAAAAAACAAGTTCTTGAATACGTGCAGGGAATTGCGAAAGAGTTGAAAGGTCAAAGCTATTCAGGCGGATCAGTTCGCGTGAAAGTGGACGATCGCGATATGCGTGGTGGTGATAAAGCTTGGCAGTACATCAAACAAGGTGTTCCAGTTCGCGTTGAAGTAGGTCCCCGTGACATGGCTAAAGGCGAAGTGTTCGTAGGCCGCCGTGACCGTGGTCCAAAGGAAAAAGCAGGACAAGCGCGCGATGCTTTCGTGCAAAATATTTCGGGTCTTCTTCAGGAAATCCAAGATGGTTTGTTTGAAAGAGCAAAAAATTTCAGAGATGAAAATATAAAAAAAATTAATTCTCTTTCTGACTTCGAAGCTTACTTCAAAGGTAACGACGATATATCTGCCCCTGGTTTCGCATTAGTTCCATGGTGTGAAGAAGGTGTCGGACATGAGTTGCTTGCGAAACTGAAGGTCACGCCAAGATGTATTCCATTGAAGCAAGAGCCTATCCAGGGGAATTGCATTTTCTCTGGCAAGCCAGCGACGAAATGGGTGCTTTTCGCTAAGTCTTACTAAGACTTTATAAGAATTTGCTCGCAATTCTTGAGACTTTCAGTCTGAATTATTGCGGGTTTTGAATTTCAAATCAGAGATAAATGTGTCTAACGGAGAGTTCTACTCTCCGTTTTTTTTATTCGCTTTGACCCTCTTTTAAACCGGGAAGAAACTCAGGTTTAACAGGAGGGATCTATGAAACAGTTGATGTTGACCCTATTGTTGTCCGTTGCAGGATCTATCGTTTATGCGGGGACGCCCTATGTGGGCACTCCTCAGCTAGATGATCTGATGACTCCCGATGAGCTTGCCCAGGAGATAGGGGCTCCTCGAACGGAAATGAATCGTCCCGTGATAAATCCAGAAACTATCGCAGCTCAAGATGGCATCGACGTGTTTAGGGAATACGCCATTGTCATCACTGTCAATAAATCGGCCAGGGGACCCGGGGCGCAACAAATGACTGTCGTCGAAAATGGAATTCAAACCGCCGTGTGGCCCGTGTCGACGGGACGAGAACAGTACGAACGAGCGAAGAGTGGACGCTGGTATTGGACGACAACGCCTGCGGGAACGTTCTCTCCTTATTCTTTAATTCGCGATCACTATTCTCATACTTGGAAAGCTCATATGGAATACGCGGCTTTCTTCAATGGAGGTATTGCGATCCATGCGACAACCCCAGACCACTACAGACAATTGGGAAAAAGAGCTTCCGGAGGTTGTGTGCGTCTCTATAAACCCAATGCGCAAATCATCTACGAGAAAATTAAAGCCCAAGGTAGAGCCCTCGTGCCTCTGTTCAACAGAGACGGTCGAGTTGCTCGCGACGTGAATGGCAACCCGATCCACGTCATGGGCTGGAATACCTTAATCATCGTCGAAGGAATGTAAAACTAAGTTGTAGGGTATTTTTAAACGAAGGCCCTGTGCAAATAGGGCTTTTTACTTTTAAGGCTTTTAAACTGCGCCATTAGTATGGTGCTAAATGCGGGGATTTGGTGAAGAGCTAAGCTTTTACTGATGCTTCATTCGGCACGCCATCCAGGCTCAACTGCTGCCGAGCTTCGCTCGGTTCGCGTCGTCGTGGCGCCAGCAGAGGCCGAACTTCGATCAGCAAAATCTTAACTCTTCACCAAATTTTGCAATTATCTCCAATCAAATGAATCTGTATTCATTCTTCTTTGCGATGTAGAGATAAAGGCTTAGCTCTAAATGTTCCTTTATCTTTGTTGTGCACCAACTTCTTCTGGTGAGTCGCTTGATGTGATCTCTTAAGACAGCACAGACGTGATTTACTTCAAACAGTGGATCGTGGATGTGCTTTTCTGATTTCAGGTACTTTTGCTCTCTACGTTTCTCTTTGTTGGACTTTGAAAGATGTTGTTCGTAGGTGGTATCTGGGAAGATCTTCGTTACTAAGCTTTTGTAAGAAGGTTTAGCATCTGATTTGATCAATGTAATGGGCGCTATAAGTTGACCCGCAACTTGAGAGAGCAACGCCTTAGTTTTAGTTAAAGACTCGTTCTTCCTATACCCGTATTTCTTTAAAGCGATCCCTGC
>JACXTT010001192.1_pt1 | contig 43911 bp, 36 predicted proteins | sample 9270951 | NCBI WGS metagenome assembly JACXTT01 (sample SAMN15532306, study PRJNA645909) | rock metagenome | isolation source: weathered quartz diorite | place: Puerto Rico | collected 2017-06-21
CGCTAACGCGGGTATAATGCAAGGTGTATCCAAGATGGCATCACTAGGCCGCTACGAGATCCTGCAGGAGATTGGCCGTGGTGGCGAGGGAATCGTGTACCTCGCCGTTGACCCTACGATTGACCGCAGAGTTGCCATCAAAACCCTCCCGATAGCGGAAGATCCGACTGGCGCCCTGCGCGCGAAGCTCCAGCAGGAAGCGAAATCCACAGCGCGTCTCAACCATCCGAACATCGTGACCGTGTATGAGTTCGCCCAACAGGACCAACTCGCTTACATTGTGATGGAATATGTGCCCGGCCAATCTCTCGCCGCGGCGTTCGAATCCGGTGAGACGTTCGATTACCAGACCGTCTACAAGTATCTGATGCAAGCCGCCGAAGCGCTCGATCATGCGCATTCCGAAGGCGTCGTGCATCGCGACGTGAAGCCCGAAAACCTGATGATCCAGACACGGGGAAGTCTGAAAATCGCCGACTTCGGCATCGCCAAGGTGCTCGACGACGTCACCGGGTCGAAGACGAAAACCGGCGTTGTACGCGGAACCCCCTATTATCTGTCGCCCGAACAGATCGATCTGAAAGGCATCAGCGGGAAGTCGGATCAATTCGCGCTGGGCGTCGTGACTTACCAGTGGTTGACGGGCCATAGGCCCTTCGAAGGCGAATCCTGGACCGAACTGCTGACCAAGATTCTGACCAAAGACCCGCCGCCCGTATCGCAGTACCGTGAGTCGTTGGGCGAAGAAGTGACCGTGGTGCTGCTAAAGGCGCTCGCGAAGGATCAGGCCAATCGCTACCCGACCTGCCGCGATTTCATCGCCGATCTCGGCTTCGCGCTGGGTGTTGCGAGTGGCGAGACGCGCCCTATTTTTGTGACGCAAAAGCTTCGCAGCGTAACCACCGGGACAGATGCGCCACCCCCAGCCATCACGGCAATTGGACCGTCCCCCGCAAACGCTGCCATTACAACCAACCAGCCCATTCCGGGACAAACCGCGGCGGGGTCACGCCGAAGCCGCGGTGCGATCTTCGGTATCGCCGGGTCCGCGGCCTTGGCGCTCGCAGCGGTGCTCTACCGGTTCAACGCCGCTCCCGCACCCGCGCCAGCGCCGCCTTCCACTGAAAACCCGGCAAAGACCGCCGTAGTGGAGAAACAGCAACCGTCTCCAAAAGAAAAAGAGCAGCCGGAACCGAAACAAACCAAGGCCGAAAGCACGAAGCCGGCGAAGCAGGAATCGGGTCCCGACCGGAAAAAGTTGCCCTCGACGCGCGAAGCCGCCAAGGCCGAACCGCCCCGCACCACGACGGCCATCATTCCAACGCCGCAACAACAGCAACAATCGGAAACGCCGAAGGTCAAGGAACCCGACCCCGCGCCGCCAGTTGCTTCGCCGGAACCCGCCGCCGCGCCAGCCGGTAAATATTTCGGCCCTCCGGAAGGACGTTTTACCTGGGCGGGATCGCTTGCCGGAGGCCAAAACCTCATCATCAATGCATCGAGCGCGTCGCCGGGCGCCCTGCAGGGCCGCGGACTCCCGCCGTCTCTCGAAGTCAGCGTCACCGTCGACCCGCCGGCAATCCAGGTCCTCGGCCAGCCTAGCGCTACAAACGGCTATCGTCTAACATTGAAGAACTCCAGTTCGAGCGAGATTCAGTCGATTGTAATCAGGTGGAGGGAACGCAAGAAGTGAATTGGCGGATCATCGCGGCCGCGCTGCTGACCATGGTCGCTCCAGCCTACGGACAGCAGCAGCCCGTGCGTCGCGCCCTGATTGTCGCCAATTCCAACTATTCCGCTATCGCCTCCCTGCCTGCCGTGAAGACCGGCCTCGCAACCCTGCAGCCGGTGCTGAATCAGATGCGTTTCGAGGTGCGCGTCGCGGAAAACACTACAATCGAACAGATCGACACCGCAATCACCAAACTCGCCGCCGATACCCAACCGGGCGATGTCGCCCTGGTGTTCTATCTCGGGCTCGCCGTGCAGTCTCTGCAAGAAAACTACCTTCTGCCCGTGACCTTCGACCCCGCCAAAACCAAGGGCGTGGACTACGAAGCCTATTCGATGCGCCGCTTGGCCTCGGCCATTGAAGAGCGGCAACCGGCCTTCTTCGGCCTGATCGTGGATGCGGCGTGGGATCTGCCGATCCTTCGCCGGCGCTTTCCGGATCCCGGCCTGGTCCGTCTCGACCCCGACCGTCCCGGTTCGCTGTATGCAATGTCTACCTCACCCGGCAAACTGAGTGGCGACGGCTCGAAGAGCTTGTACATACAGGCTCTCGCCGAGGCGTTGCGGCAGGAAGGGCTCACGCTCAACCAGATCGTGGAATACGTCAAGCGTTCGGTGAGTGAGGCCTCTGGTGGTTCGCAACTGCCTTCGGAAGTCTCGACGGTCGTCCGCGACTTCTACGTGAACCCCAAGGCGCCCGATGCGGCGGCCTGGGATGCGTTGCGGGAATCGCAGGATCCCGCTGCGCTGCGCAGCTTTGCCGAGACTTACAAAACGTCGAAGTTCGCGCCCGAGGCCTTGTCGAGGCTCGAGGAGCTCGACTGGAAACTGGCTGCCGGCAAAGATGCCGCGGCGTTGGGCGCATTTCTCGCTAAGTATCCAGAGGGCAAACATTCTGCGGACGCCAAGTCCCAGATGGGAAATCTGCTTGCGCTCGATGCCGTTCGCCGGTATCGCACCGCTCTCGAGTCCCGGGATCTGGGCGCATTGAAAGCGCTTTGGCCCAGCCTGAACAAGCAGCAGGTGGCCGGATTGCAGACTTTCTTCCGGGACGCGAAGTCGATTACGATCGAGCCGAACCCGGTCAGTCCGCCAGTGTTGTCGGGCGACGGCGGCGCCACCGTAAAGGTTCGGCGTTCGATCCAGTACACGGGGCAAAGCTTCTCGGATATCGCGGTTCTGAAGTTAAAGCGATCCGGCGGTGAGATGCTCATTGAGACGCAAACCGTCGAAGGCGCCGGAAGGCCCTGAGGCGACAGTAAAAAGGAATAATTTAGAATGCGAAAACACTTCGTCGCCGGGCTGCTGTGCGCCGCCGCGGCCGCAGTTTCTCCAATGCCGGCGCAAAACCTGGGCAGTTCGAAGGACTTTACTTCTTCGAAACTCGCGTTGTTGGTTCCCAATCTTTTTGGCTCCACCGGGATCGTGTTGCCGAACCCCGATCACGACGCCCACTTTTCGAGCGCGTTTCAAACGAACTTCGCGCCCTTCAACGGCGCCTTGGCGTCGAGGCTTACCTCGCTGCCGATTCCGTCGCCCGCTTCGGGCTTTACATACACCTTCGACCCTTCGATCGGAGTGTATACGCGGTCCACATCCACGTTCGGCCCACTGCTCGCCGAGCGCGCGGAAACCATCGGCAAGAACAAGTTCTTCGCGGGTTTCAACTACCAGCATTTCGGCTTCCGCAGCCTGGATGGCGTGAGTTTGAACAACATTCCATCGGTGTTCGAACACCTGCAAACGACAGCCGATCCAAATATCAAGAAGGACATCATCACAACCCAGAACCTCGTGGATGTCAAGATCGGCCAGCTCACGTCGTTCTTCACCTACGGCCTCACCGACAGGATTGACGTGTCGGTGGCGCTTCCCATGCTGCAGGCGAGCATGTACGTGACATCCAACGCCACGATCCAGCGCATCGGTACGGGCACGGACGGGACGATCCACTACTTTCTGGATTCGGCGGGCAACAAAACCAACCAGGCGACGTTCCGGGCGTCTGGCCAGGCCACTGGCATCGGCGACGTGCTGGTGCGCGTCAAGGCGAACGTGTTCGACGGCAAGATGGCCAAGCTCGCGATTGGCGTCGAGACGCGCATGCCGACAGGAGATGCGTACGAATTCCTGGGCGCCGGGGCTTACGGCTTCAAGCCGTTTGTCGCGCTTTCTGTGCCGGGAGCGCGTATCTCGCCGCATTTCAATCTCGGTTATCAATACAACAGCCATAGCGTACTCGCGGGGGATGTCAGCACTGGAACGGAACGGCTTCTGCCCAAGCAGTTGAACTACGCGGCGGGCATCGAAACCAGCGTGAACAAGAGGCTTTCGTTCGCAGCGGACTTGATCGGGCAGGAAGTGTTTTCAGCGGACCGGCTGCAGCAGCACACCTTCACCGCGGCGAACAACCAGACGTTCCAGCAAGTCGCATTCACGCGGAGCAACTTCAACTCCTACGGCGTCGCGACCGGCGTAAAAATCAACCCCATCAGCACCCTGCTGGTTTCGTTCAACCTGCTCTACCAGGTCAACGACGCCGGTCTCCGCGCGAGGGTGGTGCCCCTGGTCGGTGTGAGCTACTCGTTCTGACCGGCAAGTTCCGTGTTTCGCGTCTCGGGTAGCAGGTACACGAGAAACGCGGCCGCCAGAAAGAACGCCGCGCTGACGGTGATGCCTGTTCCCACGCCTTTGCTGTCCGCGATGGCGCCTACGACGTAGGGAGCTCCGGCGCTGATCGCCCTTCCAAAATTGTAGGAAAAGCCCTGCCCCGCGCCTCGTATGGAGGTCGGGTACAACTCCGCCAGCGTGGATCCGAACAGCGCGAAGTAGCCGGTGCCGAAGAACCCGAGTAGCGGCCCCATGAAGAGCAGCCAGTTCGATGCGCCGGCGCCGAAGAGCTTGGGGGCAAGTCCGTAGATGGGTGTAATCGCAGCCGCGACTACGACGTAGAACGCGAACGCCGGCCGGCGCCCGAAGCGGTCGGCCAGGAACCCGAACATCTGATACCCGGCAAAGGTCCCGCCCTGCATGATGAAGATCCAGGTCGAGGTTTTGGCCAGCGTGAACCCCGCGCCGCCCTGATCGAGAGGCGCGGCGAGAAAGCCGGGCAGCCACGAGAAGACGCCCCAATACGCGAACAGTACGGCGGTGGCGAGGGCCGTTGAAATCACGGTCCGCCGCAAATAAACACCCCGGAAAATGCCGCGCCAATCGGCGTTTTCGGTGCGCTGCGTCCAAACCTCTGGTTCCTTCACCTTCCAGCGAATGACGAACGTCAGCAGGGCGGGCGCCATCCCGGCCAGGAACAACACCCGCCAACCGTAATGGTCCAAGATGAAGGGCGTGATGGCGGCGGCGAGCATGTACCCGAGCGCCCAGCCGGATTGCATCGCCGCGAGGGCCTTGGCGCGATTCTTGGCGGGCCAGGATTCGGCAACCAGCGTCGCGCCGGCCGACCATTCCGCGCCGAGGCCGATTCCGATCCATCCGCGCCAGAAGATGAGTTCGGCCACGGAATGCGCGGTGGCCGTGCCGCCCGATGCGAGTGAGTACAGCAACACGGTGTAAAACAGCGTCTTGCCTCGGCCAATCTTGTCCGAAACGATTCCGGCGGCGAGGCCTCCGATCGCCGAGAAGATGAGCGTGCTGGCGGCGACCAGGCCGGCTTCCGCATTGCTCATGCCAAACTCTTTGCGCAGGGTCTGCAAAGACAGGTTGTAGAGCAGCACGTCGGTTGCATCCAGCATGAAACCGAGCAGTGCGGCCCACAGCGCGATCCATCTGGGTTCCCGCAGATAGTAGGGGAGGGTCATCGTGGGAGTAACATCCCGCGGGTTGTGGACGCCATTTCTATTTCCATCCGTCTTAGTATTCTAGAAGGTAACGATGTCCGCCGTCCCGAACCCGACTGAACCTGACTCGCCGCAACCCGCCCCGCTCCGCCCCGCCATAGCGCCTCCCGGAGAGCCGAAGAAGGGTGGCCCGTGGAAAATCCTCGCCGCGCTCGCGGCCGTGTCCGTGCTCGGCTATCTGGGCTATCAATGGCTCGCCAAGCCTACAACGGACACAACAGTATTTGCCGCGGTGAAGACAGCGACGGTCACGCAAGGCTCCGTGGAACGCATCATTCGGGTGGCAGGCGCCACGTCCGCTCGGGAGTTCGCCAACCTCACGGCGCCGATCCTTCGTGGACCTGAAGCGCGCAATTCCCTCATCCTCACCAAAGTAGTGCGGCCCGGCATAATGGTGAAGAAGGGCGATCTCATCGCGCAGATTGACGGGCAGGCGGCGATCGACCACATCGACGACGTGAAGGACATGGTCAAGCAGGCGGAAAGCGACGAGATCAAACGCAAAGCGGAACAGGCAGCCGAAACCGAGCAGTTGATGCAGACGCTGCGAGTCGCCAAATCCACTTGGGACAAAGCCAAACTGGAATATGGCGCGGCCGAAGTTCGCTCGGATGTCGAAGCGGAGCTGCTCAAAATCTCAATGCAAGAAAGCGAAGCCCGCTACAAGCAGCAACTGGCTGACATCAGCCAGAAGAAGATTTCGCATGCTGCTGAGTTGAAGATCCTGTCTCTTACGGCAGAACGTCACCGCCGCCATCTGGGGCGCCACGAAGTGGACTTGAAGCGCTACACGATTTTTGCGCCAATCGACGGCCTCGCGGTGATGCAGACGATCTTCCGCGGCGGCGAAATGGTGCAGATTTCCGAAGGCGACCAGGTCTTTCCGGGCCAGCCCTTCATGAAGATCGTCAACCAGCGAACCATGCAGGTGGAAGCCAAGGTCAACCAGAGCGAAAGCAGCGACATTCGCCTTGGGCAGGACGTTCGCGTAGGCATCGATTCGTTCCCTGGCCTGATCGTGCGCGGCAAGGTGAGCGGCGTCAACGCTCTGGCGGTTTCGGGCGGCGGCATGGGGGCGGCGAACTACGTGCGTAGCATCCCGGTGCGCGTGCAACTGTTGGAACTCGACCCGCGCATCATCCCCGATCTTTCGGCCCATGGCGACGTGATCATCGAGCGCGCCGATGGCGTAGTGAAGGCGCCCACGGCGGCGCTGCTCGAAGAAGCCGGAAAGACGTTCCTGTTCGTCCGGACACCGCAGCAGACCTTTGAAAAGCGCGAAGTGACGGTTGGCCTGCGTAGCCACACGGACTTCAGCGTCAGCCAGGGGCTCAAGGCCGGCGACGAAATCCGCCTGAACTAAATCTTAGCTGTCGCGCAACGAAATCAGCGGATCCACGCGCGTTGCCCTCAGGGCCGGCGCATAGCAGGCAATCGCGCCAAGCAAAAGGATCGACAGCACTGCGCCGCCGAATACCAGCGCATCGTGCGGCTGCACCTGGAACAGCAGTTTCTGTCCGAGCCGGGCGCCAATCCACGCTAGCGCCAATCCGGCAACAATCGCCGGCGCGCCGATTTGCAGATACTCGCCGAACACCAAGCCCATCACCTGCGACGGCGCGGCGCCAAGGGCCATTCGTACGCCGATTTCCTGCGTGCGTTGGACTACCGATTGCGAGATCGCGCCATACACGCCGATTCCCGCGAGAAGCAGCGCCCCGATGGAAAACGCCGTGATCAGCCACATGAGAAACCGGCGCTCGGCGGTGGACCGCGCCACCAACTGTTCCATCAAATACACGTTGTACACCGGCATGTCCGCGTGGATGCTTCGCACGACTTGCGATAGCTGCTGGGTGAGGGCCGCCGGATCGGAAGCGGTTCGAATCACGAGCACTGGAGCGAACAAGGGATTGATCTCGGCGGGCCTGTAGATCGTCGGGCGAGGGTCGGCTTCGAGTCCAAAATGGCGGATCGAACCAACCACTCCAATCACGGTGAACCATGGAGCGTTGCGGTCGGCCAGAAACCGAACCCGTTTGCCAACCGGATCCGCTCCGGCAAAATAGCGCTTGGCTGTGAGTTCGTCGATCAGGAGCACCCGCAATTGGTTGGAATCGCGATCGTCGAACAGGCGGCCGGCGAGCAGAGGTACGCCGAGGGTGGGAAAGTATCCCGGAGTCGCCGCCCGAAACTCTACCTCAGGCGGATGCCCGCCGGTATCGACGCCTTCGATTTCGAGTAGACTCGCCAGGTTCTGACCCAGCATGGGAAGGCGGCTCACCTCGCCCGCGTTCACCACGCCGGCAGTTCCGCGAAGACGATCGAGAAGCTCCTGGTGGAGCACGGCGCGCTGTTCCGGGTTGCTGTAACCAGGCGGCAGTTGCGTCGAAATCGACAACACGTTGTGGGCATCGAAGCCGGGGTCAATGGCCAGCACACGCAGGAAGCTGCGGATCAGCAGGCCCGAGCCGATGAGTAAAACGAGCGCAATGGTGACCTGCGTGGCGGCGAGCAAGGCGCGAACTTTCCGGTTGTTTCGTCCGGTCCCCCGGCCCTCGCGGACGACGGCTCCCGCTGCATTCCCCGTCAGAGCACGCCAGGCGGGAAGCAAGCCAGCGAGCAAGGCGGTTGTAATTACAATGCTGCTGGTGAACAGCAGCGCGCGCCAGTCGAGACCAATACGCGAGGCCTGCAGCGCGGAAGGCGGGCCATAGGCGAGGATCAGCCGCACCAGCGCCTGCGCGAGGCCCAGCCCCAGCAGGCCACCGAATGCCGCGAGCACCGTACTTTCGACGACGAGCTGCCGGAGAAGCCGGCTCCATGAGGCTCCGAGTGCGATGCGGACCGCGATCTCACGGTTCCGCATGGTCACCCGGGTGAGCAGCAGGTTGGCGACGTTGGCTGACGCCATGAGCAAGACGAAACCGATCGTCACGAGCAGCAGATAGACCGCAGGCCGCAGCCGCCCGGTGATTCGCGTCTCGAGCAGAACCCCAGCGAAATTGAGGTTGCCATTGGCTTCCGCGAACTCGCTCGTGAGCTTTGCGCCGATTCGGCGGACCTCGTCTTGCGCTTGTTGCGGCGAAATTCCAGGCTTCAGTTTGCCGGTGACTTTGAGAAAGCGTAGCGTACGCGGCGACCTCGCCAATTGATTCGACGCAAGCGGCATCCAGATGTCGATGTTGGTGGCTGTACCGGTCAGGGGCTCGCCGAGCCAGCGGAAGTCCTCGGGTAGCACGCCTACGACCGTCGCGATCGACCCATCGAGTCGAATGCCCTTGCCGATCACGCTTGTCGAGCCGCCGAAGCGGCGCATCCAAAAGGCGTGCGAGAGGATCGCGACTGGCGACGGTTGCGCGCGCTGATCTTCGTCTTCGGCAAACAACCGGCCCAAGGCGGGGCGCACGCCGAGCATCGGGAAGAAGGTCGAAGAAACGTACAGGGATTCCAGCCGCTCGGTGACGCCGTCACCGGCGAGCACGACATTCCAGACCGGCGAGATTCCGGAAATGGATTCGAACGACTGCGAACGGCGACGGAAGTCGAGGAGGTTGTCGATGGCGCACCAGGGGTCGATTTCCGGCTGGTCTACCTTGGTGTGCTCGATGTTCATCAGGCGTCCCGCATCCGGATAGGGCAGGCCGCGCAGGACGATGTGATCGACGACGGTAAAGATCGCGGTGTTGCCGCCAATGCCGAAGGCCAGCGTGAGAATCGCGATGGCGGCGAAGACGGGGTTCAGGCGGAGGGTTCTCAGTGCGTACCGGATGTCGTGCAGCAGGCCGGACCAACCCGGTCCCGCAGCCTCACGAGGCGGCTGGGGCGACGGCGGCTGGTTCGCCGCGCGGAGTTCGCTGGCGAGCCGGTTCCAGTCGCGGACGTGTGTTTCCGCGAGCGCTGCTGCCTCCGCTTCGGATTGGCCCGCGCCGAGCGCATCCTGATAAGCCTGTTCGAACTCGGCCGCGAGCTCGGAGATGACGTCGACTTCGCGTTCGGGACGCAACCCCAAATGCGGCAGATGGCGCCGTACGTATTCGTTCCAATCACGTTGTGGCATCGCGGAACCTCGTCAAGCGGTTGAGGGCGGTGAAGAATTCGTCCCAGGCGCGCCGCTGCTCGCCGAGAGCGGTGCGCCCAGCGGGCGTCAGGGAGTAGAATCGGCGGCGGCGTTCCTCGGCTTTTTCGACCCATTTGCCCTCGATCATGCCCTTGCGCTCGAGGCGGTGAAGCATCGGGTAGATCGAGGCGACCTGGTATTGCAGGAACGATCCAGAGCCGGATTCGACCAGCTTCGCAAGTTCGTAGCCATGCCTCGGCTGGTCTTCCAGTAGTGCGAGCAGCACGATCTCTGCACTGTTTTGTTGGAGTTCCGCTGTCTTCATCAGTGTTTGCGCTATATATAGCGCCACCAGTATATACGAGTTCGCGGTGAAACAGTTAGGAAAAATGTGTCACGATGGATGTCGGGTCTGCATCCAGACTCTGGAGGCTGACGCAAACACGATGCCGGAATGGTTGCAAATTTTGCTGTTCTTCGCCGCATGGTTTGCGCTGCAGCGGTGGATCCTGCCCCGATTCGGCGTCCAGACTTGAATGTCCGAACAAGGATGCCGGGTTCCGGCAGCCAAGCCTCCCCAAGCGCCGGATAAGCCCTAATCTCCGAGCAGCTTTTTCATTGACGCCGTGACGAACCGGCGGGTCCACATGATCTCGCTCGAATCGCGCATCAGGATTTTGTATTCGCCGTTGGTCCAGGGTTGCAACTGGCCGATGCGATCGACGTTGACGACTGCGCCCCGATTCACGCGCGCAAACTGTTCCGGATCGAGGCGCCGGTGCACCGAATCGAGCGTATTGCGCATGAGGAAGGTCTCGTTCCTCGCGTGCAGCACGATATAGTTTCGCGCGGATTCGAACCAGTCGATCAGCTCAACCGCCACGAATACTGAGGCCTCGCCGCGTTCGACGAGAAACCGTTTGGCGTACCGGCCTGGCTTTGGCGCCACGAGCTTGCGGGCGCGCTCGATGGCGGCGGCAAAGCGATCGGCGGCCACCGGTTTCAACAGGTAGTCGAACGCGCGCGCTTCGAACGCAGCGAGGGCGTGTTCATCGTAAGCCGTCACGAACATCACCGCGACGGATTCGCGATTGCGCAGGCGTTCGAGCACACCGAAGCCATTCATATCTGGAAGCTGGATGTCGAGCAGAATCAGATCAGGATTCTGCTCGTCGGCGGACGCGATCGCCGCCTCACCTGTACCAGCCTCCCCTACGATCTCGAAGTCCGGGTAAGCGGCAAGCAGGTGCTTCATCCGCTTCCGCGCCGGGGGTTCGTCGTCGACTATCAGAACGCGGATCATGCGGCGGCGAGTTCGAACGGAATGCGGATTTCCACTTCGGCGCCGCCGCCCGGCGCATTGCCAATGCGAAGACTCGCCTTCGCGCCATACAAATGCCGCAGGCGGTTGCGCGTGTTGGCGATGCCGATGTGAGGCTCCGCCCCTGGAGCGATGCCACGGCCGTGATCGCGAACGGAAAGCACCAGATCGCCATCCGTCCGCGAGGCGCTGACTTTCACGCGGATCGACGACGACGACGCGTCATAGCCGTGTTGAATGGCGTTTTCGACAATCGGCTGCAGAATTAACTGCGGCGCGAGGGCCCGGCGGGTGACGTCGTCAATCTGCAGGTGCATGGTCAACTGGTCTTCAAATCGCGCCTTCATCATGGTGAGGTACAGTTCCAGGGTTTCGAGTTCCTGATCGAGTGGAACACGCTGTTCCGGCCCGCTTTGCAGCGTGCGGCGAAGATATCCGGCGAGGCGCGACAGCATCAGGTCCGCTCGCTGTGGATCCTCGTGAATCAGCGACGCCACCACGTTCAGCGAATTGAATAGGAAGTGGGGCTGCAACTGCAGCGAGAGCGACTCGAGCTTGGCGCGCGCGAGATCGCCTTCGAGTTCCGCCACACGCACACGATTGGCGTTTGCCTCCCTCATTCGCAGGAAGACGACGAGCGCGCCCGACTGCATCGTATAGTCAATGAGATCGCTGGGAAACTCCATCCAGTAGCGAACCGGCATTGCGCCGTAGTCATATCCGCCGAGTCCAAACAAGGGGAAAAGCAGACTTCGCCAACCCCACATCAGGCTCGTGTGAATCACCGAGTATGCGGTCAAACCCAGCAGATGGACGGGAAGCCAGCGCGAAGTTCGATCGTGATCCGGGCGGTAACGCAGCACCAGGATGGTGATGAGCGAGAGGAACATCGCAAAGGAAACATAGTTGCCCGTCATTTGCTCGAGAAACGGCACAAGCCAGTTCACGGTGCGGCCACGCGCGACGGCGTCGAGATATCGATACCAGAACTGCAGAAACCCGAAGGCCGTGAAGATCAGGAAGATGTAAAGGAGTCCCGTTCGTGTGTAAAGGCGCCGCATGTTGGACTGGTTTCTACGGGAGCGCGAAGCCTACGATCTTATTATCGATTTTCGTGACGCTGCCGTGGCCGCCGGCAGCGACCGCGACGAACTGCCGGCCGTTCGCCTCGTAGGTCATCGGCGTGGCGCGCACACTGGTTGGCAGGGGTCCACGCCACAGTTCCGCGCCGGTTTCCACATCGAACGCCTTGAGATTGGAATCCATCGAGGCGCCGATGAAGACCAGGCCGCCGGCCGTTGCGATGGGGCCGCCCAGGTTGATCGAGCCGGCCTTGCGGGCCAGTTCCTCAGGTATTCCAGGCATGGTTCCGAGCGGGGTCTGCCACTTGACCGCGCCGGTCGCCGCATCGATCGCGGCGAGGGTTCCCCAAGGGGGCGCGGTGCATGGCAGGCCGCTGGGCGCCCGCAACAGAGACCGGGACATGCCGAACGGCGCGCCTTTCTGAGCGGTCATTTCGGCGCCGGTTCGATTGCCTTTGCGCTCGGCGGCGAACTTGTCGCGAGGGATGAGACGGATCACCGCCGCCAGGTTGTTGGTGGGGACGAGGAGAAGCCCGTGATCCGGATCCCACGCGGCGCCACCCCAGTGCATGCCGCCAATGTTTCCGGGAAGAATCAGAGATCCTTTCAAGCTGGGAGGAGTGAAGATGCCGTCGTTGCGCAAGGACGCAATCTGATCGCGGCACCATGCGCGGTCGGCGTCGTTGATGCCCCAGGCATCTTCGGGTTTCAAACTCTGCGGGATCCAGGGTTTTGGCGCGAGAGGAACGGGTTGCGTGGGCGACGCCTGCTCGCCTTCCACATCGCTCTTGGGTACAGGCCGTTCTTCTACGTCGAACAAGGGCTGGCCGGTCTTGCGGTCGAGCAGGAACAGGTGGCCGGTCTTCGATCCGGCTGCAACCGCGGGGATGTCCTGACCCCGGCGCCGCATGGTGAAGAGCAGCGGTTGGCTCGCGACATCGTAGTCCCAGATGTCGTGGTGAACGGTTTGAAAACCCCAGACACGGGTTCCGGTTTTCGAGTCCAATGCGACAACGGAATTGGCGTCGCGGTTGTCGCCTGGGCGTAATCCGCCGAAATAATCGGGGCTGGCGCTGCCGGTGGGGACGAAGACGAGATGCCGTTCGGGATCGACGGACAGGATCGACCAGGCGTTCGCGGCTCCTGTTGTGGTGAGTTCGAGGCTGTGCCAGGTCCAACGGAGCACGCCGGTGCGGGCATCGAACGCACGAACTTCGCCGGTGGGCGCCTGGGCGCGATTGTTGTCCGAGATGGCGGAACCGGCAATGACGAGGTCGTCGATGACAACCGGCGGGGAGGTCTGCTCGTATTCCCCCGCGTACTCGGGCTTGCGAACCAAGCCTTGGACGAGATCGATGGTTCCGGCTTTTCCGAAAGCCTCGCAAGGCTTGCCGGTTTCGGCGTCGAGGGCGATGAGACGCGCATCGATCGAGGCGAAGAAGAGCCGTTCCCGGCAGGGTTGCTTCGATGGCGCGGCCGCTTTCGGGTCGTGCCAGTAGGTGACGCCGCGGTTGGCGAAATCGCCATAGTCGGCATCCTGATTGATGTGCGCGTCGAAGACCCATTTCTGTTCGCCTGTAGCGGCGTCGAGCGCGAAGACCTTGCCATACGGAGTCGAGAAATACATGGCGCCGCGGATGACGAGCGGCGTCGCTTCAAAGGCCGGTTCCTTGCCGTGGTTCGGCAGCGGGGTGACCGGTTCCCCGGTAGCGAAGGTCCAAACGGGTTTTAGGTTTGCGACGTTGGTCCGGTTGATCTGTTTGAGAGAAGAATACTTCGATCCGCCGGCGTCGCCGCCGTAAACAGGCCAATCTTTGCCTCCACCGGTTTGTCCGAAGGCGGGCGCAACCATGCAAATGATCCAAAGGAATCGCATGATCCATTGTGGGGCGCGAACGTCTGAGCATCAACACGGATCGGACGAACAGTTCCAGCCGCGGGACGAACGGACAGTTTCAGACAGGATCGTGCGGGGCCAGGTAGATCTTGCTGTCGTGGTGAATCAGGCCGAAGCGAACCCGATCCAGCCAGCCGGTTCTACCCAGGACATTCTTGTCGATCAATGGATCGGTAAAAAAGTAAACCACGGAGCTCGTCGCAACGCCGAGGGCCGTAATTTCGACTTCGTGGCCATAGGCTTCAAACCCGCTGTTCGCAGTGCGAAACCGCTTGAGGATTCCAGCAGTCAAATCAAGCCCGAGCGCCTCGGCGATCTCGGTTCCGAAGAGACAATATGAGGCTCCTGTATCCACACTTGCGGCAACTGGAACCTGGTTGGCGCCCGAACGAAGCACTACAGGAATCACGACACTTTCATGGCTGCCGGAGTAGTCGTAAACTCGCGCGAAATCGAGTTGATACATGCCCTACCAGCCGCCAAACGGCAAGTCGTTGTCCCTCGGAACTCGCGCGAAGAACGGCTCAAGCGCCCCAGCCGCCTTCGCCGCTGCGCTGACTGCAGCCAGTTTATTACCGTGGGCAAGCAGGCGGGATCCTTCGAGCGCCACCCACTCACCAGCGTACCGGCCGGCTTCCTTGGCAAGCCACTGTAACTCCTCCCGCCGTTCGCTCACGGGTTCAGGGGATTCCCAAGACGAAGGTGTGGGGTCCTCTTCAAGCGTTAAGTGTACGCGTTGATGTTCAGGCAGTTCGAGTGGCTGGAGCGGGCGCAAGACTCCCTTTTCGTAAACGGCGTCGAGCTGGCGTGCCATAGAACCTTTATTGTAACGGGTCGTGATAGGGCCACATTCGCTGGTCCGAAGACTTACTCTACGGATCGGTTTTGAACGAGCTCATTCCTTCAGCCCGTCGGATCGGCTGAAAAAACTCGCCGACTCAGGCTCGTTAGCAGCGACAACGATCGGAGCCTGGTTCTCGACTTCGATTGCGTGCCTGCGCTCTTGTTCCGCGATACCAGCAAGAGGCACTCCAACTATCCGTCTCGAGAACTGCATGATCTAACCTAGACTTTGATCTTGTCGTAGTCGAACTTCTCGTTGACCAGGTGATATTCCGGCTCGCCTGATTTGGACAGATAATATGTCACCAGTTCGTGGCGCTGGAAATCCGTTAATTTGCGAGGCTGGGCTTCGCCATCCACCCACTCGTACACGGGAACGTCCCAGGGGCTGAATGTATCCGTCAGGCCGCGCTCTTTCGCGATGCGGAAGAGGTTCACGTTACCGGGTTCGTGGCCGCCGAGGTACATGCCGATCATGTCCAGGTGGAACTTGTTCTTGCCGAACATCACCAGGTTCGTCAAGTGATCCTTGCCGATGCCGAAGCCGTCCCCGTCGCGCGAGTAGATGCCTTCGATCATCGCGAGCCCGGTGTTCAGGGTGCTCATGTTGTCGCAAGTCTTATGCGCCCAGATTTCCTGATTCATCGGACCCAGCTTGGCCGGGCTGTCATATCGCGAATAGCCGATGCGGCGGTGGTTCTCGAAGTACCGGTTGATGCGCGGTTCGACTTCCTTGGCGATGTCCTGCTTCATGAAGTCCGGCACGCCGGTCACCATCGACCAGCCGGGGCAGAAGCGCACGAACGGCTTCACCACGAGGCCTTGCTCGTTCTTCGCCGACAGCGTCATGCACATGCCGTGGGACTTCCACTTGGCGATGTTGAGCAGCCACGTGTCCGGCGAATTCACGGGCGCGTAGTGCGGAATGCGGCTGTAGACAACGGCGTCGTGGACCTTGGTCCACGTCATGTCGAAGTCGTCTTTGAAATTGCGGATGCGGCGATCGGGCTCGTTGGTCTCGATGCCGTGCTTTTCGTGGATGTCCACAAAGCCGCGGTAGTTCCAGGCGTGGAAATTGTTGGCTTCGACGAAGGTGAACTTTTTCAAGCCCACTTCCTTGAGGCCCATAATCATGCCTTCGTAGAATTGCGGGTCGGTGCCAGTGCCCCAGTTTTCCGGATTCGGCCGGAACCTGTCGCGGACGCTCGTCACGTTCGGCTTGAGGACGATGCGATGCGAGATCGGCATGCCGGGCGGACCGTCCATCGGAACGAAGATTTCGCGCGCGAGCCTCAGACCTTCCTGGCGCTTCGATTCCTCGTGCATCTTGTGCGGCACGTTGGTCCGGCGGATGAACACGGCCTTCGGATTCTTCTCGATGAAGGGATGGAGGGCGAAGTACGCCTTGGGTTCGCGAGCGGTCGAGCTCGCGGCAGCGTTCGCTACCCCATTGGCGGCAAAAGGAGCGGCCGCGGCAAACGCAGCGGCGGAACGCAAAAACTCACGGCGTGAGTAAGACATGAGGATGGCCGGACCTCCGAGACCATTTCATTCTATCGAAATTTTAACTGTTTCGACGTGCAACCGCGGGTCGATTTCAGGTGTATCGTATACCTGGAGACTAGTGTCATGAAGTTTGGCGCCTTGACGATCTGCACTTTTGTATTGATGTGCCTTCCAACCGCAGGGATCGCACAGCCAGCGATTACGGACGTTTTCAATGCAGCGAACCGCATTCAGAGGGCTTTGCCCGGGCACGGAATCGCACAAGGCAGCTTATTCGCAATCAAGGGCGCCGGACTCGGACCCACGGACCTGCTGAAAGCCAATTTCCCGTTGCCTTCGACCGATGGGCTCGGCGGAGTGACTGTGACGGTGCAATCCGGAGGCACGACCACCAATGCAATCCTCGTTTTCGTTTCCGATAAAGAAGTGGCGGCGATTCTTCCCTCCTCAACGCCGCTCGGCGACGGCAATCTGACCTTGAACAACAATGGGGTCACTCTCACGGCGCCGATCCTGGTGGTCGCAAGCGCATTTGGTTCGTTCAGCTCCGACTACTATTCCGGTTTGCAGCAGACCATAAGCTACAACGTGACAGGCGATGGAAGCACCGTCGCCAACAGCATTCCGACCCCTGCCATGCCAGGGCAAACGGTGCGGTTGATCGGCACGGGTTTGGGCGCGATCATGAGCGACGAGACCTCGCCTGGCGCCACCGATGTCCCCACGACGCCGGAAATCAAGGTTTTCATCGGGACTAAGCAAGCCAAATTGAACTCCGCCGGCCGCGGCAATTGTTGCGACCCGTGGCCGGACTCCTTTCCGATTCCGCGGGGCATCGCAGCCATCGATGTCCTGGAATTCGTGCTGCCAGACGGCATCACGGGATGCCATGCCTCCGTTGCCGTTCAGGTTGGAAATGTCGTAAGCAACATCGCGCAAATCGCAATATCCCCCGATGGGAATGCTTGCATCGACCTCAACGCCGTCGACTTTGGCGACACGGTGACGGTGTCCGGCACGGCAAAGTTCGGGATTATTTCGCTCTTGCAGACCTTCATCCGAAGCTCAGCCGCTCAGGGTAACGCCGAGATCGGGACGGAAGTCGGCGTAGCGGAATTCATTAAGTTCGATGCCGGACCCGTTCCGGTTGCGCTACCCGTCTCGGTATTCGGCATTCTCGCCAACAACCTCAACCCGGGTAGTTGCGTGCAAGGCTTATACCGCGTGGAGCGGCCGACGGGAACCACTCCGCCGCCCCCGGACAACACCGACAAAACGGTCTTTTTGGATGCCGGAGATCCGATCACCCTGAAGAACGGGGATGCGACCAAACTGTTGAGGAAAGGCAAAGATCTCGTCTATTCCGGTTCGCTGGGCAGTTCTTTCAACTTGCCTGGCCTTCCTGCGTCCAATAGTCTGTTTTTAACTCCGGGAACGATCACGGCCGACAATGGCGGGGGCGGTCCGGATGTGCCGGCGTTCAATGTCAGCCTGACCCTGCCCAAACCTGCCATCAAGTTTGAAAATGCGGAAAAGCTCGAGGGGATCAATCGGGCAGATGGCGTCACGGTGACCTGGAGCGGCGGAGACCCCAACGGTTTTGTCACGATCCTCGGCACTTCGGCCGGAGCGGACGGCACGGCAATCCTCAACAGCACCTTCGGTTGCACGGAGCGAAATAGCGCGGGAACCTTCACCGTGCCGTCATTCGTATTGCTCGGACTTCCGCCGACGAGCAATGTCGGCAACCTGCCGGCAAACGGATTGGGCACGATTGGAATTCAAAGCTATGTCGCGCAACGGGTCAATATTCCGACCATGGATCTTGCGATGTTTGCGGACATAGTCCTCAGCGCCAAGAGCGTGGTGTACAAGTAGCGGTTAAGAGAATACAACGGAAGCGATGCGGCCGATGTCGGAAACAAAGACCTCGGTCGCCGTGCCGCCGCGGGGCGCTGCGTCGATTTTGAGGGGTTCCTCGCCGGGCCGAAGCATCGTCGCCGTGCGGTAGATTCCTTGAATCCGAGCTTGGATTTCGCCTCCACGGTTGCGGCCCCCGCCCCCGTAGTTCAGAAAGTGCAGCGTGCCCTTGGTAGCGACTGCGATGACCGATGCCGCGTTCCAGATGCGGACGGGACGGCGAGGATGTGTGACGATGTCAATGATATCCAGCGCGTGCTCGCTGGGATCCACAATCTTGCGGTTGTAGGCGACGATCGTTCCTTTGCCATGCAAATAGAACACGCGGTCGGACTGTGTCTTCACTGCCTGCAGCCCCGGGACTTTCCACCAGGCTTCGGGCGATGGATCGTCGGTGACGACTGTCGAGCCAAATTTCGCGTGGTCGAGGATTCTAGCGGCGATTTCCGGCTTGGGCGGCTTCATCGCGGTGGTGACCAGCACGAGGATGTCTTTTGACGGCGGAGGCGGTGCGGAGACCAGATGCGGTGAACCGGCGCGGCGAAACAACAGGTTCGCGATCTCGGCAGTTGGGCGGCCCGGTTCCACAATTGCGGCAATCGTGGGGAGCGGAGGCTTGGCGAACAGTGCGCGGTTGGCGGCGAGCCACTTCGCGGTGACGCCCAACTCTTTCCAGGCGCTGGCAGCCCGGGGATCTTCTTTCAGCAATCCCTCGCGATATGGCGCGTCCAGAGAGAGGATGTAGTTGCCACCCATGATGCGGGCCTCGGCGAGCGCCAGCGTCAATGTGTCGAATGGAACGACACGGCCGGGTTTGAGGCCGGACGCGGCGTCGGCCTCGTAGGCCAGTACAGGCGCCGCGTGCGGATAGAGCGCACTCAGGTAGGCGATCCAGTATCCGTTGGCGTCCACCCAGGGTTCGCGGCTGGCGCTGGCGGTTTCATCGTCGGCTCCGGCGGAAGGTCCGCGGCTGATGCCAGGCCAAAGTCCGGTGGACAAGGCGGCGTAAGGACCAGGATCCGCTGGCATTTGGGCGCCAGCTTTGAACGTCTTCAGTTCCGATTCCGGCATGGTCCCGATACCCGCAGCAGCGCAAGCCTGCTTGAAATCGGCGGAGGTGGATTCGGGGAGCAACACTGCCTGGACGCCGATCTGTTGCAGGAGCTTGACGTGCGAAGCCTGCGCACCGGGCCAGGCCCGGAGAATCAGATCGTTGCGGAAGTCAATTGCCATGCTCCTATTACGATATCGCTATTTGCTGTTTTTGCCGTCAGGTCTTGCGCCACGAGGGCCAGGTGTTCGATAGTGACATTAGCAGCACTTCGGTGCAGCCTTTGTATGGGCAGTCGAACCGTCAACCATGTCCAACCCGATTTTGTTCATGACCGAACTGATCGGCCTCGGGGTTTACGACCTCAAGGGGCGCAGGATGGGCGTGGTTCGAGACGCTGCCATTGTTCCGCTCGTTGACCCGGTCCGGATCGACCGCTTTCTGATCGGCGGCGGAGGATTCACGTGGTTGAACGTCCGTCATGACCAGATTGCGAGAATCTCGCTCGAAGGCATTCACCTCAAAGACGAAAAGCTGACGCCGTATCACGCGGACGAATACATGCTGCGCGTGTCGCGCGACTTGCTCGACCAGCAGATTATCGACGCGCAGGGTCGCAAGGTCGTGCGCATCAACGATGTGACGTTCGAGTTGCGGCAGGAAAACGGCCACGACATTCTGTGGGTGCTTGAAGTCGACATCGGCGTCCGCAGCATCTTCCGGCGCGTTCTGCAGGGTGTGCTTCCGCGGCGTTGGGTGCGCAGGCTGCAGGTGCGCATTCCTCCGCATTCGATCCGCTGGGAATTCTGCAACATTCTCGAACCCGACCCCCAGCGGCGGTTGCGATTGAACATCTCGAACCGGCTGCTCGAAGAGATGCACCCGGCTGACCTTGCGGAGATCGTGGAGGATCTGAGCCCCGAGGATCGCGAAGCGATTTTCGAGACGATCGACAGCGAAGTGGCCGCGGATACGTTATCCGAAGTGGACCCGGATATTCAGGCAAGCATCCTCGAATCGCTCGAGACCGAGAAGGCAGCGGAAATCGTCGAAGAGATGTCTCCCGACGAAGCCGCGGACGTCCTCGCGGAACTCGAAGAGGCAACCTCGCTCGAGATTCTCGAGGAGATGCACGAAGAAGAGAAGCAGGAAATCGAAGACCTGCTCGAGTTCGACGAGAATTCCGCGGGCGGTCTGATGAACACCGAATTCGTTTCGGCGCCTGAGAATTCGACTGTGGAAGATACGATCCGCGCGCTGCGGGACGAGCACGAATGGATGCTCGAATCGCTGCACATGGTGTTTCTCACGGGCGCCGGCGAACGGCTGACGGGCGCGGTTCCGCTGGCGAGGCTGTTTCTTGCGCCGGGGGCGACGCCGATCCGCGAACTGGCTGCCGAGAAGTTGATTCAGGCGAGCGTCCACGAACGGCAGGACCGCGTGATCGAGCGGTTCGACAAATACAACGTGATTACGATGCCCGTGGTGGACGAACACGGCCGCCTGGCCGGGGTGATCACCGCGGACGACGTGATCACCGTTCTGCGACAGGGCTAGCGATCAGTTCGACCAGTTCAGGTCGATGTCGTCAACCCGGATCCGGTTCACGCGATTGTGGCCGCCCATCTCCATTTCCATGACGCCGTTCATGCCGCTGCCGCTGACTCGCGCGTAAACACGACGGCCGTCGCGGCGTTCCACGGGACCTCCGAACTCGAGCCTGCCGCGTTCGGTCTGGAACTCCACAAGGACAACGCCGTTGTCGCGAATCTGGACGCGAACATCGTCGAGCCTGCGGCGCCGACCGTCGCGGTCACGATAGCTGCCGCGGCCGCCACCCTCGAAATTCAAGCTGCCATTGCGAATCCAGCCGGATCCGGTGCCCCAGCCATTGTTCCAGCCGCCCTGGCCGCCGCCGGGATTGTTGTATCCGCCACCGCCAATGCCGGGGTTGACGTAGCCGCCTCCGCCGCTGCCGCCACGCCAGAAGATGTCGAACGTGTAGCCTTCGCTGCCTCCCCGGTTGTCTTCTATGCGAATGATCGCCCGGCCGCCGTTTTCCGCCGAACGAACGAGGTTCTGCCGGCCGCGGCCATCCACGCCCTCGAACCGGAACTGATACGGGTTCATCGGCATTTCCTGATTGCAGACAAAGCGCCGGAAGGTAGCGGGCCCGCCGCTGAGGGTGCGAATGGTGGCGTTTCGGCCCATGATTTCGACTTCCGCGACGTCATCCACCACGACTTCGATCGTGCATTTTCCATCGCCACCACCGCCGCGGATGTCAGCAGTACGGCGATCCGTGACGCGCTGCGCCCAAAGGGTGGATAAAGCGAGGGCAAATAGAACGGGCAGTTTGATCATCGAAAGGTCTCCTCAGGCGGCCTGGCGCTCTCAAAATTATATCGCCGCCACGCGCGATTGGGTAAGATGACTGTGCGCGCTTATGAAAACGGTCTCTCTAGCGGTGCTGGCCCTGCTGCCGGTTTTTGGTCAATCTACGGTCGCACGGTATTTGGAGGACCGCAAATTGTGGGTCCTCGACGGCGGGAACGTCACGTACGCGATGGGCGTGAACGAGCGGCAGGAACTGCAGCATGTGTATTGGGGCAAGCGGCTCACGCGTGACGCGGACCTCGGCGCGGTGCGCAGTACGCCGGACTGGGCGTCATTCGATCTCACAACTACCACCACACCGCAAGAGTATCCAGGCTGGGGTGCAGGCCTGTATGTGGAGCCGTCGGTAAAGGTCACGTTCGCTGACGGAAATCGCGATCTCGTGCTCCATTACGCGAGCCACCGGTTGCTGGCTACGGGCCTCGAGGTCGCGCTCAAAGACATCCGCTACAACCTGAACGTCACGCTGACTTACCGGATGGACCCTGAGACAGGGTTGCTGCAGCGGCAGGCGAGGATCGCGAACAACACAGATAAGGACATCGTCATCGAGAGCGCGCAGGCAGGCGCGTTGTATCTGCCTCGCGGCGAGGGATACCGGCTGACCTCGCTCACGGGACGTTGGGCGGGCGAAACGCAGATCCAACGGACGCTCATACGCAGCGGCGAACAGGTGCTCGAGAGCCGGCGCGGAAGCAGCAGCCATCAGGTGAATCCGTGGTTCGCGATCGACCGGGGCGGCAAGGCGGATGAGGATCGCGGCGACGTGTGGTTCGGCGCGTTGGGCTGGAGCGGGAATTGGAGAGTCACGGTGGAACAGACACCGCATCAGCAAGTGCGTGTGACCGGCGGGTTGAATACGTTCGATTTCGGCTACCGGCTCTCGCCCGGGCAATCGCTCGAAACACCGCCGCTTTACGCGGGCTACACGGATGGCGGCTTTGGCGAGGCTTCGCGGCTGTTTCACCGGTATCAGCGGGCCCACATCATGCCGGGAGGTTTGAATGTACGGTTGCGCCCGGTACTGTACAACTCGTGGGAAGCCACCGAGTTTGCCGTGGATGAACCCGGACAGAAGGCGCTTGCAGAGAAAGCCGCGAAGATTGGCGTGGAACGGTTCGTGATGGATGACGGTTGGTTCGGCGCGCGCAATTCGGATCACGCGGGGCTCGGCGATTGGACAGTCAACCGCAAGAAGTTTCCGAATGGACTGGGCGGGCTGATTCGGCACGTGAACGGCTTGGGCATGGAGTTCGGGCTGTGGGTGGAGCCGGAAATGGTGAATGCCGACAGCGACCTGTATCGCGCGCATCCGGATTGGGCGATGCATTTTCCGAACCGGCCGCGCACGGAGGCTCGCAATCAGATGCTGCTGAACCTGGCGCGTGACGACGTGAAGGAGTACCTGTTTGGGTTCCTCGACAAGCTGGTGAGTGAAAACAACATCGCGTTTCTGAAGTGGGATTACAACCGGAACTGGTCTGAGCCGGGCTGGCCGGAAACGGCGCCGGCCGATCAGAAGAAGATCTGGGTGCAGTACGTTCTCAATTTGTACGAGGTGCTCGATCGTTTGCGCGCGAAGCATCCGAAGCTCGAGATCGAGTCGTGTTCCGGCGGAGGCGGCCGCATCGATCTGGGCATCATGAAGCGCGTGGAGCAGGTGTGGACCTCCGACAACACGGAAGCTTATGACCGTTTGCGGATCCAGGAAGGGTTCAGCCAGGCGTACGCGGCGCGCGCGATGATGGCGTGGGTGACGGACGTTCCGAACATGAATGGGCGGAGCACGCCATTGAAATACAGGTTCCTGGTGGCGATGCAGGGTTCGCTGGGGATTGGCGCGAATTTGAACAAATGGCCGCAGGAAGATTTCGCGCTGGCCAGCAAGTTGGTGGATTACTACAAGGGTGTTCGCCGGACCGTACAGGAAGGCAAGCTGTACCGGCTGGCGTCGCCGATGGAAGGGGATCTGACCGCGAATCAATATGTGTCGGAGGAAGGCAAACAGGCAGTGCTGTTCGCCTTCCTCCGGTCGCAGCAGTATGGGCGTCCGGCGCCGGTGATTTATTTGAAAGGGCTCGACGCAAACGCGGTCTACCGGGTCCGGCGGATTGACGACAAGCTGCCGGGGAACGCGGAGCGGCTCAGCGGGGCGTTTCTGATGAATCACGGCCTGCAATTGCAGCTCAAAGGCGACTACGATTCCACGTCGATCGCGTTCGAGCGGGAGTAGCTGCCAACTCCGTTATAAGGCTTGCAGCGCGGCCAAATGCGCCTCGAGTTGGTCGAGCGTGCCCTTCATGCCCTGTTCGAAGAAACTACCGAACTTGGCGAAGGTCTCGTTCTCCTCGGGAGTTGGGTTGTAGGGGACTGCGTGCATCGTTAGCAGCGTTTTGCCTGCCCCGTCCTCATGTACGGCGAAGGTCAACGTGTTTTGCAACTGCATCGGCCAGGTTGGGCTCGCCGGGTGGCGCGTAAGGCCTCCCGCTTCGTCGGAAAAGCTATTGAGGAATTCGATCAGCTCCGGCGAAACGATGCGCTGGTAGTCGAACCTGCCCCAGATTCGCGGGCTTTTGCCGTCGGGAGCGTCCATGTAGTAGTGGAAGACGCCGCCGGGCCGGAGGTCGAGGGTCTTGACGCCGACTTGGAACCCCACCGGGCCGAACCATTTGGCGAGGTGTTCGGCCTGCGTCCAGGCCTTGAAGACGAGTTCGCGAGGCGCGTTGAAGGTCCGGCGCAAGGTGACTTCGGGGGGCTTTGCGGGCGTTAGCGCTTCCTGTTCCATGGCGAACATCTTTTCGGCCAGCCGGTCCAGGGTCTGATTGCCGCCTTCGATGGCGTTGTGTTTCTCGACCACGAAGTTGCGCGCCTCGGCGGTGGGAAAGACCATGCACATGGTGAGGCTCGTCCGGTTGCCGGGCGCTTCTGCGAACGTGACGGTGACTTCAAAGCCCGGATCGTCGTCCGCGCCGCTGCCGTGCATGTAGACGAGGCGTTCGGGCGCCGCGATTTCGGAGTACACGATGAGGTTCGGATAGTCGACGCCATCGGGGCCGTGCATGACGTGGCGCCAGCGGCCTCCGGGTTTGACTTCCATTTCGTAAACCGTGGTGGTGAAGCCTCGTGGACCCCACCAGGAAACGACATGGTGCGGATCGGTCCACGCTTTGAAGACGAGTTCGCGAGGTGCGTTGAGGACTCGCGAGATTGAAATCTGACGGGCTTCGTCAGTGGGGCTTTTTCTTGTTCTTGCTTGGGACACGGGTGGTTTTCTCCTGAATGGTTTCAAGCTCTGCGGCTTGCAGGGTGAGCAGGTAAGCGTCGAGCCTATCGAAGCTCTGTTCCCAGAATTGGCGGTATTCATCGACCCAGGCCGCGATGTCTTTGAGTGGCGCCGCCTGCAGACGGCATGGCCTCCACTGGGCTTCGCGGCCTCGGGAGATGAGCCCGGCATGTTCCAACACTTTGAGGTGTTTGGAAATGGCGGGCATGGTCATTTGGAAGGGTTGCGCGAGTTCAGTGACCGAGACTTCGCTGGACTTGGAGAGGCGCGCGAGGATCGCGCGGCGCGTGGGGTCCGCGAGAGCGGCGAAGGTGGCGCTGAGGTGGTCTGGCGCGGTGGAGAGCTGCATGCATTTCACCAACTGGTTAATTAACCTATGAGTAAAGTATGCCGCAAGCCGGCCGCGGAGTCAAGTGCCTCAATGAAGGAATTCGGCATAATGACTGGATGGTTCTGGTTTTGTGCCTTCTCGCGATTCCCTTCGCACTCGCGCAGCCGTCGTCTCCGATCCCGGCGGCGATCTATACCGATCCTCCAGCCGATAAAGCTCATCCAGCGAAGATGACCGTGCTGCATATTCCGAGCGGCGGGGTTCTCATCAACGGAGTCGCCTATCAGCCCTCGGGCGCGGGACCGCATCCGGCGGTGGTCATCTGTCACGGTTTGCCTGGCAACGAAAAGAACCTCGACCTCGCCCAGGCTTTGCGGCGCGCGGGCTGGAACGCCATCACCTTCAACTATCGCGGGTCCTGGGGAAGCGGGGGAAGTTTCCGGTTCGCGCAGAATCTCGAAGACGCGAAAGCGGTCCTCAGTTACCTTCGCGAACCGGCAAACGCCGCCAAATTGAACCTCGACACCAAGCGCATCGCGATCATTGGCCACAGCATGGGCGGTTGGGTCACCGCGCATACGGCCGGGAGCGATCGCGGAGGGCTGATCGGAGCGGTGCTGATTTCCGCCGGAGACATGGGCCGCATCGGCGGGATGCCCCGTGAAGCCGCCGTGGCGACGATGGCCGATAATATGGAATCCCTCGCCGGCGTGACCGCGGAAAGCATGGCGGATGAAGTCCGATCGAACGCCAAGGCCTTCCGGATCGAGAATGCCGCGCCGGGACTCGTCCAGACGCCGCTGCTGGCGCTCACATCCGACGACGGACTGGCGCCTCACACTGAAGCACTGGTGCAAGCAATCGAGTCGAAGGGCGGCAAGAAAGTTACCGCAAAGCACGTGGCGACAGATCATGGCTGGTCCAATCGCCGAATCGCGCTACAAAGCGAGATCATCACATGGTTGGGCAAGCTCCGCTAGCGGAGTGAGACTCCCATTACAGATTTCGGAGCCGAGGAGAACAACACACCATCATGAAGACGCACGGAAGCGCTGCCTGGCAGGGCGGCATCAAAGACGGCAAGGGCGCCATCACCACCAAGAGCGGCGCTTTGAACGCCTATCCTTATGGATTCCGCAGCCGTTTTGAAGGGATGCCCGGCACCAATCCCGAGGAGCTCATCGGGGCTGCGCATGCCGGATGCTTCACCATGGCGTTGTCCCTGATTCTCGGCAACGCGGGGTTCACCGCCGAGCACATGGAAACAACTGCGGAGGTCACGCTCGACCAGGTCGAAGGCGGTTTTGCGATTACTGCCGTGCACCTGACGCTGAAAGCGAAGATCCCTGGCGCTGATAACGCCAAGTTCCAGGAACTTGCGGCGAACGCGAAGGCGGGTTGCCCGGTGTCGAAAGTGCTCAACGCCAAGATCACCCTGGACGCCACGCTGCTAACGGACTAATCGCGCTGGCTGCGAGCGGCGCTTAAGCTTGGCGCCACTCGCAATCGGCCGCGGACGCTACTTGTTTTTGGGCTTTGCAGGAGTCTCAAACGCCTTTTGTAAGGCTTTCGATTTGGAATGAACGGATCTTGCGTGTGTCAGAGCCGCTTTTCGGCTTTGAGTGTGGGATGTTTCGATCCCTTCACTCGCGGCCCTTGCGGCTTTGGCTCTGGCCTCCGGTAAAGCATTTGCGGCCATTGCCGCCTCATTGCCGTTGCAGGAGGCGCGCTCGCTCGCCAACTGGCCCTCGAGCGAGAGCTTTTGGGCTTCGAGTTGTTGAATCGCCGCAATGATGCTCGCGTCAGAATCGGAGTTGGGCAATGCGTCCAGTTGATTGATCTGTTGGCTGATCGTATTGACTGCCGCCTCGAGGGCTTTGATGCGTTCTTTGCAATTCATGTAGGGTTCCTTCTTTGCGATGAAGTGAGATGCGAAAACAATTCAGGCGAGGGGCCGACGGTGAGAACCTAACTGGCCGGACAGCCTTTGTCCTTGATGAATGACGTCCATTTAGCCTTTTCCTCAGGCGTTGAAGCTTTATCGAGGCTCGCCTTGGCGCTGTCGCAAAGCAATTTCTCGTAAGCCTTGGAAGCATCATTCCCGAACGCCTTGAGAAAGGCGAGTTCCTCGCTCAGTTTTCGCTTTTTTGCCAAGGACTCTAGCGCGGCCTTCAGCGCTTCGATCTGGTCTTTTTCCATCTTGAGGGTCTCGAGAGCCGAAAGCTGTTTCGCGACCTGATCCGATTCCTCAGTCAGGAGCTGCACTTGAGCATCGAATGCAAGTTTGCGGTACTCGTTGACATCCCGATTCCACCAGTAGGGCGGGCGCGCGCCGCTGGCGTACTCGGCAGCCAGCGACTGCGACCTCTCGATCATTTCATTGGCAAGCGCTTGAAACAATTGTTTTTCGCCGGCGTCCGCATAGAGTCTGGCCAAGTCTTTGTATGCCTTTTCCTCAGCGGCGATCTTCTGCGAGAGGAGTTTCGAGCGCTGGTCAAGCAAGATGCTCATTTTGCTCGCGAAGTCCAGTGCCTTTTCGTCGCAGGCACTGAGCAGCAGGATCAGCGTGCTACAGGCAGTCAGCAATCGTATATTCGTCGATCTATTCGTCATCACGTCCTCTGCCCCTTTTCTTATTTACCGGCAAGCACCGGCAGGCTGGCCGCGGAAGCCAGGTTGAACAGCATTTGGGCGAGATCGGCGGGCTTGATGCCCGCTTTCCAATAGATTGCCAGCCGCTTCGCCGCCGCTTGCAAGGTTTGCTCGTAGAGGTGACTCTCAACTGCCGTATGCTGAATCGCCAGGAGCCTGCGTTCGAAACTTTCCTGCAGACATGCCGTGTGCACCACCCCGGCGCCAATCGATAGCGCCTTCGCCGAAATGTGAAGCGCCTTCAGGATGTTTTCAAGTCTCACCCGGTCATTTGGGCTCCCCAGAGCGATGATCGAACCTTCGATGGTTCCGTAGCTGTCCCATACCCCTGCGTTTACAAGAAGCAGCTTCGCGGATTTGATGGAACGGTGAATCTGACCGATCAGAACATAGGTCCGAGCGCGAATCAAACCTAGTCTGCGAAAGTATTCTTCATCAGCCGCGAGCAATTCGAGGTCGGTTTTTTCGCGAGGAGGACGGAGCGCGGACGGGTCCACGCTTACGGCCCATTCCGAAGCCACGATTCCCTGGAGAACGCTGCCGTACAGCCTGGAGATGTCGGCGAAAGAATTCTGGATCGACTGGAGCGCCTTCCCTGCGGTCGTCAAGTCCTCAACATTGGGCCTACCGACCGACTTGGCGACCTCTTGAGCGAACTTGACAGTATCCTGCAACTGTCCAAGGCGGTCATCCACCATCTTCTGGATGTCTGGATTCTCGGACTTGTCTTTGATTTGTTTCAATTTCTCGGTCAATAGCTGTCTCTGATCCTCAATGGCTTTCAACCTTGCTGGAACTTCCCTCCTGTCGGCTTCGGTATCCAAATCCAAACGTTCCTCGAGTTGTTCGAGAAGGCAGCGCAAGGATCGGCAGACTCCTACCGTCTTCTTTCCAAGATAAGCATCGCAAACGCTGCCTCCCGCGCCGGTCACGCCAAGAGGCACACCCGGGATTTCCTGTTCCTCTATAGCCGGATGTGCGGCGTTGTTCCACCGCCAGTGTTTGATACTGTTCCAGACAGCGCGGCTGGCCTGAGACTCCATTTCGATCTGCGCAGTAACCGCCACCCTCTCTTGCGCGGCGACGTTACGCATCATCTGGTCAAACAGAGCGCCGCTTGCAAGCCCATCAGCTGCTTTTTGGGCATCCTGGGCTGTCTTGTCTCGAGCGGCGTCATAGAAGACCCTTTGGCCATATCCTGGCCCGATTACCAACAGCAACACCCACATGGATCTATTTCTCAACTCGAGTTTCATCTAATTCTAAGAAGCGGCAAGAGAGCAAAAACAGTGACAAAGAAATCGATTCTGTGGCGCACGATCGAAGGCATCGTCGATGTCGTCTGCCCGGTTTCCAGCAAAACTATCCATTCGGGGGATTCGGGCGCCTCCATGGGCACGTCATAATTAGAAGATCAGCATGAAGAAACCATACATCCTGGCTTTGGATGATGATCCGGCTGTCTTGCGGGCAGTCGAGCGCGATTTGAAAAGCAAATTCGCATCCCAGTTCCGCGTGGTGGCGGCGGATGCGCCCGAAAAGGCGATCGAATACGTCCGGCAAATCACCACTCGCGGCGATCGCATTGCATTGTTCCTGGTCGATCAGCGCATGCCGCAGATGAGCGGCATCGATTTTCTGAAGGAAGTGCAGCAACTGCAGCCTGCCGCACGCCGCGTGCTGCTCACTGCGTACGCCGATTCGAATGCGGCGATCGACGCCATCAATTCCGTGAAGCTGAATCATTACCTGATGAAGCCGTGGGAACCTCCGGAGCAGAACCTGTTTCCGGTGTTGAGCGACCTGCTCGAAGACTGGCACGCGTCCTATGTGCCGGACTTCGACGGTCTGTTCGTAGTGGGTTCGCGGTGGGCGCCGGATACGCACCGCATCAAGGACTTTTTTGCGAAAAACCAGGTTCCGTACCGGTGGCTGGAGCCTACCGAAGTCGCGGAACCTCGCCTGCAAACCGTACTCGACCGGTGCGTGTCGTGGCCGGCCGTGGTATTTCCAGACGGTGTGATGGCGGAGCGTCCCAGCAATGAAGACCTCGCGGCCAAACTCGGCCTGCGCACGAGCGCGAGCCAGGCGTTCTTCGACGTGATCGTAATTGGCGCGGGCCCGGCGGGCCTGGCTTGCGCGCTGTACTGCACTACCGAAGGCTTGCGGACCGTCCTCGTCGAACGGGAAGCGCCCGGCGGGCAGGCGGGTTTGAGTTCGCGGATCGAGAATTATCTCGGTTTCCCGTCCGGCTTGAGTGGCGCGGACCTGGCGCGGCGCGGGGCGGCGCAGGTGCGGCGTTTCGGGGCTGAGATCCTGTCGCCGGCGCAAGCCGTGGGCTTGCGGGCCGAAGGCGAATACCGGGTGGTGACGCTGGCCGACGGGCAGGAACTGCGAGCGCATGCGGTCGTTGTTGCGGCGGGCGTACAGTGGCGGAGGCTCGATGTGCCGGGCATGGATCGCCTGACGGGCGCGGGCGTGTATTATGGCGCGGCGACGACTGAGGCGGGTTCCACTAAGGACGAGGAGGTCTACATCGTCGGCGGCGCGAATTCCGCGGGGCAAGCGGCAGTGCATTTTGCCGAGGTCGCCCGCAAGGTGACGATGTTGGTGCGCGCGGATTCGCTGTCGAAGTCGATGTCGCATTACCTCGTCGAGCGCATCAAAGAGATCCCCAACATCTTCGTGGAAGGCTTTTCAGAAGTCGTGGCGGTGGATGGCGAAAATCAAGTCGCGTCCATCACCATTCGCAATACGAAGACAGGCGTGGAGGAGACTCGCCCGGCCAGCGGGATCTTCATCTTTATCGGCGCCGAGCCGCACACCGAATGGCTCGAAGGCACGCTGCTGCGCGACGCCAACGGATTTCTGCGAACCGGCGCGGGGACAATGCTCGGAGGCAAGCGTCCGCTCGGCTGGATGGCGGCGCGCGACCCGTATCTGCTCGAGACCAGCATGCCCGGCGTGTTCGCGGTGGGCGACGTGCGCGACGTGGCGATCAGACGCGTCGCGAACAGCGTTGGCGAAGGCTCGATCGTGCTCTATTTCATCCGCCAGTACATGCGGAACCGCTAAGACGTCCGGAGGATTGCATCCATGCCGCTACCTACTTGCGCGCCAATTACCGCCGATGAATTGCTGGCCATGCCCTTGTTTGCCGACGATCCGGACGCGATCGGCTGGCTGATCGAGCACTTCACCGTGACTTGCTATGAACAGGGCGAGTGCGTCGTGCAGATGGGCGCCCCGGCGACCGATTTTGTAGTGGCGCTCGAAGGGGAACTCCACTTCCGCCGCGAAAACGATCCGTACGGGCAGACTTACATCGCGAAGGCCGGCGAGCCAAGCGGCGTGCTGCCGTTTTCGCGCATGAAGACCTATCGCGGGCGAGGCATCGCGGCCAAGCCGTCGCGCATCGCCATGATGAATGTGTCGCACCTGCGGGAACTGGTGTATCGCGCGCCGAACCTCGCGCAAAAACTGGTGGCGGAGATGACGGACCGCACTCGTGAGGCCACGCAGATCGACGAGCGGCGCAACAAGATGCTGGCGCTGGGCAAGCTTTCCGCGGGACTGGCGCATGAGTTGAACAATCCGGCGAGCGCGCTCGTCCGGTCGTCTTCGAGCCTGCGGGAGGTTTTGGCGCGGCGGAGGGAAGCGGCGATCGCCATGCGCGGCGAGTTGCTGACGCCGGTCGCTCAAAAGATGATCAGCGATCTGGCCGAACGGATTCACGCATGTCAGGACGACGATGAGATCGATGCGCTGGAACTGGCCGATCGCGCGCAGGATCTTGCCGACTGGATCGCCGGGCAGGGCATCGTTCTCTCGTCGGAGGTAGCGGATGGACTTACGGCCGCAGGGTTGCGCGTGGAGGATCTCGCGCCGGTGCGGCCGCACTTGAGCGCCGTGAGCCTCGAACGCGGCCTTGTGGTGCTGTTCTGCGACTACCAACTGCTGTGCCTCGCACGCGAGGTGGAAGAAGCGGCGCGGCGCGTATCCGATCTGGTGCAGGCGGTGAAGGCGTATTCGTACATGGATCAGACGCCGCTCACACGGGTGCAGATCGCAGAAGGCATCAAGGTGACGTTGCGGATGTTTCAGCACCAGTTGAAGCACGGCGTAAAAGTGGTGAAGGATCTCGATCCGACTCTGCCGCCGATTGAAGCGAACGGCAGCGAGTTGAACCAGGTCTGGACCAATCTTATCGACAACGCGCTCGACGCGATGTGCACGATGCCCGAGGGGACCAAGAAGCTCGAAATTCGCACCGTCCGGGAGCCGGAGCATGCACTGGTGGAAATCACGGACAACGGCCCCGGGATTCCGGAAGACGTGCAGGCTCACATTTTCGATCCGTTCTTCACCACGAAACCCGTCGGCGAAGGAACCGGCCTCGGGCTCGACATCGTGCTCCGGATCGTCAAGAAACACAGGGGTTCGATTCAGGTGGAATCGGTTCCCGGACGAACCACGTTTCAGGTGCGGCTACCGCTATAGCCGATCCGTTGTTCGCGGTTCCTCTACTGCCAGCCGCCGCCAAGCGCGCGATAAAGGCGCACGACTGACAACAGCTCATCGCGCTGAATCTGCGCAAGCACCAACTGCGAATCGAACAGGTTGCGTTCGGAATCGAGCACCTGCAGGTAGCTGTCCACGCCGCCCTGGTAACGCAACCGCGAGAGGCGGTTGGCTTCAGTCAGCGAGGTCAGCAGCTTTTCCTGTTCGACACGCTGCTCCCGCGTCTTGCGGATGGTGATCAGCGCATCTGAGGTTTCGCGCAAGGCGTTCTGATAGCCCTGTTCGTATTGCAGCAATGCGCTCTGCGCCTGCGCGCGGGAACTCTTCACGTTGGCTAGAAGGGCGTTGGCGTTAAACAGCGGAACCGAGACGCCGGGGCCGATTTGACGGCTGCGCGCATCGCCTGAAAAGAAGCGTTCGAGCGTAATCGCTTCGAGTCCCACATTGCCGGTGAGCGAAAACTGCGGCATCAGCGAGGCGCGGGCAGCCCCGATCCGCGCCGTGGCGGCATGAAAGTTCGCTTCGGCCGCGCGGAGGTCCGGGCGGCGTTCGAGCAGCGCGCTGGGGAGTCCCCCGGGAATTTCGGGCGGGGCGGTTTGGGCGCTGAGCGCCTTGCGATCCGGAATGTCCCCGGGGTTACGCCCCAGTAGAATGCTCAACGCATTTTCGAGCGTGTTGATACTGCGCTCGAGCACAGGAATGCGGGAACTGGCGGAATACACGAGATTCTCAGCCTGTGCGACGTCGAGCCCGCTCGACACGCCCTGTTTTTTGCGGGCTTGCACCAGTTGCAGCGACTGAAGGCGGGACTCATAGGTGGCGCGCGACACCGCGAGTTCGCGGTCAAACTCGATCAGTTGGAAGTATGTCGTGGCGACATCAGAAACCAGCGACACCTGCACGGCGCGGCGGTTCCATTCCTGCGCGAGAAACTGCTGGCGCGCGGCTTCGGTGAGGCGACGGTAACGGCCCCAGAAGTCGAGTTGGAAGGTCATGTCGAGCAGCGAGCGCCCAAAGGTCACTTCGCGCGCCACGCCCGGCGGCAATGGCGTGCCTCCGACGGCCGACGCTTCGCGATTGGTGACGCTTGCACTGCCATTCACCGTTGGAAACTGGCTCGATCTGGCGATAGTGACTTGCGCTCGAGCGTCTTCAATGCGCTGCGCGGCGATGCGCAGGTCGTAATTCTTGTCGAGCGCTTCGCGAACCAGCGCCTGCAGCGTGGGGTCCGGAAAGACGCCCGCCCATTTGAGATCGCCGAGAGATTGCGGCTCGGGAGCGGCAGCCGCGTCATTGCGGAACTGCGCGGGAACCGGCATTTTCGGCGGCTTGTAATCCGGTCCCATCGCGCACCCGGTGAGCGTCAGCGAAACGATCAACAGCAGCGATGCGACTTGTGGAATTGCCTTGACCGCCGAGGACCGGCTGAAACGGTCCGAAAGGTTTTGGAACCAGACGTAGAAGGTGGGGATCATGAAGACGCCGAAGACGGTAGCGAAGATCATGCCTCCGAACACGGCGGAACCCAACGACTGGCGGCTCGCCGAACCAGCGCCGGTGGCGCGAACCAGCGGCACCACGCCCAGGATGAAGGCGAAGCTCGTCATCAGAATCGGCCGGAAACGCAAGCGCGCGGCTTCGAGCGCGGCTTCAGTGTTGGACAGGCCTTCTTCTTTGCGCTGCCGCGCGAATTCCACGATGAGGATCGCGTTCTTGGCGGCGAGGCCGATCAGCATGATAAGGCCGATGCGGCAGTAAACATCGTCGGGAATGCCGCGGAACCATTCGGTGAAAATCGCGCCGAAGACACCGGCTGGCACGCCGAACAGGACGGCAATGGGGATGATCCAGCTCTCATATTGCGCGGCGAGAAACAGCAAGACCATCAGCAGAGAGAAGCCGAACACAGCCGTGCTCGAGCCGGTTTTCTTTTCCTGGTACGACATACCGACCCATTCGAAACCGAATCCGGCAGGCAGCGTTTTGGCGGCGAGATTCTCGATGGCCTCAACCGCCTGGCCCGTTGAGTAGCCAGGCGCGGGGCTCCCCAGAATGTCCGTGGAGCGGAAAAGGTTGAAGCGGCCGATGGACAACGGGCCGTTCGACGGATCGGTCTTGACCAACACCGAAAGCGGAACCATTTTGCCGTCGCCGGAGCGAACATAGAAGCGATTGATGTCTGTCGGGTCGCGGCGGAATTCCGACTCAGCCTGTGCGACGACGCGATAGGTGCGGCCAAACAGATTGAAATCGTTGATGTAGAGCCCGCCGAGGTAGGTTTGCAGGGCTTGATAGACATCGACGATCGGGATGCCCATGGAGCGGGCGCGTTCGCGGTCCACCTGCAAGCGCAGTTGCGGCTCGTTCGGAATGAAGGTGGACACCGTTTGCCCGAGCGCTTTTTCCTGCCGCGCGGCTGCGATGAAGGAATCGGTGACGCGTGCGATGGCGGCAACATCGCCGCCACTGCGGTCCTGCAGTTTGAGCGAGAAGCCGCCTGTGTTGCCGAGGCCTTGAATCGGCGGCGGATTGAAGACGAGAATAAAGCCGCCTTCGAGCCCGAAGAGACGCCGCTGCATGGCCTGCACGACCGCGAGCGTGTGCTGTTTGGGGTCCTTTCGTTCGCCCCAGGGCTTCATGATGCAGATCAGCGTACCGACGCTCGACGAGGTGTCGCCTTTGACGAAACTAGTGCCGCCGAGGTCGAACACATCGGCGATGCCCGGAGTCTTCATCAAAATCGCTTCGGCTTGTTCCATGACGGCCTGTGTGCGCTGTAGCGACGCCCCGCTTGGCAGGGCGACGTCCACAATGAAATAGCCCTCGTCTTCGGCAGGCAGAAATCCGGTAGGCGTAATTCTGTACAACTGCCCAGTGAGTCCAAGGATTACCAGCAGCAAAACGGCGACGATTGCGCCGCGGCGAATCAGCGTTTTGACGACACGCGTGTAACCGCCAAGTACGCCATCGAAGATGCGATTGAAGGCGTTGTAGAACGGGGTGAGGATGGATCGTGCATTCGGATCCTTGGGCTTGAGCAGGAGAGCGCACAGAGGCGGGCTCAGCGTTAGGGCATTGATTGCCGACAGAACCACCGAGACGGCGATGGTGAGAGCAAATTGCCGGTACAACTGGCCGGTAATGCCCGACAGGAACGCGACCGGCAGAAAGACGGCGACAAGGATCAGCGCGATGGCGATCACGGCGCCCGACACTTCTTCCATCGCTTTGAGCGCGGCTTCGCGTGGACTCAAGCCTCGCTGGATGTGGTGCTCCACGGCCTCCACCACGACGATCGCGTCATCGACGACGATGCCGATGGCGAGCACGAGGCCAAAGAGCGTCAGCACGTTCACCGTGAAGCCGAGAAACGGGAAGAACATGAAGGCGCCAATCAGCGAGACCGGAACCGTAATCAGCGGAATGAGTGTGGCGCGCCAACTCTGCAGGAAGATGAACACGACCAGAATCACGAGAATGACCGCTTCAACCAGCGTTTGCACCACCTCTTCGATGGAAGCTCGAATGAAGTTGGTGGAATCGTAGACGAGCTGGTACCGGATGCCCTTGGGAAAGCTCTTGGACATGATGTCCATCTGCTGCTTCACCTTGTTCGACACATCCACCGCGTTCGAACCGGGCAACTGGAAGATGAGAAGGTTCACTGCTTCTTTGCCGTTGAAGCGCGTGAAGACGGAGTAATCGAATGCCCCGAGTTCGACGCGGGCGACGTCTTTGATGCGCACCGCGGAGCCGTCCGTATTCGAACGAATGATGACGTTCTGAAACTCCGCGGGATCTTTGAGGCGGCCTTCCGCACGAATCGTGTATTCGATTTCCTGGCCCTTTGGCGAGGGCGATTGGCCGACGCGGCCGGCGGCGGCCTGTACGTTCTGTTCGCGGATCGCGCCGATTACATCGCCGGTGGTGAGGCCCATTTTGTACAGGGCATCCGGGTTGAGCCAGAGGCGCATGCCGTATTCGCGTTCGCCCGGCAACTGCACATCGCCAACGCCGTAGATGCGCGACAGCCCATCGCGAACATTGATCTTGGCGTAGTTCGAAAGAAACAACTGGTCGTACGAGTTGTCGGGCGAATTCACAGACAACACCATGAGCAGCGAGGTCGACTGTTTGCGGACGGTGATGCCTTGCCGGCGAACCTCTTCAGGCAGCAGCGGTTCCGCCAATGCAACGCGGTTCTGCACCTGCACCGCGGCGATGTCGAGGTCGGTTCCAACTTCGAAAGTGGCGGTGGTGGTCATGCGGCCGTCGTTGGTGCACTTGGTTTCGAAATACAGCATGTTTTCGACGCCATTCAGTTGCTGTTCGATCGGCGCGGCTACGGTTTGCTCGACGACCTCTGCATTGGCGCCGAGGTACTGCGCGGTAACGCGGACGGTGGGAGGAGTGATTTGCGGGTAGCGGTCGATGGGCAGGCGGAAGACGGTCACCAAACCGATCAGCAAAATGACAACCGAAATCACCGACGCGAAAACGGGCCGGTTGATGAAGAAGCGGGAAATCATGTTAGCGGCGCTCCCACTTTGACGGTTCGGTCATTTTGACCGTGACCTGATTACCGGGGATCGCCTTCTGCAGGCCGTCGACGATTACGCGTTCGCCATCGCTGAGGCCTTTTTCGACGATCCAGAGATTGCCGGTGCGCTCCGTGGCGGTGACTGTGCGCTGCACGACTTTGTCGTTGTCATCGACGAGCATCAACTGGCGCAGACCTTGTAGCTCGCTCATGGCGCGTTGCGGGACGAGATAGACTCCCTCTTTCCGGCCGCTCTCGAGCCGGATGCGGCTGAACTGCCCCGGCAAGAGCATGCGGTTCGGATTGGGAAAGTCTCCAATCAGTTTCAGGGTGCCGGTCTGGACGTCCACCGCCCGGTCGGCGTAGCGGAATTTGCCAGGGTGCGGATAGACCGTGCCGTCGGCGAGCAATAACTGCAGGGGGTTCACAGGAACCTGCTGGCCGGTGGCTTGCTGCGAGGCGATTTGGCGTTTGATGTACTGCAGGTAGTCACGCTCGTTAACTTTGAACTCTACGAAGATGGGGTCGAGCGGGCTGATGAGGGTGAGGGATTCGGGCGAATTGGCGGCGGCGAGTCCACCGACCTGGATCTTGGTTTCGCCGACGCGGCCCGCCACCGGCGAGCGGATTTCCGTAAAGCCGAGGTTGAGTTCGGCGGTCTGCAGAGCAGCCTTGGCGGAGGCGACGGCCGCCTCGCCCTGTTGGATCTGCGTCTTCTGAGTGAGGCGCAGTTGGTTGACGTTTGCCTCACGCGCTCGGTAGTTGTTGCGGGCGACGCGCTCGTTGGCGAGCACCGTGTCGAGATCCTGTTCCGGCAGCGCGTTTTCTTTCACGAGGGGCCGAACGCGGGCGACGTCCTGCTCGGCTTTGATCAGCGAAGCCTCGGCTTGCGCCAACTCGCTTTCGCCGCGAAGCACGTCGACGCCTTCTTTCGCAAAGGTAAGCTGGGCTTCAGACCGGGCGAGTTCCGCCTTGGCTTTGTCAAAATCGGCGCGGTAGGTTCGCGGATCGATCACATAAAGCAATTGCCCGGCGCTGACAAAGTCGCCGGGCTTGAACAGCCACTTGTCGATGTAGCCGTTGACGCGGGAATTGATCTGCACCGTGTCCTGCGCGAATGTGGATCCAATGAACTCCTGAAAGACGGGAACCGAACCGGCGGTCATCCGCATGGCAGTGACGGGAAATCGAGGCGCGCCGCCCGGCCCCGCGCTATTGGCTTCTGACTTAACATTTCCTCCGCAGCCAGCCAAGCCAAGGGCGAGCAGCAAGAACATATAGGATCTGGGCATTTAGATACACCTCTGGCGTGGGTCCGCGCGCTACGGGAGGCGGCGGCGTTTTCTTCGCCGTTATTTCAAACTGGTTTCGATTACAGCCAGCAATTCGGTGGATTCGGGGTCGACGTTCGGCTCAAAGCGTCTCACGACTTTGCCGTTGCGATCGACCAGGATCTTGGTGAAGTTCCATTGGATTGCTCCTCCGGTCTGGCTGGTCAAATACTGGTAAAGAGGGTTGATGTCGTCGCCAGCAACGCTGGTTTTGGCCATCATTGGGAACGTGATATCGAAGTTCCGCTTACAGAAATTCTTGATCTCGTCGTTCGAACCTGGTTCCTGCGCGCCAAAGTTGTTCGCGGGTACGCCCACTACGACGAATCCCTGGTCCTTGTACTTGCGGTAGATCGCCTCGAGGCCCTTGTATTGCGGCGTGTATCCGCACTGGCTGGCGACGTTGACGATCAGAACGGACTTTCCCTTGTAAGCGCTGAGCACGGTGGTCTGGCCATCAATCGTCTTCATGGAGAATTCATGAACCGAGCTTGGAGCCGCTCCCCACGCCAGTGTCGTGGCGAGCAATGGCAGGAGTAAAAGACGCATATACCGTAGATGAGCGTTTCATCCAATGGGTCGCACGAAAGTGAAAGTTACCCATTACTCTGCGTGAATCTACCACTATAGTGTTACGATCGGCGGCTTTCGGAACCAGGTATCGTAGCCGATGATCAACCAGCCAATGGGAAATCCGCCTTCGTGATGGATCACCAAGCCGGGCTCCCGGGCGTTCGACGGAATGACAAAGTTCTGGCTCACGGTAACGGTCTGCCCAGGAGCGAGAAGCACGTTGAACGCGGCGCCGCTGACAGGGTTGAATCTTTGGCCGTCAGCCGAGGCGATGTAGGCGGAAAGGTTATTCTCACGCTGGCTGATGCGGCCGGCTGGACAAATTGAACTCCACTCGGTACGCCATTTGATCGGCGGCCTGGGGCATGGGCGTGATGTTGGCTACGGCAATGCACCAGTCGTCGAAACATAGCGGTTCGTTTCGTTTCAGAATTCTCCGCGGTAAAACCGCCGAAATGAGAATGACGATCGCAAAGTACAGGCATACGCCAACCAGCAAGCGGAGGAACACGCGCCGAGCGGACTGGAATCGTTTTCGGAGGGCGAGCACGGCTATGGTAATTACGTTCGCTACTGCTATCAGAAACAGCACGATGAACAACAGGTCGAACAGGCCCATGCAGGAAGTTTACATCATAAAGTACTTCTTGCGGCGAAAATCAGCGCGAGGGACGTTCGGAAACATACATCCGGAAACGAACCGGCTTGCGGCCTTCACACCAGTAGCTATGCGCCACATCCGCCGTGAGAAGCAGGCCTTGCCCAGCGCCCACGGTTCCCTTCCAGGCTCCAGCGGAGACGCCTAACTTCCCGCTGTGCGTGAGCAGGATCTCGCGCGCGCCTTCCGAATGAGCGACAGACTCATGATATTCGTCAGGATACATCTGCCATTCCCATAACTCGACCATATCGGGACCGGCCGTGCCTATGACGAGGCGTGCGGTTCCACTGTGGAGCCCGCGCCAGACGATGCGCCCGCTGTTTTCGGGATCGAATGGAGTAGGCGATGCGCCGTCTGCCGGATCGGCAGCCACGAGATCGGCGAGCGAGATTTCGAGCGCTGCGGCGACTCTGCAAAGAATGGCGACGCTGGGGTTGCCCTGTCCTTGTTCCAACTGGACAAGCGCGCCCTTGCTGACTCCGGCGCGCTCGGCGAGGCCGTCGAGCGAATGGCCGGCCGACTTGCGCGCCTGCCGCAGTTTGCTCGCGATATGGGTCCGCGTGGCGTCGAAGGAATCAGTCACTTTAGTGATCATTTCAGTCATTATGATACACTACCGGCATGACCGAGGAAACCTTTCTGCCGCACGTGGAACCGGAGGTTTGGGCGCGTTTTCCAGAATACCGGGCCTTGAGCGTGGTGGTGCGGAATTTTGCGCCAGTGCAGCCCCCGGCCGCGGTTTCCGCACCTGTAGCCGCGCCGTGGGCCGACGCCCACATCGAGGCGTGGCATCGGGCGTTCAAAGCTTTTGGCAGCAATCCCAAGCGAACCGCTCCTTCTATCGACGCGCTGCTGAGGCGATTCCGCAAGGATGGGGCGCTGCCGGCCGTGCTTCCGGTGGTGGATTGTTACAACTCGCTGAGTGTGCAGTTTGGCGCGCCATTCGGAGGAGAGGATATCGATTGCTACGCGGGTTCGCCCCGGCTGGTGGTGGCGGATGGCTCGGAAGCGTTCGCGACCATGCGGGACGGAGCTCCGGTTTCCGATCCGCCGGACAAGGGTGAGATCATTTGGCGCGATGACGAAGGCGTGACGTGCCGGCGCTGGAACTGGCGCCAGTGCAGGCGAACTGGGATCACGGACGAGTCCCGCAATTTGTGGTTTGTGATCGACCGGCTGCCTCCCATGGACATTGCGGACCTGCAACGCGCGGGGGAGGCTTTGGTGCGGGCGCTGGTGCAGGCGAGTCCGGCGAGTACGCACAGCATCCAGTTGTTGCAGCCCGGCGTCTGATTGCCCGTTTCAGGACTTGCGCTTTTTGGCCGGTTTTGCGGACCGGCGGCCTGCTTCGACCGCGCCTCCACACCATAGCCGCAGCGCGTCATCGTCCTCGAAGATTTCGGGCGGGGCCTGGAAGTACTTCATGACGTCGTTCTTGTCGGGGAATGGCTTGAAGGGCTTCAATCCGCGCGCTTCGAACTGCGGGATGTTGACGGCGTCACCTTTGAGAAACAGGGCGCCGTCGGCGATGAGAGCGAAGACGAAACCGTCGCAGTAGAGGCACCAGCCTCCGAACATGTACCGATGCGTTATCTTGCCCAGCGGGGCGAGTTGTTCGATGACGAATTCGGTGAAGCGGTCCGGTTGTTTCGGCATTGCGATTTACCGTTTATCGTAGCGGAGTTCACCGCCTTTGAGGCGTTCGACGGGGTGGCCGCCCGCTCCTGGAAATCCGCCTTTGGGAACCTGCGCATCCATCGCATCAAATAGCTTTTTGAGACGCAGCACGACCTCGGGGTTCTGCGTGGCGACGTCGTGCTGTTCGCCTGGATCGTTTTCCATGTCGAACAGCATCATCGCCTTTGGCGCATCGCCGGTGCGCAAACCGGGGTACTCGTTGGGGCGCGCCTGTTCGAAGGGCGCGAGCAGTGTGACGCCATCCGGGCCGCGCGCATCCACCCATTTGCTAGCGTCGGCCTGATAGGCGAAACCGGGCTGCGGGATGCGGACGTGCAGCTTCCAGCGGCCGGAGCGGATGACGCGGAGTTCCTGCCCGCCCATCGCGAAAATCGCTTCATGCGGAGATTTCGTTTCGCGGCCGCTGAGCAGCGGAAACAGATCTTTGCCGTCGATCACCCGGTCTTTCGGCGTCTCGACGCCTGCGAGCGCGCATATAGTGGGGAGAATATCGATGCTCGCGCAGACTTCGGCCGAGGTGCGTCCGGCGGGAATGCGGCCGGGGAACCTGGCGAGGAACGGCACGCGGATGCCTCCATCGAAAGTCGCGCCTTTCATCGCGCGAAGCGGGCCATTCGAGCCGCCGAACCAGGCGCCGTTGTCCGAAAGAAAGATCACCAGCGTGTTTTGGTCGAGACCTGTGGCTTTGAGCTTTTCGAGGATCGAGCCGGCCGAGGCATCGAGTTCGCGGATCACCGCCGAGTAGAGTTCCTTCGACGTGCCGGGCTTGCGGTAGTAATCCTCCGAAGCCGCGATGGGCTTATGCGGCATCGCATGCGGCAGGTAGAGAAAGAACGGCCTTTGTTTGTTCCGTTCGATAAAATCGAGGGCGCGCGCGGTGTACTTCTTCGTAATCTCGCCTTGCGGTACGGGGTATTCGGCCACGCGCTCATTTTCGATCAACTGCACGGGACGCATGTCGTTCGAATACAGAATGCCGAAGTATTCGTCGAAGCCCTGCGTGCGCGGCAACTGGCCAGGCATGTGCCCGAGGTGCCACTTACCAATGCAACCGGTCGCGTAACCGCGCGGCTTGAGCGCCTCGGCAATCGTGACCTCCGATTGGGGCAGCGCGACATCGTTGATGCCCGAGTCGGGCGCCGGGTTGTTGACGACCGTGGTGCGGAACGGATAGCGTCCGGTGAGCAGCGAACCTCGAGAAGGCGCGCAATACGGCATGGGGACGTAGAAGTCTGTGAGGCGGATTCCTTCGGCGGCCATGCGGTCGAGGTTCGGAGTCGCGTTGATCTTGCTGCCGTAACAGGCAAGGTCGCCATAGCCGAGATCATCCGCGAGGATGACGACAAAATTGACGGGACGCGAACCCCGCTGCTGCGCAAAGAGCGGCGCGGCGGCAGGCAACAGAGACAACAACTGACGCCGGGTCATTTAACGCGAGCCGCCGCCGACAAAGTGGACGATTTCGACTTCGGCGCCGGCCTCGATCGACGACGACTCCCATTCTGGTTTGCGGACGATTTGGCGGTTGAGTTCGACGGCGACGCGGTCCGAATGGATTTGCAGATGCCGGAGCAAACCCTCGATGTGGAGCCCCTCGGGGACCTCTGTTTTCTCACCATTCAACCGGATCTCGATCATTATCGAGCAGGATAGCAAGCGTAGCCGGAGGTTCGAGAATGATGCGCCGCGCGGCGGCGCGCACCTGTTGGCGCAGAGCTTCGGTTTGGATGTATTCGGCGGGCGATTTGCCGTCGATGCGGGCGAGCATCAGCGCGCCCAGATGGCGGATCACGGCGGGTTCGAACCACGGCTCGTTCACAGTTGCGGCGACGATTTCGAAGAACCGCAGCGCGGCGCGGCGGTAATCGGCCTTGCGATAGAGGGATTTCAGCAGCAGATGGTTGATCAGGAACCCGGCGTCGAAGGCGGGGTCTCCGTAGTGAACCACCTCGAAGTCAATGGCGGTCACCGCGCCGGCAGGCGTCGCCAGCAGGTTCTTCGGGCTCCAGTCGCCGTGCACCAGCGAATAGCTGCGCGACATCGTCTCGTCGATCAGGCGGCTGTAGAACGGGGCAAGGTCCGGATGGCGAGCCGCCGTCGCGCGATAGTAAGGGTCCAGCCGGAGTTGGTCGAACACGGTGCGATCGGAAAAGGCATCGCGCCAGGTGGAGTCGCCGCGCGTGGCCGCGATGATGCGAGCCAGGGCGCCGGCCGCGCTTTCCACCACTGCCGGATCGCAAAAGCCGTTCATTAGAGCTGACTTCCAGGGTTGGGCGTCGGCAGGCGCCGCCGTCATCGCATAGATGCAGCGTTCCGGATCTTCGAAAACGATATCGGGAACGGCGCCCGGCGGCAGCACGCCATGCAACCGGCGGATGGCGTCGCACTCACGGCGAATGCGCGCGCGGTCTGAAAACCAATCCTGCTCGACGCGCAGCTTCTCGAGCGACTGCTTCAACACGATGGGCTCACGCCCTGGAGCCTCTACGCACAAGACGATATTGGACACGCCTCCGCCCAATTCACGGATGCGGGACATAGGGAATCCGCGCCCGGCAAGGTACTCATTCGCGTTGGATGCAGTGAGTTCGAAGTCCTGTAGCGGCAAAACGGATTGTATCCGATTACATGGTGATCGAGCGATCGACAGGGCGGATTT
>JACXTT010001193.1_pt1 | contig 43910 bp, 44 predicted proteins | sample 9270951 | NCBI WGS metagenome assembly JACXTT01 (sample SAMN15532306, study PRJNA645909) | rock metagenome | isolation source: weathered quartz diorite | place: Puerto Rico | collected 2017-06-21
CCCCAACGTCCGCGACTTCTCCCTCCGGCTCAACGAGACATTGCACACTGACAAGGAGCTCTCAGACATCAACAACATCACCAGCGTCTACGACATCTACTACCAGGAACTCATCGGCTACACCAGCGTAGTCAACCTCCAACTCTACCAGCTAAGAAACACGACAGTCATCGGGACCAACCTAGAGTTCGGCGTCCCAACAATCTACGTCAACGACTGGTCCTCCCTCATCCAATCCGCGCCCACCCTGACAATATCCGGCTCCCAGGTCATCGCCTACAACGCTCAAGCCTACAACCAGAGCCTCAGCATGGTCCAAAGCCAGACCCCGCCCGCCTACCAGTCCATCGCGCTCGCCTACGACAATCTCTTCTTCAGGTCCTGGAACCAGACCTTCCGCGCCAGTCAGACCTACGATAAGTTCCAATTGCTCGTCAACAACGCGCCACAGCAGCGAGAACAGAACGTCACCAAAGGCTATCCAGGGCTCACAACCCAGCCCAGCTACTACAACGTAACCCTACCCTACTTCTCCAGTCTCCCCCTCGGCCCTGAGACCCTCAGCGTCTTCTCCGGCACAGCACGCTTCTTCAACATCTACAACTACTGCTCCATCGCCTGCCAGAACAACTATTGGAACGACTCCAACGCTGTCCGAACCTACACCATCAACACTCTCGGCCGCGAGCTCAACGCCAACCTGATACAACAGACGATCATCGGGCAGATCTACGACCTCGGCCCCTCCATCGGGCTCACAACCGCCACAGTCTTCGCGGGGCAGGTCCTCCACACGTATGACGTCTCCACCTATCCCGTCCAGCCCAGCCCACAAATCTACAGCCAGTTCATCTCCAACACCAACAATACCATGCTAATGATCCTCGACTTCAAGACAAACGGGCCCGACCCGAAAGGAAGCGTCCAGGAGATCCGGGACGACGTCCAATTGGCCAACACTCTCAGCGGCCAGAACCTCACCGCCTACGTCACCGGAGCTCCCGCCTTCAACTATGACATCGAACAACAATCCATAATGGACGTAGAACGCGTCGACCCGATCACAATCATCCTGATCATAATCATCATCGGGCTATTCTTCAGCTCACTCGTAACACCATTCATCCCCGTCAGCGCCATCGGGCTCTCGATCGGCGTCGCCTTCGGGCTCGTCTACATCATCGGAACATTCGTCACCAGCATCCACTTCCTCGTCCTCACCCTCCTGCCCGTCGCAATGCTCGGAGCAGGCTCAGACTACTGCGTCTTCCTAGTCAGCCGCTACGCCGAAGAACGGCGAATGGGCCGCAGCAAGAAAGACGCGGTAGAACGCGCAGTAACTTGGGCGGGAGAAAGCATCGCCACCAGCGGCGCCACGGTCGTCATCGCGTTCGGCAGCCTCGCTATCGCGGGCTTCGGAATGCTCCGCTCGATCGGAATAGCCGTAATGCTCGGCATCAGCATAGCTCTAGTCGTCTCACTCACCCTAGTCCCGTCCCTCCTGATGATGTTCGGCGACCGGCTCTTCTGGCCGCGCGGTCTAGGATTGTGGAAGAAGAAGGCAAAGCCACCAAGCTACTACGCTCGCGCCGCCAAGTTCACCGCAAAACACTCCAAGCTAATCCTCATCCTCGCCCTGGTCGTGACCGTCCCCGCGATCAGCACCATCTTCTCCTCGGGCACAAGTCACGACTTCATCGGGCAGATTCCCAACCAGCTGGAGAGCAAAGCTGGCTACAACGCGATGAGCCAGGGCTTCGGCGCCGGCGTCATCACGCCTACCTACACGATCGTCCAGACACCCTACGTTCTAGTCACTGACAACTGGCTCAACGTAACCGCGCTCAAATCGATCTCATACGCGGAAAACTCTACCCGACTAATAACCGGCGTGTCAAAAGTGTACGGTCTAACATCGCCCTCAGGCACGCCCATTCCATACGCCCAGTTCAACCAGCTGAACAGCGCCGAGCAGCAGCAGATGATCCGAAGCATGAAGCCCTTCCTAGGAAGCTCGGGCAAAGCGGCAATGGTCTGGGCCGTACTCTCAAACGAGCCCTACTCAGACAATGCCATCTCAACACTCAACCTCATCCGCAACAACATCCTAACCCTCAAGCAGCAAGACAAGACAAGACAAGACAATGTTCTCGACCAATCCACTATGCTCGTCGGAGGCGAGACAGCCAGCGTAGCCGACCTCTCCTCCACCGGCTCAAACGACTTCTTCAACATGACAACCCTAGTACTCGTCGGCGTCTTCATCATACTCCTCATCGCCCTCGGCTCCGTATTCACACCCCTACGCCTCATATTCACAATCCTCCTCAGCATCGCCTGGGCCATGGCCATGACAATATTCGTATTCAACAATTATTTCGGCCAGGAAATGATCTGGATGCTGCCCATCATGCTTCTCGTAGTAATGGTCGGCCTAGGACTGGACTACGACATATTCCTAGTCACGAGAATCCGAGAATACGTCACCACAGGTTCCAAAGACGAGGACGCGATCGAGAGCGCTGTCGAACACACAGGCGGCATAATCTCCGCCAGCGGCCTTGTAACCGCCGGCGCCTTCGGGACAATGATGCTAAGCTCCATACCCATGCTCCAACAGTTCGGGCTTGCAATATCATCCGTCGTTCTGTTAGACGCGATCATAGTCCGGATCTACCTCGTCCCCTCCATCATGATGCAGATGAAACGGTTGAACTGGTGGGCTCCAGGGCCGCTGCGAAGGATGCCAGTCAGGCCAGAAGAGAAATTGATCCCCCCGATTCCAATGCTGACAAAACTGGCCGTGACCGTAGAAACTTTAGCCATATTGGCTCTTTTAGCAATCTTCTACCTAGACTACGCCAACAACGTCTTTCTCCAATGGTACGTTCAAGGAACCGTCGGCGGAGTACTAGCTGGAATCAACGTCTGGACCGGCGTCATACTAGCAGTCGCATCATTCCTGGCCACGTATACACTACTTAGAGGTCAGGTCGATGCAAAGAGCATGCTACAAAAGGTCAGAATTCGTGCCGGGTCACTGCGCCGAATACGAGTCCCCATCCCAACAGCTGAGGCTTCGGCCGTGGCTATTTCAGCTCCCGCTCCTATCGTCTCGGTGAGCTCCACGCTAGCTCCCGCGAGTCCTGCGTTGCCTACTATGGAAGCAGCAGCGTCAAAGAAGGACGAGTCCAGCTCGAAGACGAACTAGAACGAAAATCGTGGCAAGAGTTCTAGGAGTCTAACTTTTCCATTCGGGCTGGAAGACTGACCCGTTCCTGTGAAGTGATTCTCGCATTGCCTGAAGGATCAGCTTCTGCTCGATCCCTGCAACAAGCTGTTTCGTCTCGATCACTTTGTCCGGGTTGACGCTCATGCTGACCGCGCCTTCTCTCACTAGAAACTCTACGACCTCCGGATAGTTGGACGGTGCCTGCCCACAAATCGAGGTTGTCACTCCTCTCGCTGTACACGTCCGGATCACGTGGCTCATAGCCCTCAGCACCGCAAGGTTCCTCTCATCATAGATCTCCTGGATTGAAGCGTCGTCCCGGTCGATCCCCAAGACAAGCATCGTCAGGTCGTTCGTCCCGAATGATATCCCATCTATTCCCTCGTCCAGGAACTTGTCGATCAGGAAGACGGTCGCGGGAACCTCTACCATTATCCATAATTTGAAGTCGGGGCCTCGTTTCAATCCCTCTTCTTCCAAGATCTTCTTGGCGTTCCGGAATTCTTCTATCGTCCGGACGAACGGGATCATCACGTGAACGTTCGAGAGCTTGAACTCTTCACGGACCTTCCGCACTGCGCGGCATTCCAGCCGGAATATGTCGGGCTCCTTCACGTACCTGAAGCATCCGCGATATCCCAGAAGCGGGTTCGGCCCGACATGCCCCGCGTCCCGCTCATACTTCTCCCCGCCCGGAAGCCCCAGAAACTCGTCAGGCTTGAAGTCCAAGCATCGGTAAATGACTGGCTTCGGGTGAAACGGCGTCGCGACCTTCCTTATTCCCTCGGCGAAAGCGTCGATCATCTTCTGCCCTCCGCCCTCTTCGATCAACAGTCGGGGATGCTTGCCCACGGTGAGAAGCATGTGTTCCGCCCTCAACAATCCGACTCCGTCAGCCCTCGTTTCCTTGGCGACCTTGTCAGCTAACTCGGGCAAAGACAAGTTCACGTATACACGTGTAGATGTAACCGGCAAGCTCTGTGGGATGGCTTGGACCATTGGCTCTGCAGGCTTGAGAATCTCCTCCACCAACCCATCGTAGATGACACCCGCCTTGGCATCCACCGTATACTCAGCCCCGTTCTGCAAAAGCTTGGTAGCGTTCCGTGCCCCGACGATGCAAGGAACTCCCATCTCACGAGACACGATTGCCGCATGGCATGTTGTCCCTCCATCATCCGTCACGATAGCTCCGGCAATCTTCATGTAAGGAACCCAATCAGGGTTCGTCATCCTAGTAACGAGCAGGTCTCCCTCCCTCATCAACCGTCCAGCCTCTTGGAGGCCCAACACAATCTTCGCCTTGCCCGCGTGTAAACCAGGGCTCGCAGGCAAGCCCTGCGCAATGACTTTTCTCGTCGTGGCCTTCCGCTCCGTCTGAGCCGGGACCTTCATCTTACTCCAGAACGTTTCGGGTCGGGCCTGGACGATGTACACTTCTTGCTCTCCTGTTTTCGATTCTTCGATCGCGAACTCAATATCTTGTGGAGTCTGATAGTGGTCCTCGATCTCCCTCGCAACCTTCGCCAGCTCCAAGACCGTCTCGTCAGTAAGGCACGGAATACTCTGGCGTTCCCTCGGCACCTCGGTCTTCATCGTCAATCCGGAATCGTGATTTGGAATATGCTCGATAGTCTTGCGAGCGATGTCCCTCTGGACGATCTGCATTGTCGCCTTGTCAACAATGTACCTGTCGGGCCTGACATTTCCCCCCACCAGAGCTTCTCCGAGTCCCCAGGTCGCCTCAATGACAATAGCCGACGGGTCACCGTTCTCCGGCTTGATAGTGAAAATCACTCCCGAAGACTTGGAGTCGACCATCTTCTGGACGCCGACGCTTATCAGAACTTTCTCGTGTGGGAAGCCGTGCTCTTCACGGTAGAAAATGGCGCGTGGAGTGTAGAGGCTGGACCAGCACAATTGAACATAATGGACGAGTTGGTCTTCTCCACGCACGTTGAGGAACGTGTCCTGCTGCCCGGCGAACGATGCGTCCGGCCCGTCCTCGCTTGTCGCGCTCGACCTGACTGCTACATTACAATTTCTTGAGCCCGTCTTCGAGCAGAGTTCGGTGTAGGCTCGGCGAATCTCCCTCTCAATGTCGGAGGGCATCTCGACCGCTCCCACAATCTTCTGGACCTCTTGGCTGGCCTCTTCGTACTGTTTTGGGTCACGGCGCCCGGTCGAACTGTTGAGGGTCTTGTGAACAACATCGCCGATGCTTGTCTCAGATAGAAAACGTCTGAAAGCTTCAGCGGTTATGGCGAAGCCAGGCGGAACACGGACGCCTTTCGAGGAAAGCTCGCCGAGGTTGGCACACTTCCCGCCCACAAGTGATGTGTCCTCTTTCCGGACTTCGTCCAGCCAGATTACGAGGGAGTCACTACGTGGGCCCATCGTGGTTTAGGCCTCGGCTGGAATTTCCGCGGCAACAGGCTCTTCAACCTTAATCCTCGTCCTCACGGGAAGCTTCGACGCGCCCACGTGCAGCGCCTGCTTTGCCGTTTCGACCCCATCTTGGTTCACCATTGCGACTAGAATTGTCTGGCCATGGTCAACCCGGGCCGCACGGCCGGTCGGCTTTCCGAAAGACCTTCTCATTCCCTCCTGCAATCGGTCTGCGCCAGCGGTCGCAATCATCTTGTTCTCTCTCAGGATAATGTGAGGATATGGGGTCAGCGTGAGCCGGTAACCAACATCCCCGTACTTGTCGATGAGAACCTTGTTAGCCGCGACACGAGCGGATTCCAACGCATTATGCCGAATCTGCACGCGCTCCTCCGAGACCAGTGCGACCGTACGTGAGAAGCTAGACGGAGACCCGCCCATGTTAAACTTGGAAATCTTGGGAGCCGGGCTTCCGTGAATGTATTTCATCCTAGTGTAGGGTTGCCCGACCGGACGCCGATAGTTACGACCTCTCAAACGTGGATCAATCCTTTAGGTTATTGGGTTATGCGACGGGCTTTTCCGGCTAATGAGTGTTACTACGACAAGCCACTAGAAATATAGCCTCATGGCGAAAAAGTAGTAGTGTTCTTCCTCTTGATGGCGTTCTAGGCCTGGCGGCTCTTCGCCTGTAACATGTCGAACAAGACAGGGTCCACATCCTTTATCGTGGGAATGAAAGGTCTCGACCTTCTCACTTCGTCCATGTCGACCTTGCAAGTTTGGAATTCTTCCTCGTCGTACTTGCACTGGACCAAAATTGAGCCGCTCGGCGCGATCACTCGGCTTCCTCCCCAGAATTGCAGCCCATCTTCCAGCCCGACCCGGTTAACATAGGCTAGATAGACCGCGTTCTCCATCGCGCGGCTGAGACAGAATCCTTCAAAGAACCGTTTCCTCAAACTTGGGCTCGCGGAGATGCACACGATCAGTTCCGCCCCTGCCAGTGAAAGGAGTCTTGTCAACTCGGGAAAGTAGAGGTCATAGCAGATGGTCAGTCCGATCTCGCCCAGAGGAGTGGTAAACACCGGAGCATCATGTCCAGGCTTGTAGTATCGTCTTTCCTCGAACACCGTGTGCGTCGGCAAGTACACTTTCCTATAACTCCCAATGAGCCCTTTCGGTCCGACAAAGACAGCTGTGTTATGGACTACGCCCTTTGCGCGCCCCTCTTCCGGCATCCCGAAAATGATATGCACTCCATTTTCCCTCGCAATTTTCTCTACCTTCGTTACGCTTGGCCCGGACAGCGGCTCCGCAACGTTGTACACCTCGTCCCGCATTGTGTAGCCTGTCAAGTGAAGCTCTGGAAAGATCAGTAGGTCAACGTTCTTTCTTCTAGCCCAGCTCGCTTGCTCATCGATCGTCTTGAGGTTCCTTTGCTTATCCAGAAGTTTTGGGCCGGACTGGGCCAACAGAAGTGTAATGGGCTTCAATTTCTCCTGCCCTTCTCAGAAGGCCTGTTTCCGGGGCTTATAGGGATTAGAAGGCGGTATGCTCAAGATGGAAAGGTAATATGCGATGACCACCCTACTTAGCTTAGCAAAGCGTCACGAGAGGCAGTAGGACTTTGGGGTTAGAGCTGCAATCCTCGCAACCGAGAAAGAAGAGAGTTCTCGAGGAAGTTCAGAAACAAAGGACGAGGCAAAAGAGGATTACCCTATTTGCAATAGCAGCAGTTCTCATCGGAATCATTGTGGGAGGAGCTTACGTGTTAGCTCATCAGTCGAGCTCCAACCTGCCCGCTTACCTCAACACCTGCGTAAGCGGTTACGGGAATGGGTATCATGCCCATTATCACTTGGCAATCGACCTCAACGGCCGGAACGTAAGTATCCCCTCGAAGACTGGCATCAATGGTTCCTGTTTGCGACCGTTACATACACACGCTGCGGACAACGTGGTCCATGTCGAGCCTGACAACAATCAGACTTTCACCCTCGGAGACTTTTTCATGGTATGGGGGCAGCCCTTCAATTCTACCCGGATAATAGATTCGAACTATCAACCCGGGCAGTTATCCATGACCATCAATGGCAAGACAGATGGCGTTCCATCTACTGATTTCTGGGATTATGAAATCCCGCATAATGCCGAATATGCTTCGAATACCTGTTCCCCTGCCGATTCTTGTGAGGCTATTGACATTATTCTAATCTTCAACCCGTCCGCGGCGGCTGTAAGCTAGCAACTGAGAAATTGGCTCTCGGGGACCTAGGTGTTCTCGCAAAGCCAAGGAAAAGTTGGTGCTCAGCCCCGCAGAGGACTGAATAGGAAACCATCGCGAGCCGACTTCAGGCCAGCTCGGCTGAGGCTAAATAACAGTCCCTCTCTACGAGGTCGAGCCGATGTCTTGCAAGAATCAATGAGCCCACTTCTCGGGAGAGTCGCCGCAATGTCTCTCCGGGATGAGTACACCGACTACATCACCTACCTTGCGTTGTCGCGAAGAGAGAGAAATCCTGCCTTCAAGGTTGCCCTTCAACAGCTTGCCGAGCAGGAAAGATCTCATTATGATTTTTGGAAGAACTACGCCCCAGACATAGAGGTCGGAACCAACCGGCTCAAACTGTACTTTGTTCTCGTCTTGCGATTGGTGCTTGGTCTCACTTTCACAATGAAGTTCCTAGAGAAGCATGAGGACGCGATCATTGTGAGATACGAGCAGGTCGCAGACAACATTCCCCTACACGACAGGTTGCGGTTTGAAACGATGGTCAACGATGAGAAACATCATGAAACATACCTGATGGGAGGAGTGAAGGAGGGACGGGTCAAGTACATGTCGTTCATTGTGCTCGGGCTGGCAGACGCGGTCGTCGAAATATCGGGCATCCATGCTGGTTGGCTCGGGGTATTCGAGAAGACTAGGCTTGCGGGACTAGCAGGCATCCTCGCCGGCATGGCGGCCTCGATAGCGATGGCGTCCGCCGCCTACGCCCAAGCAAAACAAGGCTCAGAAGGCTCGGCGAAATGGTCCGCGATCTACACGGGAATCAGCTACATGTTCACAGCAATTTTTCTTGCTCTTCCCTATTTCTTGAGCGACTCCATGGTGTACGCCCTTGGCGCGTCTCTCATCGTGGGCGTAATCCTAGTAGCAATGATGACGTACTATGATACGGTCATATCCCAAAGACCGTTCAAAAGACAATTCGGGGAGATCTCAGGCATTATCCTCGCGGCAAGCCTGGCACTCTACATTGCTGGCTATTTTGCGCATCAGTATCTCAACATTCCAATCGCCTAGTTCCCCACGGTAACAATCGGCGATCCAAAGAATGATCGAGATTAGCTAACCTAAATTAGCCTCAAACCTCCAATTAGCTTTGTGGTCCTGGTAGCCCGAAAGTTCTTCTTAACCGCTGTCCTAATTTTATCGGCTAGCGGTCTCGCGTTTTTCTGTTTTCAGACCGAGCGCAATGGAGCGGTCGACTCGAACGGGGCCCTAGGGACTGGAGTATCGGACTTCAACACTATGATGAAAGGCCTCGACACGCAAATCTCACAACTACGAACAATCGATTCGGGCGCGCAAAATGTGCAATCGTCGACGGGATTGGGCCCTCCTCAACTCTCGACTTCCCGCTTGAGCTACGCTCAATTAGCGGCAACTAATGTTGAAAGTACACTTGCTCAGCTAAGCGCTGCGCGCAGTCAACTTCAATCGACGTTCGGGCAAACAGAAGCCAACCTAACAGGAGTCTTCTTCTATCGCAAAAGCTTCTCTTACTATATTATAGGTGGATTGTACGCGGACACAGGACTTCGAACGGCAGATAATGCCAGCGTGTCCTTTAGCTTCTATTCGCTGGCTAATGCTCAAGGAGTAGCCATCTGCAAAATGAACTATAGTCTAGGCAATGTTGCGCCTGAAAGCATGATTTCAATCGGCAGGCTTCAATGCGGGTCGGGTTCGATGGCTGTAGGTTCAGTGACCGTTCAATTTGAATGGTCATGATGGGGACTAGCCCATCTGAACTGCGACAAGAGGACTAGTCGTGTCTGAAGGGATGAGGATGGCCGGAGCACTTCGAGTATACGATGAATTTGTTGCGTTTGTTGCAGAAAATTACGGGCGCAAGGTCGTTGAAGTTGGCGTCGGACACAGGCATGACGTTGCTGAGAAACTGAAGAGACGATTGCCTGAAGTTGAAGTTATAGTCACCGACACACAAGAGTCGATCATCAATTTGTACATCGGTCGCAATGTCAGGGCGATCGTAGACGATGTGTTTCATCCAACTATTGAGATATATCAAGATGCTTCATTGATCTATTCTCTCAATCCCCCCACGGAGTTCATTCCCGCTCTTGAGAGGTTGGCCGTGAGTGTCGGAGCAAACTTGTTGGTGAAGCCTGTATCGGACGAACAGGACATGTTCTCAGGTCCGAACTGGGTGCGTGTTGTCGTGCGGGGTCATACAATGGCTTGGTTGTTTCGCTCGTCAGCTCTATATTGAAGGGTCACGTTTCAGAGACGTCCTACCTATTCTCTAGTGTGGTGCGAAACAGATTGTGGGCTGTCTTATTCAAGAATCCACGCAATTTGTTGCTTGGTCTTGGAATCTGGGCTGATGACCGTGAGGCTGTTATACCCGACAGAACCTCGGCTATGGAAAGGGTCTTTCACGTTTGGTACGGAATCTCAAAACCGGCTTGAAGGGGACGAGCATCAACGAAAAGGACGCAGAGGAGATAATAGTCGGGGTCCAGGAAATGTACGACCGCATTCCGGCACTATTCAGGTCAATGCTCCCCAACCTTCCGGACGTTCTCCGAAGGATTCCGACCAGCGCTCAGAAGTATACTCTCCGGGAGATCATAGAACTCTTGGATTTCGCCTACGAGAACGGGCTGCTCAAAAGGTAGAGCTTCTGCATCGTTTGCTTGAGAGGGCAACGGCTTGAGCCATCCTTCCAAAGAGATTACGGGGACGATTGGTCATGAATTGTCCGGAAGGAAGATTGCACTGTTAGTCACAAGTAGCGTTGCCTGTTACAGAGCCCCTGATATCGCCCGCGAATTGATGCGTCATGGCGCGGATGTTCATGCGGTCGTCAGCCCGTCAACAGAGAAGTTGATCAGCGCTGAACTCTTGACATGGGCAACCGGCAATCCGACTGTCCGCGAGCTTACGGGCAAACTGGAGCACATCGCTCTAGCAGGAGATTCTCCGACCAAAGTGGACGTTGTGCTAATCGCACCTGCAACAGCCAACACAATCAGCAAGGTCGCAACCGCGATCGATGATACTCCCGTGACTACTGTCGCGGCCGTTGCCATCGGGTCGAAGATTCCGATGATAATTGCCCCCGCGATGCATGAGCCAATGTATCAACATCCGATCATCCAAGAAAACATCGAACGATTGAAAGGTATTGGCATCTGGTTTGTAGAACCCGACATTTCAGAGGGCAAAGCCAAGCTTGCGCCGACGGGAACGATAGTTCGAGCGGTCATTGACCGGCTCTCGGGAGAGAAAAAGGATCTCGTCGGGAAGCGAATTCTCGTTACAGCCGGCCCGACTCTCGAGAATATTGACCCTGTCCGGGTTATTACAAACCGCAGCTCAGGGAAAATGGGGATTGCGATTGCCGAAGAGGTCTCGTCCCGAGGCGCGGAGACAACATTGATCCTTGGCCCGTCACAATCTGAACCACCAGTTTCCGTCAGAATCGTTAGGATAGAGAGTACGGAGGAGATGCTTCAAACCACTGTTGGAGAATTGAGAAGGCACGAGTACGATCTGTTGTTCGCGGCTGCCGCGCCCAGCGATTACGCATTACAATCGCCCTTCAAATCTAAGATAAAGACAAGGCAGCACACTAAGCTGAATATCGAACTCAACTCAACACCGAAAGTAATAGCTGAGGCTCGGAAAGCGAGCCCCAAGACCTTGATAGTAGCGTTCAAGACCGACTATGGAGTGACCGATGAGGAACTGGTCGCTGAGGCTTACACGGCGATAAGCGAGGAGACGGCTGACATCGTAGCGGCTAATGATGTGGGTAGGCCGGGCGTGGGTTTCCGGACGGACACTAACGAGCTATTCGTAGTCGATAACACGAAGATGGTCGTGCACATTCCCCTGGGAGACAAGCGCGAGGTTGCCCGGCAGCTGGTCGACATTGCGCTCAAGAAGTTGAGACAATAGGCTCTTGAATTCTTACCTGAGAGTTTTTTCGACATGCGCCAGACCGTAAGAGTCGCGGCGATCCAGCTCAGGCCCGACCCTACCTCGGCAAGAAGCACGATATTCGACGCACTGAAGCTTGGCAAGAGGGCGGCTGAAGGAGAAGCCGAGGTGATCTGCTTCCCAGAACACTGGCTTCCGGAGAAGAAAATCCCCCCCGAGTTGAATCCCATCCCTGGCTTACAGTCTCTGGCGGAAGAGTACGGCACCGTGGTCATCGGTGGTGCCTTCTACGAACGTGTGAATCGAGTCCTCCGTTTGAGCTGTCCAATCATCGATTCGGATGGGGAACTCTTGGGGCGGCAGTTCAAGGTTCATTTGTTCAGAAGTGAGAAGAAAATTGCCAGTCCCGGTCGGGAGCATCTAGTTTACCATGTCAGTGGCGGTCGTCGCTTGGGCGTGATGGTTTGTTATGATGTTGATTTTCCAGAGTCCGCACGTTCACTAGCCCTACAGGGTGCCGACCTGTTATTTTGCCCCTCTAGGATTGTCAAGTACGGAACCGTTCCCTGGCATGAATATGTGACTGTCCGAGCGTTAGAGAATCGGATTCCCATCGTTGCCCCGAACGTGTATTCCCCTCCGTGGTTCCTTGGTGGCAGCGTAATTGTGGACTTGAAGGAAGACCCGAGGACGAAGATAAGCTATCCACGGGCGACGGGCGTTCGCCGTAAGCATGGTGAAGGAATTGGAATCGTAGTGCAAGACTTGGATCTTGATTATCACCGAAAGCTGAGACTCGAGAGATTCCGAGACAGGCAACCGAAAGCCTACAATTTGTGAGATGGCTAGGGCATTGGGCAATGTTCGGTCTCGTGATGTAACCGCCATAGTCTTCGATGTCGATCGAACACTCATCGTTTCTCAGAGTGGTTTCAACAAATCACTCGGGGTTGCGACCGATTGCCTCGTGCGACATCTCAGGCGACGCGGGATACCTGTATCGAGGAATAGTGTTCTGAAAAAGCTTGGTCCAATCGCAAGCTACTTCGAGAAGCGCGGGTCTTACGCGAGAGACGAGTGGTGGAGGCAACTTCTCCGAGACCTAGGTCTGTCTCGGTATCAGGGGAAGTGGATTCATCGAGTTACATTACTCTACTGGAGAACATACATCGCGATGAGTCCTCCCTACCACGACGCTGAGAAAACAGTTCGTGCTCTGCACGCGAGAGGGTACAGGCTAGCTCTGGTTTCGGACACGGATGGAACTCCTGGAATGAAGCGCAGAAGAATTCGGGCGCTTCCTTTCTACCAATTCTTCGAGACGGCCGTTGTCGCAGGGGAGGATACCCCCCACGTCAAACCGGACAAAGCTTCATTTGTTTTGGTCGCAAAAAAGCTCAGGCTACGACCTGTCACGTGTGTTTATGTCGGCGATAACCCGAGAGTCGATGTTGAGGGCGCGAGAAATGCTGGTATGCAGACTATCATCGTTAGGAGGCGAAGCAAATTGCGCGGAGCCCGACCTGACCTAACTGTAGACCGTTTGAGCAGACTGCTCGCGATCTTCAAAGGCCGGTTAACGGGTGCGCCCTAACAAGCCAACTCTCCTTCCCCGCCTCGGTTTTACTGAAGACTTTCCGGTTTGATACGCGCTCATCCAATATTCCTGCTGCTCCTGCTGACCCCTGGGATACCCGAGTATTCCTGAGCCATGTTTGGAAACGACACCGCCCGCGTCTGTATCAGGGTTCTCTGCCGATGCCAAGATTAGCTTCGCAATAACGCTGGACAAGAAGAGCATCTAGCCAACAGTCGTAGGATCGACGAGCGCTCGCCTTCTCCAAGCGACTGATCCTGCCCACGTCCCAAGTTTCGCCTTGATGATACTCTCTAGTTCTCCCACCATCTCGTATCCTATGAACCTCCTCCCGTGAATCAAGGCAGTTTTCGCGGTCGTCCCTGTTCCCAAGAAAGGGTCAACCACCGTATCGCCTGCGACAGAGAACATGCGAATCAGTCTTGATGGTATTTCTTCTGGGAATGCCGCAACTCTTCGGTTCACTCCTTCAACCTTCTGACGAGTACCAGCGATTGTCCAGACTTGAGAGAACCACTCATCTCGCTGCCTCTTTGTATACCGGCTCTCGTACCGAGCGGGATCCTTGGGCTCGAAGCTTCTCAGCGGACCTTTCCGGAAGATGAGGATGTACTCCATGTCTACAGTGACGTAAGCATTCGGCGGAAGAAATCCGGAGCCGAGGAATGCACCTTTTCCCTTATAGTGCGGCTTCGTCGTCGGCTTCTTCCAGAGAATGTAGGGTAGGGTTACCATTCCTAGGCGTTCGAAAACCTCGATCACTCGCGAATGATTCGGATACAACCTGAATATCCCGTCAACAGTCCTAGTAGCGTCGCCGATGTTTACACACGCTATTCCTCCTGGAATCAGAACGCGTTCCACCTCTATCCATACTGCACGCAGATACTCATGCATCGAGTCGAAGGATGTAGCGGAGACCTTCGCGAATGTTTCATCCCACATCGAGATCATTGGATAGGGCGGAGAAGTCACGACAAGTTGCACGCTATCATCTTCGACTTCTAGCATTTGACGGCTGTCGCCCATGATTATTCTGGAATCGAACAACGAGTCCTACCGGTCAGTTCAGAATCGGAGTATTATCCTATGTATTCGGATTTGCCTGCTTGTTCCCCTCCAAGCTTCTCGCCGGCCGCAGCTTTCTTCAATGCAACTTCGACGTCTTTGGCCTGTTTCTCGAGCTCGGAGAGGTCCAAGTCTAAGCCTAGTTTCTTTGTCAGGACGCGGAGAATGATCATCGCGGCCCTAGGGTCGACCATGAACCCTGATGTCTCCCCAGAAAGGAACACCCCTTGAAGTCTCCGAACCTTCGCGAGCCCTGGGATCAGCCCGTTCATCCATGTCACAGCACCACTGTCGATGATCTTAACGTTTAACTTCTTGAGTTCCTCTACGAGCGCAGCCTCGCTCGCAGCGCCGTAAACACTAGGTTTCTCAGCTATTTTCCCCGTGATGAATGCGCCAACGGTTACGACGAGGGTTACCCCGAACTTTTGTGCGAGGTCGATAACTGCCTCGGACAGTCGGAATGCGCCTTCCGGCAGGATTGGCTGAGCATCTCCAGTGTAAAGCAGTAGGTCTTGTGAAGCGTCTTGATTGACCCAGTAGAAGATCTCGTGCTTCATCATGTCCACCTGGCCCTCTTGGGTCATCAACAATCTTGGTGGCAGATAATCTGAATAGAGATATCCAATCTTGGTCGCCTTCAAGGTCTTGATGAGATGATCCAGAACGATCTTAGCGACCCTACCACTGTCCGGGAGCCCCACTACCATGATCGGGTTCCGGAGCTGAGGTACTTCGGAGAGGTGGAGCTCTATCGGTTCTCTCAATCCAGTTCCCAGAGGGTCTCTCTTGATGGTCTAGAGAGAATCTCGAATCGTCTTCATAGACATTCTGGTTTTTCTGGGTTCGATTTAGAGAGAATTTGACCCTATTCTCGAATGACTATCTTTACTCGAATAAGGTAACTTTATATTATCTTAGGACTGACCCCTCGCCACCAACGCAACTGGGCTGCAACATGGGTGCTCAAATGGCAAAGTTCATGTTATCCCTCCGAGATGAGAGTTTCAAACTTCTCGTAGTCGAGGCAGAAGAACGTGGCATTTCCATCCAAGAACTAATTCGTGCAGTAATCATACCCGACTGGGTCAAGCAGAATATTGGCGCGAGAGGCGTGTCGACCAGTTCCTCGAATAGTAACGGCCACACCCGAGCCGTCACAAACGGATTCTTTCAGCCAACGATTACTCGAATCAGAGACTAGACTAACTCACACGCTCACTATCTCCCCATCCCAGTGGAATCTGCCCGGAAGAAAGGAATCACCTCTTTTGCAAAGAGCTTGATCATCGGAAGCATTTCGTCCCCCGACCACAGCCCATGCGAAGGAGTGAACATAAGATGGAACATCCTGCATCCTTGCTTGACATATTGAGAGATCTGCTCCACACAGTCAGAAGGCGTACCATGAACCACCGTCCTTAGTGCTACCTCCTCCGGGATTTTCAAGCCGATCTGGCTGATAATCTTCCTCTGCTCTCTCGGATCGGGGACTTTTTCCCAAATCCTGCCGGGATGTTCCACGGAAGGATCAATCTCCCTTAACGCCTCCGGAATGAGTGCGAGAAAATATCTTGCAGCCCCTATCACGCCTGCATCCGCCTCCTCACGATTGGACGAAACTGACGCGGCAGTGTAATAGCTGGGAACGATGTTCTCTTCTTTTCGCCCGGCCCGCTCAGCAGATACCAAGATCCTCTCCAGATTACTTCTATAGGATTCTGGTGTATGGCAATGCGGTATCCATCCGTCGGCCTCTTCTCCTGTCAAATCCAACATTCTTTCTCCAAACGCGGCGAAATATAATGGCGGGCTTCGGCCTGCTTGCAAGTACGCCTTTTCGAGATAGTGAAATGGGCCCCTGTAGGAAACAGGATTTTCAGGGCCGGACCTCCAAAGCATCTTCGCGACCCTTACTCCTTCTCGGAACCGCACAAATCGGTGGTCGGTGGGCAACCCGAAGGGAATGTGATTCATCGGATCTCCAGCTCCAAGTCCGAGAACGAATCGGCCAGGCGCCATATTCGTTATTGTAGCCGAAGACTGAGCAACTATTGCTGGATGCCGTCTCACAAAATCCGTTACAGCGACCGCTACTCGAACACGGTTCGTGCGTCCAATGAGTAACGCAGCCGTTGAGAATGGGTCTGGAGCAGATGCATTAGAGGTCCCATAGAGAATGTGGTCATCGACTAGGAGCAGGTCGTAGCCGTGTCTTTCGATAAAAGTTGACCGATCAATCAGTTTCGAGAATAGTTCTCCTTTACCAAGATGAACTCTGCATCCGAAAAGTATATTCCGGCTCACTCGGACCTTTCCCACGTTAACGGTGCTATTCAGCCATATTGTGGATTATTCTCTCTATCTTCATGTGATGGTATCGTCGATGAACTGCTATCAAGACCAAGCATCTTGGACATACCGTGCTCGCGGCGTGCTTGTCTTCCAGTTCGATCGCCAAGTCATCCGGCATCTGTTCATGCCCGAAGGCACATGTAAACAGAATTTCTCCCCTTATGGAAAGGTCGCCTTCTCGGTCTTAAGTTTTCATTGGGATGAGTTAGGGAGTATTGGACTGAACCGTATCGAGTTCGGGCAACTTAGTCCTTGCCGAGCAGGCTGACAACGCGGCCCTTGCTCGTCCGAACTCTTACGCCCGTTCTTCGGGTTAGTTTTCCGAGTGGAAAAGCGTCCTGCCCGCGCCTCTCAAACGTCTGGATTACCGAGTCCTCTTCGTTTTTGGGACAAACAAGGACGAGTCCAACTCCCATATTGAACGTGCGGTACATCTCATGGTCGACGATTCCTCCATCTTCCTGGATCATCTTGAAAATCGTTGGGACATCGGGAAGTTGGTCTAGTTCGGCTCCAAGTTTCGCTTGAGAAACAATCCGGTTCAACTTTCCAAGTCCTCCGCCAGTGATATGAGCCAGTCCGTGAATCTTGGACTCCGCTAGAAGCTCGAGAACTGGTTTAACGTAGATTCTAGTTGGCTCAAGAAGCTCTTCGCCGAGGCTCCGTCTTAGTTCAGGAATCCAATCATTTACATCGTGCTCTTTGAGCAGAATCTTTCTTGCTAGGGAAAGTCCGTTGGAATGAATGCCTGAGCTGGCCACGCCGATAAGGATGTCCCCGATTCTTGACTTGTCTCCCAAGACCAATCGATCCTTGTCGCATATCCCTGCGGCCATTCCAACCAAGTCTAGCCCCGCGCTGGCAGCGAGAAGGTCTGGGACGACTGCGGTCTCTCCTCCAACGACTGCCATGTCTGCCTGTTTTGCTCCCTCGACAATTCCAACCGCTATTGCCTTTATTTTGGACGGACTGGGTTTGGAGATTGCGATATAGTCGAGAAAGGCGAATGGTTCGAGCCCAGCGCAAATCAGGTCGTTCGCGCACATTGCGACGCAATCGATCCCGATCGTATCGAACCTTTCCATTTGGTTAGCGATGAGAACTTTCGTCCCAACGTTGTCAACGTGAAGGCCGAGAACTCGTCCATCCCCTAGGTCAACTAGGCCTGCATAATGGCCTATTGGGAAAACTGGCTGCCCCACTCTTCCGTTTCTTGAGGAAAAGCTGAAGGCCAAGTTTTTCGCTAAGACGCTCTTCGTCCCTTCTATATCGGCCACGCCAGCCTTTGCGTATGTCATCGTCTTTTCTGGTTGAGCGTTACGGGGCCCCATTTTCCAGCCTACCACCAAGTGCTCTGATCTTTCTACAGTTTCATACCGGTCAGTCGTTCGTACGCTACAATGTAGCGCTTACTCGTTTCCTCTACGAGTTCGGGGGGAAGTTGTGGTGGTGTCGGGACGGGTTGTCCTTCAGAACGCGCCTGGTCGAGTTGTTTCTTGTAACCTTTTTTCGTGAGCCAATCTCGGATTGGTTGCTTGTCGTAGCTCTCTTGGGATCGGCCCGGGCGATAGTTATCTTTAGGCCAGAGTCTGAACTCATCGGGGCCCATAGAGTCAGCTAGGACAATGTTTTCCCTAGCGTCGAAACCGAACTCCAGTTTCAAATCCGCGAGAATAAATCCAGCCTTTTCCGCTCTTTCGGACATTTTCCCGTAGATACTAACGCTCTTGACTCGGAGCTCTCCCAGTTGTTCTCGGCTCAACCATCCCTCGTCCAGTATCTGGTTCATTGTGATCGGCTCATCCTTCACGTCTGACTTTGTGGTCGGGTCGAACATTGGTTCAGGCAATTTAGCTGCCATAACTGGTTCAACAGGGATTCGCACCTCTCCCTTGGCTAGTCTCTCGTAGAGGCTACCGTAGAGGTAGCCTCGGACTACGCATTCGACGGGGATCATCTTCAGATTTCTAACGACCATGCGATTCGGTCCGGTGACGTTTACCATGTGGTTCGCCACGTTCAGATGGTCGAACCAGAACGATGCTAGTTTGCAGAGGACTTCTCCTTTCCTTGGGATGGTTGTTGGCAATACAACGTCGTAGGCTGAGACGCGGTCGGTGAAGAGAAAGAGAAGTCTCCCGTTCCCAATGTCGTAAATATCCTTGACCTTGCCTCTCTTGAACGGTGTTTGGTCCAACTCGGATTCAAGTTCCATTTTCATTTTAGGCTACCACTTTTGTATTCGAAGAGCTTCCGTGAGGTTTCCGGGTCGGATATTGCGAGTATAGATGCTGCTAGTAAGGCAGCGTTGGTTCCATTGTCGACTCCGACCGTTCCGACGGGCACTCCGGATGGCATCTGGACCATAGAAAGGATTGACTCGAGGCCCCCCAGTTTTCCCGACACAGGGACGCCGATTACGGGTCTTGTTGTAAGCGACGCTACGAACCCTGGGAGGTGAGCCGCGAGCCCAGCGATGGCAATGAAAACGTCGGACTTGGAACTCTCCACGTATCTGTCCACTTCTTTGTGATTCCGATGAGCTGATAGCACCTTGGTCTCATACTGAATGCCCAGCTTTTCAAAAATGGACTCTGCTTTCTTAGCTATCTCACGGTCGCTCTCAGACCCCATGAGTATGCTTATCGTTCGTGCCAAAGTCGTCTTCGCCAAAGTGCAATCTATGAGGGTATATAGTTGACGAGATTGTTTCTTGAAAGTTTGACGCCTGACTGGCTGGCTGCAGCTTCTATTGTATTTTCCAGGAGCATTGCGACTGTCATTGGTCCTACGCCTCCCGGGACTGGAGTCAAGTGGCCCGCAACCTTCTTGACAGCTTCAAAATCCACGTCTCCTCTTAATTTTCCATTGACTCGGTTGATTGCCACATCTACGACGGTGGAACCGCTCTTGACATAGTCGGGGCCTATCGTTATTTCGGGCCGTCCGATTGCAGTCACGAGAATATCTGCTTCATGTGCTATTTCGGTAAGGTTCTTCGTCTTTGAGTGACAGATCACGACGGTTGCGTCTCGGTTTAGAAGTAGCATGGCGAGTGGACGGCCGACAAGATTGCTGCGGTTGACAATAGTCGCTCTGGAGCCTGAAACGTGAACCTTGTAAAATTCTAGGAGTCTAACTATTCCCTTCGGGGTGCATGGGACGAGGCCCTCTGTTCCTGAGGCCAGTTTCCCAAGGTTCGAAGGGTGTAGGCCGTCCACGTCCTTTTCCGGGTCAATCTTACTGATTGCTGATTGCTCATTGAGATGTTTAGGGAGTGGGAGTTGGACAAGTATTCCGTGGACCGTCTCGTTTCGGTTAAGTTGGTCCAAGAGGATGTCAAGATTCTCTTTCGTTGTGTTAGCCGGTAGGTGATGATTTTCGGATAGTATTCCTGACTCTTCGGCCGCCTTGTGCTTCGCTTTCAGGTAGGTTGCTGATGCTGGGTCATCTCCGACTAGGACAGTCGAGAGACGCGGTTTTACTCCCATCTTCAAGAGTTCCTGCACCCTCTTCGCGGTCTCCATTTTCGACTCGACCGCGACCAGCTTTCCGTCCATAATTGTCGCTGTCACGGCGAGGACAACACTCTCCTATTATCAACTCGTAGTGATCCGTCAGTAAACAGTCGGATGGCTTCTGGGTACAATCGGTGTTCCTCGAGGAGAATTCTATGGCTCAACGTGTCGACCGTGTCATCTTCGCGAACCGGGACTACAGCCTGGAGGATTATTGGCCCTGTGTCTACTCCCCTGTCGACAAAGTGGACGGTGCAGCCGGTGACTTTCGCTCCGTGGTCCAATGCCTGTTTCTGAGCGTTCAAACCTGGAAACGCGGGCAAGAGTGAGGGATGGATGTTCAGTATTCGACGATCAAACAGTCCAACAAACTCTGGAGTTAAGATCCGGAAGTATCCTGCGAGCAGGATCAGCCCTCTTCCGGGCTTCACGTTGTGTTGGTCAAGCGATCTGATCGTCTTTTGATCGTAATCCCAGCTCTTCTTCGGGAAACCTCGGTCATCCAAGGTGACCGTGGGAACTTTGTATTTCTTGGCAATGTCTAATGCCGGAGCATTCGGATTGTTGCTGATCACGACGTTCGCCTTTCCATTGGTAATGTATTTTCCGTTAATCGCCTCGAGAATGGACTCGAGGTTAGTTCCTCTACCGGATGCTAAAACGGCAACAGGAACCTTTCTATCTTCAGCGGGGATCACACTCATATCACCTGAGGAGTCCTCTGCCTTCTCTTCTCAACCGCTCCGACATCCGACCTGTAATGCATACCGTCAAAATGGACTGTATTCCGGATGATGTTGTAGGCTTCTTCCCGAGCGGACTCGAGTGTGTTGGCAACGGATGCTACATTCAGGACTCTCCCACCTCCGGTAACAAGCTCGCCCGCGGAATTTCGTGTGGTGCCTGCATGGAATATTGTGACGTTCTTATCGGTGAAGGGCCGAATTGTTACTCGGTTGCCAAGTGATTGTGTGGTCGGGTATCCTCTGGAAGAGAGGACCACTAGCACGCACGATGATGTTCGACATTTGGGTGCTTCCACCCTTGGTTTATCCTCTGCTACTGACCTGAGATGATTTGCCAGTCCACTTTCGATTAACATCATAACCCCTTGTCCTTCTGGGTCGCCGAACCTTGCGTTGAATTCCAACACAAGAGGTTCTTCCGTTTCGTAGCTTATTATCGCGTTAACGTTGAGGACGCCTTGGTAACGGATTCCAAGTTTCTCTAACCCTGCTATTGCTGGGGAGACTATCGAGTTCTTTACGTTCTCGAGGAGCTGGGTTGTCACGGTTGGAACAGGACTGTAGCAACCCATCCCGCCTGTGTTCGGGCCTACATCATTATCATAGACTGGCTTGTAGTCTTGGAAGGCAGGCATAAGCCACTGTATGCGTCCGGACGACACTGAGGCCATGAAAGTTGCCTCCCAGCCGTCGATGAACTCTTCAATGATGACTCTGCTGGGACCCGTTCGGAACTCTCGTTTGATGGCATCTTCGGCCACGCGGCGTTCGTGAGTCACTGTCGTCCCTTTTCCTGCTGCTAGCCCGTCTGCCTTCACGACCCATGGAGGTCCAAATCCGTCCAGCTTGGCTAGCGCGCTCGGGGCGTCGTTGAATGTTTGCCACCTTGGCGTTGGGACGTGAGAATTTGTACACAGTTCTTTGGCGAAGGTCTTCGATGACTCGATCTGCGCCGCAGCTCTCGTCGGACCAAAGATGTTAAGCCCCTTTTGGGAAAAGTGGTCGACGATTCCAAGGGCAAGAGGGACCTCAGGCCCTACAACTGTCAGGTCTATTTGGTGATCGGCCGCGTACGATGCTAGCTGTTCGACTTCAGTAGCGTTTATCGGGATACACTTTGCATTTTCTGCTATTCCCGGATTTCCTGGTGCCGCGTAGACTTCTTGGATCTCTGGGTCGTGTGACAGTGCCCAGGCGAGAGCGTGTTCTCGGCCCCCGCTTCCGACTACGAGGGCTTTCATCTCAGTAGCATTTCTCCCTAGGCTTTCATCTCTTCTCGAGATCGAAGGACTGGGTCCTTTTTCAGTCCAAGGTAGACTCCAGTGACGCATGCGTAGCACATTTCGGTCTCTGCGAGTCCGGTTCCGTGGCTGAGGCCTGCTACATCATTGTACCCGAACCCGTCAACTCCAATCTCCTTTGCTACTCTTGCATTCATCTCTTGTAGGGAGAGATTATCGCTTCCGACTCTTGCCGCGATGAGTTCGTCTCGTGTGGGGAAGTCTATTCCCATGTAGCACGGATGGCGGATAGGTGGGAAAGTTACGACCATGTAGATTTTTTTCGCGCCGGCCTCTTTCAACGCGCGGATTATGCTTCGGGAGCTCGTTCCTCGGACGATACTATCGTCAATTACTATGACATCCCGTCCATCAACGACTGGACGGACAACGACTATTCTTCGAACAATTTCTTCCCGGCTTTCATTTGTAGGTTCGATGAAACTCCTGAGACTTCCCTTCCGTCGGTACCTGTCTTTCATCAGCCCTTCCTCCATTGGTATACCGCTCTCTTCCGAATAGCCTAGTGCAGCAGGCCTTGCGGAGTCGGGAACTGGGATTACGACATCTGCTTTGTAATGGTATTTCTTGGCGAGTATCCTACCCAACCGTTTTCGAGCCTCGTAAACGTATTCACCATCGATTTTCGAACTCGGGTGAGCAAAGTAAGTGTATTCGAAGGGGCAGTGATAATGCCTTGGAGCCTCAGCAAATCTGGACGCTCTCAGCCCTGTCTTGCTCAAGTGGATCAGTTCTCCTGGTGCGACATCTCTAACGAACTCCGCTTGCATGGATGGGAAGGCGCAGCTCTCGGAGGCTAGAATGTGCGTGTCAGTTGCTTCATCGTATCCGATGCATAGCGGCCTGTATCCTGCTTCGTCTCTGGCTCCAAGCACTTCTCCAGCCGCGGTAAGTATCACGAAACTGTAAGAGCCACTCAGCTCCTTTCCTAGTTGAGTGAACGCTCGGGTCCAATCCTTTGTGTTACGATAATGTTGGAGGAGTCGCAGCCCTGCAAGCTTGGTGTCTGTAGTAGGTCCTTCTAGCTCGAACTCTTTTGCCACGAGTGGTTCGAGGTCCTCAGTATTCGCTATCGTGCCATTTTGAGCGATGGCGAAGCGCCCACCGTCGATGTCAATGGGGTGCGCGTTGCCGATCGTGGTTGCTCCTCGAGTAGAATATCGGACATGCCCTATGCCATGATTGCCATTGAGACCCAGTATCTTTCTCGCGTTGTCTTCAGCTCCCTTGCTTATCAGGCTCATTCCTTTTATGATCGGTTCATTGTTTACGGCGATGCCCCAAGACTCCTGACCTCTGTGCTGTAGAGCCTCTAATCCTTTGACTATTCTCTCGCCGACGGGCCTGTTGCTGAGCGAGTATATCCCGATAACACCGCAATGTTCTTTGGCTTTCATGCTGGAAATCTCCTTCCCTCCATCATTTCTGGAATTGTCGACGACCATGCCTGGCCTGCTTCCGTTATGCCGAGGCTGATTCTATGGCCCTTCGCGGTAAACGTTAGGTCTCCTCCCGTTTCAGTCCGACCCATTCTCACAGCAGGGACCTTGGAACGCCTCAGGCTTGCGATGACTCTGTTTGAGTTCTTCGTGCTTGTTTCGATCACAAACCTCGAACGTGACTCTGAGAAGAGTTGGTGGTCTAGCCTTTTTGCCGTACCCGGCAAGGTACCAACTTGAACCGTGAACCCTTTTCCGGATTGGATTGCCATCTCAGATATCGTCGCCGCGATTCCTCCTTTAGAACAATCATGGGCTGATAATACAAGGCCAGATTCCAAGACTCTTCTGACGGCAGAGAGCAATCGTCTCTCGACGTTTAGCTTGACTCTCGGGACTCTGCCACCTGTCAAACCGTGAATCTGTTCATAATATTCTGATCCGCCGAGTTCCGGATGTGTTGTTCCAACCATGATAATGTCACTATTGTGGCGGGCGAATTTCTGTTGGAGAGCGGGGGTACCTTCTTTCACCACACCTACTGCCGAGATTACTGGTGATGGTTTGATGGCTTTACGCGTCGCCTCGTCTTCATTGTAGAAGCTGACTTTTCCGCCCACGCATGGAACCTTCACGCTGTGCAGATAATCGGCGACCCCTTGAACTGCCTCTTTGAACGTCCAGTAAACTTCAGGATTTGTTGGGTTCCCGAACTGGAGATGGTCGACAACTGCGATCGGCTCGGCTCCAGCTGCTGTGAGATTGCAGAGGGCTTCGGAGACTGTCCCGATTGTTCCCCAGTACGGGTCTAAGAAACAATGTTTGCTGTTACTCCCCGTTGTCAGGGCCAGTCTTTGGTCATTTGGTAAGCGTAATAATGAACTGTCGGCCTCTCCAGGTCTCAACAGGGTTCGTAGCCCGACCTCATGGTCGTATTGTCGGTAAACCCATTCCTTGCTAGCAATGTTCGGAGCACTGAGCAGCCTCAGAATTACCCTTTCCAGGTCATGTGGGACTGGCGGTTCCTCTACCGAGCTGAGGCTTTCAGAGTAGGCAGGTTTCTTTGCGGGAAGGTGCGCTAGCGGCGCCTCTGCAACTAGCTTTACAGGAGCGTCCGCGACAATGTTTCCGTGGAAGCTTATTCTGAGTTTTCCGTCATTCGTTACAATACCGATTCTTGCGAAGGGCACTTCATATTTTTCGAATACTCTGGCTATGGCATCTTCATTTTTCGGGTTGACGATTAGTGCCATTCGTTCCTGGGACTCAGAAATCATTATTTCAGCAGGGTTCATGTTCGGCTCTCTCGTAGGGACTTTATCCAGGTCGATCAGCAGTCCTGTCCCGGCTTTGGCGGCCATTTCAGATAGGGCGCATGTTATTCCTCCGCCTCCGAGGTCTTTCATCCCTTGGACGAGTCGGCTGTTGACTGCTTCCAGTACTGCTTGGATAATCAGCTTCTTCATGAAGGGGTCGGGGACTTGGACGGCCGAACGTTCGGCCTCAGATCTCTCGGTTAGGACTCTACTAGCAAAACTGGCTCCTCGAATTCCATCGCGTCCCGTGCTTCCTCCCACTAGGTACACTTTATCGCCTGGGTGAGAAGCTTCTGCCATGACAAGCTCGGATTTTCTCCCCAGACCTAGGCACACAACGTCTACTAGGCAATTTCTTTCAAATGATTGATCGAATTCGACCTCTCCGCCAACAGTGGGCACGCCTATGCAATTGCCGTAATCGCCAATTCCGCGGACCACATTCTCGAAAAGCCAGCGACTATGTGAGCTCCTAGGGCTACCGAATCTTAACGGGTCTAGCAATGCTATAGGCCGGGTTCCGAGGCTTAGAATGTCCCTGACTACGCCGCCGACGCCTGTAGCCGCTCCGCCATAGGGATCTATGGCTGATGGGTGGTTGTGACTCTCAATGTGGAGGGTTACGACCCATCCGTTTCCTACGTCGACCACGCCCGCGTCATAACCGGGGCCTACGAGAACATGGCGGCTCTTGGTCGGAAGCCGTTTGAGCAATTGTTTTGATGACTTGTAGCTACAGTGTTCGGACCATTGAGCCTCAAGCATTGCCCACTCAACCGGGTTGGGTTGTCTCCCAAGTTCCTTGATCGCATAATCCATCTCCGCGTTCGTGAGGTTCGGCTTCTGTATCTCTTCGAGGATGGTCATTGCTTTCTCCCCTTCGATTCAGGTTTGGCGATTGCGTGGATCATCGATTTGAAAATCAGTCTGCCTTCTGGGCGGGACCCAGGCGAGAGTTGAGCTATCGACGCGCGCTCCGGATGGGGCATCAATCCCACAACATTATGATCAGTGTTGGAGATGCCGGCTATGTTGTCTAGGCTGCCGTTTGGGTTTGCGGCTTCTGTAGAATCTCCATTCTCATCGGTATATCGGAATATGATCTGATCATTGTTTTCCAGTTTGTTGAGTTCATCTGGCTCGACGTACAGGCGCCCTTCATTGTGCGCTATCGGAATGTGGATCACCTGTCCTCTTCTCAACATCTCGGTGAAGGGTGTCGCGTCGTTTTCCACTCTCAGGCTGGTCCATTTGCAGACGAACCTTAGCCCGCTGTTTCTGAGTATGGCGCCTGGCAAGAGGCCTGCCTCGACAAGCGTTTGGAATCCATTGCAGATTCCGAGAACTGGTTTGCCACGCTTCGCGGCTGTTTCAACGACGTGGATGCTTGGACTGTGTGCCGCTATCGCGCCGGCTCGTAGATAATCGCCGTAGGAGAATCCGCCTGGAAGAATGTAAGCATCATAATCATCATTTTTCAGGTTCTCGTGCCAGACGAGATCGGCGTTGACCTTCTCAACCTCTCGGAGAATTTCTAGCGTGTCTAGGTCGCAGTTGCTGCCGGGGTACTGCACCACAGCGACCTTGGGCATTATTCTGATGTCCTGTTCTCTCGTCCTTCCACTACTCTCACTTGACACTCATGGGCCGAGGGGTTGTAGATGCGAAGGTCATCACACAATTTCTTGACCAGACCTTTCGCCTCGTCTTTCGAAGAGGCCCGAACCGTCATGCGCAGTAGCTTGCCAGCTCTTACTCCGGTGACCTGTTCGAATCCACCCTTGAGAATCAGGCTACGATGGATCGTCTCACCCTCAGGATCCCGGGCCAATGGCTTGTTTTCAACTACAACCTCAACTGTGTAGTCGTTGATGACGGGACCCATCTTACTCACAGATGTAAAGCAATCTGGATTACTATTAATCCCTTTTTTGACATTTGCATGCTAACACTCTACGCTCTGGCGGCGGAGACCGAATCTTCAGGAACGCGTGTGCTAACTCATATTGCTCGGTCTAGAAGTGACGGAATGAGCGTTCACCGGTCAGGACCATCGCGATATTGCGCTGGTCGCAGGCTTCGATTACAAGCTTGTCTTCAACGGACCCGCCAGGCTGCACAATTGCGGATATTCCCTCGCTCGATGCAACGTCGATACTGTCTGTCTTGGGGAAGAAACCATCCGAGGCAAGGCTTGAACCCGAAAGATCATGACCGAACCGACGTGCCTTCTCGACCGAATTTTCCAAAGCCCCTACTCTGTCCTGTTGTCCTGTGCCAATAGCGAGAGATCTTCCATCCTTCCAAAGTACGATTCCGTTGGACCTGACTTCGCATGCGACCCACCATGCACCAAGGAGGTCACGATATTCGTCTTCAGTGGGTTTTCTCTTGGTTGGGACGGGCAGGCTCTTCAATTTCTCTAACGACTGTATCCCTGTCTGATACTCGTCTTCCAAAATGATTGAGCCGTCGTCGAGCACTACAATATCTGATGGTTGACTTCGATGAGTACTACCACTCGATGAGAACTTTCCTATTCTGATATCCTTCTTGCTCTCGAATACGGGGAGTGCGTTGGGCGAATAACCCGGCGCATAGACAACTTCGACAAACGTAGTCATTATCGATTCCGCGGTCGGTTTGTCAATAGTTCTGTTGCAGACAACGACGCCGCCAAAAGCTGCTCGAGGGTCAGCGTCTCTTGCCTTCTCGTACACTCTTACTAGGTCCTCATGTTGATGCTGAGCTGCAACACCGGATGGGTTGAGATGTTTCATCACGCTGACGGCTGGCCGGTCGAAGTATTGGACGATCCGGTTTCCGTGGCTTCCGTCTTCGATATTAGTTGCTGAGGGGCCGTCCTTTCCCCACTTGACCCATTCAACATTGCCTATTCCAGTGTTAGAGGTGGGAGGTCGATACAATGCTGCTTTCTGGTGTGGGTTCGTGCCGTACCTCAATCCTCTCCGTCTGTCACCGACTGTCCACTGCACCTTCACGTACTCGAAGGTTCGATTGCCGAGACTTAGTGCAAGGGTTTCCGGAAATTCCTCATCGACTGCTTTTCGATATATACGACGAATCTCTTGGCCGCTCATTTCTTCCACTCGCTACGTCGCGACAAATAATCTCGGATTGCAGTATCATAGTCGGCAGTGATAGCGAATGCTCTCTGCGCGAGCCGCCACCTTAGCTCATCACTGATGCGGCCTGCTCTCGAGAGCTCATTGCTAACAATCTCGTATTGTTCGGGGCTTGTAATGGGGGCCACTCGATGGTTCAACAGTGCTCCTTTTGCAGATGCCCGAATCAATGTCACGCCTCCAATGTCAATGTTATCCACTGCCCGATGAAGGTTCGAAGGGTCTTTGTGTACAACATCCTGGAAAGGGTAGAGGTTGACTATCACAAAATCTAGAGGGGAAACCTTGTTCTCCACTAGATACTTCTTCTGTTCTAGGTCGTTCCAATCGCCCAAGATGCCTGCGTGGATCTTCGGGTGCAGGGTTTTCACGAGTCCGCCGGGCATTTCTTCCGAGCCCGTATACTTGGAGACCTCAAGGACATTATGCCCCATCTTTCGGATGGCTTCGGCCGTTCCTCCAGACCCGATCATCCCAATCTTCTGATTCTGAAGCGCCTCGACAATTACCTCTAGTTTGGTCTTATCATAGACGGAGATGAGCGCATACTTCGAAGCTGAGTCCTCGGTTCTCATTGGGTGAAGGGAAGGAATGGTTTCTTATTTACTCTGGCGCCGGCATTCCGCGCGTCTTCTGAGAAGGAAGTTCTAGTTCCGATGAGTTTGCCCGAAGCTAAAGTGGAGTGGGACTCGCCCGAAGCGAGTGGTTATTGCCAGTAGCCCTGCGACTCCAAGCGCTCCGATGCCGAGGGGAATGTAGGGGTAACTTGCGATCTCCTGAAAGATTCTCGCTTGAATATTCATCGGAGTGAATACCCTATTGTTCGATGAAACAGTCAAGAAGAGAGTGCCGCCGCTTCCCACTGAAGTACTGGGGACATCGATTGTCCCCGCTGGAAAAGCTGCATCATAGATTGGAGTGTACGCGCCATTGAGCGCAACTTGCAGGGTAATCGTCACTCCATTACCGCTGCTTAAATGGACACTTGCAAAATCGCCGGGTGGAGCGTATCCTACGATAGTGTTGAACTGATCGCCGTAGAACCCGCCAGAGTAGGAGACTGAGTCCTTTGCTAGTGGGACGGGGTAGGCAAGAAAGGCGATTCCGACGATTGTGATCGCTAGTAGGAGAATTAGAGTGTAGAAGCGTTGAGACTTCGCCTTGTCCCAGAGCATGAGCCTTGACATAGTATCACCAGTTGCTGTTCTGGCTAAATGCCTCGTAACCAATTGAAAACCGTCAGAGTTACGGAATCCCAAGAGGAAGAGGAGAGTCCCAAATTTCCGGGTCCGAGCGGAAAGTCAAAAATCCTTTAGCCTTCTCGCGAGTCCTCGACTTTCATGACTATTCTCGACAGAGCGGTGTTGCTGGATATTGAGACTTCCTCGTTGGAGGCGGATGCCGGCTTGGTGGTCGGTGCCGGTTTGATCTCGGAGAAGGGAGCGAGTTCCTATCTAGAGTCAAAGCGTACTGGCGAGGAGAAGAAGCTCTTGGTCCGACTGCTGAAACAATTAGAGGAATATTCGACAATAGTTACGTGGAACGGCAGGACATTCGACCTCCCGTTTCTCATAACTCGGCTGTTGAAGCATGGTATTGATCCTAGAGCGATCTTGGGAAAAGAGCATGTGGACCTGGCCGAGCTGGTCAAGTACCGGTTGAGATTGACTTTTACGTATCTCGACCATGTTTGCGAGTTCTTTGGAATCGAGAAGATGAGGAACCCGATGGGGATGGACATTCCCCACTTGTACGTGAGAGCCGTCGAGGGGGACAAGAAGGCGTTGAGATTGATCAAAGAACACTGTCTGGACGACCTTAGGGCAACGAGGAAACTATACCTGTTGTTGGGGCCGCTCTTACAACCCCAGCAGCCCAAGAACGGGAGTGCCCGACTGCCCTCCGACGAAAAATGAGATCACGGTGAGAATCGCTAGATATGCACCTAGCAATCCAAGTGTGATGACCATGTTCTTCTTCCAGTGCGGGCTGAACGCGATGCCGAACGGTATCCCTGCTGAGAAACCGATTATGTGAGCCACGTATGCAACGGTCGGGTCGTAGGTTTGCCCGAACTCGCCGAGCAGGCTCGGGTTGGAGATCGCGAACGCGTTGTACATGAAATAAATGATGGCGATCAATCCTTGGGGTGCTAGGAACAACCAGGAGAACTTTAGCGGGCGGGTAAGCATCACCGCGGCAGCTAACGTGAAGATTGCGGCGGATGCTCCAATCATTCCTTCGTTTGGCGGGAAGAAGGGGACGCTAAGCAGGAAGGCGGTTAGCCCGCCAGTGAAGAAGACGGCTAGGTGCGCGTTCGAGCCGATCTGTTTCTCCAGCGTGTTTCCGAACACGAAGAGGAACAGCATGTTCCCCAACAAGTGTGCAATGCTTCCGTGGACGAAGATTGCAGTTACGAGGGTCCAGACGCGTCCAGCTTGTAGGTTATCGTAGCTGAAGACGAGGTTCTGCTCAATGAAGCCCTGATTAGGGTTAGTGCCTTGAAGCGACCATGTCCAGAGGCTGGCTCCCACACAGCCGAGTATGAGAAGATAGTTCGCTTTCAAGCGGTTGATGGGCCCAACAACCGGTTAGGATTGGACGGCTATTAGAGGCGTACATAACTCTAGAAGCGTAATTGCCGTTCCAGCCTGGCTCTCGGTCGTCTGGTCGAAGGGAGACGGGCTTTCCTGAAACTATTGGTAAGACAAACTCTTATTCCCGTCTCCCGTTTGCCATTGCCTTAGTCGAGTATTGTCTAGTACTACGCTTCAGGCCTATTTCAGCCTGACTAAACCGAGGATCATGTTTCTGCTCGATCTGACCGCGATTGCGGCCTTCTTGGTTGCCAGTGGGACCAGCTTATCGTGGACGAGGCTTCTCGTTCTGCTTGTCGCCGGGAGCCTGGCGTCGGGGGGAGCTGCAGCGTTGAACAGCTATCTTGACCGAGACTTGGATGGGGTGATGAGACGGACGAAGTGGCGTCCGATCCCGAAGGGAGAAGTCGCTCCCCACAATGGGCTTGTCTACGGGGTATCGTTGTTGGGGATAGCCGCGGTTATCTCTGCCCTCTTCCTGCCATTTCTCGCGACTCTTTTCATCTTGCTTGGGGCCTTCATCTACGTGGTCTTCTATACGGGGTGGCTGAAGGCTCGAACGACATTGAACATCGTTCTTGGAGGATCGGCGGGTAGCTGCGCGCCGCTCGCAGGCTGGGCGGCAGCGACCGGGCAGGTCGGGCTAGCATCATTGCTTATGGGGTTGCTCGTGTTCGTCTGGACTCCCAGCCACTTTTGGGGGCTGGCGATGATGCAGGTGGACGATTATTCGAAGGCCGGGATTCCGATGCTTCCAGTCGTTGTCGGAGAAGTCAGGGCTGCGCAGTACATTGCTATGAACACTTTTCTTCTTGTCCCGTTGTCTCTGTTGTTCGTCCCGCTGAAGCTCTTCGGGTTGGTCTATCTTCTGGCTGCGGGAATTTTCGGATTGTGGCTGTTGGCTGTTGACTTGAAGCTGGTCTTCGACCCGTCAAAGTCGAACGCGTGGGCTGCGTTCAAGGTTTCAAGCCCATACCTCGCGATAGTCTTTCTCGCGATGGTCGTGGACCGTCTGGTCGCCTAGGGGCTAGGCTCTGGCCAGTTTGAGGATGTTCTGGATCAAGCTCTTGCCGTCCGGATGCGTTTCGTCTGACCGTTCGGGGTGGAACTGGAAGCCGTATATCGGGCGGGATTTGTGCGCGATAATCTCTACCTTGGATGACGCGGACGAACCGAGGCATTCGAACTCTTGCGGCACACCTGCAAGGGCTTGCCGGTGGGATTCTGAGACGCGGACTTCCGACTTCAATCCCTCGAAGACCGGATGGTCGTGCAATATTTTGACTCTTTCGTAGCCTCGGTATGTATGGCCCATGTCGAGGATTCTCGCGCCGAAAGCAAGCCCGATCATCTGATGGCCGTAGCATATTCCGAGGATCGGGAAATTGGCTTCGCGGATCAATCGCATTTCCGGCTCGAAGTTTCGCAGGTTCTCAGGCTTTGATAGCATGTGTGAAGACCCGCTGAGGAAGACGAGGTCGGGTTCTTGTTCGGTGATCTTCTCGTAGAGGTTCGGGGTTCGATAGTCTACCGGGTCGACCTTTTCCGCGCTGGCGTTTGCGAGGGCTTGAACCGTGGCCTCAGTCTTTCCAGGATTGCCGTAATTGTTTACGAGAAGTAGCCGCATTTTTTGGATTTTCACAGTGCCATGATAAGACGGTCTATCTCGTCTTCAGAATTATAATAATGGGGAGACGCACGTATAGACTTGACTCTACTGGCGACGATGACGTTCTGGGACCTGAGTTTGTTATAGGTGCTTGATGGTTCAGGGTCCTCGAAGACGACTATTCCGCTACGCCTTTCTGTCTGCAATGGCGAGAGGATTTTTCTGCCTTTTTCTTTCAAGCCCTCGATCAGCCTGCCAGTTATCTTCAGAACGTGGTGGTACCGGTCGCGCATATCGTCCTTCAAGGCCCATTCCAGCGCTGCCTTGGCGCCGACGACGCTTATCACGCTCCAGGTTCCCCATTCGAACCGTGTGGCCGAGGATGCGGGCTCGGTTTGGTCGAGGTCGAAGGGAGCGCCGAAGATGTCCTGTTGGTTGGCGAACCTGGAGACGACGCTGTCTTTGACGCTGTGCCAGCCTGCATAGCTGGGGTGTAATTTTTCGATCAGTTCGGGCCTGACGTACATGTAGGCGGTGCCGTGCGGTGCCTGTAGCCACTTGTATGTGCCGCAGAGTAATGCGTCGAGCCCATCGTCGCGGGCGTTGATGGGGAAGACTCCGAGCCCGTGAAAAGCGTCGCCAATGATGAACGCGTTGTGGTCATGCGCGACCTTCGCTATCTCGGATATTTTTTCGCGGCATCCGTTCATCCAGCTGACATAGTCGACGCTTACTATGCTGGTCTTGTCGTCGATCGCTTTCTCCCACTCGTCGAGTGGGATCATACCGTTGCTGGCGGGTTTTAGGAGGCGTACTTCGCTCGCGCGCCCGTGGGATTTCTGGAGGTGCCAATTGTAAATGTTGGTTGGAAAATTGAGGCTGCTAACAACGATGTTCCCGTCTTTCTTGTAGTTGATGCTGCTGGACAACGCGACGAGTCCTGTTGTCACGTTCGGAATGTTCGCGACCTCGTCCGTTTGGGCACCGATCATCTTTCCGAACAGCCGTCTGCTGTCGATGATGGTTGGTAGCCAGTTTTCCCAGTCTTCTCCGTACTCTTTCCAGTCGTGGATGAACTCGTTCAGAGCGTTGATAACCGGGATCGATGGAGGTCCGGTTCCAGCGTTGTCGAAGTATGCGCGGCGAGAAGTTACGGGGATCTGTTTCCGGACGAATTCAAGGTTCAAACTGGGATTCTAGTTGCGAACTTTCGGTTCGAGTATAAAATGGGTTGCTAGGGGACGGGTGTCGTGTGGAACTGTTCGTGGCCCAGGTCGAGGATGCAGTTTCGGCACCAAAACTGGTTCCTTTCGGGACTGTATTCCGCGTAGGAGTCTGTTGTCACGTTTCCGCAGACGCTGCACTTTAGGATGGCGACACGGCGCATCTTATGATGGCGTAGCTCGTCTTTGTGGCGTGCCACGTCAACATCGCCGGGCTCGATGACCTGGTTGCAGGTCTCGCAATAGTAGATTATGGACAGTATGTTCCGGTCTCGTTCCTCAGACCAGTCTGCCTCGGGCAGGTTGTCCTGCACGCTCGTGTCCGTGATCTCTGTTTCACCCTGTCAGCATTGAAGGAGGGGCTGGGAAGGATTTGTTTCTTACTCTGAGAGTCGGTTTCCCCCCGTAAGGGGGTGAAGACTCTCTTTCTCCTTCTTTCACGGAACTAGGTTCCCCTTCTGGCTCCGTTCGGCTCGGATTGTGGTAGAATGTGACAGGCCAAGCGATTGGCTGGCAGGTTGCCCATCTCCCGAACTAGTTTTGGGCCCGCTGTGTCTGGAGATCATGTTGCTAGGGGGGGGTGGTCGATAAGAATTCTTGGTTTTTCCGGTGAATTTTTTCTCGAGAAATATCTCGAGAGAAGACTGGCCGGGCGCGTGCAACCTTAAATTTCCCCGCTCAGAATTTTCGCCTCGATCTCATTGCCAGAGGTTCTCTTGAAACAGACTGGAGGAGACGCGTACGATGTCCAGACGCCCAGTGGAATCGTCAAGTTTGGCGGAGGAAGCCCGGGACCGATGAACACGGTCGCAGCATCATTGCTAGGCTGCCTCGCAATTACGCTAACTGACACGTTGAAGGCCATGCGCCAGAAACTGGACGAGGTCGAGATTCGCGCCTCCTTCGAAAGGGAAGAGGAGAAGCCGAAACTGTTCAAACACTTCAACGTCCACTTCATCTTCCGAGGAGAGGACCTGTCTCCAGCCAAGGTCGAGAAGGCGATCCATCTGGCAGAGGAGTCAACCTGCCCCGTGAGCATAACGCTTGACCGAGCCGGTGCAGAGATCAGAACCACCTTCGCGATCGAGAACAAGAAGCCCGCTTAGCGTAGAAGAGGTCCCTAGCCGGTAGGGACCGATGCGGGACCTGGAGGGTCGGTTTCAACCGTTGGTTTGGGCTGGACTGGGAGCTCTGTCTTGTCTTCGACTTTGGCGGTCTCGTCCCTCTGTTTTGATAGTTCTGGCTGGGGTCCTTCCTGTTCTGCGCACCATCTTTGCAGTGCTTCCTCGGCCGCTTTGCTTAACGAGCCTTTCCCAAATCCGTAGGCGGTCATTGCTGCCTTCCGGAACCTCGCGTCCAGCTCGTCTGGCAGGTAGATCTTGAGCTCGCCCATCTCTCCGATCGTCCCCTTGTCCCTTTAGGGACAGTGTAGAGAATGGTTTTGTTACGAGGCTCAGTTCCCACGGGGTTCCGGCACGGGCAAATCCGCCTGAGCCTAGACTCTCTCTTGGAAATGGTTGTGCGATGTCGAAGAATCTAGGCTACCAGTCAATACTGCCATCGCTCTTGCGACTCGTCATCGGCGTCGTCGTTCTCTGGGTCGTCCAAGGTATCATCCTCGGATTCCCGGGTATAACGCAGACGCTGCCCATGTCCTCTCTCACTGTGGAGAGCCTCGTGGGATTCGGTTTCGGAGTCGTCGCGGCAATGGTCGTGTTGAAGTTCGGACCACAATTATCCACTGCGATCGCTGACGCGTATCACGAGGTCAAAGCGTACGTCCCATTGCTGACCTACTTCTTCCAGATAGCAGCATTGTGGATCCTATACATTGTATGCAGGGGTGTCAGCAGCGGCTTGTTCACGAGTGCGCCCTGGGCGTACCCGTTGATCTTCCTGGCGCTTGCCATAGTACCCACAGTAAGGGTGGTCGCGAGCATCGTACAGTCCTTCGAGGGGCAGAACGTCCACAGCAACAGGCACCTGACGAGAGACCAGTTCGCTAACTAGAAGCCCATCGAGGGAAAACAAGAGTTTCTTCCGGTCATAGCCGGAGGAAAAAATCCCTTTATTTGTTATAACCTGAAGAGCTCGTTATTGATGGATGAACGATTCCACGGGTAATCCTGAGCATTCCCGGTCTTTCCCTGGCCCAGCTGTGACTATCGGTTGGAGACAAGGTTCCTAGAATCCTATATCTTCCAGTCGAGAAGACACATCTTGACGGAGCAAGAATCGTTTGCCGAAGATGAAGTACTCGAAGGAGCAGATTCAACGGCTCACCAAGCCCATCTCAACAGCGACCCCGAAGCAACTCAGTAAGGCCGACGGATTTCTGTCATCGTCTCAGGTGTCGGATACTACTCCGGTCACCTTTACGAGATACTGCAACAATTGTGGGCAGGAGACCCATTTCAAGCGGGACTCGCTGGGCTACTTGACGTGCATGGTCTGCCGTGAACAGGCTCCCGACAGAAGCGGACGCGCGGAATAAGCGAAAGAAAGGGAGTATTGAGAGGATCAGGGTCCGTTAGGACCTTGCTCTCCTATAGTACTCTCTGAGGTAGTACATTCTCCATCGCAGCCAATTGATCAAACTATGTTCCCCAGCAGTTATGCGTCACGAAGATATCCAGTTGTGAAGTTCTGTCGAGGGTAACGTAGCGTTTGGCGTGAGTTTGCTAGTCCGCTAATATTCATATCAGAACGACACGCTCCCTTCTCCAAATAACAGAGTGGGTTTGGACAGTGGGCCTGCCGGAGAAGATCAAAGAAATCGAGGAGCAGATGGCCAAGACCCAGATCCACAAACACTCTGAACATCACGTTGGACTTCTCAAGGCAAAGCTCGCAAAGCTCCGTGCCGAGGTCGAAAAGGCCGGAAGCCGTGGCGGCGGGGGCGCGGGCTGGGAGGTCAAGAAAGGAGGAGATGCTACTGTTGTCTTGATCGGGCTTCCCAGCGTGGGAAAATCTACCATTCTCAATCACTTGACGGGCGCGAAGTCGAAGGTTGCCGCGTACGCTTTCACAACGCTGACGGTTGTCCCGGGGATGATGCGGTACAATGGAGCGGACCTTCAGATTCTCGACCTGCCAGGAATCATCAGCGGCGCCAGCACAGGCAAGGGACGAGGAAAACGCGTACTTTCCGTAGCTAGAAACGCGGACCTGATTCTACTGGTTCTCGATGTGTTCCAGCCAGGACAGGTCAAGCTGTTGAAAGATGAACTGGCCGGAATAGGAGTCCGGCTGGATCAGAAGCCGCCGGATGTTGTGATCACTAGGGCTGACAAGGGCGGAGTAGGGATCAACTCCACGGTCAAGCTGACCAAGATGACTCATGCCACGATCAAGGGGATCATGGAGGTCTACGGCGTGTCCAACGCGACCATAATCATCAGGGATGACATTACGGACGACCAGCTGATCGATGTCCTCAGCGGAAACCGACGGTACGTTCCATCGCTAGTCGTGCTGAACAAGGTGGACCTCGTAAACGAACAGTACCTGGGCACCGTAAAGCGCGAACTGGGCAATTTCGTCCCCCTGTCCGCAGAGAAGGACGTGAACTTGGAACTATTGAGAGAGCAGATATGGGACCGGCTGGACTTTATCCGAATCTATCTGAAACCACGCGACCGCGGCCCCGACATGGAACATCCCATGATCCTGCCTTCAGGCTCGAACCTTTTCGAACTTTGCAAGAGGATCCATCCAAAGTTCAGCGAGGGAGCAAAATTCGCGTATGTCATTGGGTCTAGTGTGAAGTTCGAGGGGCAACGGGTAGGACTGGACCATGTGCCGAACGACAAGGACATTGTCACGATTGTAAAATAGTAATGACGTGGCGAAAGCAGTGCCATGTTTGCCATTCTAGACGGAGAAAAAAGGTAGGCTACTAGAACTGGAAATCGTGTTTCTCGGAACCGGTGGGGCAGAGACCACCCCGAAGGTAGGATGTCTATGCGACGTATGTCAAGAGGCGCGTCGTAAACGAGGACGATATTTACGGAATGGACCTTCAGTATTTCTCATCGAGGCTAGCGTTCTGTTCGACACGCCGGAAGACGTTGACAAGAGCCTAGAACGAGAGGATATCCACATGGTACGCCATTTGGTGTACACTCACTGGCACCCAGACCACACGGCCGGTCGGAGAGTCTTGGAACAATTGAACATGGACTGGCTTCATCCAGAGTCCAGGCGCATAACTCATGTGTGGCTTCCAACTTGGGTGCGTGATGACTTTCGGAATAGGCTTGGGCTTGAAGACAACTTCGCGTTCTTCGAGCGAATGGGCATAGCTAAGGTTCACGAAGTAAGTGAGGGGGAAGCATTCGAGTTGGACGGTGTGAAGCTACGCCCATTCAGGATGGCTCAACCCGGACTGACCGCATACGTCCTGGAACGAGGATCAACACGAGTAGTCCTTGCGTTAGACGACACGAAAGGATGGAAACCAAGCAGCCAATTCTCAAACCCAGACGTTCTTGTCCTCGAGACCGGATGGTTTGAACTCGATCCGAAGGGCCGGGTGATTGTGCCCCCTGGACATTGGGTCCGTGATGAGGAAGCATCCTTCGAGGAAACATTGGAGCTAATCGCTCAAATCCAACCCGGGAAAGCGGTACTCACGCACATCGAACAGTTGTGGGCTCGCTCCTACAAGGACTACCTGTCGCTAGAGAAGAAGTACGCTACCCAGAACCTCCAATTCGCGTACGATGGTCTTCGGATCCACCTGTGAATGTCAGACTCAGATTTCCCACGGGCATTGAGAACGCGCGGCTTCACGAGAGAGAGAACCGAGAGATTTAGTGCGGAGAGACTAGATTGGGGGTGAATTTGGGCCTAAGGATAAACCCTAATCCTAGTTTTCCAGAATCGTTCCAGGTGAACGCTGAAGACTCGGGACTCGTGCCTCCAGTTTTGAAGAAGTTCATGATGGCGATACGCGTAGACATCTACGAGCTACTGGAGAGGGAGGCGTTCAAGAGAGAAGTGACCGTGCAGGAACTCTTGCGCGCTGTAGTCCTTCCGGATTGGGTGAAGAAGAACACGCGAATGAAGATTGAAGCCGACCTGAAGGCGCAGTCCCAAGATGCGGAAGATCCTCGATTGGAAAGAGGCTAGGCCGACCGCTGCCTGCCCAACTGGAACTCATCGTGCAGTGCTCTCACGGCTTCTGGCGCGTCCTGTTCGGAGACGACGAAGGAGATATTGTATTCTGACGAGCCCTGAGCGATCATCCGAACGTTGACGTCCCGTTTCGCAACAGCCGTGAAAACTCTGGCTGCTACGCCCGGTGCCCCTTTCATTCCCGACCCAACGACTGCGACAACGGTCGCGTCCTTCTCCTCTGCCACTCGTTCCACGTTTCCCTGCCCCAAGAGTGAGAGCTGCAGGCTTCTCACGGCTCGGTCCACGTCGCTTCTCGGGATCACGCATGAGATCGTTGCTTCGGACGAGCTTTGAGAGATCATCATCACGTTGACCGCGTTCGAGCCGAGTGTCTGGAATATTTTCGCGGCTACTCCCGGCGCGCCCATCATGCCCGTACCCGAGATCGTAACAATCCCAACATTCTTGATCATGCTGATCGCCTTGGCCACCCTGCCCCCGTTCTTTGTCTCGTCCGATGAAACGAGTGTTCCTTCGAAACTTGGCTTGCTACTGTTCCTGATCCGGACGGGAATCTTATGCTGCGCGGCAGGTTGAAGCGCTCGAGGATGCATCATCTTCGCCCCGAAATAGGAGAGCTCCAGTGCTTCTCCGAACGAAACGCGAGATAGCGTGAGGGCGTCCTTGACTATTCGAGGATCTGCAGTCATCAAACCGTCCACGTCTGTCCAGATCCAGACTTCGTCGGCTTCCAATGCTGCGCCGATCATCGAAGCAGTATAATCGGAGCCTCCACGGCCGAGCGTCGTAACGTGCCCGTCGATGCTCTGAGCGATGAACCCAGCGACGACTGGGACTTCGTCCTTCTCCCATACGGGCCCGAGGCGTTGTTCGATCTGATTAGAGCTCACTTCAGCTAGTGGGTGGGCTTCCCCGAAGTTATTGTCAGTCGTTATCCCAGCCTCGGCACCCGTGAAGGCTCTGGCTTTGATTCCTCGTTCGATTAAAGCTCCAGCTAGTATCGGCGCGGACAATCGTTCCCCGAACGAGAGGAGATAGTCCCGGCTCCGCTGAGTCAATTCCCTAAGCTGTTCGATTCCCTCAGTTATTCGTTCAAGGCTGGAGAGTAGTCCTTCGACAGTGCCGAGTAGTTCCTTACCACTCTCTTTCTTCCCTGCGAACGATTTCGCGGCGGTTAGATGTGTCTCCTGGATTTTCGAGAAGACAGTCTTTGCTTCCCATCGTTCTCCCCTCTGCGCTAGCTCGCCGAGATGGATCAAGTGGTCGGTTGTGTCGTTCATTGCGGAGGCGACGACTGCAATCCTGTTTCCCTTGTGGTACTGTTCGACTATGCTCGCGGCATTCTTCATTGTTGTAGTGTCGGCGAGCGAGGACCCGCCGAACTTCATGACTATCTTCAAAGAAGATACTCCCGGCGAATGTCGACCAAGTCTCGGATTAGAGCGCTGGCTGTTTGTTCTCCTCCAGCTCCTTGCCCGACCAACGTGACTCGTCCTGCGTGCATGGTGGAATATGTGAGCGCGTTTAGGCTTCCGGGGACGCAAACCGGGTCGCTGACCGGAACTTCTTCCGGTTGCACGCTGGCCCTAGTGTCTTCAAGCCTTCCCATCAGTTTGATTCTCTTGCCTGATTCTTTCGCTTTGGCCACTTGATCCAGTGATACCGAGCGGATGCCTTTCACGTGCAGGTCTTTGAGGTGGATCTTGCGTTTGAGAACCCAGTTCGCAATAATGACAACTTTGGCCGCGGTATCTAACCCGTCCACATCGTTCGACGGGTCGGACTCTGCGTACCCTTTCTGTTGGGCCTCAGCGAGTGCACTATCGAAGCTGAGCATGCCCTCTTCCATCCGGGTGAGGACATAGTTGGTCGTCCCGTTTAGAATGCCGTTAATTCCCGTTATTCTCTCGCCAGGAAGACATTTCTTCGCAAAGTCTAGGAATGGTGTTCCGGCCCCCACGGTCCCGCTGAAGCGTAGCCTGAGTTTCCGGTGCTGAGCGAGTTCCAGCAGGGCGGGCAAGGCTAGAGCTAGCGGACCCTTGTTTGAAGTGACAACATGTTTGCCTGTCGCGAGCGCTTTCTTGATGTTGGACATACCGGGCTCGGCGCCCCGAAAGTTTGTTGGAGTTGTCTCGATCAGCGCCTCAGCTTCTGTCTGCGTAATTATTTCTTGACCGTCCGGGTTCTTCTCTCCGTTCTCGGGATAGTCCCCGACTGTCCCGGTCTTTTCTTTGACCTGGAGGAGTTTGTTGAGGTTGAGACCATTTGCGTTCACGCAGTACCCGTGGCTGTCAATAGCGGCGACGACTGACGGCTTGAAGCCGTGGGCTTGCATGAAACTCTCATGGTCTTCGTTGAGTATTCTCGCTAGGCTCTGCGCGACAGTCCCGAACCCGGCGAGAATTATTCTCACTTCTAGAACAACCGTTTGGCCAGTTCTTGGAATCGTCCGTCAGTCAAGTTGTAGAATTGCTTGGACGAAGGAAGTTTCTCTATGATCGACGGGTCTTTCAAGCCGTGACCGGTGGTGACGCAGACTATTCGATCGGTCTTGTCCAGGGCGCCTTGATCGATCATTTTCTTCAGCCCAGCTATGGACGCTGCGCTCGCGGGCTCTACAAAAATGCCCTCAGTTCTCGCTAATTCTGATTGTGCGTCCAGTATCTCTGCGTCCGTGACAGTCTCGGCAGTCCCACCTGACTCCCGTATAGCGCCAAGGACTTTCGGCCCGTTTACGGGTGCGCCTATTCGAATGGCGGTCGCGACCGTTTCGGGGTTCGCGATTGGCAGGACCCTTGTACCGTTCGACTTGATAGTTCTCACGATTGGTGCCGCTTTGGACGCCTGTATCCCAATCATTCTGGGGTCATGTTTTGACTTTCGGAGGCTCTTGAGTTCCTTGAATCCCTTCCAGATCGCGCTGATGTTTCCACCGTTCCCGACCGGGAGTATAACTGTGTCAGGGTCGTTTCCATCCAATTGATCATGGACCTCGAAGCCCAAGGTCTTCTGACCCTCCAGCCGGTAGGGATTGACCGAGTTCATCAGATAGAGATCATTTCTCTCGCCGACCAATTTCATCACCGTCTCAAGTGCTTTGTCGAAATCTCCATCGACCTCGACGATTCTCGCCCCGTAAATGATGACCTGGACCATCTTCCCCGGCGCGATCTTTCCCTTCGGGACGAAGACGATACAGTCCAAGCCTGCCTTTGCAGAGTATGCTGCAAGCGATGCGGACGTGTTGCCTGTTGACGCGCAAACTACGCGCTTCCTCTTCTGTTCCACTGCCTTGGAGATTGCGACAGTCATTCCACGGTCCTTGAAAGAGCCAGTTGGATTCTCACCCTCATTCTTCACGTAGAGATGTCTCAGTCCGACCTTCTTTCCAAGCCGCTGGCAGTGATGCAGCCCGGTCCCGCCCTCACCCATGGAAACTATTGATCGTTCATTATCGATGGGAAGTAGTTCCTTGTAGCGCCAGACGGACAAGGGACGACTGTCCCATTTGGGCTTAATGTGGGAGAGGTCGTACCTAACTTCCAGCAACCCCCCGCACTTTTCACAACGAAAGCTTGCGCTCTCTCTCGACGGTCTGGCTTGGCAGTCGTAGCATTGGAGCCAGTATCGAGCAGGCATGCTTTCAGGAGCCTCCTACAATCTTGGATGGCGGTGCGGGCCGAGCGATGAAGCAGGTCGATTTGACATGGCGCAAAGCAAAAGCTCGGGACATGGCCGCTCCGATTCTTGCTGGCGGATGCTTGCTCCTATCGGTCAGCGCGATTACACTCGGGCCTGCACCGCTTATCGCGACACCACTAGCGCCCGCGCGTAGGGCGGCCTCTCTGACCTGCTTGTAACCTGGAACCATCTTCTGCCTGTAAGGCTCCGCAATCTCATCGTGCATCCCGCTTCCGATGAGCCCAATGTCACCCTTGAGAAAACCAGCGACCATAGCGGAGGCGTGACCCGTGTTGTAGACGCTCAAGGGAATCGGAATTTTTCGTGGTAGTAACTTTCGAGCAGCCCTCGTCTTCCTCGATGGGAGAGCGACTTTAGGAATCGCTACGACCCCGACCAAGTTTGATGGAGGCTTAATCGAGATCGTCCTCAGCGGCTTGTGGCCGTAGACTATCGAGAATCCTCCTAGGAACGATGCGGCGACATTGTCCGCATGAGCGTGCCCCGACACGGCCTTCTCTCCCAGACTGGCGATCCCAACTAGTTCGTTATCCGGAAGATGAAGCTCGAGAAGAGAATCGACGGCCCTCGTGCAAGCAGCGGCAGTTGCCCCGCTACTTCCCAACCCCAAACCGGGAGGGACACCTTTTCGAACTGTAATTTCTAACCCTCGCGTTTTCCTTCCGGCCCGCCGTAAGAGCTCAACTGCAGGTGGACCGGCAGAATTTTTGGAGGGTGATTCTAGTAGTCCATCGCGTTTTCCCTCTACTCTGACCCGGACTCCACGCGAATTTCCCCATGATGCCGTCACGGTGTCCCAATACTTGTCCAAAGCAAGACCGAAAACGTCGAAGCCCGCACCCAAGTTAGCGCTCGAACAATACGCAACTGCCTTAGTGGTATCGGACTTGGTCAAGTGAACCTTCCTTCGCCGATTAGAGCGGCTGAATCCCGGGCGAGTGGTTGACCCTGTCTGATAAAAACGGGATGTACCATGCCTCGAACGCGGGTTGGCTAGATGTTGAGTTCTAACGTCTCTTTCTCCGTGTGAAGTACCATGCAGGTCAGCGTCCGGTCAACTCCTCGAATGCTGCGCAGACGGTCGACGACGAACTTGCCTAGTGATTCAATGTCCCTAGCTCTGACCTTGACTGCCAAGTCGTATTCCCCTGTGATCAGATGAACTTCCTGGACTTCGGGGAGTAGCGCGATCTCCTTGGCAGCCTCACGTTGCGACAGGATCCTCCCCTGTTCAGGGGGACGATAGACGAAGCTGACCATCACTAGTGCTGCCGCTGGTCGGTTGACCTTGGACGGGTCGACGACGGCTTTGTAGCCCTTTATGACGCCCAT
>JACXTT010001194.1_pt1 | contig 43901 bp, 39 predicted proteins | sample 9270951 | NCBI WGS metagenome assembly JACXTT01 (sample SAMN15532306, study PRJNA645909) | rock metagenome | isolation source: weathered quartz diorite | place: Puerto Rico | collected 2017-06-21
TGGCGGCCATTGAGACCACGGACATCCAGGCGCTGACGACCAAGCAGCTGGGCACCCTGGCGACCAGCACCATCCAGGCGCTGACGACAGACCAGATCCAGGCGCTGACCACCTACCAGATCCAGGCGCTGTCGACGGCTGCAGTGCATGCACTGACGACGGACCAGATGTTTGCGATGGAGACGGCGGACGTCGCAGTCTTGACGACCAAGCAACTGGCGGTGTTGACCACGTCACAGGCGGAAGCGTTCTCCACCGATCAGGTTGAGGCTTTGTCGTCGGCCCAGATTGCCGCCATTCCGACGGGGCCGTACTCGCACCTGACCACGGGTACCCCCATTATTTTGGACCTGAATGGGGACGGAGTCCGCACGCAGAGCATTAATGCCGGCGTGAAGTTTGACTTGTTCGCGGACGGCGGTGCTATCAACACGGGCTGGGTCAGCAGTGGTGACGGTCTGCTGGTTCTGGATCGGAACCATGACGGACAGATCAATGATGGCTCGGAGCTGTTTGGCTCCGCGACAAGGCTGGCCAATGGTGACAAAGCTCCGGATGGTTACGCAGCATTGCGAGAAATGGACGCCAACCACGATGGAGTTATAGACAATCAGGACGCGGTCTATAACGATCTGCGAGTCTGGGTAGACAGCAATTCTGACGGTATCACCGAGGACGGTGAACTCAGAACCCTGCAGTCTCTGGGTATTGCCAACATCAGCGTAAATGCTACGGCGGGGGCAGGCACTGACAATGGCAACACGCTGGGCCTGACGTCCAGCTATCAGACTACCGATGGCGTGAGCCATGACGCTGCTGATGTGTGGTTCCTTGCTGATAGGACGGGTGCACCTACGCCAGTGGATAACGCGATTGCAGCACTGAGTAGTCCTGCTACGGTCGCGGCGGCTCAACCCGTTGGCGCGAGTGTTTCGCCGGCAAATGCCGCTGTTGTACCAACTAACGCAGGTGACGGCATGCATGTGCAGGTGAGCAATATGGCGCAGGCGATTGGCTCGTTCACTGATACAGCGGCGCAAGCTTCTATGGGTACTACGCAGCTGGCAAATGGGACCGGTGCAACTGTCAGCAATACTCCAGCTGTACTGGCGGTGGCCAGCATGGTGGATGTGATGCAGCAGTTTGATGCCAATGGCAACTTGGTTGGCAGTCCGGCTACGACAACTGCGGTGGCAGCCCAATCGCTAACCGGTGCCAGCGTGCAGAACCCCAACGCCAACGGCTTCCTGGTGGTGGGAGGAAAAACCTAAAGCGGGATCCTTATTGCTGGAAGTGTGGTGCTGCTTAGGAAAAGAATAATCAGGCCTAAATGCCTTTCTTTTCCCGATGAGCACTTCCAGCAAGCCCGGATACTTAAAGCATGTGGTTTCTTTCTTTTTTGTTCGGAACCCTGTTTGGCGATAAATTATTCGGAATCAATTTAAATCGGCTTTTCGGGGGAGACTCACTTTCGGATCACTTTTTCAACGGTGATGCGTTGGTGAGCGCGCTTGTGGGCACTCCAACGCCCGCTGCGCCGCCTCCCCCACCACCTGGGGTGTCGGGGTGGACTACCGCAGATATTCAAGCCTTACCAGGGTCTTTGCCAGGCAGTACCAAAAATATTGGGACTTTGACTACGGCGGCCATTGCACTGTTTAACACCGACGATATACGAGCTTTTACGACAGACGGGATTGCCGCGCTCTCGAGTGGACTGCTGGCGGCTCTGACAACGATAGATGTACAAGCGCTCACCACGGACCAGGTGGTGGCACTGACGACGCTGCAGTTCTCCGGCCTTACGACCGGTACCCTTAACGCCCTGACTAGCGATCAGGTCGTGGCGATTGAAACCCAGGACATTCAGGCGTTGAGCAACAGTCAGATCGCCAAACTCAGTACGGACTTTGTTCAGGCCTTGGTGACCGATCAAATCCAAGCTCTGAGAACCGGGCAGATCCAGGCATTGAGTACTGCTGACGTGGCAATCTTGACCACGGATCAGGCGATGGTCTTGGGTACAGCGCAAATCGTAGCCCTGACGACGGCGCAGTTTGCCGTGCTGAGTACGGACGATGTGGTCGTTCTGAGCACAGACCAGGTTATAGCCATTGAGACGGTGGACATTGCTGCGTTGAAAACTGCACAGGTGGCCGCTTTGACGACAGACCAAGTGGTGGCGTTGACCACGGCGCAGATTCGCGCGTTGACCTCGGCAGAGGTCGTAGCGCTGACGACGGACCAAATTGTGTCCCTCACGACTTCACAAGCTAGCGCAATTTCAACGGCGGGTGTGGCGGCCCTTACGACCGATGAATTGATTGCTTTTGAAACTGCGGACCTTGCAGCGTTGACCAATGCGCAGATCAGTGCGCTGACATCGGCGCAGACAGTGGTTTTCACCACGGATCAGGTGGAAGCATTTACTAGTGACCAGATATCTGCTTTTACCATTCCTGCCTATCAGCAACTGAATACCTTCGGTACGCCCATTGTTCTTGATTTGAACGGGGATGGGGTGAAGACATTGGGGGCTGAGGCGGGCGTTCGGTTTGATCTGTTTGCCAGTGGCCACGCAATCAATACCGGATGGGTGAGTGGCGGCGACGGCTTACTGGTGCTGGATCGCAATCGCGACGGTCAGATCAATGATGGTTCGGAGTTGTTTGGGTCATCGACCACATTGGCGAATGGCCAGAAGGCGCCGGATGGCTACGCGGCGCTCAGGGAGTTCGACACTAACCAGGATGGAGTTATAGATAGCAAAGATGCGGTGTACAACGATCTGAGGGTGTGGATTGATAGCAATTCTGATGGTGTCACAGAGAGTGGTGAACTCAGAACCTTGCAGTCACTGGGCATTGTTTCCATCAGTGTGCAGGCGTTGGCGGGTACGGAGATGGACCACGGCAATATTTTGGGTCTGACCTCCAGTTATGAGACCACGGACGGTGTGAGTCATGCTGCGGCAGATGTGTGGTTCCGCGTTGATGGGGACGGGGATCATAGTTCCGCCGCGGTAGATAGCGCCATTGCTGCACTGAGCAGTGCATCCTCCCCCGCAGCTGCTCTTGGGGTTGAGTTTGCCTATTCTTTGCCAGCAAGTGTAGTGGCGACCTTGGCTCAGGCCCCCCCACCTCCTGCTGGGCTAGCTAGTGTTACCAACAGCAATGATTTGCGCTTTAAGGTTAGCAGCCTTGCGCAAGTCATTGGGTCGTTTGCAGACGCTGCTGAGACACAAAGTAATTCTGCAACACTTCCATTGAGTGCACCTACGCCGAGTAATTCCGGTGGTACACCGGTGGCGCTGGCAGTGGTAGGAATGGTGGATGTGATGAAGCAGTTTGATGCCAATGGCAATCTGATTGGCGGAACTTCGCCTACGCCTACTGCTGCAACGCAGCCTCTTACCGGAGCAAGTCTGCAGAGTCCCAATGCCACTGCATTTCTGGTTGCTGAGGGTAAAACTTAATTAAGGCGTGAATCACCACCAATTGCACAGATTGGTGAGGAGGCTGTCGTGTTGAAATGTTTGCTCCCTATCCGGGAAGTTCAACCATGGCAGATCGTTTTCCACATACAACCATTCAGTGCCTGGCGGCCATTGCCCAGCATCATCGCCTGGCGATCAATCCTGAACGTTTGATTGAGGACTATGCGTTGCAGCCCGAAGAGCCGCCGACGGCGACGGTATTGCGTATCGCGGCCGATATCGGGTTGAAAGCGAAAGTCGAAACATTTACTTGGGATGTCTTACAGGCACAAGGCGGTGTCTTTCCTCTGATTGCACGCATGACAGGTGGAAACTGTGTCATCGTCATGGCCACGTCGTCACAAGGCGCAGGCCAAGTAGCGGTATTGAACCCGTTGGCAGACAACCCAACTGAAGTGCTGTTCATAGACAGAGACAAATTCTGCGCCCAGTGGAAGGGTGAAGTCTTTCTCATGAAACGCATTTACAGTGCGACGGAAGAGAAGCAGCCTTTTGGTTTCCGATGGTTCATACCGGAGATATTGAAGCAGAAGGCTGCATTTCGGGACATTGCGATTGCGGCAATTGCGCTGCACTTTCTTGGCTTGGCATCGCCGATGTTCTTCCAGTTGGTGATTGACAAGGTGTTGGTACACCAAAGCGCATCCACACTGTGGACCTTGGGTATTGGGGTGACCATTGCGCTGGTTTTTGAGTCATTGTTTGGCTTTTTACGCCAGATACTGACACTGGCGGCTTCCAACAAAATTGATATGCGCCTGACACGTCGCGTTTTCGCGCATCTGCTGTCGTTGCCCATTGATTACTTTGAAACCACTACAGCGGGCGTCATTGCCCGCCATATGCAACAGGTAGAAAAGATCAGGGCCTTTCTGACGGGGCGCATGTTTTTCACGGTGTTGGATGCGACCTCTTTGTTTATTTTTTTACCGATCTTGTTTACCTATTCCGCCAAACTGGCACTGATCACTTTGGTGTTCACAGCGGCGATTGCAGGCATTGTTATGGCCATGCTGCCCATTTATCAGCGCCGCCTCAATGACCTGTACTCGGCAGAAGGTCTGCGTCAATCCATGATGGTGGAAACGATCCATGGCATGCGCACCGTGAAAGCACTGGCTATCGAGCCGGCCCAAAGGCGGTTATGGGATCAACGCTCAGCGCAGTCCATCAACATGCACTTCCGGGTCGGAAAATTGGGTCTTTTGGGAAATTCCGTTACCGATTTTCTCGGGAAATTTTTACCGATTGTCATTATTGTGGTTGGAGCCCAGGAGGTGTTCGACCAGACGCTGTCTGTCGGCGCGCTCATCGGATTCCAGATGCTCTCTGGGCGTGTTATCTCGCCACTGATGGCGATTGTGGGGTTGGTCAACGAATACCAAGAGACGGTATTGTCAGTGCGCATGCTTGGGGAGGTAATGAACCGCGCGCCAGAGGGACGTGCTGGCGCTGGAGGGCTGCGCCCCGAACTTGCGGGCGAGATATCCTTTGAAGATGTAACGTTCCGCTATCCCGGATCCAGCGCAACGGCGTTGGACCACGCCAGCTTAACCATCCAGGCTGGAACTGTCGTGGGCGTTGTGGGGCGCAGTGGCTCTGGCAAGACCACGCTGACCAAACTGATCCAGGGCCTGTATAACGTGCAAGAAGGCATTGTCCGCTTTGACCGTGTTGATGCGCGTGAGATCGAACTGCCGCATTTGCGCCGTCAGATTGGAGTTGTACTGCAGGAAAACTTTTTATTTCGAGGTACGGTGCGTGACAATATTGCTGCAGCCCGACCAGAAGCAACATTTGAAGAAATTGTGGCTGCGGCCGATGCGGCAGGAGCCTCGGAATTCATTGAACGAATGCCGCAAGGTTACAACACCATGCTGGAAGAGGGGGCCACCAATTTATCGGGTGGGCAAAAACAAAGACTTTCAATTGCACGGACGCTGGTCACCAAGCCGCGCATTCTGATCCTTGATGAAGCTGCCAGTGCGTTGGATCCGGAAAGTGAAGCGATCTTTATCAGGAATCTATCGCGCATAGCCGTGGGCCGCACCGTCATCATGATTTCTCATCGTTTGTCCACCTTGGTCAATGCCCATTCCATTTTGGTGATGCAGCAAGGAAAGCTGGTGGACAGCGGCCGACATGCCGAGCTGCTGACTCGCAGTGAAACTTACCAGACGTTGTGGAACCAGCAGACTAGCCACGTATGAGTCCGAAGCAATCTTTTTTCAATTTTGGCAAAGGCGGCAAGGGGAAAACCGTCGTCGAATATTTGCCGGATGCGGATGAAATAGAGCGCAGTCCCTTACCGCGGTTTGCCCAGTTCACCATGCATGTGCTGATTGCCGGGGTGGTGCTATTCGCGGCATGGGCGAGTCTTGCCAATTTGGAGCAGGTGGTGGTCGCTCAAGGTAGCCTCGTCAACCCATTGCCCAATATTGTCATACAACCGCTGGAGACCTCCATCATTCAAAGCATCGATGTGCGGGTGGGGCAAATTGTCAAGAAGGGCGATGCGCTGGCCAAGCTGGATTCCACATTTGTTCGCGCCGATGAGAATCAATTGCGCTTGCGGCTGGAAAGTCTGGAGCGGCAGGCCCAGGGCCTTGAGCAAGAGCTCAACGGCCAGACTGCACCAGCAGCCAGTGTAGACAATGCCGACAGCCAATTGCAGGCCAATCTGCTTTCGGAGCGACGCGCGAACTACCGCGCGCAACAATTGCGTATGGGGGAAACAGCGGCCAAGCTGCGCGCAGCACTCGCCACTAACCGTCGGGACCAAAGTCTCGCGGCATCTCGCCTGAAAGCGTTGAAAGACATTGAGGCGATGCAGGAAAAACTGGTAGCCCAAAAAATGGGCGCCCCTTTGCAATTAATGGAAGCCCAGATCAAGAGCAAGGAAGTGGAGCGTGATCTGGCCCAGGTTGCCAATCGGGAGCAGGAAATTCTCCGCGAGCTGGCTGCGTTTGAGGCCGAGAAGACAGCTTTTGAAAAGGGCTGGCGACAAAAAACGATGGAGGAGTTGCTGAGTGTTTCTCGCGAGCGCGATGCATTGAATGAGCAAATTCAGAAAACAGACAAGCGCCATCGCTTGATTACGCTGGAGGCCCCAGAGGATGCCGTGGTGTTGGATATCATCAAGTTGTCGCCAGGCTCTATCGTCAGGGAGGCAGAAACCTTTTTCACGTTAGTTCCGCTCAACGCCGCATTGGAGGCCGAGGTGCGCATAGACTCGATGGATGTGGGCTATATCAAGGTGGGCCATCCAGTGCATTTGAAGATCGATACCTTTCCGTTCCAAAAGCATGGCACGCTCGACGGCAAGGTGCGCACGATCAGCGAGGATGCCTTCAAGCGTGAAACTGCAGTCAAGGGCAGTGGCGACATGTACTACAGTGCACGTATCTCTCTCAATGGCACTAGTCTCAAGAACATGCGCGAGGGCGCGCGTTTGCTGCCTGGTATGACCCTGAGTGCGGAGGTGGTCGTCGGTCAACGTTCGGTCATGTCCTATTTGTCGTGGCCATTGACCAAAGGAATGGACGAGGCGGTGCGGGAGCCCTGAGCATGGTGGACGCTAACAAGCTGCAGATTTTCCAAATTGCATACAACGAATCTTCCTTGGCGGAGGTTCAGCGCAGCGGGTTTTTGCTGCTGGACAACTTGGCCAACGAGCGCCCGGATTGGTACGAATATTGGCCCATTCGGAATTATCTGTTGAGCCATGCGTTGCAGGAAGATGCTTGGTACGGATTCTTCTCGCCCAAATTCACTGACAAGACGGCCATGGGCTGGAATGACATCCGGGCTTTCATCGAAAAGTCGACGCGAGATAAAGAGATAGACGTATGCCTGTTCTCGCCTCAGCCCGATATGGCGGCCAATTTTCTCAATGTCTTTGAGCAGGCGGAAATGTTCGATGCGGGTTTCATCAAGACGGCCAAGGGGTTTCTAATGACCCTAGGTCTGGACTTGCCCCTAGAAGGCATCGTCATGGATTCACGCCAGATCGTTTTTTCGAATTACTTTATTGCGAAACCAGCGTTTTGGCGGGAGTGGTTCGGGCTGACCGAAGCCTTGTTCCGGATTGCCGAGAATCCGGAACATCCGCTGTATGCGGAACTGACCACCAACACCTCCTATTCAGAAAATTCGCACCGAAAGGTGTTCTTGATGGAGCGATTGGCGTCGCTGCTACTGTTTCTGAAGCCTGGCTACAAGGTGGCGGTCGCAAATACGTTCGATTTCGCCTGGTCGATGAGTAAATTGCGGCAAAACCCCGAGAATGCCTATATCAGTGACGCGTTGAAGATGGCGTACCGCGAGCTTGGATTTCCGCAATACATGGCGGCATTCCGAAAAATCCGCAAAAGTATTTGAGCCTTCTGAGGCCGACATGCCGTCCGCTGCAAGTCCTGTTGCAGCGGCGGTACGCCTATTTCAGTGGGAACGAATTGTTGGGGCTAGTGATGCGGGCTGAATAAACTTGAGTACTCCATCTGCTTTTTGTTCAAGCGTATGAAGGTGTCTCAGGCCGGCGTCGAAATCAAAATTTCGATCTGTTGTCGGCACAAATCTATCGACCAGGGCCAGACTTTGTTTGGAAAAAACAAAGGTTCCGACCAGGTGCTCTGGGTGGATGTGGTACATGGTGGGGGATAGTGCTAGTAGTGATTGGGCTGGAACGCCAATCTTGTGTTCTGCTAGATCATCGGGGCATCTGTGCGCTTGAGGCCAGAACCACAGTGGTGTGCTCAATACGAGCTGTGCATCGGGGCGCATTGCTCGCAGCAGGTGTGCTAACAATTGTTTGGCGGGTACTGCTTCCAGACACTCAATGACGTCAAACAGGCAGATCAAATCATAAGACTGCAGGGCCTGCATTGGCAACTCCTGTGCCAAACCATGCCAGATGTTTCTATAGAAGCCCTTGCTGAATAGCTCCATGTTGCAACAAGCATCGCGAAAGCCGTCTATGCCATCTATTTGCCAATGTTGCAACGTCGAGGTAGTCTTGACTATGCGGCCCAAGTCACCCAAGCCGAAACCTATGTCGAGCAAATTGACGCTGCGTTCCGGATTCGGAAAGATATATCCTACGATGTCTTTGAGGCCTGCGGAGTTGCCAGAGAAGTGATACTCACCCGCGGGGATTTGTTGAACAAGGCGATAGTCCTGTACAACGGGCCGTAATCCTGTACTTGATGGGGACGTGCTTGGGAGCGCTGACAAACAGCGCTCTAGCTCGGCTACTTTCTCCTTCAATCGAGGTAAAAATCCGAGTGCCACGCCATCGTCTTCCTCATTGCGGTCGTGAACGTCGAACCAGGAATTCGTGCGATAACCTGCTCCTGACGAGAGATCGGCGGCACCTATGCCCTGCTTGATTTCAAAAAAGTATTGCTGGCTCTGCACCACATAGTGGTTGATGCGTAATACATCGTAGGTCGGCTGGTAATTCACCATATAGCCGGATGTGATGGGGCGCATGTGTTCGTCAAATGTGCCTAATTCGGTATCGAACAGATGCGAACGAACCGGGTTGACCTTTGCTCCGCCGCGAACAATGGATTTGATGTGCTGATTCGGGCCAAAATCTGTGGTGCTATGTCGCGGGTAATTTTCCAGCAGCAAGCCTTTCGGCTCGGCAATATGTCCATTACTGCCATAACATTTCCAGTAGACACCTAGCGCAGACAAAGACGCGCCATTGAACGGCGCCAGTGCTTCCTGTATGGAACTCACTTGCGTTGGAAACAGAAATTCATCCCCATCAATGAAGGCCATCCAGTCTACGCTGTTGCCGAAATGTGCCCATGCGTGCTGGTAGGCCACGATCTGTGGCTTGTCGTCGTTGTATAGGGGGAAAACTGTGATGGGGTACCACTGGGCCAGTCGTTGCAGCGTCTCTGTCATGCCATCGACGGTCTTATGGCAGTAGATGTAAAACTGGTTGAAGCCCATCGCGAGGTGGAAGGCAATCCACTCGACGATGTAGGGGTTTCGATTGCGTTGAATCGAGGTGATGGCAATTTTCACAAAGATGTCCTTGGATACATCGGCCTGCAAAATCCACAAGGTTGATTAGTGACTATAGGGCCAGTGCCTTCTGTCATGCGCCCCAATAGGGTTGCAAATGCCATTTATCACCGAAGACCGATAAGGCATTGAAAACGAAGGGTCACTTGCGATGCGCGCTGCGACCACCCCAAAGCGATATGGCTTCGTGCAGGCACTTTTTTGCCGGTGCAACAATGCGGTTGCCAGAGTGAAACATCCGTCGGTCAACCCGAGTGACATTTGATCCACTGGCAAGTGAAGGCGCATTGCTTGCAATGCGGGTTCATGCGCCGCTTCCTTGGGGTCAAATAAAATTAATGTGTGGGACGTCCTGGCGCACCAGTTTGTCCATGTACCGGTTGACTTCGTCCATGCGGCAATTCAGGCGGCATTCATGAATGTCGAGTCCATTTTTTACAAAATGAAAATTCTCTTTGCGGCGCTCGCCTTCCCAGATCTCCTGGAATGAATTTTCGTTGATGTTGCCGTACTCAAAGCGTTTGTCGAGCAGGTAAGCGCTGCAGCCGTAGAGTGCGCCGGTGGCCATGACATAGGCCCAGAAAAATGGGGTTGCACGACACTCCTTGTAGCGGCCAGCTTCTCCTTCATCGTGCTTCTTCATGGTGTTTTCGCGGAAGACGACGTTGAATGTGTCGGTATTCAACGTCGCCAATCGATCACCCAGTGCGTCGTATTCCTGGTAATTCACGCCCTTGTAGAGTTGAGTGACGCTGAAGGTGTGCTGTGAGTAAGGCTTGATGACCAGATAGTCCAAACCAATTTCGTCGCGACAAATTTTGGCCAGGGTTTCCATTTCATGCGCGTTTTCGGGGAGCAGCAGTGTTTGCGCACCGAGGACCACTTTGTAGCCATGTTTGCGTCGCTCATCGGCCATGCGCTTCAGGTTGCCGAGTGCAATGTCGAAGTCACGTTCCTTGGTTTGATGGATTTTTGCGTAGGTGGCGGCAGTGCCGGCGTTGACCGACGCCTTGATCCAGGACACGGTTGGCAGCGCCTGCTCGACAAATGCATCCGACAGAATCGTCGCATTGGTGGTGAACGCAGTATCAATGCCTGCGTTATGCGCTGCTACCACCATGCGGTGGATTTCCTTGTGCAGCATGGGCTCCCCTTCACCCGCAAACATCACACTCTTGACACCTAGTCGTCCCATATCCGCCAGTGTGCGTTCTACCACTTCGACCGAAAGACGCGTCGGTTTGTAGCCGATGTAATCGACGGCACAGAACGTGCAACGATGGTTGCAGGCGCCGACGGGCGATATCTCCACGTACAACGGATAGACGCTCTTTGCTTTCTCCCAGGCATCACCCACACCGAGATATTGGCTAACCCGCTGCGGGTGGTAAATCAGTTTGTGGCTGTCAATGGCGTAACGGTCAGACATGGTGGTTTCTCAGAAAGGGCCGCGAAATTCACGTTGAGGAACATCGTGCGGCGTGGAGCGGGCTAGCCGGGAGGAAAGCTCCGCATCGGGGATGGCGATGGATAAATGTCTGGAAACGGCGCGTGCAATATGCAGTGCGTCGGGGTAGTAGTCGCGCGTCAAATGCGGCGAAGTGGGGACCGGCAAATCAGGCAAGGCGATGCGTAAGGGTGGGCGCAGCAGGGCGCCGAATGCGCTTTCAGTGACGCCCGCCACGACTTCGCCGGCGATGCCACCGGTTTTCCAGGCAGTATCGGCCACGATGAGCGTACCGGTGCGCTGGACTGATCCAATGACGGTATCCATGTCCAGCGGCGCTACCGAGCGCGCATCAATGACTTCCAGGTCAATTCCGAAATCTGCCAGTACATTGGCCGCGAGCAGTGCTTCCACCACCATGTAGGAGAAGGCCAACAGTGTTGCGTGCTTTCCGGGGCGACAGATCAAGGCCTTGTCCAGGGGGACCACGTACGGGGCTTGTGGCACATGGTCGGATATGCCCTGGAGCCAGCGGTGTTCGATGAACATCACGGGGTTGTCATCCCGGATGGCGGCTATCAACATGCCCTTGGCGTCGTGGCCACTGGTCGGCATGACGACTTTGAGGCCGGGAATATGTGCAAACAAAGCTTGCAAGCTTTGGGCATGTTGTGGGCCAGGCCCCCAGCCACGACCCACAATGACGCGGATGACCAGTGGCACATTCACTTGCCCTGCAAACATATAACGCCACTTGGCGGCATTGTTGACGATCTGGTCCATGGCCAGCAAGGCAAAGTCAATGCGTTGGTGCACCATCACTGGCCGCATGCCGGAGATGGCTGCGCCGACGCAAATACCTGTCATTCCGTTTTCGGAGAGAGGGCTGTCGAAGACGCGGGTTTTACCAAACTTTTGCTGCAGGCCGACGGTGGTTCCGAAAATGCCTTTGGGATCCGGAACACCCTCTCCCACAACAATCACGCGTTCGTCTTCTTCCATTGCCTGGTCCAGTGCTTCGCGGATGGCTTCGGCTTGACTGAGTTGGCGGGGCATCTCATGCATAGAGATACCCTCGCAAATCTGCTGGGTCAGGAAGGGGGCCGGCCAGGGCGGTGTTGAATGCAGTTGCGATCTCAGCCGCGATTTCGCTTTCGGATGTGGCGACGAACTGCGCGCCTTCGGGGGTTGCAGACAGTGTGGATGTCAGTCGCTTCACGGGGCAGTTGGCCTCCCAAGTGGACAATTCGCCATCGGGACGGTAGCCGAGCTGGTCATCATAATTGTGTCCACAGTGTTCGCGCCATCTGTAGGTTTGGCATTCCAGGAATACCGGTGCACCGCCGGCACGCAGGCTGGCGACCGCTTCGCATGTGACGTCGTAAATGGCTTGTACGTCATTGCCATCTGCCGTGATGGCCCGGCAGCCATGGGCGGCGGCAACTCCGTGGATGGGGCGATCAGGTTGCCGATCAGACAGGCGCGTGTAGCACGCGTAGAGGTTGTTCTCGCACATGAACAGAATGGGCAGGCTGTGCAGCACGGCGAAATTAATGGATTCGTGCACAACCCCTTCTTCAAAGGTGCCATCTCCGAAGAAAACGACGATGACCCTGTTTTCTTGCTTCAGTCGTGCGGCCCAGGCCGCTCCAACGGCCAGCGGGACGGTGGCACCCACAATGGGAACTGCACCCAGGAAGCCCGCATTGAGGTCGACCATGTGCATGGACCCACCTACGCCGCGGCTGCATCCATTTTCAAGCCCGTAGATTTCGGCCAGCATGGCGACAAGATCCCCACCTTTTGCCAGGTAGTGGGCGTGCGCGCGATGGCCACTGAATACGCCATCTTCAGGTTGGAGTGCGCTGCAAACACCAACGGCGACCGCTTCCTGCCCGATGGAGAGATGCACCGGGCAGCGCATTTGCTGGGCTCCGTATCGTTCGGCAATCGCCTCTTCAATGCGGCGGATGCGCAGCATGCTTCGATATAAATTCTGGATGTTCACTATGCCATCTCACTCAATTTGGCTCGCACAGTGTCACCGACCTGTTTGGCAGAGATATGTTGCATACAAGGAGTTTCTTGGATGCAATGCGTGCTGACACACGGAATACATTCCCAATCCAGCGGTGGAGTGATACGAATCAGCCCGGGGCCAGCCACTTCGCTGGAAATGGTGGGGCCAAACAGGGCCACGACAGGTTTGCCTAGCCCCAAGGCAATGTGCAGCCCTAGTGAGTCGTTGCTGACCAAAAGCCGGCAGCTGGCGATCCACTCAATATAGTCTTCAATATCGGTTGTGCCCTGCTGCCAGCACACGTCGTAGTCGGCACGGAGGTCGATTTCCAGGGTCTGCCAATAACGCTCCGGCCAGCGCTTGAGTGGGAACTTCGCGCCGATCAAGTGGTTGAAGCCGACGTCGTATTTGACTTCTGACTTGGGTTGGTACCCCAATACGTATGGTTGTCCTTCGTAGTGATGCCCCAGCATTTCATACAGCACTTCGGACCAGGACTTGATTTTTGTACGTTTAGCGTTCGGGTTGGTGGCGAAGCTCAACGCCTCGTCGGAATGGTCGTAGGACACCGCCGTATGGGTGTGCGGGTCGAGCCTGAATCCGTACCGCCGCCAGGCCGGTATGCGGTCCGATACAGCGCAGATGCCAGGCTCTTTTTCAAAATTGATGACGATATCGAACCATTCCGACAGCAACAGGTGCGGTGTGAAAGGATTGATGACCAGCAAACGGTGGATGAAGGGGTTGCCCTTTAGTAGTGAGACGCCTTTTTGATCAACCACCCAGGTCACATGAAATTCCTCTGGAGGATACAAGTGAAGGATCACCGTAGTGCGCAAAATGTCTCCGAGGCTGACGATGCCACTCTCATCCGGATCCAGCGTTTCACTGTATCCGGGTTTGATGATGAGGACGCGCTTGCGCGAATCTGGCCTATGGTTTACAGCTTGGCTCATGTCGCATCGGCATGGACGACGGGTTTGAAAAATTGTTTGGCGCGCTCCAGATTGTCGATCTTGTCATAGAGATGCACCGGCATTTCAATGTTGCGAATCTTGACCGAGGTATGCGGTACCCCATGGTCGTAATAGCTTTGAAAGCGATCGTTCTTGATTTTGGTATCGCACCCGATGCAGCGGCCATAGTGGGTACAGGGGCGGTACACCTCCAGATCGGCCATGCTGAACTCTGGATCGAGCAAATGACCGACAGGACCGACGGATTGCCCAGCAAACAGTGCGTCTCCGAATTCCTTGAATCGGTAGCTCTTGGCCTGCAATTCGGCAAATTGCTTTTGCGGCCCGCCATGGCTCCATCCCTCGTAGAGGAAATAGTGACAACCCCATACAAAACCCATGGGGTCAATCAATAGCTCCGTCGTACGGCACTCTGCCTTGAGTGTGGTCGTGTGTATGCCACGGGAAATCAGATCTGTGGAGAAGGGGTAGAGATAGTGGCCATAGAGATCTTGCCCATCGACACCCAAGAATTCCTTGCCCTCAAATGGAACGCGTCCTTGAACCAGTGCCTCCATTTCTGGCGTGACCCCATTGCTGGGGTGTTCGACCATATAAATACCCACATCGCTGTCGGCCTTGTTGGGTGAAACCCGGAAGCCGTAGTCTTTGAGTGCTTCGCAGCGGTCCACCAACTCGGCAAAGCCGCGACCTTTCCAGGTGCGGTTCATTTCATCGGCATGGTAGCTGACGCGAATCGACGGGTAGGGCGCGTCACGTTGTAATTTGGCGTGTTGACCCTTAAGGTTGCGGGCAAATACCTCGGGTGTTAGCGCAAAATTGGTGAGCAGGTCGAAGTAGTGCGGAACTTCCGACAGGATCATGCCCAGCCCCTGACCGCCAAAGTACAGCATGGGTTCGCCGCCTTGCAGCGTGATGGGCAGATCCTTGCGAAAAGGGATGCGTTGCAAGGCCTCAATCCATTCGGCGGGGGTCAAGTTTTTCTTGGAACTCTTGCCCACAATCGGGAACAGTGTGCTGCGGCGCCCGAGTTGTTCAGGATCGTTGATGCAGTAGCTGCAATTCAGATTGCATTCCAATGTCAAAAATGCACCGATGTAATTCAACGTATCGGGAATCTGCAGTGTGGATAAGGCCATATTTCCTACCTTGGGGCTTTCGCCCCTGTGTCACAGGCATCGGCCAGGACGGTTAACGCCATGTGGACTAATGCTATATCTTTCGCATCGTAGCTATTGCTCGATCGGTATAAATCCATTTAAAGCCTTGAGAATAGATGTATTTCGAGGCTTCAGGGTAGTAATAGTCTTCGCTTTTTCGGCCTGAGAGGAAGTCGATATGGCGCTGCGGGTGTGTCAGCTCTGCCCAAAAAAAGTAATCACTGTCCGGAATCAGTCGCAGTTTCCCACTTTGGTGGGCAGATTCCACGAAATCATGATCGATTGCGTAAAAACTGGCATTTGAATTGGGGCCGCACAGTGGGGCGCGTAGCATCGCGTCCAGCATTTCCGGGCGGGCATAGAAGCACAGTGGGGGGGGGGCCCAGTTGCGCGCTTCGTAGTAGGTGCCGGTATCGCGGTATTGCAGGCAGTTGCTTTGATTTTTCAATGCGGAATAGGTTTGCGGATGCAGAAAATCTGTCATGCAGAGGCGGACAAAGTTGCGGGTATGCAGGGGGCCACGCTCAAGCTCTGCGCGCAATGCTGGAAACGCAATGTTGGAATCAATGCGGGGCATGGCGCAGACCACGGTTTCGTCCGGTTTCATATCCCTGATGACTTGCGCCAGGGAGCCGGAAATGATGAGGTCTGGCAATGCACTGACTACCACGGAGCGCAATGCCAGCGCCCGTTTGACCTGATCAATCACCGGAAGGCAAAGGATGGAATAGAGGTCTTGGGACAGCGAGAGTATTTCGACATTGATTCGATAAGCGATGCCACGCGCCTTGAGCTTTTCGAGGAAACCCTGGAGCAGTTTCAGATCGTTGGGGGTGGTATAGATGTTGTAGACCACCGTGCGCTCACGCAGCAACGCGTCGAATCCGTCGGTGGCGAGCATTGCCGGGTAGGCCAGATGCTCCAGGAAATCGATATGCTCCTGGCCGACGACCATGCAGAACATTTCAACGATTTCCCCCGTCGCATAAGACTGCTGGAGATCAAGTCCCGTGTTGTCAAGCAATGCCCCCGTACCCGTGCAATGGCGTTCGGCGATCTGTGGAAGCTGGTTAAAGATAAGGCGACTGGACACGGTATTGGGGACTGCGTGCATGCCCCAACTACCCTCCCGGGCAAACATTCGGGTGATGTGGGAGAGGGTTTCCGTGGCGGCCGCTTTGTGTCCCAGGTTTTGCTGGATGTCCGCAAGCTGCAAATGGCAGTTGGGGTTGGCCGGTGCCATCTGGACATTCTTGACATGGATGGCCAACGCCTCTTCACCGCGCCCGCATTTTTCCAGCATGTCCGCGTATTGCTGGCGTATTTCCACCGAATCTGGCAGGGCAGTCAGTATTTGCTGAAACAGATGTTCTGCCTCCAGCCAGCGCTGCTGACGTACCAGAGACTGGGCCAATTGCACGACGATGAACACATTGGGAGGGCTATGCGAAAGGTAGGTGCGGCAAAGGTTCTCGGCCTCAACCACGCGGTCCAGGCGATCCAGCATATCGAGTAGACCCTGGTAGGCGCCCAAATCACCGGGACTCAGTTCAATGCAACGGCGAAATTGCGGTTCCGCTGCCACGAAATCTGCCTGCCTGAGATAGACGTGGGCCAAAGCCAGATGCAGCGCTGTATTGCCATGGTGGTGTGCTATCGCCTTCAAAAGCCAATCGGCAGCTTCATTGAAGCGAAATGCATTGCGCAAAAGTTCCCCCAGGTGCAGGCTGGCTTGTAAATGTCCCGGGGTAACTTGAAGGATTTTGAGGAGTGCTTTTTCAGCGGCAGCACCTGAAGTGAGTTGCGCCAGTTTGAGAAGTGCCTCCGTATTTTCAGGGTTCGCCGAAAGGCTCTTTTTCAGCGCATCCAGTGCGCCCGGCACTGCACCGCGTTGCTCCATAACCAGTGCGTCCTGGTAGTAGCGCGCTGATTCCGTAGCCCCAATGTCGGCATAGAGGGCGAGGGCCTCCTCCGTGCGCCCGGCACTTGCCATGGCCTGCGCCGTTTCGAGGCGTGCGTCTATCAACACGGCTTGCGCTGTGGGTGCAGGAGCGACGGCGTCAGTGTGGCTGGGAAGCAGCATGTCAGTGTTGGACAAAGATGAATTCATGGGGAGGATGGGTCAAACCGAAGAGGCTTGATCATGGATTGCGGTCATCGCATCAGGCCGAGAAAAAGAACTTCTGCCACGGTGCAGAGGACGTCATGCGTCCTTTGATGTGCACATCATTGAAGTCTTTGCCAATGCCGAGTCGCAGGCCGTGGGTTTTCAGGTGCATCCAGGTGATGCGGCCCTGCGCTTGCGCTGAGGGCAGGTGCTGCTCTTGTCCGCTATGTCTCCTGAATGAGCTCTGTGGATCTGCAAGATAGAAGGCATTGCCGCGTCCCAGCAAATGCAGCCACATGGCGGCGTCACCGGCCCCTATTGCCAACCGTCCGGCATATGTCAAAAAGTTGGGTTTAACCCAGTCCAGGTCTGATTTTCTGAACATTGCCGACGTCGGCTCGCCTACAAAGTTGAGGTTGTAGGCAATGAGCGCATTGCCACAACTGATGCCCTCAAATTCAATATCGGTGGTGGAAAGTCGACGGGTAGCTGCCATGTCTGGCATGGGCTGCCCCTTCTCATCAATCGACTTCCGGTACGAAGTCACCAGACTGACCGAAGGATGTTCCTTGAACGCGGACAGCATTTTTTCAACGCATGTTGGTGCGAGCAGGTCGTCATCGTTGAGTGGTTTGACGAATTCGCCCTTGGCAAGGGCGACACATTTGAGAAGATTTTCGGCGCTTCCCAAGGCCGGGGTATTGCGGATGTAGCGGATTCTGGGATCATTTGTGGCGGCAGTTTTGACAATCGACTCAATGACGCCATCCTGAGAGTCATCGCACACGAGAATCTCAATGTTGCGGTAACTCTGCTCTTGGGCCGATGTGAAGGCCTCTTCAAACCATGTCACGCGGTAGGCGGGAATGACGACGCTCACCAACGGTGATGCAGAGACGGCTCTGTCAGGAATCGAGAATTCCATGATCAGAATGGAACCGTCTCGCGTCTCCCGGTTGACAAATTGGGGGACCTGACTTTCACCTCGCCGTAGCCGACCGCGTGACTGGAGGCCAGCAATCTCGGTAATGCGGATCAACTCTTCTTCGTTGTACAAATACTGGTGACCCCATTCGCGCATGCCGATGTTGAGCATCTCGCAGCGCGTGGAAACCCAATCAAACCCCAGCTTGAACATATCGCCATCACCGCGCCAATCTTCTGAGTTGTAGCGCCGCACTTCTTCGTCCAGGTCCGGCATGGCAATGCGTATGACGCCGTTGGGCTTGAGCACACGTCGACACTCACGCAGAAATCGCAGCCCTTCGACCTGGCTGAGGTGTTCAAAAAAATGCTCACTGTAAATGCCGTCAACGGTCTGTTCCTCGTAGGGAAGACCTTGTGTTGCATCCAGTCGTACATCGTAGGGAGGGTCGACATCCATGTTGATGAAGCCCTTGAGGTGCTGTCGTCCGCAACCAATGTTGAGCCATATCCCCTGCGTTGCTGTTTCGGCGCCGGTAGCGTTGGTGGTGGTCATCTGCATGTTCTTCTTTCGCTGGAATGTATTGGGCAAGTGGGGCTTGGGTAAGCACGTCCTGGCATTGCGACCGGGCTCCAATGGCAATGGCAATGGAAATTCAACGGCCTGATTCGCACATCAGGAATATGCTGGAGCAGAGATCCGGATACTGCTGCCCCAATTGGTAGCAGCCATCCAGGTACTCTTTCGAGATGATGTCGGTTTGCAAGAGGCGATCCCACTGGAAGTTGGCGAGCGCTTTGAAAAAGATGCCGGACCGGTGCACCACCCGCAAGCCCGCCTTGCTGGCGTCGCGCTCGAGGGTGTCCAGGGTGTAGGTGCAGCGATGCCCATGTTCGGCTTCTGCAGGCGTGACGGCTGCATTGTGGGAAATCAGGCCCATCTTCACGGCAATTTGCCGTGACGGGGCGTTGGCGTTGGGACACACAAGGAAAAAACGCCCTTCTTCAGCCAGCCATTCATCGTTAATGCGTTTGAGTACGCGAACCGGATCGTCCAGGTGCTCCAGTACATGGGTCAGCACAATATTGTCATAACGGCGGGGCAGTTCCGCTGTTTCAAACTGGGAGTGAATGAACTGGACTTTGCTTCCCAGTTTGTGCTGGGCCTCGATCAGTGCTTGGCCCGAGGCTTCTACGCAGGTGATGTCGTCAAAGTGATCCAGAAAACGCCGAGTGAAGTCCCCCTTGAAACTTCCCAGCTCCAACAGGCTTCCTGTGCGAAAGAACGGTTGGAAGGCACGAATCATGTAAGGGTGCATGACATCGAAATCGAAGTTGTAGGCGTACTGATGGTCAGCCGTGTCTTGGATTTCGACGTTGTAGTCGCGTGAAGCATTCATAGGGTGGCGGTGCTCATAGGTCTTGCTCATGCGCACTGATGAGCCGTTGGTATCTGTCACTGTAAATCCACATTTCTCATACAGGCGGATGGCGGGCAAGCTACGTTGATCGACTTCCAGGTCAATGGTTTCGAATCCCAGTTGGCGCACATGGTCCAGACAACGTGCCATCAACTGGTCGGAGATGTGTTGGCCGCGCCATGCGGGAATGACACTGACACTGGTAATGAAGGCCGTCCGTTTTTCCGGATCATTGCAGTACGCCGCAACCACCCCGACCAACAAGTCCGCATGCCAAGCTTCAAAACGCACGGCTTGGGCCGTGAGTTTTTGTGCATAGGCCGCAAGGGTGACCCGCTCGCTGAGCGGAGGCACAAAGTTGGCATCGCAGCTGGCCAGGTGCGCTGTGAGCTGCTCCGCGCTGGCGCGGCCCACGGAAAATTCGATCGCCGTGCTCATGTCTGCAATTCCGCCAGACCAAAACCGTGGCGACCGAATTCGTTGCCGTTGTAGAGCAGGTAGACCTTGCCATCGCATTCGAACACGTGGGGATAACACTGCATGTCGCTGTCCCAGTCGCCAGGGGTGCCTTCCAGCAAAGGGAGGTTGTCGTCGCGTGTCCAGTTGGACAGGTCATCTGACCACGCATGTCCTATGGCGTAGCCACGCCCTTTGGTTTTCCGGAAATCAAAGGATTCGCGGTAGCAGAAAAACATGTGGTAGCGCGTGCCAATACAGACCACGGTGGGGAGCGCCTGACTTTCGTCGGGACCCAGGCGATCCGGCACGATTTGCCTGGCTTCTTCCTTGGCCCAATGGATGCCGTCGTCGGATGTGGCGTGCCCAATTTTGTAGGTACGGTCGGGGGCGGTGTCGGGCGCGTACTGCTTCCACCCTGTGCCAAAGATGTACCACATATGAAACTTGCCATCGATGATTTTGACAAAACCATCGCCAACCAGGCAGGGTTCATGCAGGGATGCGGCGAGAACCGGGCCCTCCCCGAAGCGCGTGAAGGTGAGGCCGTTGTCATGGCTGATGGCCAGTCCAATGGCCGTGTCCACCGATACCGAAACGCGCCGGTTCCATCCACAGGTGTAGGCATACACGGCATCACCATGTCGCAATACATTCATGGGGAAAATGCCGTGCTCATCAAAGCAACCCAGATTGCCGAGGGTGATCACCGTGTGATCCGACACCCGGATGACGTCACGTAGATTCTTGTCCATGTCCACAAAAGCGATGTGGCTACGAAATTTGCCGCTGTCCTGATCCACCGCACGGGTGGAAAAGTAGATGCGCACATAATCGTCAAACACCAGTGTTTGGGGTGACTGCGCAAACTGCACACAATGGTTGGGCAGTGTGTGCTGCGTCGGATCGAAAATCTTGCCGCGTTTTTTCCAGTGCAAGGTGTGCATGTCTTACTCCAGCGTGCCGTCCAGCACTGCCAGGCCGAAACCGTTGCGCCCCACCTGGTTGCCAAGGTAGGCCATGTGGGTGGCACCGTCCAGTTCGAAAACATGCGGGTAGCTGATCATTTCGGCATCCCAACCGCTTTCGGAGACGTCAATGCCAGCCTTCGAGTCGTCGCGCACCCAGTCTACGAGATTGATACTGGAGGCATACCCGATGCGATAGCCATAGTCCTTGCCGCGGTAATGGCTGCTGTAGCGGTAGCAGAAAAACATATGGTAGCGGCCATGGGCGTAAAACACATCTGGACTGGCTTGGGCCTCGTCTTCCTCCACACGGCTTTCAATCAAATCCCGGCCCAACTTGTGCCAATGGATTCCGTCGGGGGAAGATGCCATGCGGATTTTGTAAACAGGCTCTGCTTTGCCATCCACCAGCTTCCATTTGCGTCCCGCGATGTACCAGAGATACCAGGTTCCGTTGAAGCGACGCACCTTGGGCCCACTCAATACAAAGGGCTCATCCGGTGAATAGGAAAGAATCGGGCCGGGGCCATGCTTGGCGAATGTGATGCCGCCGTCGTGGCTGGTGGCCATGCCGATTGCTACATTGAACGGCACGGATTCGCAGCGCGTCCAGCCGGCATAGTAGGCACGCATGCTGTCGCCATCACGGATCACGGAGACTGGGTAGGTGCCGAATTCGTCAAATGTTCCGAGCCCACCCAGGCTGAGGATGGGCTGCTCACCCACATGCCGGATCTTGAAGAGGTCTGCGCGATCCAGATCCACGTAGGCCGAGTAACTGACGTATTGCCCTTTGTCGTCCGCAGGGGGGCGGCAGGAAAAGTAGACCCGAACAAAATCATCGAAGACCACGGTTGCCGGAGCCTGTGCGAATTCTTTCAGCCACGCGCGTCCCTGCACCTCCTGCGGGGTAAAGACCTTGCCTAATTTTCGCCAGTGGAACATGCTCAAATCAACTCATAGTTGGAAAGTAGACGGGTCTGGACGGCTTCCAGTGGATTGAACATCAACACGTCCACCATGGATAGCCAGGGCACAAAGGCCTGCCCCCATTGCAGATACTCCAGCGGCTTGGACTGGAGGAATTTCAGCTGGATATTGTGTGCCTGAAATGTTTCTCTTGCGTACAGCTCCGTGCCACCAATGGGATTGATGTAAGCATCTGCCTTCAATGCGTTGCACAGGGCCAGCACCTTGTCCTGACTTTTCAGGGCGTGGTCAACGGCAATGTCCGAAGAGGTCCGGATGGTAGTGCCAAGCCCCAGATGCGCACACATGGTTGTGATGGAATGCAGCAGGAAGCGGAACAAATTGTTTTCTTCGTGCTTGACGATCTTTTCGAGCACGGCATAGGTTGGCTCGAAATGCGGAGCCCGTGCATAGGCCCCCCGCAGCTGGTTCAGCAGCTTGTCGCGTTGAAAGTCTGTTGCCAATTCGCGCTGGCAAACGTTCAACGTGTCGGAGCCGCTTTTCAGCGGTAGCGAAAACATCACATCCGTGCCGTTTTGCAGCATGCGATTGCGGTTGATCCAGCCCTTCTTGGTGTACTTGATGTTGTCGTACACCACGAAAACGTCGACTGCCGCCATGAGCTGGTAGTACCCGATGTATGGCAGAAAGTAGGGCTGCATGATGGCCAGGTTCATCGGGGGAGTGTCCTGGCGTTCGCGATTGGCACGGCATCCACCTGCTTACTGTCCGGCGATGAAGTCGGTGATCTGCTGCACGGTGGACATGGACAGGTCGGGGTAGATCGGCAGGCACAGCACCTGGGATGCAGCCGCCGCTGCCACGGGCAAATTCTCCCGACGTGCCGATGGCAAACCGCGGTACATGGGAAATTCGGAGATCAGCGGATAAAAGTAGCGGCGCGGATGGATGCCGCTGTCCTTGAGCTTCTGGTTCAGCGTGTCCCGGTCAAGCGGGTAGTCGGCTTGCACCAAAATGGGGAAATAGGCATGGTTGGCCGCCGTTTCGCCAGCACCGGAGAGGCAATGGATGCCTTTCACATGCTTGAGTTGCGCACGGTATGCGGCATCAATTTCCTGGCGGCGGCTCAGCGCCTGGCCGATGTATTTCAACTGCAGCAGCCCCAAGGCGGCATTGAATTCGCTCATTTTCCCGTTGATGCCGGGCGCGACAACGGTGGTTTCACCCACATGGCCAAAGTTCTTGAGCTGGTCAATCCGGGTTTTGGTTTTTTCATCCGGGCTGATGATGGCGCCACCCTCAAAGGTGTTGAAAACCTTGGTGGCATGAAAGCTCAAAACCGACAAATCGCCATGGCGCAGGATGCTGCCTCCTGCATCTTGCACGGCAAAGGCATGGGCGGCGTCATAGATCACGCGCAAGTTGTAGTTGTCGGCAATCTTCTGGATGGCGTCTACATCGCACGGATGCCCGTAGCAGTGCACCGGCATGATGGCCGTGGTCTGGGGGGTGATCGCCGCTTCAATCCTGGCGGGATCCAGATTCAGGGTATGGGGATCAATGTCCACGAACACGGGTTTGATGCCGTTCCACAGCAACGAGTGTGCGGTGGCGACGAAAGAATAGGGCGTGGTGATGACTTCGCCGGTGATCCGAAGTGCCTGGAGTGCCGTGACCAGGGCGATGGTGGCATTGGTAAACAGGCTGATGTGCGGCACACCGAGGTAGTCACAAAGTTCTGCCTCCAGCTGCTGGTGAAACGGACCACCGTTGGTCAGGATTTTGTTGTCCCAGATCTGTCGGAGATAGGGGACAAACTCGTCCAGAGGCGGGAGATAGGGCTGTGTGACGTAAACAGGCTTGGTCATGGTGCGCGAGGGCTACGGGCTTGAGTATGGTTTGCTATGAATTTTGTAGCTGCTTGCGCATACCCCACCTGGATAAAACCTCGTTTTGTTTGCGAATTTCTTTGGCAACAGCATTAAACCTGCATATTCATAATGTCAGTGTAAGCCTGCACCATGCGGTTGCGGACATGCAAGGCCGCGGTAAACCCGATCTGCGCCTTTTGGATGGCCACCATGGTCTCTTCCAGGGAAACCTTGGGGTTTTCCATCTGGACTTCCTGCTGCAGCCGTGTCGCCTCATTCTGGGAGGCGCTGACCGAGGTCAGGGCGCTTTTCAGCGCGCTGGAAAAGCCACCACCCACGCCCTCAGCGCCCGGCGATGCTGCCGGCCGCACCCCGGTACTGGGGCGGATGGTCGTGGGCATTGATACAGGGGTAAGTTTGAGGTCCATGGCAGTCTTTCGGGCGAAACAGGCGTGCGGCAATCCTATTGCGGCGACCAAATGACTATTATTTTGAATTGGTGGGCAAAGGCGGTGCTTTTTGTCCTAATGTTTCTGGGGGTGCGTCGAATAATCAGTCCAATTCGTGAGGCGAGCCACGCCCCACTGCATCGGAAACCAAGATGTCTGCAGTTGCCACTATTCCTGTGAACCCCACCATCGGCCAGCGATTGGCTGGCCTTGACCAAGGCCAGCGGTTGCGGCTGGCGCTGGGTGTTGCGCTGTTCGTGGCCATTGCGGTGGTGGGGCTGGTAATGGGGCGCCAATCCGAGTGGCGGGTTTTGTACTCCAATCTGGCGGACAAGGACGGCGGGGCCGTCATTGCGCAGTTGACCACCATGAATGTGCCCTACAAGTACACCGAGGGCGGCGGCGCCATTCTGGTTCCAGCGGACCGCGTTCACGATGTGCGCCTGAAATTGGCCTCGGCAGGGTTGCCCAAGGGGTCTGTGAACGGTTTTGAGATGATGGAGTCCAACCGCTTTGGCATGACCCAGTTCCAGGAGCGACTCACTTTCCAGCGGGGGCTGGAAGGGGAGTTGACGCGCTCCATCCAGGCTTTGTCCTCGGTGCAAAGCGCGCGCGTGCATCTGGCCTTGCCGAACCAGAACGGTTTTTTCCGTGAACAGCAAAAGCCGTCCGCCTCCGTGCTGCTGAGTCTGCACCCCGGACGCGCGCTGGACCGGGCCCAACTGGCGGGCATTGTCCACCTGGTCGCCTCCAGTGTTCCCGAGATGAATCCTTCGGCCGTCAGTGTGCTGGATGACACGGGAAAATTGCTGTCGAGCACCCCGGACAGCTTGGGCGGTGCTGATGCGGAGCAGTTGCAATATGTTCAGCAGGTGGAGCAGAACTACAGCCGGCGCATTCTGGACATTCTGGAGCCCATCGTAGGCAAGCAGAACATCAAGGCCCAGGTGACCGCCGAGCTGGATTTTTCGCAGACCGAATCCACGACGGAGTCCCACAAACCCAACCAATCCCCAGACAGCGGCGCGGTGCGCAGCCAGCAGATGGTGGAAAGCATCAACGGGATTACGCCCCAGCCACCGGCAGGCGTGCCTGGCGCGACGACCAATCAGCCCCCGGCACAGCCATCGGCGCCCATCAATGGCCAGGCACAAACGCTGGCGGCCAACGGCCAGACGGGTTCTGGTGCTGCCAATGGCAGCTCCAAAAAGGAATCCATCATCAACTATGAGGTGGACAAGACGGTGCGCGTCGTCAAGGGCGCGACCGGCGTTGTCAAGCGCATCAATGCCGCTGTTGTGGTCAATAACCAGACGGCGACCGACGACAAGGGCAAGACGACCAGCGTACCGCTCACCGACGCGCAGTTGGAAAAAATGACCGCCCTGGTGCGCGAGGCCGTGGGGTTCAATAAGGACCGCGGGGATTCGGTGAACCTCATGAACGCGCCCTTTGCCCCGGAAAAGACCGAAGGAAGCGATGTGCCTCTCTGGCGTCAACCTGAGATGGTCGACCTTGCCCGCAGCTTTGCCTGGCCTCTGGGCACCTTGGCGCTGGCTGCACTGGTGCTGCTGGGCGTCATCCGTCCGGTGCTCAAATCGATTTCCCAGCCCGCGGTGGTGGCCGCAGATCTGGATGAGAGCGGTAACCGCCTGGACGCGCTGGAAGCCGATACGCCTGACCGTCCCCAGTTGGGTGGGCCTGGCGGCGTAGACCCCGCGCAGGCGACCGCGGCCGAGTTGCGGCTGGAAGACGCGCGGAAGCTGACCCGTGACAACCCGGCGGCCGTGGCCAACATCGTGAAAGCCTGGATCAATGGAGAGGCGCCGGCTTGACGCCGGGCGCACAATAACACCATGGCACAAGACGACGGACTACAAGACGCTGCGATTCTCATGATGTCGCTCGGGGAGGCCGAGGCATCGGAGGTCTTCAAGCATCTTTCGCCCAAAGAGGTACAGAAGCTGGGTGAGGCGATTGCCAAGACGTCCCAGGTGACCCGCGAGCGTGTCGATGAAGTAGTGGTGAGGTTCACCGAGGTGGCGGCATCCCAAAGCTTGCTGGTGTCCAATTCCAGTGACTATGTCCGATCGGTCCTGAAGCTTGCGCTGGGCGACGATAAAGCGGCATTGTTGATCGATCGCATTCTGCAGGGTGGTGACGTGTCGGGCATCGAAAGCCTGAAATGGATGGACCCGCTTTCCGTGGCGGAGTTGCTGCGCAACGAGCACCCGCAGATTGTTGCGGCCATTTTGGTGCACCTGGAGTATGACCAGGCGGCAGACGTACTGAAGAATTTGACGGAACGTCAGCGCAATGAGGTGATGTTGCGCGTGGCGACCATGGAGGGCATTCAACCTACCGCGCTCAAGGACCTCAATGAAGTGCTGTTCAAGGTACTGGCTGGCGGCGACAAGGTGCGCAAGGCCTCCCTGGGCGGCATCAAGACGGCCGCTGAGATGATCAACCTGATGGGCACGGCCATTGAAGGCACAGTGATTGAGTCCATCCGCAGCCACGATGCCGATCTGGCGCAGAAGATCATGGACAAGATGTTCGTCTTCGACGACGTCATCAAACTGGACGACAAGGCTATACAAATGGTGCTCAAGGAGGTGTCATCCGATGTCTTGATCGTGGCGCTCAAAGGCGCCCAGCCCGAACTCAAGGAAAAAATCCTCTCCAATATGTCTTCGCGTGCGGCGGCGGCCCTGCGCGAGGATCTGGAGTCTCGCGGCCCCATGCGGTTGTCGGAAGTGGAAGCACAGCAGAAGGAAATATTGAAAACGGTCCGGCGCCTGGCGGACGAAGGCCAGATCGTGATCGGCGGTGGAGGTGGCGACGACGCCATGGTCTGATGACACGTACCTATACACGTTTTATCCCTGGTACCGAGCTTGGCAACGTTGTTGACTGGGATTTCGGCGCGGTCGACCAGGCTTCCGAGCGCTTTGCGGCCAAACTCAAGGCACAAGCCGAGGCGGAAGAGCAGTCCCGCGCGGACGCAGCACGGCAAGCAGGGCATTCCGAAGGCTATTCCCTGGGGTACGCACAAGGCTATGAACAGGGGCACGCCCAAGCGACTCTGGAAGGGCAGCGCCAGATCAGCGAATACATCAGCACAGAAGGTGCCGCAGCAGCCCGAACTTTCGGCCAACTTTTTGAGTCGGCCCGATCCCAGATTGCTGAGTCCGAGCAGGTCATGGCCCAAGGGGTGCTTGAGCTCGCCTGTGAAGTGGCACGCCAGGTATTGCGGCATGAGTTGTCTACCAATCCCAATGCCCTTCAACCTGTTATCCGTGAGGCTCTGGGTACTTTGACCGTGGACAGCAAGGCCGCCCTGGTGCGCATGAATCCGGTGGACATGGACGTACTGGCAGACGTGCTGCAGCAGGAGTTTCCCGGCATGGCGCTGACCTTGTTGCCCGATGCTGCAGTCACCCGAGGTGGCTGCCTGGTGGAGTCCGCAGGAACGGTGGTGGATGGGACCATTGAGAAGCGGTGGTTACGTGCTGTAGCCAGCCTGGGACTGGAATCGTCATGGGAGTTGCCTGATGACCGCGACTGATGCCCCCACCCAATGGCACCGGTATCTGGACCGTGCACGTTCCAGCGTAGCACGTGACAGCACACTGGAAGTGCGCGGCACGCTGACCCGTTTGGCGGGGCTGGTGCTGGAAGCCAAGGGCATCCAGGTTCCGGTGGGCTCCCAGTGCGTTGTGACCATGAAGGCGCGCCCGCCGGTGCTGGCCGAGGTGGTGGGTTTTTCCGGGGACCGTGCTTTTTTGATGCCGGCCGGTGATGTCCATGGGCTTTCCAGTGGCGCCGGGGTCGCACCGGCCGCCGCCTATGTTCCGGTGCCGCGTCTCAGCGATACAGATTTTGCCGAAGAAACTCCCCACGCCGGCATGTTGCGCCTTCCGCTGGGAGAGGGCTTGCTGGGCCGCGTCGTGGATGCGCATGGCATGCCCATGGATCGCCTGGGGCCCATTGCGGACGTCAGTTCCAAGCCGCTGGACCGCAAGCCCATCAATGCCATGGACCGTGACCCGGTGCGGGAACCCTTGGATACGGGGGTGCGTGCGATTAACGCACTATTGACGGTCGGACGCGGTCAGCGTCTGGGGCTCTTTGCCGGTTCTGGCGTGGGCAAGAGTGTCCTGCTGGGCATGATGGCGCGTTATACCCAGGCAGACGTGATCGTGGTCGGCCTGATCGGTGAGCGGGGCCGAGAGGTCAAGGAGTTCATCGAAGACATTTTGGGCGCCGAGGGGCGCGCGCGCTCCGTGGTGGTTGCCGCACCGGCGGATGCGCCCCCCCTTTTGCGCATGCAAGGAGCCTCCTATGCCACCGCGATTGCAGAGAATTTCCGCGACAGTGGCAAGCATGTACTGTTGTTGATGGACTCGCTGACGCGGTATGCCATGGCGCAACGAGAAATTGCCCTGGCCATTGGCGAGCCACCTGCTACCAAAGGGTATCCGCCTTCCTGCTTCGCCAAACTGCCGCAGTTGGTGGAGCGTAGCGGCAACGGCCTGAATGGCGTAGGGTCTATTACGGCCTTCTACACGGTTCTTTCCGAAGGGGATGACCAGCAAGACCCCATTGCGGATGCCGCACGGGCGATTCTGGATGGCCACATTGTTCTTTCCAGAGCGCTGGCCGAATCTGGTCATTACCCTGCGATTGATGTGGAGCAGTCGGCCTCGCGGGTTATGCACAACGTTGTGTCGCGTGAACATTTCGAGTTGGCCCGACGGTTTCGTTCCATTTACTCCAAATACGAACGGGGGCGTGATTTGGTGCAAATCGGCGCATACGCGCAGGGTTCCGATCCGGCGATGGATGAAGCTATTGCGCTGCATGCGAGCATGGGGCAATTCCTCCAGCAAGATATGTACGAGGCGGCAGCCATGGATGCCGTTTTGGTCGAAATGACGCAGGCCACTTCAGTCAACCATGTCTGAACTCAGGAGCATTCACCTCGCGATTGAACTGGCCACCCGTCAGCGGGATGAGCTCGTCCAGGCGAAAGCCAGGGCGGCACAAAACATGCGAGGTGCACAAAATCAAATGCTGCAGTTGCAAAGCTATGCCAACGATACCGATGCCCGATGGATCGGATCTGCGGCGGTTGCGCGATCAGCTGCCTTGGTGGGGCACCATTACCAGTTCATGGATCGGCTTCAACAGGCGATCGGAATGCAACAAGGTTTCCTGGAAAACATGGAGCAGCAACTGGAAGTGGCACGCCAAGCGCTTTTGCAGGCAGAAATTCGCCTGTCAGGATTGAATCAAATCCTCAAGTCACGCCAGGCGGCATTGCTGCTGAAACAAAGAAAGCGTGAGCAGCAGCAGACGGATGAATTTGCGGCTCTGTTGCACGCGCGAGGCAAGCGACGGAATACACAAGGGGATACCCATGAGCATTGAAAATGGACCAGCACCCACAGGTGCCAAGGTGACGGCAACCGAAAACGGCAATGCCAAGGGAAAGCACAGTACCGCTTCCCATTCCGGTGGTCATGCGCCAAGTGGTTTTTCCGCCATACTGGAGTCGCTGGGTGCTGATGCAGCACCTGCGACGGGTGCGGGAAACGGTGCAGGTGCGACTGCCGAATCTCCCGACGCTACCGTGGCGGCTGACCCGACACTGGATCCTGCCGCTTTGCTGGCCCAATCCCTGCAAGCGGTGACGCCAGTCGCTGGCGAGGCGATCAATGCGTCTGCACACGTGCAGGGCGCCAAGGGGACTCCCCTGCAGAAGGCGGGCGACGCAGCGTCATCCACGCTTGCCCAGTACACGCAGACGGAACTCTCCGAGTTAAAGCCTTCCCCGCGTCTGTCCAATGGGCGGCACGAAGCCTCGGCAAAAAGTCCTGTGACAGGGGCCGGTGAGATGGCTGCCAATTTGTCGGGTGATGCCGGCGATGGACGCAAGGCAAGATTCACGGCGGAACTGGCGATAGTCAATGCCCAGGCGCCTGCCGCTGATCCGGCACCCGTGGTTGCGGTGGACTCAGCTCAGAAACCGGTTGCTGAAAAATCCATGTTCAAGCTGGAAAACGATCACAACACCCCGGCGGCGACGCCCACGGGCTCTGCCGCAGTCAGCACAACAACGTCGATGTCAGCGCCTGACGGGGGCGTCACGGCGGATTTCCGGGTTGCGGAGCAGGTGACCTATTGGATATCCCAGGACGTTCAAAAGGCCGAAATGAAGCTCGATGGCGTGGGAGACAAGCCCGTGGAAGTCAGTATCAGCATGCATGGGAATGAAGCCCATGTAGCGTTTCGCACCGATGAGCTGCAAACCAGGGAGGTCTTGGAGAGTGCGAGTGCGCATTTAAAAGACATGTTGCAGCGCGAAGGGCTCATGCTCTCGGGAATGTCGGTGGGTACGTCCGGTGGTGGCGCAGGGGGCAATGGGCAAGAGCGCCGGCCACGGCAAGAGGGCCGGCAGGCACTGGTTGAAGTGCCCACTACGGGCGGTATCGTGCCCCGAGCGTCCGGCGGAGCTGGGCCGGGTCGTGCAGTGGACTTGTTTGTTTAGTGGTGGTTTGGCACGGGTTTCGAGATCGCGACGCGGCATATCCCAGGCTTTTCCGCGTTTGTGGTTTTGAGACTTGACCAATAATGACAGTAATTCTGAATAAGTAAGGAATCTATCGTGTCTGCGAAACCTGATGCCACTGAGGCGGTTAAAGCACCAGCCAAAAGCAAGATGTTGCTGATCATTGCCATTGCAGCGGTTCTTGTGCTGGTACTTGGGGCCGGAGCGGCGTTTTTCATCATCAAGCAGCGCAGTGCGTCGGATGAGGAGGGGGGCGACGCAGCGCCTGCCAAGGCGGCCAGCCATGCGGCTCCCAACACGCCCCCCGCATACCTACCGCTGGATAGCATGGTCGTGAACCTCGCTGATCCGGGGGGCGAACGGGTGGCTCAGATTGGAGTTGTGCTGGAGGTGACAGACGCACACGCGTCGGATACCGTGAAAGCCTACCTTCCTTCCATTCGAAGCGGCGTCCTCCTTCTGGTAGCCCAACGGACCGCCGAGGAGCTCCTGAAGCCGGAAGGCAAGGAGAAGCTTGCCAAGGATATTCTTCGGGAGGCTTCCCTGCCTTTTGGTGGCGGGGACGACGACGCAGACGAAGGGGCCTCTGCCAAGAAAAAGAAACCCGGGAAAAAAGTGGCTCACGCGGAATATCCAGTCGTGGGTGTTCTTTTTTCTAGTTTTATTGTTCAGTAACGGACTATCAGGTGATATTCCATGAGTGAGTCTTTTCTTTCCCAGGAAGAAGTCGACGCCCTCCTCGAAGGTGTCACTGGCGAAAGCCAGAAAGCCGTAGAGGAGGCTGCGCAGCACGATGAAGTTCGTGCCTACAGTATTTCCAGCCAGGAGAGAATTGTGCGTGGGCGCATGCCCACCATGGAAATTGTGAATGAACGATTTGCCAGAAATCTCCGTGTCGGGCTGTTCAACTACATACGCCGTAGCCCTGAAATTTCAGTGGGCCCTGTCTCGGTGCAAAGGTACAGTGCCTTTCTGCGTGAGTTGGCGGTCCCCACCAATTTCAATATTGTTGCGATCCGACCGCTGCGCGGAAGCGGTTTGATTGTGTGTGAGCCTGCTTTGGTATTCGGTGTCATTGATACCTTGTACGGAGGCATTGGCAAGTTCCAGACCCGGATTGAGGGACGTGACTTTTCTGCGACGGAGCAGCGCGTTATCAATCGCCTGGTAGACGTCATTACCGGGGAGTACAAAAAGGCCTGGACTGGGATTTATCCATTGGAGTTGGATTACCAGCGGTCGGAAATGCAACCCCAATTTGCCAATATCGCGACACCTAGCGAAATTGTGATTTCTACGTCGTTTCAGCTGGAAATTGGGGACATCGCAGGGTCGATCCACTTTTGTTTCCCTTATTCCACCCTGGAGCCCATTCGGGATGTGTTGTACTCTTCCACGCAAGGGGACTCCATTGAGGTGGACCGTCGGTGGGTCAACGTCCTGACCCGTGAAATTCAAGCGGCTGAAATTACCCTAGTAGCAGAGTTGGCCCGCGCAGACGCCACGGTGGAGCAACTGTTGGCCATGAAAAAGGGAGATTTCATCGAACTCGAGCGTGAGCCGAAAATCCAAGCCACCGTGGATGGCGTGCCCATATTTGAGTGCCACTACGGCACACACAATGCCAAGTACGCGCTTCGCATTGACAAGGCCTTGCGCGGCAATGACCTGAACTGGTTGGGAGAACGAAATGGCATCTGAAGATAAACCCGGCGAAGCGGCCGACGACGGTATGGCAGATTGGGCGGAGGCCCTTCTGGAGCAAAAAGCAACCGATGCGACGGGTGCCGAAGCGTCTGGAGGGGTGTTGTCGGGAGAGTCCGCGCCGCGCCCCTTTTCATCCATGCCCAGTGGTGGCGGAGATGCGCCCGTCAACGATATCAATATGGTGCTGGACATCCCCGTCCAGCTGTCGGTGGAACTTGGCCGAACCAAAGTACCTATCAAGCATATTTTGCAACTGGGACAAGGCTCCGTGGTGGAGCTGGATGCGCTTGCGGGCGAGCCCATGGATGTCTTGGTAAATGGCTATTTGATTGCGCAGGGCGAAGTGGTTGTTGTGAACGACAAGTTCGGCATTCGTTTGACAGACGTTGTAACGCCTTCTGAGCGCTTGCGGCGTGTCAGCAAGAACTGACGGCTTCGCATGACGCAGTCTCTGCTTTCTGTTGCAGCGTTCCTGGTGTTGCTTGCATGCCTTCCGTTTGCCATTAAATGGTCTCAACGCAAATTGGGTGTGAAGGCGGCGGATGCCGGCACGGAGTCGCGAATCATTTCAGCGGTGGCAGTCGGACCGCATCAACGGGTGGTTACCGTTGAAGTGGGGCCGGAAGGCGGACGTATTTGGCTGACCGTAGGGGTGACTCCGCAGTCCATCCAGTGCCTGCACACTGCGCCGGTGCAGGGGGCGAGCAGGGGTGTGGCCGGATCGGATAATGTTCGCCTGTCTCAAACGGCGTGAAATGGTTGCAGTGGTGAAATTTTTGACATTTCCCCGATGGGGTGGAGCTGGCGTGTTGCGTCAGGGGGTGGTGGCCGGGATTGCAGTTTTTACCTCGACGTTGGCCTTGGCGCAGACGCCTGGGCAACTGCCATTGCTTGTGGGTTCGGGTGAGTCCGGGCTCAGTTTCTCTGTACCAATCCAGACGTTACTCTTTTTTAGCGCGCTGTCATTTCTGCCCGCAGTGCTTTTGATGATGACGGGTTTTACGCGCATCGTGATCGTGTTGTCGTTGTTGCGACAGGCTTTGGGAACACAGTCAGCCCCACCCAACCAGGTCATCGTAGGGTTGTCGATGTTTTTGACGTTTTTCGTCATGGGGCCGACGCTGGATCGCATTTACGCGGATGCCTATCTGCCCTATACCAAAAGCACTATCACTTTTGAACAGGCCATTGAAAGGGGCGAGAGCCCGGTGAGGTCGTTCATGGTGAAGCAAACGCGGCAGTCGGACTTTGCCTTGTTTGCCAAACTGGCCAAACTGGGCCCGGAGGTCAAGGCGGATACGGCGCCCATGCGGGTGTTGGTGCCGTCATTTGTGATTAGCGAGCTGAAATCCGCGTTCCAAATCGGCTTCATGATTTTTATCCCTTTTTTGGTGATTGACATTGTTGTTGCCAGTGTCCTGATGTCTCTGGGGATGATGATGTTGTCCCCCGTTCTGGTGGCTTTGCCATTCAAGCTGATGCTTTTCGTGCTGGCAGATGGATGGAATTTGCTGGTGGGGTCATTGGCAGCCAGTTTTGTTAACTAAAGGGCGTCGCTGTTCATGAGTGCGCAAATGGTCCTGACGATGGGGCAAGAGGCTCTCCTCATGCTTCTGATGGTGTCTTCGCCGGTCTTGGGCGCTGCCTTGGTCGTGGGGTTGTTGGTGAGCCTGTTTCAGGCCGTCACACAAATCCATGAGGCAACTTTGGCCTTCGTGCCGAAGTTGATCGCGGTCATTGCCGTGTTTGCGATTGCCGGGCCGTGGATGCTGACGATGTTGGTGGAATACATCCGTAGGACCATAGAAGCCATTCCTGCGTCCGTCGTCTGATCTGAGCCCGCCGTGATTTCCATCACCGAAGCGCAACTGGCCGCATGGATTTCCCCATTGCTGTGGCCATTTTTGCGTGTGTTGGCTGTATTTACATCGGCCCCGGTTTTTTCTTCCCGTGCATTTCCTCTACGCGCCAAGATAGGCTTGGCTTTTTTTGTGGCGTTGGCAACGCAGGCCAGTTTGCCGGAAATGCCTGTCATCGGGCTCAATGATGCGCAGGCACCGGGAGTACTGGTTCAGCAAATAGGGGTCGGTTTGGCTATCGGATTCGCCGTGCGACTCGTGTTTTCTGCCGTTGAATTGGCTGGCGAGGTGGTCGGATTTCAGATGGGGCTGAACTTTGCGGCCTTTTTTGACCCATCCATGAACACCCAGTCAAGTGCGGTGGCCCGCTTTTTTGGCCAAATGACGTCCTTGCTTTTTGTTGTCATGAATGGCCATTTGATGGTTCTCATGGCAGTCACCAGGAGCTTCCAGGCGTTCCCTGTGGACCAGAATTTCCTGACCGCACTGGGTCAGATGAAGCTTTATGACCTTGGTGCAGACCTTTTTGCCAGCGCACTGTGGATCGCGCTGCCCATGGTGGGCATGCTGATGTTTGTCAATCTGGCTTTGGGCATCATTTCCCGCGTTGCTCCGCAAATGAATATTTTTGCGGTGGGATTCCCCATTACCTTGGTCGTAGGCTTATTGGGAATTGCTTTTACGTTGCCGATGCTGGATCAGCCCTTCATTGCCCTTATGGGACGGGCCATTGCCGTATTTGGCGCCGGTTGATACCCGGAACTAGACCAATTCGTTGCGGATGGCGTAAACCGTCAATTCGGCGTTGTTTGTGAGTTTCAACTTTTCCAAAAGCCGGGAACGATAGACGCTAACGGTTTTCGGGCTCAGCATCAATTCATCGGCAATGTCGGACAGACGTTTTCCAGACGCTATTTTGAGAAGTGTCTGCAGCTCCCGCTCTGACAAGGATGCATGCAGTGTCTCTGTTGATGGGGATGCCAAATTTTCCACCAACATCTCAGACACTGCGGCAGTGACGTATTTGCGGCCCTGGGCAATAGTACGCACGGCCGTAACCAGATCTCCGGGGTCTCCGGCCTTGTTCAGATAGCCGTGTGCACCAGCGCGCAGACAGCGTATGGCGTACTGATCTTCCGCGAACATGCTCACAACCAGGACCCGGATGGGGGAATTCGCCTCGCGCAAACTGGCCAGCACATCCAGGCCTCCTCGGCCAGGCAGGTTCAGATCCAGTACCAGAACATCGCAGGCTACGGATCGCAGCGCCTCGCGAACTTCCGCATAGCTGCCAGTTTCTGCGGCGATTTGAATATCGACGGTGTCTGCCAGCGTGTCTCGTATGCCACGGCGAACCATGGCATGGTCGTCGCAAATTACCACTCGTATCACTGGTACTGTTCCTCGAATGCGGGGAGGGGGGGATTGCTGAGCGGGACGGTCAGGATGATGGTTGTTCCAGTCCCCTCTTTTGTACTGATGTCCAGCCAGCCTCCAACGGTCTTGGCACGCTCTTGCAGGCCGCGTAGGCCAAAGGCCTTGGGTTTTTCCAGCTCTTCCCGGGAAATCCCCTTGCCATTATCCGTAATTTCAATGGTGAGCACTTCTTCAGCGTCAGAAAGCTCCAATTGAACGTGGTTGCAATCCGCGTATTTAGAGATGTTGGTCAGGGCTTCTTGTGCCGTCCGGTAGGCTGCCAATTGAATGGATTTGGGCGGATCTATCGCCTCACTGCTGGCGCGGATGGTGGTCCGGATGCCCGTGCGCCGCTCGAAGCCACTGGCGAGCCACTGGATGGCGGCGAGCAGCCCCTGGTCCAGGATGGATGGGCGCAGATTCATCATAATGTGTTGACTGGCGCCCATGGCGTGTTGCAGCATGCTGGTGGCCGCCTTGAGGTGCGCCTGTATGTCGGGGTCTTGGCTGTGCCTGGAGATCCAGGACAAGTCTAGGTTGATCGCGGTCAAGGACCCGCCGATATCGTCGTGGATCTCGCGGGCGATGGCGGCCCTTTCTCGCTCAATGGTCATTTGCAAATATTCCGCGAATTCAGCAAGACGCTTTTCGGAGGCCGCAAGTTCCAGGTCCGCAGCTTTTTTTGCAATGATGGCCCGATGGACGTCCAGTGCGCGGCGGACAACCCTTTCCAGCTTGTCCAGATCGTTCTTGCTCAAGTAGTCGCTGATGCCTGACTGAATGGCAGACACCGCCGCGGCCTCTCCAATGGCTCCCGAAAGCAGAATAAAGGGAGGGCGCTGTGCGCCGGTGAGGGCCGCCCAACCATCCAAGGCGGTGAAGCCTGGCAACTTGTAATCTGCCAGGATGATGTCTGGAGGTCGCGTGTCTACGGCATTGACAAAGTCTTGTAGTGTTTCGACACGCACGATAGTAAAGCGCAACCCTGACTTTTCCAGCGCACGACAGGTCAGTTGGTGGTCCAGCGGTGAGTCCTCCAGGTGAAGGATATGTATAGGGTTTTCCGCTGGGGTGTCGGCGTTGTTCAACGGTATCATCATTGCGTGAATTATCAAGTCTCGATGAGATGTACGGCAAGCCGCATTCAACGACGGGTGCTCTCGGCACGCCTCAAAATTCACCCAATGGTGCTGAATCCTGATAATCTAGAAGCCTATGAAGCGAGAGGCTGGCAAACCAGCTGATGGCCGACGTACAGGTGGTTTTTTGGGACAAATGATATGCAACCATTGATGACAACGCCCGCCGCGCCGGCAGTGCAATTGCCCGTCATGCTTGTGGCAGAGGTCCAGGATTCCCTGCTGGTAGTAGTTCATGATTTGAACAGGCTTGATGGTTTGCTGGCGCACACCATGGAAAATTTGATGGAGCGCTTCACGGCAGCAAGTGCCAACCTAGCGGACCCAGGCTTGGCAAGCTCCAAGGAACTTGATAGCGTGCGGAGCACGTTGCGGGCCGCAGTGACCGAGCTCCAGTTTCAGGATATGGCGTCCCAGCTTATAGTGCATACGTCAAAAATTTTGCAGGGGTGTGCCTACCGCCTGGCTTCCGAGTCCATGGGGTCTGAAGATGGAGAGGCCGTTCCATTTGTGGAAGAAGTACCGGAACGCCCCAATCCAGTGACGCAAGACGAGATGGATGCAGGGTCCATTGAGCTTTTTTAATTTACCGATAATTTTTAGAACTAGCCGGAGTCCCAAATGCCTGTAATTCTCGCCGTTGACGATTCACCTTCTATGCGAAAGATGGTGTCTTTTACCTTGACTGGGGCTGGTTACCAAGTTGTCGAAGCGGTGGATGGTCTGGATGCCTACGAAAAGGCGCAGACGCAATCGTTCGACTTGGTGCTGACAGATCAAAATATGCCCAGGCTGGATGGCTTGGGTTTGACACGCAAATTGCGTGAGCATCCTCAGTTCAAGACCATCCCCATTTTGATGCTGACCACGGAGTCCAGTGATTTAATGAAGCAGGCTGGCCGTGCCGCAGGTGCAACCGGGTGGTTGGTGAAGCCCTTTGACCCGGCACGCTTGTTGGATGTCATCAAAAAAGTGATTCGCTAAATGCGTGGTTGACAACGATACAAAAGAGAAAGAGTAGGAGCTACATATGGCGGAGACACATCAGGAAAGTGGCGGTGGGGATTTCGATCTAAGCCAGTTCTATCAAATTTTTTTCGAGGAAGCCGGTGAAAACCTCGATCAAATGGAGCAGATGCTGCTCAATTTGAACCTGGAAACGGCTGACGACGAAGAGATGAATGGCATTTTCCGGTGTGCACACTCGGTCAAAGGGGGGGCCGCGACGTTTGGCTTCACCGATGTTGCCGAGTTGACTCATCAAATGGAGTCGTTGCTGGATCGCCTGCGTCGCCATGAAATTCAGCCGACGTCGGCCATGGTGGATGTGCTGCTGGAGTCGGCGGATGCCTCAAGAAGCCTGTTGGCGAGGCATCAATCCGGGGACGAAGGAGAGGCACTTCCGACGGGAGATTTGGTACGGCGTATCAGTGAACTGGCTTCTGGTGCCGCCGCTCCCGTAGCGCCACCCGTGGTGGCTCAGCAAGCGCCTACGCCGCCCCAAGCCGTGGCGCCCCCGCCGGCCGCGCCCCGAACGCCTGGTGCACGTTCTTTGGAAATTAAGATTGGTCCCCTGGAGCGCCCTGAACAGGCTGACGCAATTCAGGAGTTGTTCAGGGATATCCCGGGATTGGGAGAGATCAAGTCGCTGACATCAGATCGCAGCAATATTCGAATATTCGCTGTGGAGACATCTTCTTCGGATGAGGATTTGCTGGATTTGTTCGCGTTCCATGTGTCGCGGGAACATATTGTGATCAAGGAAAATGAGTCTTCTGAGGTCCTTGCTGAGCATGCCTTGTCGCATGACGTAGACGTTACGCCTAGTTATGCGGACGATCCACCACCGGGAGCGCCCTTGGCGCCTCTGCCTGGTTTTGGCTTCTTCGATGGCTCTCCGGGCTCCCCCGCTCTCGCTGCAGCTGGTCCGTTGCCTGGAGCGCAAGCTGGCAAGGTGCCAGCCAAGGCTGCTGCGCCTGGGGCTGCAGCACAGCCGGAAGCGGCAACTATTCGGGTCGCGATTAGTAAAGTGGATCAGCTGATCAATTTGGTGGGCGAGTTGGTAATCACCCAGGCGATGTTGGCCCAAAATAGTCGGGCTTTGGATCCTGCTGTTTATCAGCAACTGTTGACGGGGTTGGCGGACCTGGATCGCAATACGCGCGACCTGCAAGAATCTGTGATGTCGATTCGGATGATCCCCATGTCCATTGTGTTCAGTCGATTCCCTCGGATGTTGCGGGACTTGGCAAGCAAATTGGGGAAGAAGGTGGACTTTGTTACTCAAGGTGAAGCCACCGAGCTGGACAAAGGTTTGGTAGAAAAAATTACAGATCCTTTGACTCACTTGGTGAGAAATAGCTGTGATCATGGTGTCGAGATGCCGGCGGAGCGTATCGCCGCAGGAAAACCGGAGACGGGGACGATCACACTGTCCGCCTCTCATCAAGGGGGATCCATTGTGATTGAGGTACGCGATGACGGGCGAGGTTTGTCGCGTGAAAAAATCCTGAACAAAGCGCGAGAGCGTGGATTGGATGTTTCCGATCAAATGTCGGATGCGGATGTTTGGCAGCTGATTTTTGCGCCCGGTTTCTCCACTGCAGCCGTTGTGACGGATGTATCAGGCCGTGGTGTTGGAATGGACGTCGTTAAGAAAAATATTGCCGCACTCAATGGAACGGTGGAGATCGATTCGTCAGAGGGCTACGGGATGAAGGTTGCTGTGAGGCTGCCTTTGACCTTGGCAATCATGGATGGCATGTCGGTTGGAGTGGGTGACGAGGTCTACATCCTCCCGCTTTCGTCAGTTGTTGAGTCTTTCCAAGTCAAGGCCGATGCTGTTAGTACGGTGGGTCAGGGGGCTCAGCTGGTCAAGGTTCGTGATGAATACATGCCAGTGATCGAGTTGGAAAAGGTTTTCCAAATTCCACGGTTTGATTCTGAAAAATCCAGCGACATCATGGTCGTGGTTGAGGCTGAAGGAAGCCGTGTTGCATTGTTGGTAGACGAATTGCTGGGGCAGCAGCAAGTTGTCGTGAAAAATTTGGAATCCAATTACCGTAAGGTGCCAAACGTGTCGGGGGCAACCATTCTGGGCGATGGCAAGGTTGCACTGATTTTGGATACGGGCGCGTTGGTGCGTCGGTCGCGGCATTGAAGGAGATCAGCATGGGAATGATGGAGAAGCTGGACGAATTGACATCCTCGGGCGCAAGGGAGTATCTGACCTTCCGTCTGGATCAGGAGGAGTATGGAATTGACATCCTCAAGGTGCAAGAAATCCGTGGATACGAACCGCCTACACGTGTAGCCAATGCGCCCAATTTCATCAAAGGAGTGGTGAACTTGCGTGGCACCATTGTTCCCATTGTGGACATGCGCTTGAAGTTCAACTGTTCCAAGGCGGAGTACAACTCTTTCACGGTAGTCATCATCTTGAATCTGAGAAATCGGATCGTCGGCATCGTTGTGGACTCTGTCAGCGATGTCATGGAGTTGCCGCCTGAAAGTCTGAAGTCGGCCCCTGATATTGATAGCGTTATTGATAGTGGGGCAGTGATGGGGTTGGGCTCATTGGGCGACAGGATGCTCATACTTTTGGACATTGAGCGATTGATGTCGGGCCAAGAAATGGGCTTGGTTTCGGAGGTCGACTAATTTGTTGCCGATCTTGGACTGCTTGTTGTGAATTTCACCTTGAATGAAAAATCCATTGTTGAAACCTGTGCTTGCCAGGGCGTCGTCCGAGATGGATTCTGGCTCTGGTGGCGGCGCTCAAGGGAGGGAGTTCGCGTGGACTGATGCGGATTTTGATCGCGTCCAGTCGTTGATTTACCAGCGGGCTGGCATCAGTCTGCACGATGGAAAGCATGCAATGGTCTACAGTCGCCTGTCTCGGCGACTTCGCGATACAGGGCATCAAAGTTTTCGCGATTATTTAAGTTGGCTGGAGTCGACGGACGGGCCCGAGTGGCAGGAATTTGTCAACGCGCTGACGACCAATCTCACCTCATTTTTTCGAGAGCACCACCATTTCGAGGTTTTCTCAGACCATTTGAAATCAAAGTCATCGAATGCCGCTTGGCGTGTGTGGTGCAGTGCTGCGTCGACGGGTGAAGAGCCCTACTCCATAGTGATGACTGCCTTAGAGGCGTTGGGGCCCAGAGCGGGATTCTCGTTGACGGCCAGTGACATCGACTCAAAAGTCTTGGCATCGGCTGCCCAAGGTGTCTACCGCTTGGAGTCCATGAAAGGAGTGGATTCTGCGAAGTTGCAACGGTTCTTCTTGCGGGGTAAGGGTGGCAATGAAGGCATGGTGAGGGCGAAGCCTGAATTGCGGCAACTGATCGACTTTTGCATCGTGAATTTGATCCGTGATGATTGGCCGTTCAGGGACCCATTTGACGTCGTTTTCTGCAGAAATGTCATGATTTACTTTGATGCACAAACGCAGCGACGCGTACTTGAGCGAATTTTCAAAGTCATGAAGCCCGGGGGACTCCTGTTTGTGGGGCATGCTGAAAATTTCAGCGATTCGCGGGACTTGTTTGTTCTAAAGGGGAAGACGGTATATGAGCGACGCTGATCGGGGTATGAGTACCCTCCCTCGCTAAATTTTCGGTCTTGGACTTACTCGAAAACCAAATGAATCTACCTCCAACCAGTGGCGCAACTTCTTCGGCTACACGGGGCTTGGGGGGGGCGCCACCTCTCAAAGTCTTGCCGGGTGGAAGGGTATCGCGGATTGATCAGCTGAAGGCGCAACAACGCAAGCCGGGCGAAGCCTCCTTTTTCTATGCGGATCATCATTTCCAATACGATGCCGTAAAGGTTTTGCCTGGAGAGTACTACGTCTCCAACGAGGATTTGGTCGTTATGACTGTTCTCGGATCTTGCATTGCTGCATGTATTTGGGACGGCAGGGCCAGGACAGGGGGAATGAACCACTTCATGTTGCCTGACGGGGAGGGTGGGGATGGTTCCGGTCGCTATGGTTCGTATGCCATGGAGCTGTTGATCAATGAGATGCTGAAGCTTGGCGCACGTCGTGAAACCATGCAGGCCAAAATCTTTGGGGGCGCGCAAGTCATGGCCGGGTTCACCACGATGAACGTGGGGGAGCGCAACACCCAGTTCGTGCTTGATTACCTCGCTACAGAAAGAATTCCTGTGGTTTCTCAGGACGTGTTGGATATTCACCCTCGCAAAGTCTGTTTTTTCCCCGTAACTGGCAAGGCATTGGTTAAACGACTGGCGCATTCGCACCCCGAGACGTTGGCCGTGGAAGAGCGGAGGGGAAATGCAGCGTCCGTTGCAAAATCCACTGCAGGCGGCTCCGTGGATCTGTTTTGAGGCGTAGCTTTGAAAAAAATTCGAGTTTTGGTCGTTGACGACTCTGCGCTGGTGCGCAGCCTGCTAACTGAGATCATCAATCGGCAAAGCGATATGGTGTGCGTTGGCGCGGCCAACGACCCGTTGATTGCGCGGGAAATGATCAGGGAAACCAATCCAGATGTCATCACTTTGGATATCGAGATGCCTAAGATGGATGGCATCGATTTCCTGGGGCGCTTGATGCGCCTGCGCCCTATGCCTGTGGTCATGATCTCTACGCTGACAGAGCGTGGTGCTGAGGTCACCATGCGGGCGTTGGAATTGGGGGCAGTCGATTTCGTCGCCAAACCCCGAATTGGCTTGGCAGAAGGTATTAGGGATCTGGCAGGGCAAATCGTCGACAAGGTTCGCATTGCTGCTACGGCGCATATACGGCGGGTGCCGATATCCGATGTGAGCGCGGGGCAGCGTTTGCCTTTAGCGCCGACTTCAAATGCACCGATCGGGCGTATTTCCACAGAAAAATTGGTGTGTATCGGCGCCTCCACTGGAGGGACTGAGGCGATCAAGGAGATCTTGACGCGCATGCCTGCGGATTCCCCTGGCATCGTGATCACACAGCATATGCCTCCTGGGTTCACTACGAGCTTTGCCGCCCGCCTGAACGGCCTGTGTCAGATTACCGTGGGTGAAGCAGTTCATGGCGGGCGCATTCTTCCGGGGCATGCTTACATTGCCCCAGGAGGTAAGCAGTTTCGAATCGATCGAAGTGGTGCTAACTACGTGTGCGTTGTTGAGGATGGTGAGCCGGTGAACCGGCACAAGCCGTCGGTTGAGGTGTTGTTTAAATCGGCTGCTCGTGTGGTGGGGCGCAATGCGCTGGGAATCATGTTGACTGGGATGGGGAACGACGGCGCGAAGGCTATGAAGGAAATGCGGGATGCTGGTAGCTACAACTATGTGCAGGACGAAGCTAGCTGTATTGTGTTTGGTATGCCGCGCGAAGCCATCCTGCATGGCGCCGCAGACGAAGTGCTGCCGTTAACGGAAATCGCCCCCGCACTGTTGAATAGACTGAGTGGCTCTACGGATCGCTACCGTGTTTGAAGGCAGTGCAGAAAAATTTCTGCACTGTGCTTGAACCCTACTTTTTCCCGTGCTAGAATTCGAGGCTCTGCTAATCACAGCTAATTGAGTTGGATGCAGAGAACGAAGCGAAATAAATTTCGCAGAGTTTGACAGAGGGTTGAAAACTGTGTCATAATTCAAGGCTTCGCTGATCACAGCAAAGCAAGCGAAACAAGGTAGAAATTGTTTCGGATCATTAAAAATTTACAGCCGATAAGCGTGGGCGTTTGAAGGCGATTGCCAAGTTCTTCGGAACTAAGTCTTAATTGACTTGCAAACGCTCATGAAGTAAAAAAGATGTGAAAGTCGTCAAAGACATTCACGTCGATTCCAATTTATGAGTTGCTCGAAAGAGCAAAAAATTCAAGATCGAACTATAGAGTTTGATCCTGGCTCAGATTGAACGCTGGCGGCATGCCTTACACATGCAAGTCGAACGGCAGCACGGGAGCAATCCTGGTGGCGAGTGGCGAACG
>JACXTT010001195.1_pt1 | contig 43885 bp, 45 predicted proteins | sample 9270951 | NCBI WGS metagenome assembly JACXTT01 (sample SAMN15532306, study PRJNA645909) | rock metagenome | isolation source: weathered quartz diorite | place: Puerto Rico | collected 2017-06-21
ACGTCTGCCTCAGCACCGGCATTGGCGCAGGCCGGCGATACCCTTAGAGCGGCCAGAACAGAGACGCCAATCAAGCATGTGATCATCGTCATCGGGGAGAAACACAATGTTTTTGGGACCTACATCCCTCATCCTGAGGAGCAGGCGAAGCCTGCGTCTCGAAGGATGATAAGGGCCGATGAGCTAGAGATCGCTTTCGGGCTCTTTTGGCTTTCGTTTTCGCTTGGCGAGTGCTGATAAGGATACAAAGTCACGCCGCATCATGGCTTCCTTCTTAGCCCGCGACCAGCCCTTGATGCGGCGCTCGGCCGCGACCGCCTCGTCGATACGCTCGTAATATTCGCTGTAAACAAGCTCGAGGGGCAAGCGGCCTTCTGTGTAACAGCCCTTGGTAAGGCCCCGCGCGTGTTCGCTAACCCTCTCTTCAACTGATCGGCGCGTGATGCCGGTGTCGTAATTACCGTCGGCGCAGCGCAGGATGTAGATAATAGCGCCCATCAGCCCTTTCCTTCAGGACGTCTCTATTTGATCCTTAACCGGGAAACGCCTGCACGCCTCATCCTCTCATCCTGAGCTTGTGGAAGGACGAGACGGCCGCTTCGCGGCCTCTCTCCATTCGCCCGCTTCCATTGCGTTCGCTGCGCGAATCGCTTCGCTCGCAATGAAACCTCGGGCTTCCTTCCGCTCAGGATGAGGATACTGTGTTTGGTGCATGTTTTTGAAACAGGCTTGTGGACCATGCCAGCAAACGCGCTGATATTTTGAATAATATCACGCAACAAATATTTTTATTTGCAAATATTTTCATTCACGCAAATAATTAGAGAAGTGTCGATCGAGATAACTTGAATTGGTCTTGGCCTAATTGCCGGGGCCGGAAGTACGCAATCCCACCTCATGACGCCGGAGGAACGACCAGCCATAACGATCATTCGCTATGCAAAGGGGGTCTGCCATGCCGAGCCAAGACAGCGAGAGAAAACCGTTTTTCTGGATGCGTTTTGCGGCCCTCTGCGCCGCGCTGGCGCTGGCCATGGGCGTCGGCGCTCGGCCGGCGGCGGCGGCGCCCTTCGCTTATGTGACGAACGCTGGCGGCGGCGACGTCGCGGTAATTGACACGGCCACGAACACAGTGGTGGCCACGGTCCCGGTGGCGGGTATCCCCACAGGGGTCGCGGTCACCCCGGACGGGGCACGCGCCTATGTTACGAGCGGAGCCTCTACGACCGGAACCTCGAACACTGTCTTCGTGATCGCCACGGCCAGCAACACAGTGGTGGCCACGATTCCGGCGGAGAGTTTTCCCTTTGGGGTCGCCGTCACGCCGGATGGGCAACACGTCTATGTGGCGAATCCGAACTCCAACACTGTCTCGGTGATCGCCACGGCCAGCAACACGGTGGTGGCCACGGTCGCGGTTGGGCATGATCCTGAGGGAGGAGTCGCCGTTACCCCGGACGGGGCACACGTCTATGTGGCGGATGAGTTCGCCGACACCGTCTCGGTGATCGCCACCGCCAGCAACACAGTGGTGGCCACGGTCGCGGTCTTCGGCATTTTCGGCATTGCTAACCCTGAGTCTGTCGGCATTGTCCCGCCAGCGCACGCATGCCGCTCGAGTGACGCAAACCTCGCCAACGTAAGATTCCCCGCTACCGGGGAAGTGACTCTTGATATTTCGTCGCCGACGAGGACTTTGAGTTCCATTCAGCTCCTCGGCTCGAAAAATATCGGTTCCGTTACTTTGCCGAGCGTCGTCAGCGCTCATTCGGCGACCGGCGGCGATTTCAACAAGGCCGATAAGACGAAACCCGCATCGTTTGAAATGGGCGTTTCGTTCGTCAGTCCGCCATTCACTTGCGCCATCGATCCAATCGAAACGACGCTGAAAATTACGAAGGGGCATGAGGTTGTTCAGACTGTCCAATCGGTTCCCAAATCCGAGCATTTTGTCGAGATCGACAATGGCCATCCGGGCTTGCGGTGGGTGCGAATCGAGGTCAACGGCAAATATGCCCGAAGCATGAGTCTCCACTCCGGCGGGACGACCCACGTCGACCTCTCGGACTCCATGACGTTGGATCGCAATACGCTGACTTTTACCGGCGAAGGGAAGGTTGGCTCGTTTGCGAACCTCGATATCTCGGATAGCGCGTCCGGCACGGCCAGATTGCCGAAAGACCGCGAGGCCGGGACCTGGGGGCGGTTGATGCTCGAGCTGCCCGGCGGGGATTGAGCGGGAGTGAAGCGAATCAATCCGGGCGAGGCGGCAAGCAGTGCCTGTCGCTCCCTCTCGCCTTCGCGGCTACGTCGAACCGGAGCCTCAGCTCACGCGATACCCAGAAAAAGGGCGAGCGCGCGGTTGACCCGCAGAAGCAAGGCATCGTCCGCTTCGCCGATGACGCCGCCGATCTTGCCGGCCGGAACGACAGTAATTTTGTCGATGGCGATTTGCCAAACTTGGCGAAGCCCGTTGCGAGCCGAGGGCTCAACTTCAAGCCGGAACAGGTCCGCGTCGCTGCGGAGCAGAGTGGTCGTTGGGCAGATCACGACAGAAGGCAATTCGGCGAAAAGATCGCTTTGAACGACAAGTGCCGGGCGGGGCTTGCCATAATCGCCCGATGTCGCAACGACCACGAATTGCCCGCGCCGCACTATGGCTCCGGCCATTCATAGACACCGGCGACAAAGCGCATGATCTCGTCGCCTGCCGGATCGCTGGCGGCGACAGCGAGCGCTTGCCGTCGGCATTTCTCGGCAAAATCGGGAGCGCGGCTGTCAGGCACCCAGATTTGCACCGGGCGCAAGCCCGCAGCGCGCATCCGTGCACGATAATCCGCCATGCGCTTTGGCGGCGGCTTTGGCCGCTTAGGCCGAGGGGAGCGGCTGGGCATCGGAAACTCCACTTTTGTAACATGTTACAAAAATTTCCTGAGCGTGTCACCAAATTTCTACTTGCAAAACGGCCCCCATTTAGGCCGAAGATCTACAAGCGAGCGCATTGCCCGGCTCCCCCGGCAGCGCCTCAGTTGCCCGATAAATAGGCATCGCTTTGAACCCGGCATCAAGGTTCCTCTGATGCGCGGGCGGGAGATCTGCGCTTTCCCCTAGTTGAAAATGATGTAAAAAACGAAACTTAAGGAGCAGCAAAGATGCAAGCCTCGATGTTGAGATGAGGCTCGTGTCGTTGGAGCCGAAGGAGGAATAGATGGACACAATTGCGTTGGACAGCCGGCTGAGCAAGCCAACGGCGGATTTCTTGTCGCATCACCGCAAGCTTCTGATCGACGGCGAATGGGTGGCGGCGGCGTCCGGAAAAACGTTTTCCGTCTACAACCCGGCAACGGGCACCGTGCTGGCGCAGGTTGCCGAGGCCGACAAGGAGGACGTCGACCGGGCGGTGAGAGCAGCAAGGCGCGCCTTCAATGAAGGTCCCTGGCGCAAGATGACGGGATCAGAGCGCGGCCGGCTGATGTGGAAGCTCGCCGGCTTAATCGAAGAGCATCTGGAAGAGTTCGCGGAGATCGAGTCGATCGACAACGGCAAGCCGCTTTCGGTCGCGCGTGTCGCCGATGTTCCGCTCACTGTCGACATGTTCCGCTACATGGGCGGATGGGCGACGAAGATCACGGGCTCGACCATCCCGTGGTCGGTGCCGGACGAGTTCCTTTCCTACACGGTGCGCGAGCCTGTCGGCGTCGTCGGCCAAATCATTCCCTGGAATTTTCCGCTGCTGATGGCGGCATGGAAGCTGGCCCCGGCGCTCGCCGCCGGTTGCACCATCGTGCTGAAAGCCGCGGAGCAGACGCCGCTCTCCGCTCTCCGCCTCGGCGAACTGATTGAGGAAGCCGGGTTTCCGAACGGCGTCGTCAACATCCTTGCCGGTTACGGCGAGACGGCCGGTGCTGCGCTCGCGGCCCACGACGATGTCGACAAGGTCGCGTTTACCGGTTCGACCGAGGTCGGCAAGCTCATCGTCAAAGCCGCGGCCGGCAATCTGAAGAAGGTATCGCTCGAACTCGGCGGCAAGTCGCCGACGGTCGTTTTTGGCGACGCCGACATTGCGGCGGCGATTCCCGGCGCCGCCAGCGCGGTCTTCTTCAATCACGGCCAGTGCTGCTGCGCCGGGTCGCGACTCTATGCGCACAAGAACGTCTTCGATCAGGTCCTCGAAGGCGTGTCGGCCGAAGCAAAGAAGATTAAGCTGGGACCTGGGCTCGATCCAAAGACCGACATGGGTCCGCTGGTTTCCGAAGAGCAGTTTGAGCGTGTCACCAGCTATATCGAGTCCGGCATCGAGGAGGGCGCCAAGGTTGTGACCGGCGGGAAAGCGGCCGGCGGCAACGGCGGATATTTTGTCGAACCGACCGTGCTCACCAACACCAAGCCTTCGATGAAGGTCATCCGCGAGGAGATTTTCGGGCCGGTGGTCTGCGCCGAGCCGTTCGACGATGCAGACTTGGAGCGGATCGCCAAGAAAGCGAATGACTCCATCTATGGCCTGGCTGCCAGCGTCTGGACAAAGGACATCGGCAAGGCGCATAGGCTCGCGAGTCTCATCCGCTCTGGCACGGTGTGGATCAACTGCCATAACGTCTTCGACGCATCCTTGCCCTTTGGCGGCTACAAGCAATCCGGATGGGGCCGGGAGATGGGCGGCGAAGTGCTCGCGAATTATACCGAAATCAAGGCCGTAACAGCGAAGCTCTGAGCTCCTGCCTGTCATTGGGGTGCGGGCACTGCGCTCGCGCCCCGGGCGGCCAGAGCGGCCGCTATTTTGCCGATGGCGATTTGCGAAACCTGGCGCAGCCCGTTGCGCGGCGAGGGGACAGCTTTAAGCCGGAACAAATCCGCGGCGCTGCGAAGCATGGTGGTTGTCGGGCAGATAACTACAGAAGCAATTCGGCAAAAAGATCGCTTTGAACGACAAGCGCGGGGCGCGACTCCCTGTTATCGCCCGGTGCACCGACGACGAACCATTTCCACGAGCCGGGCGGCTGCTGCGACGGCAGCTCGCCCATGTGCTACCTGAGAGCCGAGTAGCGAGATCGCGCCGAAACCTTGTCCTTTGGTCCATTCGGTTCTCGGCGCGACTCTTTAAGTGCTGTCACGGGAGATGGAGCAGTGGGCCAGCATTATCCGGGAAGGCTGGGCTGCTCGTATTGAGGACCTGGATGCCTGCATTATGTTCGCCATTGAACGGTGTATGGGTGTTGGGGCAGCCGGCTTTTGCGGCATCATCCGCCGAATTGAACCAAAGCCCAAGATGGTAGATCTGCACCGGATTGACTGCTACGCCCCTGGTCGCTTCCGGGACCACAGCGGGTGGGGACGGAAAAGTATTGGGCGGCGGCGGCGGCGTTGGGTCTCCCTGAGAGATAATGAAGGTCTCCCGGTTGAAACGCCCAACAACATTCAGGACGCCGATGCCGAACCCATCCGTTTGGATGTCGCCCAAATACCAGGCAAGACCAAAAGGCTTGTTCGGCACCTCGATATTAAAAAGGTCGAAGCCGGTGTTTGGCGGCAGACCAAAAACCTCCACTTCCATATTTTCGAACGCCCCAAAAGAATGGACGGTGACCCTGCCTGTCGCCTTGGGTAGGCAGGACTTGGCGCCTGCTGAGACGTTTAGCGAAAATATAATGGTTTGCGTTTGGGCGTAAGCTTGGATCGGTATCAGTGCCGCAAGAGATGCGGCCAGAGCAAATCGTTTCATTTTTTGGTCTCCTACTTAGTTGTTAGTCAATAATTAACAGTCCCTTGAAGCAAAACGAAGCTCAATGCTTCGTCTGTTGGCGGAACCAATGTCCGCGACACTGAAATGATAGTGATACAAAAGGCGGTTTAATATCCCACGTTCGTGCTATAAATGGTGGCTTTCACGAAATGCCACTACTTCTGGGCATCGTCCTGCGGCGGCAGAAGCCGTTGGCGCTGCGTTGCCGGCGCATTGGACAGTTTGCCATTGTCCTGCAGGGAGCGTAAAGCGTACCTGCTTTTGATTTCCGGATATTCCCGTCCGGAGATCGCGGAAATGTTGGGCGTTAGCCGGCACACCAAGGTCGCGCATTGCCGGAACATCTATGCGAAATTGAATGAGCACAATCGCGCTGGGCTCGAAGCGGAAGTCTTTTCGAATTCAAGAGCGGGCGAAAAAACTTCCCTTCAATGCCAGTGGGGAGCAAATTCATGCGGCTCGAACCGGCGGGTTAGGCGGGCAATCGCCCCTATCGCGATTCGTTCGGGGTATGGCGCCATTCCGCCCGCCCAAAGACCCGGCACGCCTTTGCGATGTTGCAAAAAGAGCAGCATTGCCCGGATTTCCCTTTCTACACCCCGCGCCCGTCTCACCCTTAAGAATTCCTTGGCAATTTCGGATTCTGCCTTGGCAAGCGGCGCTGTTAACTCTTGCCAATTGCAGGGCGGTGTTAGATGATCCGTTCATACGATCGCCACACTGGCGTGCTGTTGGCAAACGGCTTGGAGGACGAAATGCATTATCGATTGAGCTTCGCTTTAGCGGCTGCCATAGCTGCCAGTTTTCCTTTGCCCGTTCTGGCCCAGGTCATCGTCAACCAAAAGGGAGGTGGCATTGCCGGCACGGCTATTGGCGGCGGAGCAAAGGGACTTAAAGCGTCGCAAGTGCCACTGGCGACCGGAAAGAACCGTTTTGGGGCGGGGACCGGCGGCACGGGCCTTGGGGTTGGCAACGCGACCGGGGGTACAAGTGCCGCCACACTCGCCGGGTCCGGCGGTATCGGCGATTTCTCCACCCTTGGTTCCGCTACGGGTGGTATCAAAGGCACTGGCCGCGGCTTAAATGCGGTGACGGGCGGTATCGCAGACCCAGGTAACTTTGGCGAGAATACGGGCGGTATCAATGGCAGCCGGATCGGCGCGGGAACGGGCGGAATCGCGGACCTCAACAGTCTTGGGGCCTCTACGGGCGGTTTCGGCGAGCAAAATGCGCCGCGGTTTCCGGTGGCAAAATAGGCAGGCAGCAGTTTCGAGCGGCCCGCACAGTATTTGGGCCGAGCGGTCTGCTTCGGCCGGCTAAAAAATGTGCCGCCGCGTTACTGCCATACCTCATTTGTGCTGAGCCCGAAGCACCGTCTTTCAGCCATTGACGGTCATATCCGGTCCAATAAGCATGTTCGTCGTGGCGGTTCGCGGATCGGCACAAAAACTTGCTTTCAAATTTTTCCGCAGATTCGTGCTTATGGCGAAGGCACCACCGCACGCATCCTGTGCTGTTTGGGATGTCGGCTTAGGTGACTTGGCGGTGCGCGCCGGGGCTGCGGCCCACCCCCCTAGGGGAGAGCCGCACAGTTCAACTGCTGGAGTTAAAAATCCTTGCCCCGGACGAACGGACTTTTTGGGTTGCGCCGCCTGCTGCTCTTGGCGGCCGATGCAATTGTCGTCCTTTACATTGTCCTCGACGGCATCGTTGCGCCGGTATTCGGGCCGCTCCTCAGATGGGTGGCGCGCCTGCGGCTTGTCCTTCGTCTGCAAGACGCCGTTGCCGTGTTGCCGCCTTATGCGATCCTGGTTTTGGTCGCCGTCCCGATGTTGATTGCGGAACCGGCCAAACTTTACGCTCTATGGCTATTGAGCCGAGGGCTTTTTTGGCCAGGCATTGGAACAATAACGGCGGCCTATATTTTGAGTCTCGTCATCGCGGAGCGGATCTACCACGCGGGCAGGGCGAAACTGCGAACAATTGCCTGGTTCGCGCGGCTCATGGACTGGCTAACTTCCATTCGCGACCGTATTCTTGCATTTTTCCGGGCAAGCTGGATTTTTGCATATGCAGCGAAGCTGAAGAGGCGCTCGAAGGCCATAATGGCAAGATTCCGGCTCTATTTTCATATCGGTTGAGAGGGCCCGCGCTTGCGCGGCGTTCCACTCGCTTGCTGACGGTGCGAGCCAGCGCCCAATCCCCGCTGGCTCAATGCTTGCCGTAGTCGAGCGGAACGCCCTTCCTTTGCGCAAGCATATAGGCCTCGAGAGCCTTGAGCCTCGGATCATCGTCGGGGAAAGGCTTGCCGCGCCCCGGATTTTCGATGCACCAATTGATCATATCGCGAAGCAAAGCGACGCGCCCGAGTTGGGTCTGAAATTTCGGATAAGTCTCGGCATGGGTATTGGAGCCATCGGGGTGGCACATGTCGCACGATATCGCGTTCGTGCCGCCGACCGCCTGGGAGTCGTGAAAAATTCGCTTGCCTTCCGCGACCAAGCGATCGGTGGACTCTTTCCAGATCTGCTTATCGCGCTCGGTAAAAGCGCCATAAGTCTGAAACTGATCGTTCGCCGCAATGCGCAGTTGGGGAGCTTGTACCGCGGCGCCGCCCTGGGCGACGGTCCATTCGGCATCGGGATGCTTTTGCCGCCATTCCTTCATGAGCGCGTCGGCGATCTGTTGGCCTTGCTCGCGAGTCATCGGATCGCCGGGCTTGATGCCTTTTACCTCGATGGAGGTTTCGCCGTCGCAGAGGCCGACAACCAAATTTCCATCTGCGGAAGCAGGCACTTTGTGGCGGGGAAGATCATCCCCGGCTGCCGCTGGGGCCGCCGCAAGGCAAAGCGCCAGTGCGAAATGGCGGGAAAGCCGCATTTCCGTCTCCCTTAGTAGCTCGAAAGCGTTGTCGCGGGCGGCCGATCCTGGGTGCCGCCTGACGCAAGATAACTTGCCCGCACGGTGACCGGATTTCGATTCCAAAGATTGTAGACCTTATCGATCATTCCCGAGGCAAGCACATTGAGCTGGCCATTGCCGCAGCCGTCGAAATCATCGACGGGATCGGCGCGATTCATTTGGACGGTGAGTTTTGGCAGCCCTTCCGGCGCATAGGGCCATGGCCATGCCGTCGAGAGGAGGCCGTAGAAGCTGATGTTGCCGATACGGTTCAAGAGCAATTGGTGGGTGTGGCCGTGAATCACCGATACGGTATCGAATTTGCTTAGGATCGACTGGACTTCATCGGCATCATCGGTCCAAAAGTTCCAGTTGCGGTAATATTTGTAGAGCGGCGAATGGGAGAAGATAACGACGGGAGTCGCTTTGTCGACCGCGGCAAGATCTTTCTCGAGCCAATCGCGTCCTTCGGGCCCGACTTCAAACCGGGACTGGACGCCATTGTCGAGCCCGGCGACAGTGTGCATTCTTTCCTCCGCGGTCATGCCGCGGGCAGTCCAAAAATCCTTTTCGTGGACGCTCATCAGAGTCACAAAGTGGATACCCTTGTGGTTGAAGGAATATTGAGGATGCCCAAATAATTCTTGCCAATGTGCGCCCATATCGAGGAACCAGTCGTGCTCGCCGACCATCATTCTTACGGGCGCCTTGAGATCCTTCAAAATCTGCGCGCCGAGATCGAGTTCCCCCCGCCGGCCGAGCTGTGCGATGTCGCCGCCAAAAAGAACGAAATCCGGCTGGGGATCAAGCGCGTTGACATCTTCCACCGCTTTCACGGCGGAGCGAACGAAACGGTCGCTCACATTGCGCGTATAAAGATGCGTGTCCGAGATATAGGCGACGGTGAAAGCCGGCTTCGCGGTTTCGGCATGCGCGATCTCGATTAGCTGAAAGCTTTGCGGAACAATGAGTCCCTTTGCGGCGGCGATCCCTGCCGAGACCCCGGCTATATGAAGAAAGCCGCGCCGGGAAAGAGCGCCCATCACGGTCAGGTCCTTGAAGAACGAGCTGCGCTCTTCGTAATATTTGGTCTCGATGCTCTTATGCGCCATAATGTTGCTCCATCGGTGAAATCGTTTCGCCAAAACCTTTCACCATCATTCATTAGCTTTGGCGGGCTGACCTGACACGGGCAGCGCCGTTAGGTTACGATCTAAAATGCGCCGATTGACGCCGGATTGCGCAGATCCGGGGTGAGCCCCGTATCGCCAATATCACCCTTTCGGCCCTCCGCCGTTTCGGTATCGCGCTGAGGCCGGCTATTCTTGAGCGCGGTCTGCCTTGCCATCTCTGCCTTGCCGAACTCGGCGAAGCGGTCGTCGGTAAGCGTAAAGAGGAAAGCAACAAAATCGTCGATCTCCGCTTCGCTCAATCCGAGACGCTCCATAGCGCCGTCAAGAAACGGGTTTGGAACGCCGCCCTTGTTATAATGATCCATTACGTCCCAAAGCGTCGCAAGCGAACCATCGTGCATATAGGGGGCCGTAATGCCAATGTTGCGGAGCGTCTCGCTCTTGAAGGCCCCGATGTCGGCAGGGTTTTTGGTCACCAAAAACCGCCCGAGCTCGGAATAGGATGTCTGCAACGCGAGCTGATCGATTTGCCTTATGTCACCAGACTTCACGATCGCAAACGCCTTGCGGGCAAGCTCGGCAAAATTCTGCTTATGCGCCGCGATGCCGATATTGTGAAACTTCTGATCCGAGAAGAGCGGCGATACCGCATTAAATGCGTGGCAGGAGCTGCAGCGTCCCTTGCCTTGAAATAGTGCCCAGCCCCGCTTTGCCGAATCGCTGATGGCCGAAAAATCTCCCGCGAGGTAGCGGTCGAAGGGGGAGTTTCCGGAAGATTGCGTCCGTTCAAAGGCTGCGATCGCAGCGGCTATATCGTCGTAGGTAAAGTCGCGCCCCAGAAGCGAATTAAACGCGCTCGAATATTCCTGGATCTTGGCAAGTTTTGCGACCACATCGGCCGGCGATTTCTGGGCCATTTCAATTGGGTTGAGAACCGGAAGCTTGGCTTGATCTTCGAGAGTGGCCGCACGGCCGTCCCAGAATTGCGATGCCTGAAACATGGCGTTCAGCACCGTCGGTGCATTGCGCTGACCGCGCTGATTTTGAACGCCGGCGGACGTTGCGACGTTGCCGCGATGGTCGGTAAATCCCTTTGCGGGATCGTGGCAGGTTGCGCAAGCAACCGAATCGTCGACCGAAAGCCGCTTGTCGTTGAACAGCTTTTCGCCAAGCGCCACAAGCTGCGCAGTGGGCTCACGCCCGGCCGGCACAGCCAGCGCGTAGATTTGGGAGGAAATGCCAGCGGGCAGGGCAGGTTTTGCCGGCATTGATTTTCCGCCGGAATCCGCCACGCGGGCAACAGGCACTACAGGAGGCTCGCGCTCCGAAGACAGGAAAGTCAGTCCCACAACAGCGAGCAGAATGCCGCCAAATACCGTGACTGCGATGCCGGCTTTAAAATTTCCGTGCAACGTTTGCATCGTATCCTCCCGACACTCTTTGCCAAACTTACGGGATTGTGCAAACGGAGACAAATCCGTTTTGCGGCCAACAAAAGCGTGGAAATTTATGAATCTCAACTATCATAATTCAACAGTTAGAATTTTGCGGGCACCCGGATGAGCAGAGTGGCTTATGTGAACGGCCGCTATGTTCCGCGCCGCTCCGCCATGGTTCATATCGAAGACCGGGGCTATCAGTTTGCCGACGGCGCCTATGAAGTCTGCGAAGTGTTTCGCGGCGCTCTCATCGACGAGAAGCGGCATTTCGAGCGCCTCGCTTATTCGCTTGGCGAGCTGCAAATCGTTCCGCCCCTGTGCACAGGCGGGCTTGCCATTGTGGTTCGCGAAATCATGGCGCGAAATAAAATCGAGAACGGTTTCGTCTATGTGCAGGTGACGCGCGGCGTTGCCCCCCGCGACCACGTTTTTCCGCGGCCCGCCGTGCGCCCGAGCCTCGTCGTCACGGCGCGTCAAGTGAACCCGGAAAAAGGCGAGCTTCAAGCGCGAAACGGGGTGAGCGTTATCACGACGCCCGACTTGCGCTGGAAGAGGGCCGATATCAAATCGATCTCTCTGCTGCCCAATGTTCTCGCGCGCCAGCTCGCGCGTGAAAGCGGTGCTTACGAGGCCTGGCTCGTCGATTCTTCGGACATGATTACCGAAGGCGCGGCATCGAATGCCTGGATCGTCAGCGAAAATGACACAATCGTCACGCGGCATCTCGACCATTCCATTCTGCGTGGCATTACCCGCACAACATTGATCGAGATCATTGCGGCGCAAGGTCTCAAATTGGTGGAACGAAAATTCAGCTTGGATGAGGCACTGACAGCCCGGGAGGCGTTTATCACTGGCGCAACGGCGCTGATCATGCCAGTGGTGCGCATCAATGGAAAAAAAATAGGGCAGGGGATCCCTGGACCAATTACATTAAAATTGCGCGCTATATTTCATGACATTGCCGCGCGCTCCACTTAATGCTCTGATAGACTTAGGAGTGTGTGGTCTTTCCATTTCATCCTGAAGCTTGATGGATAAGTTCACCGGGGGCTTGCCGCACCGGCCCATAGTCTAATATGATCGCTGCCGGCGGCATGGTAGTTTTTTTGCCGAACGATATGCGCGAGATTGAGCGCCAAGAACAAAAAAGGGTTCTGAACGATGAGTGCGGACCGGCCACAAAATCTTCAGGATACATTTCTCAATTTTGTCCGTAAAAACAAGGTCCCTCTCACCATCTTCCTTGTTAACGGGGTCAAACTCCAGGGAGTCGTCACGTGGTTTGACAATTTTTGCGTGCTGCTTCGGCGCGACGGTCACTCGCAGCTCGTCTATAAGCATGCCATATCGACGATCATGCCTGGCCAGCCCATACAGTTGTTCGAGCCTGGCGAGGAGGTTGCCGTCCATCCCGGGGAATAGACCTTTGCGCCAAGCCTGGAACCGGTTCTTGAACAAATGCTTGCCGTCAGCGATATTAGAAGTCCGGATGGCAGCGGCGGCGTCGAGTTTGGCGGCGCCCGCAAGTTGATAATCGGGGATCGGGCATAAAACTTCTTGCGAAAGATAAAACATTTGCGGTGAAAACCGGTCCTGGCCGGGATGGCCAGGAGCGCGGATTTGAAACGCGCACGCGGACCCTTGTGATTGGCCCATATCGCAATGGTGCCGAGCATCGCGCTGGTATCCGCCGGGACGGGCGCTCTCCTGCGGCGCGTCTGTCCGAGGCGCTCGGCCTCGCTGAGGCAATTGGCCTCGAAGTCGCCGCAAGCCATATTGTGCCACTCGGTCAAATTCGCCCCGCGACTTACATCGGCAAAGGCAAGGTTGACGAGCTCGCCGCCCTCACCGGCGTGGAGGATATCCTGCTCGTTGTGATGGATTGCGCGTTAACCCCCGTGCAGCAGCGCAACCTCGAAAAGGCGTTAGCGGCCAAGGTCATCGATCGCACAGGTCTCATCCTCGAAATTTTTGGCCGCCGGGCACGCACGCGGGAAGGCGCGCTGCAGGTCGAGCTCGCGCATCTTTCCTATCAAAAATCTCGGCTCGTTCGCTCCTGGACCCATCTCGAACGTCAGCGCGGCGGATTTGGCTTCCTCGGCGGTCCGGGCGAAACTCAGATCGAAGCGGACCGCCGCCTCATCGAGGAGCGGATGATGAGGATCAGACATGATCTCGATAACGTCAAACGCATGCGCGGCCTGCATCGCAAGAGTCGGCGCGCCGTGCCATATCCTGTCGTTGCGATGGTCGGCTATACGAACGCCGGAAAATCGACGCTTTTCAACCAGATGACCAAGGCTTCGGTCGTTGCAGAAGACAAGCTTTTCGCGACGCTCGATCCGACCTCTCGCGGCATCAAACTGCCGAATGGCAGCCGGATTATTCTTTCCGATACCGTTGGTTTCATATCCGACCTTCCAACCTTACTTATCAAGGCCTTCCGTGCGACACTTGAAGAAGTCGTTGAAGCGGATGTCATTTTGCATGTGCGGGATATCGCGCACACGGATTCGGAAGCGCAAAAGAGCGATGTCGAAGCGGTCCTCGAAAGTCTCGGGATCGATCCCGCAGACGACCGTCGGCTGATGGAAGTCTGGAACAAATGCGATCTTTTGAGCGAACCTGAATCTCTCGCGCGAAATGGCGGCCGCCGGATTTCGCAGGGCAAGCCGGTCCTTGTTTCGGCATTGACGGGGCAGGGCATCGCCGGCCTTCGCACGGCAATCGAAACAAAGCTCGCGGAAGACCGCGCCATCTTCGACATCAGCCTTGATCCTGCCGATGGTGCGGAACTCAGCTGGTTGCACGAGAATACGGAAATCTTGCGCAAAGCTGTGGCGTCGGATGGGAAACTTCATGTGAGGATAAGGGTCGGCCCGGAATGGGCGGAGCGGGTGCGCCGGAAGTTCTTTGCCCCGCGGCAAGCGAGTGACGCCGCCGCGAGCCCCCTATCGAAAGGATGCGCTTAGTGAAGCCGTCGACCCTGCTCCTCTCTCTTTGCCTCGGCCTCGTTGCGACCGCTGCATCGGCGGCGTTGAAACCGGGCGACGCGGCACCGGACTTCACCCTGGACGCCGCGCTGGGCGGCAAGGAGTTCAAATTCTCCCTTGCCGAAGCATTGAAAAAGGGACCGGTGGTTCTCTACTTTTATCCCAAATCGTTCACGAGCGTCTGCACGATCGAGGCGCATGAATTCGCCGAGAACATTGAGAATTTCGCGGCGGCCGGCGCGAGCGTCATTGGCCTTTCGGGCGATAAGATCGAGGTGCAACGCGACTTTTCGACCAAGGAGTGCCGCGACAAATTTCCTGTGGGTGCGGACCCAAGCCTTTCGGTCATAAAGGCCTATGATGCCGCGTTTAACATTCCCGTCGTTGGTGCGTTCTTCGCCAACCGCATTTCCTATGTCATTTCGCCCGAGGGACGGATTCTTTACGCCTACTCCGATTCCAACGCGGAGAAACACATCGAGAATACGCTGGCCGTGGTCAGGAAATGGCACGAGGAGCACAAGCGCTGAGCAGCCGAGACTCTCTCGGCGCTGCCAACTGGTCAGGCCGTCGATGCGTTGGGTAACCCGCATCTATGACTTGCATCGGCACAATCACAAACAGTCGTCTCATATGAAAGTCTGGTCTTGATCCATCCGACATTGTCGGTCCCCGGGTCATAGGCCGGGGATCGTCATTCATCTCACGGCGGACATTATCGGCGAGGCGGACTCGATGTTGTCAAGGATGCGAGCCTTGCTCGCGCCGGCGCAGCCGGTGCTACGCATCCTTGACAACAGTGATCCGCTCGCCAAACTCGCCGCCGCGAGATGAATGGCAAGCTGCGATTTCACCGGGCGATGTCCGTCAAATCAAATCCAGACTTTTACAGCTAATCTGGATCCGCGCTCTCGGCGCTCATGACTTCCATGCGGGAGCAGAGAAAGGACGCGTTCATGCCGAACCCAGGTTCAAAGGTTACGAGCAAATGTGGCGGTATTTCCTTGCCGGTCGTGAAATGCCCGCGCTGCCGCTCGCTTAAACGTAGGCCCGCGATTTGATTGCAGTGATTGAAGTCCTGCATCTTGAACTCGTCGACGTCGTGGAAACGCAGGGTAACCATGACATCGTCGCCAGCATGGGTCGCACCGGGCTGGGTTGCCTCGAGGACGCGAATGATTACGGTCAAAACCGGAAAGACGTTTCGATCGGCCCAGTCTCCCGGCCAGAGGTGACCGCGCCATAAATGTGCAGGTCGAAGACTTCGGCATCGTGAAAACACGGCCACGCGGCAAAGAATGGAGTGAGTTCTACTTTGCCGTCGATTAGGCTCTCAACGCCATTACTGCGGTCAGATATTTAAGGAACATACTTTTTATGTTGTTCCACGTCCGGAGATTGGATCTCCCTTTGCTTTGCCATGTTCCAAAGCGCTTCCATCTCCTCCAGCCCCGCTCCCGCAGGCGTTTTACCTTTGCGCGCAAGTTCGCTCTCAATGAACCGAAACCGTCGTTCGAATTTGCCATTCGCAGCGCGGATTGCCGCCTCGGGATCCACTTGGACATGGCGGGCAAGATTCGCTAGCGCGAAAATCACATCGCCGAATTCCTCCTCGATATCGCTTGGCTTGCCTCGCTCGAGAGCGCCTTCCAGCTCTGCGATTTCTTCGCGAATCTTTTCGAGCACCAATCTGGCATCGTTCCAGTCGAAGCCCACGGTTGCGGCTTTTGCCTGTAATTTGACGGCGCGCGTTAGGCCGGGCAGGGCAATCGGGATATCGTCGAGAAGGCCGCTGTGTGGCGCTCTGCCTCTGGCGCCATTCGAATCAAGGCTACCCCGCACGGCCTCTTCCTTGGCGGCTTTTTCACCGCTCTTGACGGCGCTCCAAAGGGCCCTCAGCTCCCCAGAACAAAGATTACGCGTCTCTCCAAAAACATGCGGATGGCGCCTTATCATTTTTTGCGTGATTGCCTCGACTACGCCGCCGAAGTCAAAATGCGCGCGCTCCTCGGCAATCCTTGATTGAAAGACGACCTGGAGAAGGAGATCGCCCAATTCCTCCTTCAGATCCAGCATATCCCCGCGCGCAACCGCATCGGCAATCTCATAGGCTTCCTCGATCGTAAAAGGGACAATGGATTCGAAGGTCTGTTCTCTGTCCCAGGCGCAACCGCCTTCAGGCTGACGCAGCGCCGCCACGATTTCGATGAGCCTTGCAATGTCGCGCGATGGCTGCATCAATCACTGCTGCGAGCGGGCTACGCAAACCCCAGTCGCCTAACCAAGAGAAATCGACAATGCTTCGCGACCCTTAGGGGTATCGACCACCTGCATCGTTACGGGCTGGCCTTCGGCGAGGCTTTGGATGCCTGACGGGCCAAGTATCGAGATATGGACGAAAACATCTTTCCCGCCGTCGTTAGATTGAACAAAACCGAAGCCTTTGTGATCGTCAAACCATTTGACGGTGCCGCTGACGGAAACGGCAGTCGAAGGATCCGGAGCGCGCCGCTGAGGCCGATGCGATTCGCCAATTCCGCGCGGCGCGGGGGCTCTTTCCGCGGCTCCAGTCGTGTCGACTTCGAGAACGCGCGTCACCTGCGCGCCTTTCAGACCGGTGCCAATATTTACCTTCAACTTCGTGCCGGGAGGCACGGTTTCATGTCCCGACGCGTGCAGCGTACCGATGTGCAAAAAAGCATCGCCGGCGCCGTCACTTAACTCGACAAAGCCAAAACCCTTTTCACTTTTGAACCATTTGACCACCGCGTCCACTGCCGGGCCAGCGGGTGCAGCGTCCTGCGGGACGCCGATTGGTGTCCCGGCGCCCGGGCGCGGCGGCCGGCTTGTCCGGGGAGAGTCATAGGGTGCGGGTCCGTCATCATCGAAGCCTCGCTTTTTCGGACCCCGGAAATCTTTGCCTTTGCTCATGATGTGCCTGTTCGTATCCGCCAGAAGATCGCCTCTAAATATGGCGTGGCGCCACGCGCCGCTGCCAACCACCGGTTCCTCGGCCCGGCCCCGAAAAAGCGCAAGCGATCGGGCGCCGGCACCTTAAGGGTACCGGCCCGAAAGCCCACCGATGGTCTCTGTTCCAAATGCCGAATGCCGAATATTCCGTGACAAAGAAAGCATAGCAATTGTCATCCTCTTTGGCTACAGCAATCGGAGAATCCAATATGAGGTGCATTAGACAACAGCCTTCACCAGGCGATCTCTTTCGCATAATATATATTATGGAACGCATCTTCGTTGTCGGCCATTTGAGTAATATCAGTTAGTTACATAATTAAGAGAAGTTATAACATGAGCTATGGCTCAAAAAAGCTCAGGCAGAAATTCGCATGCCGTCATATGCCGGTTCGACATTTCCGGGCAGTTCACGCCGCAGGCAGGCAAAATCGAGATCGCTATGAAGATTAGTAAGCACGGCCTTTGCCGGCCGAAGTTTTTCGATCCACATCAACGTATCCTGCAGGCAAAAATGGCTGGGATGAGGCCTATAGCGCAACGCGTCGACAATCCAGACGTCGAGGTCCTCCAAGAAACCAATACTCTCAGGAGGGATGGCGTTCAGATCGGGCGAATAGGCCACGCGGTCAAAACGAAAGCCGAGCGCGCCAATTTCGCCATGGGCGAGCTGGAACGGGGTAGTGCTCATAGGCCCGCCAGGACCATTTATTATGTAAGTCCTGCCACTTACAAGACGATGTTCCGTCAGAAGCGCAGGATAATAACTTCCCTGAGGGGTTTCAAATATATAGCCGAAGTTCCTGCGAACAATAGCGGATGTTTCCGCATCCATGAAAAGGTCGATCTTTCTCCGCGCCATGAGGACCAGGGGCCGCACCTCATCGATTCCATGGATATGATCGGCGTGCGAATGGGTAAGAAGAATGGCATCAAGGCGGCTGATTTTTTGCCCCAGCAATTGCTCGCGGAGATCCGGCGACATATCCACCAGAACTTGCGTCTTGGCGCCGTCATTCCCGGTCTGCTCGACCAAAAGCGAGCAGCGCCGACGCCGGTTTTTGGGATTTTTGGGATCGCAGGCGCCCCAGCCTTGGCCGAGCCGCGGGACCCCCCCTGAAGATCCGCAGCCGAGGATTGTGAATGTCAGGCTCACACCGCCTCCGCGCCGGTCGCGGGAGCGGGCATTTTCGAGAACAAACGCAAGGCGTTGGCGCTTGTTTCAGCGGCGATCTTTTCTAAAGAAACGCCCTTGAGTTCGGCAAGTTTCTGGGCGGTCGCCATGACAAACGCGGGCTCGTTACGCTTGCCGCGAAACGGAACCGGGGCGAGATAAGGCGCATCGGTCTCGACCAAAACCCGGTCCATCGGCACGCTTCTGGCGACGTCGCGTAATTCATGCGCGTTCTTGAACGTCAAAATCCCGGAAAAGGAAATATAGAGCCCGAGCGACAACCCCGCTTCGGCAAGCCAGGCACTGCTCGAAAAACAGTGGAGAACGCCCGTAAATGCGCCTTTCTCCATTTCGTCGCGAAGGATCGCGGCAATGTCGGCGTCGGCATCGCGCGCATGAACCACAATCGGCAGTCCGCTATTTCGCGCCGCCGCGATATGCGCGCGAAACACCTTGGCCGCAATGTCGCGCGGGGTTCTGTCGTAATGATAGTCGAGGCCCGCTTCCCCAATGCCGACGCATTTTGGATGAAGCGCCAAATAGGTTAGCTGCTCCGGGGACACATCGGCTTCCTCATGCGCGTTATGGGGATGAGTCCCGACGGAACAAAACACTTCCTCATGGCGGCCGGCAAGCCGGCACAGCGACGCAAACGACTTCGTGCGCGTTGAAATAGTGATGATACGCTTCAGGCCAGCCGCGCGCGCGCGTTCGACCACGGCATCGCGCTCGGTGGCAAAATCGTCGAAATCGAGATGGCAGTGGCTATCGATCAGCACGGTTTGGACTTTCGTCGGCGTACATATAACGCGGAAAAACCGGAAAAGGCTGGGGCAATGGCGTGTCCGGCTCAAGAGCGGGGCTTTTTCCGGCATGGGCAAAGTCTCGCGCCTTCTCGGGTACGCCGAGAAGGTTGAGAAGCTTTCCTGCCGCGAAAGGCATAAAAGGCTGCGTCATGATCGCCACTATGCGCAAGACCTCGGCGGTCACATAAAGGATCGTTTGCATCCGCAGCGGCTGGCTCTTGCGGACCGCCCATGGTTCTTCGCTGGCAAAATAGCGGTTCGCGTCGGAGACCACGCGCCAAATCTCGGTCAGTATCGCATGCAAGGCATAATTTTCCATCGCGGCACGGGATTTTGCGGGAAGTGCGATGGCTTGGGCAATTAAGGCGCGGTCGTTTTCGCTCAGCGCGCCGGGCGCAGGCAGCATCCCGCCGCAATTCTTTGCCACCATCGTTAAGCAGCGTTGCGCGAGATTGCCAAGATCATTGGCGAGATCGGCATTGATCCGGTTGACGATGCTCTCATGCGAATAGCTGCCGTCCTGGCCAAACGGGACCTCGCGCAACAAAAAATAACGCAATTGGTCGGCGCCATAAAGCTGGGCAAGCGCCAAGGGGTCGATCACATTGCCGACCGACTTTGACATTTTCTCGCCCCGGTTGAACAGAAAGCCGTGAACGACGATCTGGCGCGGCAGGGGCAATTTCGCCGACATGAGAAAGGCCGGCCAATAGATCGCGTGAAATCTGGTGATGTCCTTGCCGATCACATGGGCGCTCGCCGGCCAGAATTTTGCGCGCCCCGCGTCAGAATCCGGAAAGCCCGTGCCGGTGATATAATTCGCCAGCGCATCGATCCAGACATACATCACATGGCGGTCGTCGCCGGGCACCGGGATACCCCAGTCGAAGGTCGAACGGCTGATCGAAAGGTCCGTCAGGCCTCTCTCGACGAAAGCGGCGATTTCGTTGCGATATTTTTCCGGCGTTATGAAATCCGGCTGTTCGCGATAAAGCCGCAGCAGCCGTTCTTGATAAGCCGATAGCCTAAAAAAATAGCTCTCCTCCTCGACCCATTCGACCGGCGCGCCGGTCGGAGCGAGCCGCGCGCCGCCCGGTCCCTCGGCGAGCTCCGACTCGTCGAAAAACGCCTCGTCGCGAACCGAATACCAGCCCGGGTATTTGGAAAGATAGATGTCGCCGGAAGCCGCCATCCGAGTCCAAAGCTCGCGCGCAGCCCGATGATGGCGCGGCTCGGTTGTCCGCACGACATCGCCGGTCTCGGAAAAAAGAGCCGCTCCCATCGCGGCAAATTGCGCCGCGGTCCGGTCGGCAAGCTCCTGAGGCGCGAGCCCCTCGCGCGCGGCGGTGCGCTGCATCTTCTGGCCATGTTCGTCCATGCCGGTGACAAACAAGACCTCATAACCGTCGAGCCGCTTAAACCGCGCGATGGCGTCGGCCGCGATCCGCTCATAGGCGTGCCCTATATGCGGCGCGCCATTGGCGTATGGTATCGCAGTCGTGATATAGAAGGGCGGGCCAGTGCTCATGAATTTGCAATCTTCGTGTGTCAAGGAGAGTTGTCGAACGATGGCCCATTGGATGCCGGGCGTCAGGATGAGGATGTCCGTGCCGCTGCGGCCAAGCCGGTCATAAGCGCGAGAATAAGGGGCCGCCTGTCGAGATTGAAAATTTCCGTCTCGCGCGCTCCCTCCACCAATTTTTCCCACACCTCGGCAAAGGGCGCAAGCCGTCGGACAGCCTCCTTTCGATGCTCTTGCGCGCCATGCCGCACCTTCGCGTCAAGCCATTCGTCGATTACCATGAGGGCGGTTTCGAAATCCTTGGTGTTGTTGCGGCCCGCAATCCTCTCGGCAAGCGCATGCGCCCTGCCCCAATCGATCCGAGGCAAATCGTCCAGCAAACCTCCTATCGCAATTTCGAGCGACAGTTCTTTATCATCGAGGAGCCGCAAGGTACGATGGATCGAGCCCCGTGCGCGCGCAATGGCGGTCTCACGCTTGTCTTCGCTCGCTGTCGACCATGGCGGTCCAAGCGCGCCCAGGATATTGCCAATATCTGCCTGCCCAAGTGGTTTAAGCTGGATTTGCCTGCAGCGCGAACGCAAGGTGGCGAGCAATCGGCCCGGCCGGTGCGCAACGATAAGGAATAAGGAGCGGGGCGGCGGTTCCTCGACGAGTTTCAAGAGCGCATTGGCGCTCGAGGAATTGAGGTCATCGGCGCAATCGAGGACACATATTCGAAATCCGCCGCGCCCAGAAGCATGCTGAAACATTTGAATTGCTCGGCGGACATCGTCCACCTGGATCTGCGTCGCGTGCCGCTTTTTTTCCCCATCCCATTCGCGTCTTAACAGCACGAGATCGGGGTGGGCGAGCGCTGCGACCTGACGCGAGACCACATGGCCGGGGGGCACAAACAAATCTCCAGTGCAAATGACGTGGTCCGGGTCAGGGTTTGCCAGAAGAAAACGCGCAAAGCGCCAGGCAAGCGTGGCTTTGCCAAGCCCGGGGGGGCCGCCAATGATGAAGGCATGCGCCAAACGTCCGCGCAAATAGGACTGTAGGAGTTGCCCTTCCGCCTCGGCATGGCCAAAAAAACCGTAGGTCTCGCGCGGATGCGGCGTATCCTCAAAACGGTCGGATTGAGGCCCGGTTTCCGGGGGTATCGGCGCTATCGGCTTAGCCACCTTGCGCCTGCTCTGCGCCGGCTTGAGTAAGGAGCCTGTTCGAAATAATGCCGAAAATTGCTTGCGAAACATCCCCTTCTGAGCGGGATGCGTCGACGACGGCGCAACGCCCGGGCTCCGCGGAGGCAATCGCCAGAAATGTGGCACGCAGGCTTTCATGAAAATGCAAATCCTCGCCTTCGAACCGGTCGGGTCCTTCGCTATTGCCGCGGCGAAATCCAGCGCGGGCTAAGCCCTCGGCCGCTGGAAGATCGAAGATCAACGTAAGGTCGGGCCGCACCGCGCCTAAAGTTACGCGCTCCAACGCGCGCAAAAAGCGGGGGTCGAGTTGTTCCCGTGCGCCTTGGTAAGCTCTGGTCGAGTCGGCGTATCTGTCGCAGACAACAAATTTTCCGGCACGAAGCGCGGGTTCGATCGTTGCCTCGACATGGTCGATCCGGGCCGCAGAAAAAAGAATGGCTTCCGCGGCCGGGCCAAGGCTCGCCGCGTGGCCTGAAAGCAGGAATTTGCGCAAGATTTCCGCCCCTGGCGAACCGCCCGGCTCTCGTGTGCCGATCGCCTCTAAACCGGTCTGCTGCAACCAGCGCACAATATGCGGGAGCTGGGTCGATTTGCCCGTGCCCTCGCCGCCTTCGAGAGTGATGAGACGGCCGCGCGCGCCGCGTGCAGGAAGTTGCACACGTGCCCCGGTCATTTCTTGAGAACATATTTCCGGAAGAGCACGGTCGCATATTCAAGGCCAGCGTCCATGGCCCGTTGCGGAAGCGAGCCTTGCTCCACCGCCTTCGTGGTCTTCAAGGGTAAATCGAGAACCTGCTCTGTTCCACGGAAGACCTTGAGCCTTGCGACTTCCCTTCCCGCCTGCACAGGTGCGATCAACGGACCCGTGTAGACGATACGCCCCGTAAATTTTTCGGTCGAGTTGCGGGGTGCAAGAATTCTCACCTCCCCGTCGGCAATAAGCGGAACTTCCGAGCTCGCGCCGCCATAGACTTTGGCGCCGCCGACGACTTCGCCGGCTTGAAAGATGGTTCGCGAATCGAACGAGCGAAAGCCCCACAGCAGGATCTTGCGAGCTTCCTCGGTGCGTTCCTTAAGTGTCCGACAGCCGTAGAGCGCCAGAATCAACCGCTGGCCATTTTGAACGGCGGAAGCGACGATGCCATAACCGCTTGCTTGGTCGATATAGCCGGTCTTGAGCCCGTCCACGCCGAGATCCTTGGTCAATAAGTCATTGCGGCTCGGTTGTTTGATCTTGTTCCAGGCGAACTCCTTTTCGCTAAAATATTTGTAATAATCTGGATAAGTCTGGATGACATGATTGGCGAGCGCTGCCATTTCCCTTGCGGTCACCTTCTGCTCCGGATCGCCCCTGCCCCAGGCATTGGTAAATGTCAAATGCTCCAAGCCAAGCTCGCGCGCACGTTTCGTCATCTGCGTAGCGAAGGCTCCTTCCGAACCCGCAATGCCCTCGGCGAATGCGATCGCGGCGTCATTTCCGGAGACGATGACCAAGCCGCGAATAAGATCCTCTATTCTTACGCTGCTGTTAACTTCTGCATACATGGCCGATCCGCGCGCCGGCGCGCCACCCTCCCGCCAAGCCGTTTCGCTGACGACGAATTGATCGTCGAGATGCAGATGGCCGAGGCTCAATTCGTGAAACACAATTTCCGCGGTCATGATTTTGGTGGTCGACGCAGGGGCGACGAGCGCGTCGGCGTCCTTTTCGAACAGCACGCTGCTTGTGGCCGCATCGATTAAAATCGCATGCGGCGCGCTTGTCTGAAACCCCTGCTGCGCGAGGGCAGGCGAGAGCGAAGACGCGAGCCACGCGAAAATGACAACAGGAATTACCGCTTCGATCCGGCGTAAGAAGCAGAATTCGCTAAGCCGGACATTCCATAAATTTATGCGCATGACGTACCGCCGCGGGATTAGATTGAAACTTCCGGCACACGCTTTCTGGGCGCCAAGCAGGAAAAAATTGGAAGGCTGCCTCGTGCCGCTCTTAGCATCGAGGCGGCCCGCGCGTTCGAAATTGTCCTATCCCAGGTGAGGACGGCGATCAACGCCTCGATCAAACTTCCCTCCGCTGATCACAGACAATGGCAGGGGCAGAAGAGCGCGAGCCGGCCGGAGTCAAATGTGTCGAAAGGCCTGCCTTCTTCGAAATTCAAGGGTGCCCTAATCGCATCCGTATCCTCCGCCATAAGGATATCCATTTCCGCCGTAGGTATAAGATCCCCAGCCATAATGGCCCCATGGATGGTAGTAACCATATCCGTAGCCCGGCTGGCCGTAACCCCACCAGTGGCGCCGCCAGCCGGAAACCCAGCGGCAACCGCCATAAGGCCCGCAGATCCAGCGAACGCTTTCGATATTCTTCGCTGTATCGGAGGGAGTGGCGACCGCCGGATCTAGGCCGCTCATTGGCATAGCCGAGACTGACGGGGCAGCAAGGCCAACTCCGCCAAATCCGATGCCTGCAGCCAAAATGAACTCGAGACTTGTTTTCATAGTTCGCCTCCATCGTTAAGCCGAAAATATAGCCTGACATAAAGCCGCTGAAGCAGACCTGAAAACTCCGTTCACATTCTATTCATAACATGTCTCCCATTTTATGGTGGGTGATGGGCACATGGAACCAATTGAATTTTCGCTGAGCTGGTTTCGCGGTTAGGAGCGGGAAGACATCTCATGGCATGCAACTCGTTTTCGCAGCCGGTGAAAAGTCGACCATGAAGAGGATTACGCGAACTCCTTGCGCACTGGCGGTGATTCTCAGCGCGGGAATGTCCGGGATATGGGCGCAAGAAAGTGGGGGGCTAGCAAACCGCAAATCGGAGCAGCTTGGCGAAGTGAACTTTCTTGTCTCGTGCAACGACGCGGCACAACAGGAATTCAACCACGCGATGGAACTCTTTCATTCGTTCTGGTACGGCCCGGCGATAGACGCGTTCCAGAAGGTGCTGCAGCAGGACCCGGCATGTGGCATGGCCGATTGGGGCATCGCGTTCATGTCCATGGGCAATCCTTTCTCCTGGCCAGCCAATCCGAAGGCCGTGCAGGCAGGTGCGGCCGCCTTGGCGGAGGCCGAGCGTGTGGGCGCCAAAACGGAGCGCGAACGCGAATACATTGCCGCCCTGGGCGTATTCTTCAAGGACTGGGCGAGCACGGAATACCGGCCCCGAGCCTTAGCGTTTGTGAAAGCGATGTCGGGGGTGGCAGCGCGCAACCCCCAGGATGACGAAGCGCAAATCCTTTATGCTCTCATCCTTGACGCCACGGCTCTGCCAACTGACAAAACCTACGCCAATCAGCTGAAGGCGGCTGGCATTCTCGAACCCTTGTTCAAAAAATATCCCAACCACCCGGGAGTGGCGCATTATCTGATTCATACCTACGATTACGCCGGTCTCGCGGAAAAAGGGCTCGCCCCTGCCCGCGCCTACGCCCGCATAGCGCCGTCGGCTCCGCATGCGCGGCACATGCCGTCCCACATCTTCAGCCGACTCGGGCTGTGGCGCGAAATGGTCGAAAGCAATCGCGCCTCCTATTTGGCCGCCGTGAATGAGAGCGAGAGCGGGCCGTTCGGCACGGCTACTCACGGCCTGCTCCATGCAATGGACTATCTGGTGTTTGGCCATTTGCAGCAGGCGCAGGACAAAGCAGCAAAAGAATTGGTGGACGAGGCCGCCGCGAGCAGTACGGTGGATGTGGAAAATCCCTCTGCCGCCTATGCGCTCGCCGCCATGCCGGCCCGATACGCCCTCGAGCGGGGTGACTGGCGAGCGGCTGCGACCCTGGCGTTAAGTCCCGCCGGCCTTACCTGGGACAGGTTTCCGCAAGCGGAAGCGGTCTTGGTCTACGCCCGCGGCTTAGGTGCCGCCCGGACCGGCGATGCCGCAGCCGCGCGTAAGGCATTGCAGCGCCTGCAGGCGCTGAAGGAAGTCATGACGGCGGCCGAGACCGGCTACTGGCCGGACCAGACAGACTTCCAGATCAAGGCGCTCGATGCTTTGATCGCCTTGGCCGAAGGACGGAATAACGAGGCAGTGGCGCTGATGCGCCAAGCTGCAGAGGCGGAGGAGTCGAGCGACAAGCCCCCCGTCACGCCGGGAAACGTTTTGCCGGCGCGGGAGTTATTAGGCGAGATGTTGGTGGCCATCGACGAGCCAGGCCAGGCCCTCGTCGAATTCGAACGTTCGCTGAAGCGCGATCCCAACCGGTTTCGCACCGTCTACGGCGCCGCCCGCGCCGCCGAAGCCATGGGCAACCGCACAGCTGCCATTGACTATTATGGAAAGTTGCAAGCGCTCTCGGCAGATCGTGATAGTTCGCGGCCCGAATTGGGCCACGCCAAAGCCTTTCTGGCGATGCATGAGAAGTAGCTTTCATTCCCCGTCAATTTCCTCCTCCCATACCGTCAGGAAATGAAGGGCAAAACCGAGTTGTTCGAGGTTATCCCCCCGGCGGCAAATTCCGCGACGGAGCGGCTCATTACTAAAAACTCGTCCGGCGCAAGGCTAGCTTCGTCGGGCCGCCGTTCTTTCTTGCAAGCGTCGATGGCCGCGCCGGCGGCAAAGGGACCGGCCGGCCCTTAAAATAGGCCGAAAGAGGTGAAACCGGCTCGCTTGAAGACTGGTCCTTTGGCCCGTCGCTTGGCGTAATGTCTGTGCGGGCGACTACGGTATTTTCGGCCGCCGCTGGTTCTACGAGCGTCGCCGGACCGTCCGAGCGCAATGTCGCAAGAAGCCTTTGATCATCCGACCCGGCCAGGCTCGCATTGCCGATATATTCGACCCGGACTTTGGTCGTTCCCTTGCGATGAAAATCCAGCGTTTCCGCGACCTTGCGGGAAACGTCGACGATACGATTGGCCGCAAAGGGTCCGCGATCATTGACTCGTACAATCATCGAGTAGCGGTTGCGCAAATTAGTGATGCGTGCGTAGCAAGGCAGTGGCAGCGTCGGGTGCGCGGCGGAGACGCCATCCTTGTCGTAGACCTCGCCATTGGCCGTGCGCCTTCCATGGAAGGCATCGCCGTACCAAGACGCAAGTCCAGTTTTGGCGTAACGCTTCTCACTCGGATAATAAGTCCGCCCAGCAATTGTATAGGGCTCGCCAACGATATAAACGCCGCCGCCACGCGGTACCGGCTCGCCGTCGGCTACTACGCGCGCACTTGCCGGGCCATAGATCGAAGATGGAAAATGCTCCTTAGAAATCACGCCGGCGAACTGTTGAGGCCCTAATTGAGCACAACCACCAACACCCGCGGCCCCTGCTGCCGCTAGCATTGGAACAAGGACTTGGCCAAGCCTTCGAATATTAGCTGAAAACGGGAAGAGACCTGGAAAATGGCCTGGGGAGACCGGAAAATTCTCTTTCGTCCGCATGCAGCTCCCCGCATTGGCTTGAGGCTTGATCCGCGCTTGGCAGATGTTTGCCCGTCAGTCAGGCGGCCATTAGATTTGCCGCCCACCCTTTCAGAAGGCTTAAGGCTGTGGTAGAGCCCCAGACAGTTTCACTTGGCAAATGCGTCCGAAACACGGCAATGCCTACGCTCAGCAAACGTCGAAAATAGCCTCAGTCGTTAAAAAACGTTAAGAATCAGCCTCATCGGCATTTTTGCAACAGTCGCAGAAAAACCGCGGCAAGGGGGAACTCAGGCCCTATCGGAGCAATTCCGACGGTTTCCGGGTGCTCACCATCGGTTTCCAGGCGGCATCCGGGCGACCGTTTCCCAGGTTAGCCGGTTCGCCCCAACGGCGGGTTCGCTCCATTGCGGGACGCCGCTCGTTGTGCCTCACGGGCCGCGCGCGCAAACGAGGCTGCATGATCAACCCAAGCAAGAACTGTCGCAGAATCGATCGCTTATCGTTACTCGGAGCGTGCCGCCTTTGCCCGGGGGTGGATTACGATGGTAGCGGTCATGCCTTGCACGAGCCTGATGTTTTCGGGAACAAGGTCGAGATGGATCCGCACTGGCACGCGCTGTGCGAGCCGTACTCCAGGTGAATACCGGGTTCACCTCGGCAACCCCCGCGGCGTTCGTTTCGTCGAAGTGGCCCTCTACCAAAAGTGAGTGCGCTTCGACCACAAACAGTGGGCGTCGTCCGATGATCGCGTAATCGCCCTGGAGCAGCGAAAGCTTGTTGATCCACCCATCGACGGGGGGAAACGATTGATGTCGCATTAGCCCGCTCTGCTGCTGTATAGACGTACTCCTGCCAAGGAGCTTTATCCAAACCTGACAAGGCGCCTATTCGGAGCGTGGAGGACGAAAATGAGTCAGACGAGCCTGGAAAAGAATAAAGCGCTCGTTCTTGAAGCCTTCGACACGCTGTTCAACAAACGCGATTACGTCGCCGCTGGGCGCTTCTGGTCGCCCAACTATATCCAGCACAGCGCTCACATCGCGCCCGGACGCGCAGGCCTGTTCAATCTCGTCAAAGGCCTCCCAAAGACATTGAGGTATGAACCGGGAGTGATTGTGGCAGATGGAGATTTTGTGATTGTCCATGGGCGATTTTCGGGCTTAGGCCAGCCTGCCGACTGGATTGCAGCCGACATTCTCCGGATCGAGGATGGCATTCTCGTCGAGCACTGGGATGTGATTCAGGACGAGACCACCCGCAAGCAGTCTAAGAGTGGCCTGCCAATGTTCGGAGACAAATTTCCGAAGTGAGCGCGGCTAACGCACACAGCGACAGCCCATCCCCCGCTCCGAAGAACAGGGTTGGACCTGTGCGAGGGGGGGTGCTGGCTCGATGGAGCGGCGCTTTGACAAAGGCGGCACGGGCCGCGGGTCCGCCGCTGCTCTTTGGGTTGCGGCTCTGGGCTTCGGTTTGTCTTGCCCTCTACGTCGCATTCTGGCTCGAGCTCGACAATCCGTTCTGGGCCGGTACGACAGCCGCGGTAGTCTGCCAGCCTCATCTTGGTGCTTCGCTGCGCAAGGGGTGGTACCGCATGATTGGCACCTTGATCGGCGCCGTGGCGGTCGTGGTCCTGACGGCATGCTTCCCGCAGGCCCGCGCCCCGTTTCTCGTCGCTCTGGCGCTTTGGGGCGCGGCGTGCACATTCGTCGCAATGCTACTGCACAATTTCGCGGCCTATTCGGCGTCGCTGGCCGGCTACACGGCGGTGATCATCGCGGCCGACGAACTCGGCGCGACGGGCGGCCCGAATGCAGATACGGTCTTCCTTCTCGCAGTCTACCGCGCGAGCGAGATTTGCATCGGCATAGTAAGCGCTGGCGTTGTTCTTGCCGGGACCGATTTCGGCGGCGCCCGGCGCCGGCTTGCCGGGTCATTCGCTGCCCTCGCGGCCGAAATCACCGGCCGGTTTACCGGCATGCTTGCCTTGGCTGGGCCGGATCTGCCGGAGACGCAACCTGTTCGGCGCGAGCTCGTCCGGCGGGTCATCGCTCTCGATCCGGTCATCGATGAGGCGAAGGGAGAATCCTCCCAAATCCAATATCATTCACCGGCGTTGCGAATGGCCGTGGATGGCCTATTCGCCGCTCTGTGCGGCTGGCGCACGGTGGCGGTGACCCTCGCCCGGCTGCCGGACGATGAGGCCCGGAAAGCGGCCGAGGCCGTCTTGCGGAACATTCCCGAAGAGCTGCGATCGGCGGAGCGTGGCGTGCCGGCGGACTGGATTGCCGGCCCCATCCTCGTAGGCCAGACCTGTGAGACGGCGGCGCAGACGTTATTTGCACTGCCGGCAAGCGCGCCGCCGCTGCGGCTAATTGCCGACCAGACGGCTAAGGCGCTGGCCGGAATTTCGGATGCGCTCGACGGCCTGGCACTGCTTATCATCGATGTTGCCCGGCCCTCTCCCCGCCGCAACAGCGTCCAGCTTCGCTTGCCCGATTGGCTGCCTTCTCTCGTCAACGCGGGGCGCGCATTCGTCGCGATCAGCGCTGTCACGCTTTTCTGGATATTCACCGAATGGCCGAATGGTGGTTTGGCCATTTCCTTCACCGCGATCGCGATTCTCCTGTTAACACCGCGAGCCGATCAGGCCTACTCTGTCGCCATGGAGTTTGCCATTGGCACCGCCGTTGGAAGTGTCTTCTCGGCGATAATCTTATTTGCAGTGCTTCCGGGGCTTGAGACCTTCGAGGCCTTCAGCCTCGCCATTGGTCTTTACCTGATACCCGCGGCAGCTCTGATGGCCCAACCACGGCATACGGCGTTGTTCACCTATATGACGGTCTATTTCTGTGCGCTGACACAATTTGAGAACGAGACGAGCTACGACACTCAGCGATTTTACAACTCCGCGCTGGCGATTGTTGCAGGCTGCGGTGCCGCGGCCTTTTCGTTTCGCTTGCTGCCGCCTCTGCCGCCCGCATTGCGCACGCGCCGGCTCCTGGCACTGACCTTGCGTGATCTGCGCCGCCTCGCAACCGGTCGTGTCCCATGGGCGATCGACGATTGGGAGGGCCGTATCTATGGCCGGCTCGCAGTTTTGCCCGATGCGGCCGAGCCAATGCAGCGCTCGCAGCTCGTGGCGGCGCTAGCGGCGGGTAGCGAAATCATCCGGCTTCGTCCCATCGCTTCTTCGCTTGGTCTTGGCTCGGACCTCGGCGTAGCTCTCGAGGCTGTGGCGCGCGGAAGCAGCGCGATCGCGGCGACACGGCTCGCCCGGCTCGATGACCGGCTCGCCACTTTTCCCGGCGCCCGGCCGGAGGCGTTCCTTGCTCTGCGGGGGCGTGGTAGTATCCTTGCAATCACGGAGGCGCTTAACCAGCATGCCGCTTATTTCGACGCAGGAGAGCCCGCGTGAGGTTTACCGAGATCAACCTGTTGGGCGTCTACGTCGCGCCGATGTCGTTGATGTTGGTCGCGGCCTGGTTCGTCACGATTGCTCTGCGCCGGGCTGCAGACCGCTTCGGCTTGTTGCGGCACGTCTGGCATCCGGCCATGTTTGTGTTCGCCGTTTACATGATCGTGCTTTCGTCGATGACACTTATCATTGCGCGGTAGGCGTGCTGTGACCGAGGCTGAGACCAAATCGCAAAGCGGCAAGATAGCAGTTGACCGTGGTGCGGTCTGGTCACCCGAGCTCCCTGCTCGCCCTAAGATCAGGCCGCGGATCATTCCGGTTTTGATCACTTTGGTGACGGTCGCGCTTGCCGTGTTGTTCGGCTGGGCGATGTGGGACGCCTATATGGGCACACCATGGACGCGCGATGGCACCGTGCGGGTCTATGTCGTCACGCTGGCACCCGAGGTCGCCGGGCGAATCGTCGAGTTCCCGGTCGCCGACAACCAGTTTGTGCACAAGGGCGACCTGTTGATGCTGATCGACCCGAGAGACTACACGATTGCCGTCAGCCGTGCCGAAGCGGCGGTGAAACAGGCCCAGGCCAATTCGCGTAACGCAGAGATTCAGTCACAGCGCCGGCAGAAACTGACCCAGCTTGCGGTCACTATAGAGGAGCAGCAGACTTACGCGACGACGGCGGTTGCCTCCCAAGCGCAATATCAGCAAGCGCTGGCAAATCTGGACCAGGCGCGGGTCAATCTCGAGCGCACTCAGGTCCGCTCCCCGGTCAATGGCTGGGTGACCCACCTCCTGGCGCAGCTCGGCGACTACGCGAACGCCGGAGAGAAAATCATCTCCCTCGTCAACGCTGACTCGTTTTGGGTTGACGGCTATTTCGAGGAGATCAATCTCGGCTCGATTCGCGAAGGCGACCCTGCCGAAATCAAACTTTTGGGCTATAGCCAGGTCGTTCGTGGTCACGTCGACAGCATCGCGCGCGCCATTAACGTCCCGAACGCTCAAGCCAACCCGCAGGGGCTTGCCACGGTCAATCCGATCTTCACCTGGGTCCGCCTTGCACAGCGCATTCCGGTGCGCATCCACATCGATGAGGTGCCCGAGGGCGTCGTCCTCGCGGCCGGGATGACGGCCACCGTGCAGATCGATCCACGGCCGCGCCCGCTGAATCGGTAACGTCCCAGTACGCGGCAAGATTTGACTTGCGGACTTAGGACCGGCGGCTTCGATACCCTAGCTAAACCGACGGACAACGTGATCGGAAGGAGGCGGGGGGACCTAGTGGAATGAATGACAGGAGAGCGTGTCTCGCAGCTGCGCCGTCGAGGCAGACGTGCGTCGAACGGATGATTTAAGCCGCTCGCTTCGATCACTGATTATGAGGCATCACCAATGGCCTGTCCTTGGGAAACTTTGCGATCGTCGCCTCGTCGATATTTAGGTGCTGTGCGACCAACGATGCGGGCGTATGAGTCAACCAATCCGACAGAGAAATGTCCGCGTAATAGGAACTCCTGAACACTTCGAGATACTGCAACTCGGTGTCACCGACATTCTTAACATAGTGGCCGTTGTTGCGCTTGACATAACCGACGTCGCCCGGGTTGAAGTCCAAAGTCCCCGCCTTCGGCCCTGTCTCGAATGCCGTCACTCGCCCCTTACCCTTAATCCAATATGTCCATTCATCGGCATTGGGGTGCCAATGCATTTCCCGTAGGCCGCCCGGGCGAATCTTCACTAGCCCAACGGCAATTGTCTTGGAGATGGTGAAAATGCTGCTATCGGCAACCCTTACCTCTCCGCCCTTTGTCTTCTTTACCGGCTCAGATGATCCGAGGGAGAAGGTGAACGGATAAGGCGGAAAGCCAAGAGGCTCTTTTATGGCCGCCTCGTCCGCGGATAGAGAACCGGGCAGCTTGCCTTGGAAGATCCAGAGATCATGGAGAGGAATCTTCGAGAATGTCTCAGCCGGAACGCCAAAATTTTCGGCGAGAATTTCGGGTGGCGTGTGGGCGAACCAGTCCGTCACCAGAGTCGTGTTGAATTCACTGGCTGCGCCATTATCGAAGCAAATGATGAACTCGCACCCGTCTGGAGCGAGCCCTTGCAGGGAATGCGGGAAACCCGCAGGAAAATACCATATGTCGCCTTCCTTCACGTCCGAGACAAAGGCGCGGCCCTTGTCGTCGAGAACGGTAACCCGGCACTTCCCATAAGTCATGTAGGCCCATTCGGCAGCCAGATGCCAATGCAATTCCCTTATGCCGCCGGCGGCCAATCGCATGTTGACCCCCGAAATTGTATCCGAAATCGCGAAATCCGCTTGCGTCACTTGGCGCGCCCAGCCGCCGTTCTGAATGCGTCTTGGCGCGTTGTTGAATGACGCCCAAAACTGCGGCAAGTCTCCGACATCGGTTGCCGGCGGGGACTGTGCCGAGGGAAACTGGCTTGCTAATGCGGGGCTCTGGGGCCCGGGATCGGTGAGGCTTTCCGGGTTCGCATTGATTGCTCCCTGCGGAGGCTCGTCTGGATTGCCGAAAGAGGCTGCGCGCACGCTCGTCGCGGCCGTGAGCATGGCACCGGCGGCCGTCGCACTCAGCATATTGCGCCTCGAAATCATTGCTCGCTCCTGCTTCTGTTTCGACCGCTTAGCGTTCGGCGGATTCTAAGCCGCAAAAATAACCGAAAGTTGAGAGCCAAGAAACGGCACTGGCGACCCCGGCAGGGCTCGAACCTGCGGCCTGCCGCTTAGAAGGCGGCTGCTCTTTCCAGCTGAGCTACGGGGCCAGCTGCGATTGCGCTTTATGTGTGTCTAAAGTCTCTAGCTAAAATAAGCTATTAGACTACGTTCCTAATGTGAACTTTATCATCTCAATGGGTCCAAAGGTCAATGCGCGTTGACTTAAAATTGTCTGCATAGCTCTGGATTCTTCGCGCCCCCGGTTTCGATTCCTCGACCCTGTAACTCAAGCCGTTTTTGTCGGCGTAGGCGACGGCTTCTTCCTTGGTGGCAAAATTCAGCCGCACCTGGCTCGTCATATCGCCCGAACTCGTCCACCCCATCAGCGGATCGATCTGGCGCGGCTCGGCCGGTTCGAATTCCAATACCCAATGCTTGGCATTGGCATGTCCCGATTGCGTGGCGGTCCGGGAGGGGCGGTAAATTCGTGCGCTCATGATCGTACCGTTCACCAAAAACGCAGAAGAGCAATTAAAGCCCCTTGCTGCCTCGATGCCAATTCGCGGTGGAAAGTAAGCATTGTGGAGCCTGAAAACTGGTCGGGGCAGCAGGATTCGAACCTGCGACCTGAAGTTCCCAAAACTTCCGCGCTACCAGACTGCGCTATACCCCGCAAGCAGAGGTTCCGCCCTGCCGTTTTGCAGGAAATTCGCTATCACGCGGGCCTTTCGTGAACAAGAGCGGCAAACCCGGATTGCAGGGGGGTTGGCGTGCCCACGCCGCGCCGGTGCCGGCTACCGGCGCAAGATCAGACATTCATTGGCCGAATACGGGATGGCGCACGGAATCGCCAATTCGCAAGCCAATGCGGCCAATGGTCCCGGCGTTCACTTCTAGAACCGCATAGGCTGGGAGTCCCGACGAAATGATTTTCTCCGATAAAGGCACGGCGTTTTCGGCGACCGCGACAACCTTTCCCGTGCGGCCAATAAAAATCATATCGAGCGGCAGATAGGTGTTCTTCATCCACATCGTCACCACTTGCTCGGTCGTAAAGTCAAACAACATGCCCCGGTCTTGCGGCAGAAACCGGCGAAACATGAGGCCGCGTTCACGTTCCAGTTCGCTTCGCATGACTTCCACGGAAAACGCATGAGTCCCGCTCGCGGTGACGATCTCGAGTTTTTCGAAATTAAGGCGCGGTCCGATCGCCTCTTCCCCCGGAACAGCCGGGCTTGGAAATATTGCGATTGGCACAAAAGCGAGCAAGGGCACTGCGACCCAGAGCGAGAGGCGCGCAACCGCAGTTAAACCATTACGCGAGATACTTAATGTAGTAGATAAGGTCCTTAATGTTTGAGATGATGTACTTAATCTATTAGACGAAGTCATGTGCAAAAACCAAATATTATTAAGCATTATGATGCTTTCTTAGAAACGCCGGGCGGCAAGCACCCGCCCCCCGTCTCGTCCTCGGCCAGCCGCACGACTTCCACGGTGCCTGACAAGATCAGATAGAGCGAGCCGCCAGGTCACCTTCGTGAAACAGAAATTCGTCTTGCGCGGCAAAGGAAATGCGACCGATCCTCTCGATTCTCTCCAATTCCTCAAACGCCGCTTGGAGAGAGGAGCCAGTCTCGCAATGCTGCCTTGGCGGCGCATTGCAATAGCAGGATCCCAGCAAAGCGGCGGGCCGAATGCACTCTCAGTGCGGCGCGGGCAAGGCAAGATCAAGCGGCCGAACCTCGACGGCCATGAGACCCTTCGGACCATTGCCGAATCGGACGAGGATGCTTTCTCCCGGCCGCAATTCCGCAAGCCCGTAGCGGCGCAGGGTCTCCATATGGACGAAAATGTCCTGCGTTCCCTCGCCCTGAGTAAGAAAGCCAAACCCGCGCGCGCGGTTAAACCATTTCACGATCGCGATGTGAAAAGCGCCAGCCTGGACTCCTTCGGCGCAGGCGCGGGGTACCCTCGACTCCGATAGATGCACCGCCTTCGAGTCGTCCACCGATAAAATCTTTAAAACCTGCAAACCCTTTGCCCGCCGCACCGCTTCGCATAGAACGCGCGACCCTTCCTGCACGGCACCAAAACCGTCTTTGCGCAAAGCCGTTACGTGCACAAGAACATCGGCGTCCCCGGTTTCGGGGACGATGAAACCATAGCCCTTCGCGGTATCGAACCATTTGACCCGCCCCGAAATTTCGACAAGGTCTCCGATCGCGGACAGTTCGGGCGGCGGGCATAAACCGGAGCGAGGTGAAGCGGAATTCAAGTCGCTCAAGACTCCCCCGAATTTTTTTGGGCCGCAACAAACACTTCCAGCTCGCTTTAGCCAGCACCGGCGGCAGTGCGGGCAGCCGTCAGAATAGCATTATGACGGCAATGCAAAAGCCCGCTCCCATTAGGAAATTGTGGATGACGTCAGAAAAACCATTGCTCCGGCTTTGCTGCCGTGGCTGATTGGCACCCGGGCAAGAGGGCAGCCCGGTGCCGCGCTCCGGCAAAATGGTTTGACCGGGACCCGCGGCGGCGCCCAGCGCTATCAATCGTCGTTCATCGGATCAAGATAGGGGCTGCGCGCACTGACCGCGCGGGCTTCCGGCTGCCGCGGCACTTCGTTAAGCATGGGTTGGGGCTCATCACCTGCGACCGGGCCGAAGCCATCACGCTGATAAATGTCCTCCCGGAATTGGGCCTGGCCATCGGGTGTCGCCCAGGCCGTAATGTAAACCCAATAGACCGGAACCGGGGTCGCGAGCTTGACATCCTCCCGCAGCCCGTCGCGGATCACCTGGTCGATATGCGCGCGATCCCAACCGGGCGTGTCTTTGAGCAGCCAGGCCACATAGTCGCGGACATTTTGAACCCTTATGCAGCCCGACGACACGAAGCGGTCGTCATCGCCAAAAATGCCCTTTTCGGGGGTGTCATGCATATAGACGCCATAGGGATTGTTGATGTTGATCCGCACAACGCCAAGAGAATTGACGTCGCCGCCGGGATCCTGGCGGAATTTGTAATTGACCGCATCAAGCGAGTTCCAGTTGATTTGATTGGCCTGAAGCTCCAATCCGTCCTTGTCAAAAATCCGGATATGATGTTCGGTTAGATAGTTTGGATATTGTTGCATCCTCGGGATCAAGTCCTTGCGGATGATGGAAACGGGGACGGTCCAATAGGGATTAAAATTGATGTCAATGGCTTTTGTCATCATGACGGGCGATTGGCGGTCAATCTTGCCCACACCCGCCGCGTGATTCGTCGCGACCACGCCATTCTCGACGGTCTCGACTTCCATCGCCGGAATATTTGCGACGACGAAACGCTCGCCAAGGTTGCCGGAATAGGAGCGCAGCCTAACGAGGTTGACTTCAAGCTGCTGCAGCCGGAAATCGGCCGGGACATTGAGCGCGGCAAAGGTTTCCTTCGACACCACGCCGGTTTGGAACAGCCCATGCCGGGCTTGAAAATGCTTGACTCCCGCGTCGACATAGGAGTCGAAAACGGGTGAACCCCCGGCCGCGGGATCAAGGTCCCCCGATACAGCAAGCCTGTTTCGCAGGGCGGCGATTGCCTGGCCGCTCATGCCGAGCTTCAGCGTCTGGCCTGCGGGAACGCTGACCCAGCCGCCTCTTGCGACAATTTGGCGGTAGGTCTCGATCAGCTGCTGGGTTGCCGCCAAAGTCTCCACCGAAAGCACGGGCGTATTCGAGCGGTTGGCTGCAAGCCGCTGATCGGGATCATAGCGTTGCGCCCATTCGGCCTGTGCGCGGATTGGTGCGTCAGCAGGCTCTGCCGTGGCGCCAGAGACATGACAAAAGCCAAAGATTCCAGTGAGGCCAAAGGCGGCTGCCGCGCCCAGGATACGATCAAAATGGCGCCGCGCCAGGCGCAGGCAAAATAATGCTGCCTTCGCTTCAAAACCCACTGCTGCGACCTCCAATCCCAGGACTTGTCTTCGGACATGAATTGCAGTCCGGGGCTTTCGCGAACCGTGCGCCGCGGGCAAGGCCCAAGCCAACACGCCCGGGTCACCCGGTAAGTCCTTGAATAAAATGCTCTTCGAGGATCGGCATCCCGCACGCACGGCAACGGGCGCCGCCAACTCCGAATGGAGGAGGCGCCATAATGGTTAAAAAAGGCACAATAAGGGAGGCGAAATCGTGTCCGTAAACTTTAAAATTGCCCTTGCCTAAAAAATGACAGACCGCGAGTCTGCGTGCCGCTAATCTTTTAATTTCAGCTTTTCGATAAGCCGGCGTGTCAGAGTCTGTACCTGATCTGGTCGGTCCAGAACCGCTCAAGCCGCGCCAGGGATTGATTCAATTTTGTAAATTCGTCGCAGCTGATGCCGCCGATCTGCTCGACCGTCGCCACGTGCTTGTCGTAAAGGGCGCTGATGGCGTCATGGACTTCCCGGCCCTTGGGGGTCAGGCTGATTCGCACGGCGCGGCGGTCGATGCGCGAGCGGGCGTGATGCAAAAAGCCCGTTTCGACCAGCTTCTTGACATTATAGGAGACGTTCGAGCCGAGATAATAGCCGCGCGTGCGCAACTCGCCCGCGGTCAGTTCCTTGTCGCTTATATTGTAGAGAAGGAGGGCTTGCACGGAATTGACGTCGCTGCGGCCGCGGCGGTCGAACTCGTCCTTAATGACGTCGAGCAGGCGGCGGTGAAGACGCTCGACAAGCGTCAAGGCTTCAAGATAGCCGGGCCGGACCTCTGGGTGCCGGCCGGCACGGGACGGCTGCGCGGCCTCGGCGTTAGGCGCATTCATCATAAGTATACCTCGTCCTTAAGAGTATAATCTTACACTTCACAATACGGCGCCCTTCGGTCTGGCGCGTTCTTTGGACGAATTTACGCGCGAGAAATGAAAACCAGTTTAAGCAACACCATGAATCGCAGGTTTATGTGAATCGGTAAATCTAGTATGAATGAAGGATGCATTTTATGCTTCGGATGTGTTAATGTTGCTTTACACCGCGAGCGTAAGTTCGAGTTAAAATCCTGGAATTCGCCAAGTTCGATATTAATCGATATTAAGCAATCATTGCGCGTATTGGCATGAGATGCGCCGCTGCCACCAGGCCGTCACCTTTTCCGTCACTTAAAACTTGTTTTTGAGGATAACCTAACTAGTAAAATGCCGACATTAGCGAGCACATCCATGACCAACGACAAACAAAAGCTCATCCGGCAATACGCCGCAGGCGAGATCAGTTGGCACACATTGCGCGATCGCGGTTTCGAAAACTATCTGGATGTCTTGGGTGGCCTCGGTGACCTCGGCTTGCGTCCGCCCGTCGCGCCCATGGAGGGCCGAACGCGGAGGCCCGCCGCCGCGGGCGCGCGCTTTTGCGCGAAGCGCTCAGAGACGCGAAGCCGTGACGCGACACCTTGGCCTCATCGTTACCGATGCGTCGCCGCTCATCACCTTGGGTACCGCACGGGCGGCGCGCGCAATATTGCTCGAGCCATTGACGCGCCGCGGCGGGCCAAAGGGCGGACCGGCGCGTTCGAGCAGCTGATAAATCCAACGCGCGGGCTCGGAGCGATGCCCTACAACCCGACGGGTCAACATATGGAAATCTGCACCTATCTGTAGGCTTGCGCGGCTGTCAGTAGTAGTGATGACGACGGTAAACGCGTCGACCGACGCGCCGGTAATGGCGCCGACCTACGCGCCGCCAACGACCAAGAACGGTCTTCTCAACTTGCGCGTGGTCCATGTCTTCCGGCGTGGCGACGCCGGGCTCCGGCGCTGGACACCAATTAGAGTCAGGTGCAGTAAGTGGCTCGACCAAGGTGAGAGCTTTCGTAGCCGTTGCAGCCGACACCATACCCATTCCAAAACAAAGCAGCTGCAAAAATGCCCGTCGTTCCATCGTAACCTCCTCTAAGCGAGCTTCTTTATATGGAAACGCCTAACACAACAGCCGGTTCCACTCCCGGTTGGGCTGTGGCGCCTTCACCTTTTCCGCCCGCGCTTGGGTTTCGTGGGGGCCTATTTAGGCAGAACGCAAATGAGTAGCGAAGGGTCGCCGCGTTTGCCCTGCAACCATTGGTTCCGTGCAAAAATCAAGAATTTTGCACGGATCTCGGTGTGTTATGCAGTCCCGGACCCTCCGAAAAGGCGCTGGTATCGCTTTTAGACAGAAATTTGGTGAGATCAATCGGAGTGGGTTGCAGTCCAGCCATATGTAGAGCCATTTGTGCCTGCACTGCGCTACGAATCTTCACGTCTACTATAGTCGCTACAAGAGCAACTGACCCGTCGCTTTGCCGATCCCTTCGAAGGCGGTCATAAAGCTCTGTCGCTCTTTGGCGTGTCTCAGAAGCTTGCTTGAAAAAAAGGAATGCGACGGCATCCATGACGACGCCGGGTAGCGTCTTTACGGCTGTGACAGGATTCGCGGCTTCGATGCCCGTGCCAGCATATAAAATCCATCCGAAGCCGACGGTGGCCGCGGCTACACTAAACCAAAACTGTGCATTTGCCTGTGATAGTGCCTGCTGATGATAAGACGAGACGAGGTTCTCAACTGCAGGACTTTCCTTTTCAACAACTAAGGGTATTGCTGCGCGCAGTCGGTCTAGGGCTTCAGGAAACTCCTTGGAAGCAGTTGAGGATATACTTTGTTCAATTACAGACAGGATAGCATTTCGTCTGGCGTCTTCGTCGGCGCGAGCAACTTGTGCAATTGCTTCAATGTTAGGGGTCGATTTGTGTTGTTCTCGACGTGCGACTATCCAAGTACCCACGAACCCTAGAAAACCGGTAAGTATGGCTGCAATTGTGGCTGCGCCAACATTTGCAATTATGGCTATTTGATTCTCCAATTTCTGTTCCACCCCATAAAAAAGGTATTCCCAACCTATATTAAACGAACGCTGTGGTCTAGGAAGAGCTGGGAGAGGGAATTACGCCTCAGGCTTGCCGATGCAGCAGTGCCTTGAATCCTCTTCTGAAATCCTCCCCTGCATGAGGTAACGACTTGCGCAAAACTTAAGATTTCTGCACCCAAAATTGGGCCAGTGATATTGCTAGGTTTTTTGGTGCATAATTCCGGTGCAAAAATGTCCCGTCTTTACACACGACAACTCGTCAAACGCTGACGGCGGAAGCGGCCAAACCAAACGTGATGTAAGTGAATCTTACACCGAAGCTCACTTCCGACCGCAGGCTCTGCCATCGTGGCGGCACCGCCACCCGATTCCAATTGCACCAAAATATTGAACGATCTTACCAAATTTAGAGAAGGCCGCTGTCTCCCGCCTTGTAGGGTTTTGGGCCTCAATCGGACAAAAATGTTTCACGTGAAACATTTCTAGAATGATTCTAATATAGAAAAGCTGCCCCAGTTTGTGGGATTGTCCGAGTTACTGGCCGCTATCTCCGCCGCCCTTTCTTTTCGGCAAAAGGATTGTCGCTCGTTTTTTTTGAGATGCGGATCGGCACGCCAGGCAGGTCGAAGGATTGCCTGAGGCCGTTCATAAGAAAGCGCTCATAGCTCACCGGCAGCGCATCGAGCTGATTGCCGAACAGAATGAAATAAGGCGGGCGGGCGCGAAGCTGCGTCATGTAGCGGATTTTTATTCGCCGTCCGGCAACGGCTGGCGGCGGATTTTGCGCGATTGTTTCTTCGAGCCAGCGGTTGAGCCGTGCGGTCGGAATGCGCTTGTTCCAGACCTCGTGAATGCCAAAGATTGCCTCCATGAGTTTGTCGATCCCCTCCCCTGTCGCGCCCGAGACAGGCACGACGGGCGCGCCTTTTAGCTGGGGCAGCAGCCTTGCGGCTACTTCGCGCAGCTCCAAAAGCTTGGAACTCTGAGCATCGGCCAAATCCCATTTGCTGAGGCCAATCAAAAGCGCCCTGCCCTCGCGCTCGGCAAGATCGGCAAGGGTCAGATCCTGTTTCTCGAATGGAGCGGTTACATCGACCAGCAACACGACGACCTCGGCAAATCTGACGGCGCGCAAGGCATCGGCTACGGCCAGTTTTTCGAGATCGTCCTCTACTCTCGCGCGCTTTCGCAAGCCCGCGGTGTCGAACATTTTGAGTTTGCGGCCGTGCCAGTCGAAGGCGACGCCAATCGTATCGCGCGTGAGGCCCGGCTCGGGTCCTGTCAGCAGCCGTTCCTGGCCGAGAATCCGGTTCAGAAGCGTCGATTTTCCGGCGTTGGGGCGCCCAATAATGGCAATCTGCAGCGGCCTTGTGGCATCGGGCTCAGACTCGGCATTTCCTTCTTCCAGCGCCGGCAACTCATCCAAAAACGCCGTTTCGCCCGGAAGGGCCTCGCGCAAAGCATCAAAAAGATCGCCAAGACCTTCGCCATGCTCGGCGGAAAGCGCTATCGGGTCGCCAAATCCCAGATCAAAACCCTCAAGCGCAGCCGCAGCACCGCTGCGTCCTTCCGCCTTATTGGCGATCAGGATCACGGGCTTGTTCGCGCGGCGGACAAGTTTGGCGAAAAATCGGTCGCCCGGCATCAAGCCGGAACGCGAGTCGAAGACGAAGAAAATCGCATCGCAAAGGTCGAGCGCGGCTTCGGTTTGCGCGCGCATTCTTCCCGGCAAAGACGCGCTGTCGCCCTCTGCCAATCCGGCGGTGTCGATGATCTTAAAGGCGACGCCGCCGAGTTTCGCTTCGCCTTCGCGCCGGTCGCGGGTCACACCCGGCGCGTCGTCGACCAGCGCGAGTTTTTTACCGGCGAGCCGGTTGAACAGAGTCGACTTGCCGACATTCGGCCTGCCAATAATCGCGACCGTGAACATTTTTTGGCAAAGTCAGTTGCCTGGTTGGTTCCCAGCTTGCGGCACAGCAGCCTGTGCAGAGCCTGGCATCGAGGCATTAGCCATATCAAGAAGCGCCCGAGCGCGCATCTTGACCCCAGGCGGCGCGTGCGTGTCGGCTACGATTCCGTCAAACCAGTTTGCAGCGGTATCAAAGGCATTCCGCTTCAGCGCGGCAAGACCAAGCAGCTCGCGGATCTGGTAACGATAAGGAAAAGTGTCCGAGGCATAAGGCGCGAATGTCCGTTCGAATTGCGCCGGGTCATCCGTATCGACGCGCAACATGGCGCCGCGGAGCCTGGCGAAATCTTTGGACGCCGGATCGGCTCCGGGGCCCACTGCAAGTTCCTCATAGGCCTTGATCGCCGCCTGCGGATCGCTCGCCGCGCGCTCGCCCGCCGCACGCAGCCGCGCAAGGCTTGCGTAGCCCCCTGGCGCCGTTTTGATAAGCGCATCGAATGCGGCAATTGCCTCTGCGAATTTGCCGTCGCGCGACAATTGCATCGCTTCTTCGAATTTCGCGCCCGCGGCCTCGGACTTGCTGACGCGGTATTGCGTATAGAGCCGCCAAGCCCCGGTCCCTGAGACCAGCAAAACAGCCGCGGCTATCAACACGTAGCGGTATTTTGTCCACAGCCCGATGACCCGGTCGCGGCGGACCTCTTCGTCCACTTCACGGAAAAAATCGGTCATTTCTGTCCTGCAACATAAGACGAGGCGGAAAGGGCATCGCATGAACGGCAGGTCAATGGAAGCGCTTTTTCGCCGCCGGGGCAGGCGACAAATCAGCCGGCATCTTGGGTCAAGCGCGGCTTTTCCGGCCATTGACAGAGATCACAAATGAGGCAGCGGCCGCAAAGCGGGGCGCGGGCTTTGCAGATATACCGCCCATGCAAGATCAACCAATGATGGGCATGGTGCTTGAACGCCTCAGGTATGATTTTTTCAAGCCCGCTTTCGACTTGCAGCGGCGTCCTGCCAATTGCCAGGGGAATCCTGTTGGCCACGCGGAAAATATGGGTATCGACGGCAATCGCGGGCGCGTCAAAGGCAACATTCATGACCACATTCGCCGTTTTGCGGCCGACGCCTGGAAGACTCTCGAGCGCTTCGCGGCTTTGCGGAACTTCACCCCCAAATTCCGTTACGAGCCTTTGCGATAGGGCAATGACGTTTTTTGCCTTGTTGCGGTAAAGGCCGATCGTTTTGATCATCTCTTGCAGCCGCGCCTCGCCGATTTTCAGCATTTTGGCCGGGCTATCGGCAACGGCAAACAGTGCACGCGTGGCTTTGTTCACGCCGGTGTCGGTCGCCTGCGCCGAGAGCACGACTGCGACCAGGAGAGTAAAGGCGTTCGCATGCTCGAGCTCGCCTTTCGGATGCGGATTGGCGGCTTGAAAACGGCGGAAGATTTCGGCCGCTTTTGCCGGATCCGGTCGCTTTGGGCGGCCAGCTCCTGTCTTTTCGTTGCGCTTGCCTGCATTTGGCTTTGACATTTGGGGAGGCGCGCGGTGTGCGGAAAGTTTGGCTGGCGATATGTTGCCTGCCAGATTTTTTTTTCGCATGCCCGCGATATAGAATTGGGCCAAGAAAAAGAGCAAGGCGCAGCTCGCCGGTTTGCGGCGACATCCTACTTGGTAAGGTTGCGGGCAAAAATCTTACAGGCCGGAAACAGCGTTCGCCGCGCGTAGAGTAAGTTCGCGCGAAAAAATTGTCTTTTGCGCCATCTGCCTTAGCGCGCGCGGAAATGCCGCCC
>JACXTT010001196.1_pt1 | contig 43884 bp, 38 predicted proteins | sample 9270951 | NCBI WGS metagenome assembly JACXTT01 (sample SAMN15532306, study PRJNA645909) | rock metagenome | isolation source: weathered quartz diorite | place: Puerto Rico | collected 2017-06-21
GGCTCATCCGGGGAATGGGTGTTTTCTTGCCGTCCGGCGTTTTTCGTGGTATTCGGCTGGTGACGACCCTCTCAGGAGAGCTAAAGGTCAAGATCTGCTGACCCTCAGGATGTGGCATTTTTCCAGGGATTATGTCAGATTTTGCCCCTGAAGGTCACGTCCGGGGGGGACAAGCTAAGGAAAAAATCGTTTCCAGCTCAACCGACCTTGACAGCAAAACACGCATTCACCGGAAGAGCCTGAATATTACAGAACACGAACTGCCTTGACTACGGCGATACAAGCTGTTCTCGATGGTAGCGAGTAAATATTGTTTTCGGAAGTCCATCCATGCGCATTCTGATTTTTTCGTTGTCTCTAGTTACGGCTCTTCCCATTGCCGCCTATGCGCAAGGGGATGTGACGTACTGGCAAGACATCCGCCCCATCCTGCGCAAACATTGCATCGCGTGCCACAGCACCAAACATGCGGCGCGCGTCGAAGTCTCCGGCGGTCTTGCCCTCGATACGTTCGAGGCGGCCAAGAAAGGCTCGAAGCATCCCGTCATCACGCCCGGCACGAGTGACAAGAGCCTGATCTACCAATTGCTGGTAACGTCCGACGTCAAGAAACGCATGCCGCTCGATTCGGAGCCGCTCGCGCAGGAGAGAATCGCCCTCATCAAGAAGTGGATCGATACCGGCGCCAAGGAAGGCACGCAACCGGCCGAGGTGGCGACGCTGCCGGCCAAGAAGGCGGTCACGCGCAAGCTCGACGTGCTGGTGCCGACCACGACCACCCCGCCCAGCGCAATCCCGCTTGGTCTCAAGGAGACCGGCAAGCTCGAACTCGCCACGAAGATCGGCCCACTCGCCCCGGTGACGGCCGTCGCCTTCAGCCCGAACAACCAGCTGCTGGCCACGGGCAGCTACGGCCAGGTCGTCGTCTGGGACCTTGACGCTGGCAGGCCGGTCAAGCTCTTGACCAATGTCCTCGGCGCCGTCAACGATCTCAAATTCAGTCCCAAGGGGGACATCCTCGCGGTCGGAGGCGGCCAACCCTCGGCGAAAGGCGACCTGCGGCTTTATCAGACCAGCGACTGGAAGCTTATCGCAACCTTGCGCGGCCATGACGACGTCGTCTTCTCGCTCGCCTTCAGCCCCGACGGCAAGCAGCTGGCCTCGGCCAGCTTCGATAATTCGGTCCGCCTGTGGGACGCGCACAGCTATGTTCCGATGAAGGAATACCATCATCACTCCGATTTTGTTTATGCCGTCGCCTTCAGCCCCAACGGCAAGCAAATCGTGTCCGCGAGCAAAGACCGCACCGTGGCCCTGGTCGATGTCGAGACCGGCAAGACTGCCTTCACCTTCAGCGGCATGGAGCAAGACGTCATGGCGGTCGCCTTCCATCCCGACGGCAAATCCGTCATCTCCTCCGGCTTCGAGCCGGGCGTCTTCTGGTGGAACGCGCAAACCGGCGAACGCATAGGCAAACCCGCCGCCGGCCACGGCATCGCCACCCACGAGCTCGCCTTCAGCAAGGACGGCAATCGCGTCGTCTCCGCCGGCGCCGACCGCACCGTCCGCACCTGGGACGGCGCCGTCGGCACGGCACTCAAGGTGTTCCCCGTTGGTTCGATTGCGTACTCCGTGGCGATCAGTCCGAACGGCAAGTTCATCGCGTCGGGCAGCTTCGACGGCCTGGTGCGACTGTGGGACGAAGCCAGCGCTCGCCATCTCGCGACGTTGCTCACCCAGGCGGCAGACGACGACTCTCCAGAGTGGCTCGCAATCACGCCGGAAGGTTACGCGACCGGCAGCGACAAGCTTGCCGCACAAGTGCGCTGGCGTCTGAACGGTCAGGACGCCAAGGCGGACGTCGTTTGGAAAGTACTGCGCCAACCCGCGAATGTGGCCCGCGCAATGCGCGGCGACGCGGTGCCGGCGCCAGTGTTTGACAAGAATTAGGTAGTCCACCATTCGTTTAGCGCCTGCATGGCGTCATGCGAGCGCTAATCGAATACCGGATGGTTCGAGGCCTGCGCATGAAAAACAAATTCATCTTGTGCATCTTCGTAAACATGCTCGTCGTCGGCACGCTGACGGCCCAAACCTCCTTCCCGATGATCACGCACGCCTATCCCGTCGCGGTCCAGCGCGGCGCCACCACGGAGATCGCCGTGGACGGCCAGATGAACTTCGCCGGCGCCTACAAGGCTCTTTTCGAAGGCGATGGCGTCACGGCCGAGGTCGCCAGTCCGCCGCCGGTGCCGGCCGGCATCCTCAAAAGCGTCAAGAAGAAGGTCACGGTCGCCAAGGACGCTCCGCTCGGCGTGCGCGAGTTTCGCATTGCCACCTCGCTGGGCCTTTCCAGCGTCGGGCAGCTTTTGATCGTCGATGACCCCGTCGTCATGGAAGCGCCCAACAACAACACCGCCGCGCTGGCCCAGGCGATCAGGCTGCCGTGCGTTCTCGCGGGTAAGCTCGAAGTTGTCGAGGACCTCGATTACTTCAAGTTCGAGGCGAAGGAAGGCGAGATCGTTACCTTCGAGATGTTCTGCGCTCGCCTTCAGGACAAGATTCACGATTTGCAAAAACACGCCAAGCCGATGCTGACGCTGCTGGACAGCGATGGCCGGGAGCTGGCGGCGAACGATCACTTCTTCTTTGCCGACCCGATGCTGTCGTACAAGATTCCGAAGGCCGGCACCTATTTCCTGCAAGTGCGCGAATCGACCTACGACGGCGACCCGCGCTGGGTCTACGCCATCCTGGCTACCAATCAGCCGTATATCTCGCATGTATTCCCGATGGCGGGCAATCCCGGCCAGACGATCGACGTCGAGCCGGTCGGCTCCGCGCGGTTCGCGCTAGCGAAGGTCAAGCTGTCGATTCCGAGCACGCCCGGCGTTCAGCAGGTCCAGCTTGACATCAACGGCAAGAAGACGAACCCGGCCACGTTCATCGTCAGCAAATTGCCCCAGTTCATCGAGCGAGAACCGAACGACGAGCCGGAGAAGGCCAACCGGGTCACGCTGCCGGTCGGCATCAATGGCATGATCGGCAAGAAACGCGACATCGATCACTACATCTTCGACACCAAGAAGGGCAAGGCGATTCGCTTCGAGTTGAAGTCGCGCCGCTTCGGCACGTTGCTCAATTCATCGCTGCACGGCATCCTCGAGATCATGACTCCCAGGGGAGACGTCGTCGCTTCGAACGACACGACGCATGGCTTGGAGGCGTCGCTCATCTTCACGCCGGCCGCGGACGGCGAATACGTCTTGCGTATTCGCGATCTCAACAGCAAGGGGAGCGAATCGAGCGTCTACTACATCGAGGCGGACTGGGCCGTGCCGGACTTCACGCTGCGTTGCGACCCGGACAAGGCGATGATCGGGCCGGGGTCATCGACGTCGTGGTACGTTCACGTCGTGCGGCAGAACGGTTTCGCCGGGCCGGTGCAGATCGACATCAAGGGGCTGCCCAAAGAGATCACGGCGAGCCCACTGACGATCCCGCCAACCATGACGCAAGGCGTGATCGTTCTTACCGCCGCATCGAAGGCGACACTCACGGCGACGAACGTCGAGATTGTCGGCACGGCGAAGACCCTCATCCCCAACCTCTCTCCCGGGGGGCGAGGGGAGCAAAAGGAAGAATCCCTGGTGCGCGGCGCGACGCCGAATCAGGAAATATACCTGCCAGGCGGCGGACGCGGCAAGTTCGACGTCAAGCTGCAATCGGTCGCGATCACCGCGCCGTCGGATGTTCTCAAGGTTGAGACAAGCACCAACCACATCACGCTCAAGCCGGGCGAGGAGATCAAGATCGAAGTGACGGTCCAGCGCCGCGGTGACTATGACAAAGGGGTGTTCCTCGACGTGCTCTTGCAGCACCTCGGTTCGGTCATGGGCAATCCGTTGCCGCCGAGCGTAACGATTGTGCCGGGCAAGAGCAAGACGCTGCTGGGCAATGGCAGCAAAGGCTACATCACGCTGAAGGCGGCTGCTAACGCGGAACCGATTGATAATGTACCGATCAGCGTGATTGCCAATGTGTCCGTGAACTTTGTGGTGAAGATCCATTATTCGAGCGTGCCGATTCTGATCTCAATCAAGAAATAACGATGGAGTAGTGATGCAGTTTGCCGTAGGTCAGGCTTTCGAGCCTGACTCATGGCAAACGGACCCACTACCGGATCGCGCTTGCATGGTGCACCGCTCCTGGCATAATGGTCTCTTGGACGGCATCGTCGTTTTCGCTCGAATGGAGAAGGAAATGAACGCAAGACGCTTCACGCTGGCATTGCTGCTGAGCTTGACGGTCAGTCAGTGGGCGCAGGCTCAGTCCGCGCAGCGGGACGCCGGCAAGAAGCCCGACACGGATCACAACTTTTCCAGCGGCCTGGCGGGACTCGTGGCCAAGCTCGGCAGTTCCTCGTTCGCTCAGCGCGAACAGGCGCACAAGGCGATCGAAGCCTTCGGACCGCAGCTTGCGCTTGAGCCGCTGCGCCGGGCGAAAAGAACGTCCGACGCCGAGGCCAACCGCCGCCTCGACGATCTGATCCGCCTCTTCGAGGAGCAACTGCTGACACGGCAAATCCTCGCGGCGAATGAAGTGCAGCTCAAGCATCAAGGATGCCGGCGTGCAGGACGCGATCAACGAGCTGGCGAAAGCGAGCGGCTATCCGATCCAGTTTCAGGGAGACGCGACCAAGTTCGCCGACAAGAAGATCACGCTCACCGGCAAGACCACGTTTTGGCAAGCGCTCGATCGACTGTGCGATCAGGCGGAGTTGATGGAACGCGTTGACTTCGCGCCGCAAGCGCTGCAGCCGGATGTGGGCAAGCGGATCATGCGTCGGCCGATGCCGATGCCCCAGCAGAATGTGCCCGCTGGACCAATCGTGCTGATCCATCGGGGCAATGACAAATCGTCAATCAGTTATGCAGGCGCGGTCAAGATTGAAGTTCGCCTCAGTCGCAATGGCGATGCGCACGATCTGGCAGTGAATGACCCTGTGCCACTTCCCGGCCAGCAGTCCAATTCACCCCTGACCGTCTTGAACGGAAACGCTTCGGGATATTTCCAGAGCACCGGCACGGCCAATTCCGTTAACGTCGACGATTACGCCTTTTCCTGGCAAGTGCGGTCGATAACCTTTGTCGGTGGGTTCACGATTCCCGTTCAACTCGCGCTCAGGCAAACAACCTTCCACATTTACACCCTTTATGATCAGCCTCTAGGAACCCAGGCCTATCCCAACCCAGCCGTCCTAGAGTTGTCGGCCAATTTCGCCAAAGCCAGCGGGGGGATTTTTGCGGCAGTGATGCTCCGCGACATCACCATCGGCATTTACAATTCGGGCTGGCGGGACTTCCGCGACTCTACCTACTTTCTGCGGCCAACCGCTCGCATGACCTACATAACGGGGTTTTACCGCGTCGCAATTAACGGAGACCCGCTGGCAAATCCCTTCACTTCGCAGACCTACGACCTGGGAAACTTCTTGTCTTTCATCGAACGGCAGGCGGTGTTTCAGGAATGCAGCGACAACTCGGATCTTGAAACGATTATGGCCCAATCGTTGGGCATTCCCGTGACGACGCTCTTCTTGGCCAGGCAGAACGTGGTATACCCCCTTCCGCCTCCCGGGCAACCGCAGCCTAACGTAAACCTGAACGCAGCGACCTATTTCCCGGCGGGCCTTGCTGTCACGCGGACCGATAACTTTCTTTTCCACCAGTTTATTTACGTCCCATCTCCAATTGCCTGGAATCCGTTCGACGCTGGCCTAGTCTATGATCCGAGCACCAAAAACCAAAACGGCGTCAACTATTTCGCCGGAGTCCCGCTGCGGGATTACCTTGATACCCTCTTTCCCGGCCAGCGCCAGGTAGGCTACATCACAAGGCCTGTCGATCTGAGTGTAGGCACCGTCGTGAACTCCTCCGTTTTCTTCGCCCGGCCGAATAACCTGGCAATCCGGATTCCCGCGGCCGGCGCAGACCCGCTCACAACTAATATCGTTTTAACCGGTGCTGGTTTCAACCAGTTCATGAACTTTGTCGCGTTCTCCAACTTCCAACGTCAGCAAGACGGATTGCTCGTCACTCCTGCGCAAAACCTTTGGATCCAAAATGTCCAGGTCCAGTCTGCGACCCAGCTCTCGTTTGATTTGGTTGTCACCAGCAGCGCCCGCGCAGGTGCGTTGGGAATCGCTGTGTATAAGGGAGCTTCGGAGGCGGTAAACGCAAACATGCTCCTTTTTCCGAATTTTTGGGCAGAGCCATTTATCACGCTGAATTAACATCGGCGCGCTTGCTGGTCTGGAAATACATCTGGGTGCAACATGATAAAGCCGAACCGCGCGGTGGCGTTGTGGGCATTGACATTCGTCGGCCTATCATTCGGCCAGCAACAAATGCCTCCCGATGACCTCACCAAGTACGGTGTGCATGCAACGAATTATCAGTATTACTTGGCCGCCGTAAACGCCGTCGGTTTTTCGCCCGACGGAAAATACCTGGTGACCGCTACGCCCGGCGCCACGACCAAATTCTGGTCGTTGCGGACGGGGAAACTCACCCTTGAAGCCAAACCTGGACCGCTGGGTGAGAATCGCATCCGTGCCGATTTCACCATTGCTTTCTCCAAGGATGGAAAACTATTGGCCTCACGTGGAAAGCAAGAACAGGAAAAACCCAGCGATGTCGTGTTGATCGAAGCGGCGACGGGAAAAATTCAAGCCGTATTGAAAGGGCACAAAGATATGAGCTCCGAACCAGTTTTTTCTCCGGATGATTCATTATTGGCTACCGGCGGGCGATTAGATGAAATGCTCATTCTTTGGGACATGAAGACTCTCGAACCGCGACACAAGATCGCCACCGGTGGCCAAAACGGCGCCCCGGCCTTTTCCCCCGATGGATCGCTGATCGTGGTCCTCAATAACTGGCACGAACAAATTAAACCTGGTGACCAAAAGCTGCATCGCCGATTACTCATTTATGACGTCAAAACCGGTAAGCAAAAACTGCGACTCGACGACTTGCCCTACATTAGCCGAGCAATCTATTCTCCCGACGGCAAGGATCTCGTGCTAGGCCGCGCGGATGGGTTCATTCTGTACCTCACCCCGCGACGGGAAAGGAACGGTTCAAATGGCACGCCAGCAAATTTCCCCAGGGCCTCGTTTTTTCGCCCGACGGCAAGATTCTTGCCTCGGCGGATTTTGATTTGGGCATCCGCCTTTGGGACGTAACCAAGCATCCGCCAGAGCTAATCAGGACGCTGCAGGGAACCACGGAGTAGATTAACCAAATCGCATTTTCGCCAAACGGCAACCTGGTCGCTGCAGGGTTCGGAGGAAAACTGATAGGTGCAGCCGGACGATCAGCGTTGGGCAGCGTAGTCGTGTGGGAAACAGCGACAGGGAAGAAGTATATTCCCCCCGGGGCGGAGTAGAGTCGCGAGAAGATAAGGGGTCGGGAGTCGTATTTATAGGAATAAATACTTTGCGATTATTGTCTTATAAAAACGACTCCCGACCCCTTATCTCCCTACATCGAAGTTGACTCGTATGTGCGAATTACGAATGTCCAACGAATCCAGAACTAAGGAGTCAAACTGTGAGATTCGGCACCCTTAACATTCTTGTTGTCTTTTGCTGCTTATCTTGTATGGCCTGTGCCAATGTCGACTATGCAAAGCTTTATCGGGACTTGGATAATCAGGACCCGAAGGTGCGTTGCGATGCGGCCCTTACACTTGGCAGGCGCTACCAATGCTGCAATGATACCGAGGATAGACCACCAGTCGAAGTGCTGGTAGCCAAGCTTTCGAAAATGCTTTCCGACCAGGACGCGAATGCCCGAGCGGCCGCGGCGCAAGGATTAGCCTACCTGGGCCCTAAATCCAAAGAAGCAATCCCCCCACTTATTCGATTGTTGCAGAAAGACGACGAAGCAGCCGGAAGCGCCGTTATCACTCTAGGCAGTATGGGTCCGGCTGCGAAAGTTCGCCCAAAAAAACACCTCGCTTGACCGACTGGGTCAAGCGAGGTGTGTTGCTTGATTGGCTCGCAGGTTAGAACCCAGGTCCGCCGGCGTAGCCGGGGGGAGCGCCGCCAGGCATCATCATGCCGCCGGCTGGCATCATGCCGCCGCCGAAGCCGCCAGGCATGCCGCCGCCGAAGCTGGGGAAGGCGCCGGGAGGCGGATAACCAGGGCCCATCGGGGCGCCGGAAAGTCCCTGGTTGGGGGTGGCCCATTGCATGGTCGGGCTGACGAAGACGGGGGCGAACTGGATGCGCGAGGAACCGCCGCCGGGGCCGCCGCAACCGGTGTTGATCTGATAGCCGTGATTCTTGTAGTAGGCGACCCAGTCGATGCGGTCGAGCATGCCGTAATACCGGCGCAGGGCGTCGTAGTAATCGTGCCAGAAGCGCTGCAGGCGTTCTTCTTCGATGGACATGTAGGGGTTGCGCTTGGCGAAGATGTTCCACCAGGGCTGATAGCCGCCGTAATGCGAGCTGCCCCAATCGGCTCGTGCGTTGTCGGCCGTCAGGGCCATGCCCAGGAGGGCCACGAAGAGACATGCGAACTTTTTCATTGCGACTCCTTTACCAGGTTGACCCGGAAACCGTGCCGACCGCGTGACGCCCGAGCGGCGGTCCTGGACACCAAGACCCGCGAGCATCGGCCGGCCTGACGGCACTTTCGTGCGAGAGGTTTCATTCCGCACAACTAGAATCGGCTGAAAGGTCCGCAAACTCCCGAAAAAATTCCCTTTCTCCGCGATGGTTTTTTCAGTGCATCCTTCGCCGACCGGCAAGGTTTGACTGAATTGCCCCGCTTGACACCCGTGGTGCAAGCGGCTCGCCTGCACAGTTTTCGCGAAGAAAAACCTGTTCAGGCGAGCCGCCTGCACCACGAGCCATCATTCGAACGAATGCACGAAGCCGCGCGGCTCGATGCGACGTCTCTTGCCCCGCTCTTCGAGAATCAGCGCCGGCTCGGCGACGAACACGCCGACGTGCGCCAGCGTGGTTCCCACAATCGGCTGTGACTTCAACAGACGTTCCCCCTCGGCAGGATCGACGGCGAACGCCAGCTCGAAATCCTCGCCGTCGCTCAGGGCGTGTTCCAGCGGCGACTCGCCGTCGTTGAGACCGCGAGCCGCATCGGCGATCGGAACCTTGTCCGCGAACAGGACGGCGCCGCAACCGCTTTCCGCGCAGATGTGGTACACGTCAGCGGACAGGCCGTCGCTGATATCGATCATGGCGTGCAGGGCAACGTGTTCTTGCAGTTCCAAGGCCTCTTCGACGCGTGGCGTGAAGTCGAGGTGTTTGCCGAGCAGGCTGCCGCCGAGGGGGCCGGTGACGAAGAGCCAATCGCCGGGCCTGGCGCCGCGGCGCAGAATCGGGCCTTGCGGGCCGGGCGCGCCAATCAGGGTGACGCAGACAGCGAGGCCGCCCGTCCAGGTGTTGGTATCGCCGCCAGCGATCGCCGTTGCGAATGCGTCGGCGACTTCGCGCATGCCGAGATACAAGTCTTCTGCAATCGCTGCCCTGTTGCCCTGCGGCAAGCCGACGCTGACGAAAGCGGCAACCGGCTTGCCCCCCATCGCGGCAATGTCGCTCAGGTTGACCGCCATCGCCTTGCGGCCGACGCGGCGCGGCCCGTGTTCGGCGAGTACGAAGTGGCGCCCCTCCAAGACCATGTCGGTCGTGACCAGGCACGGGGGTCCCGGCGTCGGTTCGATGACGGCGCAATCGTCCCCCGGACCGACCGGCACGCGCGGCCAGGCGGGCGTCTGTTTCCGAAGCCACGTTATGAAGTCAAATTCGCCCATCGGGGCTGAGTCTTTCTTTTTTGAGGGCCAGAGAGCTTGTGGCGTTTCTTCCACTTTTGCGTTACAATACCACCAACGAACCGGACATTCCGTCAAGATTTCCTCAAGTTTGCCCCGGTTCGGCCGACACCCGCGCGAAAGTGTTGTAAAATTTACTGGGCACACCCCCTCGCTTGCGCGTCGGGCTAACAGACCTATTCTATGTTTCGGTGACGCTCGCATGACTGCCGCTTTGCTCTCCCAACACGCGTTCTCGAACAAGTTCACCTTCGGCGAGCCCAAGCTGCACACTGACGGGGACGTGCTGGCCATCGCCTTCGGCAAGGAGGGGCTGCTCTACTCCGTCGAGGAACTTGGCATCCTGCGGAAGTGGAACCCGGAGTCGGGACAGCAACTCGACTGGGGCTCGCTGAGCGATATGGAAACGTTGTGGGCCTTCAGCGCCGACGCGCGTGTGCTCGCCTCTGCCAGTGACGATCTGACTATCTGGGACGCCTCGTCGGGACGCCTCTTGACGTCGATTCCCCAGCCCGGCTGGGTGACGGCCCTGGCGTTCGCTCCCGATGCCGGCTTCATCGCCACCGGACACGACGACGGCTCGATCGGCTACTGGGACGCTCCCGGACATCATCCGGTCTTCGACAAGAGCTTGACCTTCCACAAGAAGCCGATCAGCGCCGTTGCCATCAGCCCGAACGGCAAATGGCTCGCCGTCGCCAGTGAGGACAAATCGATCAGCATCTGGAACCTGACGACCGGCGGCTATCATGGCTGCCTGTCCGGGCACACCGACCGCATCCCGGCCCTCGTCTGGCACCCTAGCAGCGCCTATCTCGTGTCGGCTGGCTGGGACACCAGTGCGCGGGTGTGGGATGCCAACACCCTGCAGCCAGTGATCATTCTGAATAGCCACTCGCTTCAAGTCAATGCCCTGGCGTTCAGCCCCGACGGCCGCTGGCTGGCGTGTGCTGACTCTGCGCACTCGGTCCACGTGTGGGACTTCAACACCAAGAAGACGGTCCACAAGCTCAAGGTTCCCGAGGCCGAGATTCGCACGCTCGCCTTCAGCCCAGACGGCAAATACTTCGCTTGCAACGGCGACCGAATCATCCATTTGTGGAACCCGGCGACCGGGAAACCGTACGCCGACATCGGCCCGCGGCCCCTCGCCAAGACCACCGTCTCGGTTCATCACGACGGCACTCGGCTTATCAGTAACGGCGGCGGCAACGCGGTACGCATCTGGAACGCCGCCACGCGCCAGCCTATTACCACGCTCAAGTCCGACGAGCCGATTCACGCCCTCGCCTTCAGCCCCGACGGCAAGTGGATCACCGGTTCCATCGACAAGCGCGTGCGCCTGTGGGATGCCGCCGGCCAGTTCGTCACCGACTGGGACGGACCCGTCGAGCCGGTCACCACACTCGCGTTCAGCCCCGATTCGAAGTTGCTCGCCTCCGGCAGCGCCCACGGCGTCTCCGTGTGGCTCTGGCGCGTCGCCGACGGAGAGCCCATCCTGCTCATTCCCGACGCTCTGGACGGCTGCTCCATCGAAGCGCTGGCGTTCCATCCCGACAACAACCTTGTCGCCGTCGGCGGCATCGATTGGATGGCGACCGGCGGCAGCAACGGCGCCGTCAGCATCTGGAACATCAGCGAACGGGCCGAAGTCGCGACCTTCCTGGACGGCACCACGGCGCTGGCGATTCATCCGGCCGGCGACATTCTCGCTACCACCACCCTCGATCACTCCATCTGTCTCTGGGACTTGCAACTCAAGCAGCTCCTGCAAGAACTGATCGGCCACGATGCGTCGGTCACCTGCGTCGCCTTCAGCCCGGACGGCAACTGGCTCGTCTCCGGCAGCGAAGATCATACTTTGCGCATCTGGGACGACAAAGGACGCGAACTGATGGCCCTCGAAGTCGAGAGCCAGATCACGTCCACGACCTTCTCGGCCGACGGACAATATCTCTACCTCGGGCACGCCAATACGACTTGCAGCCAAATTCAACTCCCCGAACCCTTCCGCCGCAAGTAGAACGATAATGCCGCTAGCGGCTTCGAGCTCGCTGGAGAGGAACAGGTGTATTGGCCTCGCCCAGCGAGCGGGTCAACGAGGATCCGTGCGCGATGGACAACGCGATCCAACCTTCCGATCAACTGCGGCCAGGCTCGGCGCCGACGGTCCCTAACGCTTCCGAGGAAGTCGATTGGACCGGGCAGGTGCTGGGGGAGTTTCGTTTGCTGCACCGCCTCGGCCGCGGCGGCATGGGCCAGGTCTACCTCGCCGAGCAAACCTCTCTCAAGCGCAAGGTCGCGCTCAAGCTGCTGCATCCCGAACTTGCCTCGAATGAACGCTCGCTGATGCGTTTCAAGGCCGAGGCGGAGAACGTCGCCCGCGCCACGCATGCCAACATCGTGCAGATCTACGTCATCAACCAGGACAAGGGCGTTCATTACCTCGCGCTCGAATATGTCGAGGGGAGGAACCTGCGCGACTTCATCGAGAAAAAAGGAACGCCGGAATTGTCGCTTGGTCTGCACATCATGGTACAGGTTGCCGCGGCCCTGCAGCGGGCCAGCGAACTGGGTATCATCCACCGCGACATCAAGCCGGAGAATATCCTGTTGACGAAGAAAGGCGAAGTGAAGGTAGCCGACTTCGGGCTATCGCGCTGCTTCGCGGAGGAGGGACAGCAGACGATCACCCAGAGCCAGGTCACGATGGGAACGCCGCTGTACATGAGCCCGGAACAGGTCGAGCGCAAGACGGTGGATACGCGCACCGATATCTATTCGTTCGGCGTGACCTGTTATCACATGTTCACGGGAACGCCGCCGTTTCGCGGCACGTCGCCGATCGAGGTCGCCTATCAGCACGTTCACAAGGATCCACAGCCGCTCGCCGAGATTCGTCCCGACCTGCCGCCGGCATTATGCGCGATCATCGGGAAGATGATGGCGAAGAAGCCGGAGGATCGCTATCAAAGCGCGCGCGAGATCGTGCGCGACATCAATCAACTGCGTGAAGCTCTCAACCTGGGAGCGGTCGGAGCGATTTCGATCTCGTCGTCGTTCATCGGAACCGCCGCCGCCGTCGTGCGCGCCGGATCAATGACCAGCAAGATCGAAGCGCCGCCGCGGTCATCCTGGCTGTGGCCGATTGTCATGACGGCCAGCGTGCTCGCGGCGCTGGCAGGCGGCCTGGGGTCCGGCTGGATGCATCATCTCCTTTCGCAGCCGGCCAAGGACGTGCAACCCGTCCAGGTGGTCCCGCCGCCGCAGAATCAGGAGCGCAAGCCGTTGCTCTCCAAGGAGGATGTGAACGAAATGCAGCGTCAGGTACAGAAGTTCCGCGACCCGAAGAGCCGGATCGAGATGGAGGCGGGACTCTTGCACGCAGTCGAACTGGGGCTTTTTTACCTCACGGAAAGACGGCTTGATGAGGCCGACAAGCTCTTCCTCGATCTCCGCAACAACGAACCCAAGGTTCCCGCCTATCGTTATCTGGGCAAATTCGGCCATGCCTCGGTGCTGGCATTCAAGGACGACAGCGTTGCCTCGAACAAGGAATTCGAAAAGACTTTCGAGTCCTTCGAGAAAATCGAGGCGCGCATCGGGCCTGGGCCATTCCCCAAGATCGATCGTCCGAAGAAGGACGTGCTTCCGAAGGACGACGTCGAGGCCTACCGACTCCTGTGGCGAGAGCAATCCACCTTCGGCCTGCGCGAAATGGTCGCCAAGGCGCTGGATCACAACTTCGTCAACAAGCCGGATGAGTTTCCGGCCGAGAAGCTCGGCGCCTACCGCATGCCGCCGCGCGCACAGCTGAAGGCGCAGCCGTAGCGCCGCTACACACCTTCGTCGATGAGCCGTCTCAGCATTTCCAGCGCCTCCGCGCGCGTCTTGATCGTGCCATCGAGCTGCGCCTCGCGAATCGCATCCAGCAGCTTCTTGTACAAAGGTCCGGCCGAGAGATTCAGGCCCTTCAGATCGTTTCCCGTGATAAACGGCTGTGGATTCAAATCATCCGGCGTCCATTTACGCAGCAGGTCCTCGCAGAATTCGACATGGGCGATGTCCTTTCCCGTTGCCAGCGCGTCGGCGCGGTGCAGGACGAGCAGCTCGTGAATTCCCGGATGACTCAGCGTCGTTTTGAGCTTGCTGTGGCGCATCCGTTTCGCGTCGGCCAGATACTGGTGCTTGTCAACCAGCCAGACGATCCGTTCACGCTCGGCGTTCGACAGCTTCAGGCGCAGCGCGATTTCGTCGGCCATGTGGGCGCCGACGTGCTCGTGGTGATAGAACGTGTACCGCTCCGGCGTCCGCCCGGCCGTGCGCGGCTTGCCGACGTCGTGCAACAGCGTCGCCAGCGCCAGCGCGAACGACGGCGCCGGGCCGAGCAGGTCCATCACGCGCATCACGTGGTCCCATAAATCGCCCGTCGGCTGCTCCGGCAGGCCTTGCGGCAAGCCCTTCATCGGCACAACTTCCGGCAAGATCGCCTCGGCCAGGCCAAGGTCAAGCAGCAAATTCAACCCACGCACGCGGCGCGGATGCACCAGCAGTTGCCGCAACTCCTCGGCAATGCGCTCGGCACTGACGACGGGCAACTCCTTCGCCATTGCCTTAATTGCGGACTCGGTGTGGGGCTCGATCGCCAGCTCGAAGCGAGTGGCAATGCGCACGGCGCGCAAGAGACGCAGCTTGTCCTCTTGAAAGCGTACCGCCGAGTCGCCGATGGCGCGAAGGATGCGCGCGTGCAGATCGTCCTGGCCGCCAACGAAGTCGTGCAGCTGGCTCCTGATCGGGTCGAAGAACATGCCGTTGACGGTGAAGTCGCGGCGGAGCGCGTCCTCGCGCGCTGAGGCGAAGACGACCTGATCGGGCCGCCGGCCGTCGCTGTAGCCGTCGTCGGTGCGAAAGGTTGCGACCTGCACCTTGAGATAGTCTTGATTCTGACGTGGACCTAGCACTTCGACGACGCCAAAGCTGGCGCCGATCGCCAGGGTACGGCGAAAGAGCTTCTGCACTTGCTCGGGGATGGCGTCGGTGGCGATGTCGTAATCCTTGGGGACCAGACCGAGCAACTCATCGCGCACGCACCCCCCCGCCCAGAGTGCTTGATGCCCGGCGTCTTGCAACTGACGAACGACAGAGATGGCGAACTCACGCTCGGTCATAGAATTCGACGAGCCCAGGGACTGCTGGGCTCATCCCTGGGCTTGCGGGATACTGATATCGCGCTGCCAGATCCACAGCTCATTTCGTCCATAGCGGCGCACTTCCCAGTCGCGCATGAACTCCGTTTTGTCCATCGCGCTGCCGGTCTCGGTCTGCACGACGATTACCGAATCCTCCGCGACCTTGCCTTGCAACAGTTGAATCGCGTTGACTAAATCGTCTGTCTTATCGGTGAGATCAGCAAACGGTGGGCTCAGGAAAACGTTCACCGGCTCCTTCGGCGCGACCCAGGCGGCCATCCAGCGGTAGGCGTCGGTGCGGCAGAGCTTTGCTTGGCGGGTGAGGTTGAACTCGCGCAGGCAGGCTTCAATATCTTTGGCGAGCTGGGGATCGCGTTCGACTAGATGGGCCGAGGATGCGCCGCGGCTCAACGCCTCAATGCCGATGACGCCAGTGCCCGCGAAAATGTCCACAAACGGCCGCTCCGGGATCGCGTTGCCGAGGATGCTGAAGTACGCCTCGCGCACCATTTGCGGCGTCGGCCGCAGGTGCTCGGTGACGACGCAGCCGACCTTTCGGCCGCGCAGCGTGCCGGCGACAATACGGATGAAGGAACGCATGAAAGTTCCGTGTGGAAGGATGGAGATTGCGATAGCTTTCCGCATCCTATCAGATTGCGCGTACCTTGACAAACCGACGCCATTAATTCGCTGAAGGTTCGGTAAAGGTGCGAAAAAAGGATTGTTCGCGGACACCTTCGGTTGTACACTGCTAGCAACATATCTTGGTTGCCGCCCGATGATGCGGAAGAACTCAGGTGGGCAATCAGGTCAGGTGTGAATCGAACGGATCCCAACTAATTCACGAGGAGGACATCCCATGATGCGCTGGAGTTTGGCGTTGCTGCTGGCAGGCGTGGCCTGCTTGGTCCTGCAAGCGGACGTAGGGGCTGCGGCCAAGAAGAAAAAGAAGGACCCGGACAAGACCAAAGACGTCGACGGCAAGGAACTCGTCATCAACGGCGAATTGACCGACAAGGACGACAAGGACAAGATCCGCACCGGAAGCTATTGCAAGACGTACACCTTCAAGATGGTCGAAGGAATAACCTATCAAATCGACATGAAAAGCAAGGACATCGATTCCTACCTGCGTCTGGAGAACCCTGGAGGCGAGCAGGTAGCCGCGGATGACGATAGCGGCGGCTTCCCCGATGCCCGCATCATTTACAAAGCCGGCGTGAGCGGCGACTTCAAAATCATCGCCACGACATTCGGCGGCAACTCCACGGGCAAGTTCACCGTGACCGTGAAGGACAAGGACGGTCCCGCCGTCGTTGCCGGTGGCAAGGCCATCGAGTTGAAGAACGACAAGGGCGAGGCGTCCTTTACCGGCAAACTGGAAAAAGACGATCCGACTTACAAGGGCAAGAGGCACAAGCTCTTCACTTTCCCGATGGAAGAGGGCAGAACCTATCAGATCGACATGAAGAGCAAGGCCCTCGACTCGTACCTGTTTCTTGAAGCGCCGGATGGCAAGTTGCTCGCCATGGACGACGATGGCGGCGGTTTCCCCGACGCCCGCATCATTCATAAGGCCGGCACGGCCGGGCGTTTCCGCATCATCTGCACCAACTTCGGCGGCGGTCTCGGCGAGTTTACGCTGACGGTTCGCCAAACCGACAAGGATTGACGCACGATCGACATCGTGGGGCGGGTGTTCAATCCGTCCCACGAATTCTTTCCACCCAAGGATTAACCCATGAACCGAAAATGGCGATGGCCCCTAGTTCTGGCGGCGCTCGGCTTGTCGCTGCTGCAAGCCAACCTCGGCGCCGGCGACAAGAAGGCCAAGGAACCCGAGAAGAAGCCGGCAGAACCGATCAAGCCGATCGTCATCAACGACGAGCTGATCAACGCGGACCTCAAGGACAAGGTTCACACGCAGAGCTTCTGCAAGACCTACACCATGAAGATGGAAAAGGGCAAAGCCTACCACATCGAAATGAGCAGCGACGCGATCAACCCGTTTCTCCGGCTCGAAGATTCGGCCGGCGCGCAGATCGCCACCGCGTTCAATCAAGGCAATCAGCGCGCTACCATCTTCTACGAGCCGTCCAAGACGGAAGACTATCAGATTGTCGCGACCACGCCCAACGACGGCCGCACCGGCAAGTTCAGCCTGACCGTCCGGGACGCCACCGGTTACATGATCTTGAACGTTGCCGACAAGCTGAATCAGAACGACAAGGCCTATGCCGGCGCGGGCAACAAGAAGCACAAGCTGTTCCTCGTCCAGCTGGAAGCGGGCAAGACCTACCAAATTGACATGAAAAGCAAGGCCTTCGACTCGTACCTGTATTTCGAATCGCCGGGCGGCAAGCTGCTGACCCAGGACGATGACAGCGGCGGCTACCCCGATGCACGCATCACCTGGAAAGCCACCGAGACCGGGAAGTTTCGCATCATCACCACCTACTTCGGAGGCGGCGGCAATCTCGGCGACTTCAACCTCACCGTGCGCCTGACCGACGGCGCGCCTCCGGTCATCGACAAGAAGGACGACAAGAAGTAAAGATCAACCCCTAATGGTGCTTGAAACTCACACCAACGACCTGTTCACCAAGGGAGATTCCCATGAAGAATATCCTGCATCTCGTTCTGGCGTCACTCATGATCGCTGGTTGTCTGTTGCAAGCACAGCTCTGGGCCGGCGACAAGAAAGAGCCGGAGAAGAAATCCGATCCTCCCAAGGAGGTGGTCGTCAAGGATCAGCTGATGAATTCCGATCTCAAGGACAAGGTCCGCACTGGAAGCTACTGCAAGACCTATACCTACAAGATGATCGAAGGCCGAAACTACCAGCTCGACATGAGGAGCACCGAACTCGATTCGTATCTGCGGCTTGAAAATCCCGACGGCGTCCAGGTCGCCTACGACGATGACGGCGGCGGCTTTCCCAACGCGCGAATCATCTATCGCGCTCCGAAGACGGGCGACTATACCATTATCTGCACCACCTTTGGCCAAGGCAGCACGGGCAAGTACATCTTGACGGTCAAGGACCTCACTGGCGGACCGCTTCCCAAGGAAGAGAAGAAAGACAAGATCGGCCAAGGCCCGCGGCTTGGCGACGCCGGCATGCCACTTTCTTCTTGCCACTCATCCACGGAGTCACTACTTGGCCGTGAGCGAATTCCTGCATTCAGGATACGTTGCATTCCAGGGGTGTGTGTCTGTGGATGAAACGAATCGACGCAAGAATTTGGCAATTCATGAGTTAGCGGCCCGGAGTTCGTTGCACGGCCTCGTGGCTGGTGGCCAATCGCGAAAGCGGCTGGTAAGCTGGCAAGACTCTCCCGATTACAGCAAATCTGCCGATTGTACCGCCTTTTCTCAAGTTCATGCAGCCTTTTTGCCGAGAGAGGATGGGGGGAAACCCCCTCTCTTGCTCGCTCAGGGGTTCTTGCATGATGAACAAATACTTGCTGGGAAGCCTCGTCGTGCTGGCTTGCTGGACCGGTGCGGCCAACGCTCAGCCGACGCTCGGCACGCCCGTCTCGCCCGATGGCAGCCTTGGAACACGCTATAGTGCCTACTTGACCGACTTAGGCTCCGGCGACGGCCCCACGGAATACAGGCCGAAGCCGGCGCATCCCATTCTCGGCCACCTCGCGCAATCGATGATGACGCCGATCCGAATGGTTAGGGGGCGCCATATGCCCCAAACGATCAGCGACGTGCCTTCCAAAGACGAGGTCGCCCGCATGATCATGGACGGCGGCTATTCGCCGGCGGAGATCACGGCCGCCAAGATCAAGATCGACGAAGCCCAGGGCAAGGCGAGGCGGGCTGCGGTGATGTACCTGGCGACGATCGATTGCCATTACTATCCCGAAGCGGAATCCGGCCTGATTGCCGCACTGCGGGCGGACCGCGTGGAGCAGGTTCGGTACGAGGCCGCCGTGGCAATGGGGACGTGCCGGGGCCTGACGGAGAAGATGCTCGAAGCGCTCAACCTGTCGGCACTGGCGCTGGAGTTGGACGGCAACCCGGCGGAATCGTCGGAACGCGTGCGCAGCGCCGCTCGCAATTCCCTGTATCGCAATATGGCTCGCGGCTTATGCCTGCCGCCCGTCGGCGATTTGACGAATGCCGGGCTCGATTGGCTGACGCCCGACTCGTTCGCGATTCAGCAAATGGGCTATGTCACGCCGCAATTTGTTCCAGTCCCCGCAGCGGTGAGCCAGCGGGAGCGCGAGGTGGCCGAGACCGTCAGCACCCAGCCTAAAGCCAAAGCCAGTTCGCGATCGCTACTTCAATGGCTAGTCAACTCGACATCCTCGCCACGCACCGCGGAAAAAGCCACGGATCCGCGCCTGCGCGGCCTGGCGCCGCTCGGCTCCGAAATAAGCCTGGCTATTCCGGCTGCGTCTTGCGCTCCCGCCACTCTTCCTGCCGCGCCGCCATATAATTACGCACAGTAATTGGTCGGTTTCTGAGCCCGACGCTCAAGCGAGGGAATCGCAGAAATTCCCTCGCTTGCGCGTCGGGCTCAGGTGTCCTTTGGAAATCAACCGATGTCCGTGCCCCCGAAAGCCGTCGTGCTGCTGAGCGGCGGACTGGATTCGACCATCACGCTGGCCATCGCCAAGCTTCAAGGCTTCGCGTGCAGCGCTCTCACCATGCAGTACGGCCAACGGCATGCCATCGAGATCGAGGCCGCCCGGCACATCGCGCAGCGCAGCGGCGTCGTGCAGCACATCGTCATGCCGATCGATTTGCGCCAATTCGGCGGCTCCGCATTGACCAGCGATATCGAGGTGCCGAAGGACCGTCCACTCGAAGCCATGAGCGCCGGCATTCCGATCACCTATGTGCCGGCGCGGAATACGATCTTCCTGTCGTTTGCGCTCGCTTGGGCCGAGGTGCTCGGCGCGTGCGATATCTTCCTTGGGGTCAATGCCCTGGACTACTCGGGCTATCCCGACTGCCGGCCGGAATACATCGCGGCGTTCGAAAAACTCGCGCGGCTTGCGACCAAGGCTGGCGTTGAGGGAGGGGCGTTCAACATTCACACACCGTTGATTTATTTGACGAAGGCCGAGATCATTCGCCGCGGGCTGGAGTTGGGCGTTGATCTTGCACTGACGACATCGTGCTACGACCCGACGCCGAGAGGGGTGGCGTGCGGCCGGTGTGATGCGTGTCAGTTGCGTTTGAAGGGATTTGCGGAGAACAAGATAAGTGATCCAGCGGCGTATGCGTAGGGCGTAGCCGTTTAGCATTCGCGCGGCGCCGCGCGAACGCTAAACGGGACAACCGGGTCACGGCAGCATCGGCAGCTGCCCCTTGCGGATTTGGCCGCCGCGGAGGATGAAGAACGGCACCGGGTTGAACGTCGCCAGGTCAGGATGATTCAGCACGTAGTTCACGTTATCGACCGTCACCGTCTCCCAGGTGTGCAAGCCGACGAGCACGTCCCCTTTGCGCAGGCCCGCCTTGGCGGCGGCGCCGTTGGCGGTGATGTTGGTGATTTCCAGGCCGCCGTGCAGCTGATTGTTGACACGGGTGACGGCATCGCCGGCGACCTGCGTGAACTGCACGCCGAGTTTCTGCCAAACGACATCGGACACGGAAGCAGGACGCACTTGCCGATCACCCGCAGCGAGCGCGACCTTGACACTCTTGTCTTGATCGCCGCGCCGCACCAGAATCGTGATGCTGTCGCCCGCCTTGCGGTCCATCAAGCCGCGCTCGATGTCGATCCCGGAGGCAATCTTCACGTCGCCAACCTGTACAATCACGTCGCCAGAGACAAGCCCCGACGCTTCCGCGGGACTCGACGAATCAACCCGATCGACAACCACCTTGCGAATCAGGCCATCGCTCGACGGCTGCAGGATATCGCGACACGCCAGGCCATCGTAGGTGGATGATCGGCGCCGCGCCTTGAGCATGTCGCTGACCGATTTCACCATGTGATCGACGGGAATGGCAAAGCCGATGCCCTGGGCGCCGGCGCGAATGGCGACGTTTACGCCAACGAGTTCGCCATTGATGTTGACGAGCGGCCCGCCGGAGTTGCCCGGATTGATGCTGGCGTCGGTCTGGATGAGCGACTTGTAGGCCATGTTCTCATTGAGGCTCACATCTCGCTTGATGGCGCTGACGACACCGACGCTCACGGTATGCTCGTAGCCGTAGGCGTTACCGACGGCGATGACGGTCTCGCCGACCATGAGGTCAGTGGCGGTGCCGATCGGCATCACCGGGAGCGGCGTGGCCGCGTCGATCTTGATAATCGCGAGATCCAGTTCGGGATGACGGGCGACGACGGCGGCGCTCTGGGTGGTGCCGTCGGCCAGGCGGATGCGCAAGGCGGTAACGTCATCGACGACGTGCTGGTTCGTGACGATGTAGCCGCGCGCGTCGATGATGATGCCGGTGCCCATGCCGTTCATCGGCTTGCGCACGCTGGGCGGCCCAAAGGTGTCCCCCGGGGAACTTCGTTCACTGTGGATGTTGACGACGGCTCCCTTGACGCGCTCGACGGCGCCGACGATGGCGGTCTTGCGCGCGCCGGTGCGCGTTAGTTGCCCGGAATCCTTCAGGCGGGTTTCGTTGGTGAATAGATTTGGTCCCTGAATTGCTTCCTGGGCATGAATCGAGAACAGAAGGGCCAAGCAACACAGCGACCCCAAGGCGATGCAGCAGCGAAGGCGCAAACTCATGGTGTCCTCAGGTCGTGGATTCTTCGTCTGGGTAGAAAAGGGGGCAGGCGTGCGGCGTGCCTCGCGTCCCCATGGCGAGGCAGGCAGGCTCTAATAGGATTTCGGCATCGCTGGAAATATGCCTAAGTTCGCTGCATCCACTTTCGCACATTGGGCATCTGCCGCGCGCTGGTCGGACCAAAGAAGACGAACCTTCCCAACCAGTGAACATGGGAACCCGGAGAAACCCTGACGATTGTGCCAATTCTCTTACAATGGCTGCAAGCGCGCGATCGGTGTGATCGCGACAGACGGCACAGCTTTCCAGATTCGTTTCGTGGAGCAACTGACCATGGCAGCGAAGAGCCGGCGTGAGATGATCGAGGAGATGCTCGCCGAGTCGCCACAGGATCCGGAGCTGCGCTACATGCTGGCGATGGAATACATCAGCGGCGGCGACGACCCGGGCGCGGTGCGCTGCTTCCAGGAAATGATCCAGGCGACGCCGAACTATCCGCCCGCGTATCACCAGGCGGGCCGGGCCTTGCAGCGGCTTAATCGCATCGCCGAAGCGCGGACCCTGCTGTCGCAGGGCATCCCAATCGCGCAGAAACAAGGCGACCTTCACGCCGCGGGAGAGATGACGGAATTGCTGCAATCGCTGGAATGAATTTCTTTCCTCGTTTGGCGCCCGCATGGCGCCATGCGAGCGCTATGCGAATTGAGCGAAAAATCATCACGAAAGCTGAAGGACAACTTGTAGTCCGATCTAATGCCTGCTACTTTGAAGAACGACATCGCCTTACGGAGTGACAGCATGGCCGAGCAAAAAGTGATTCTGATCGTCGATGATGATTACGAACTTTCGGACGGCATCCGCGCCGTGCTCGAAACCCAAGGGCACAAGGTCCTGCAGGCACGCGACGGCCAGCAGGGGCAGCAGCTCATCTACCAGCAGCGGCCCGACCTCGTCATCCTCGACATGATGATGCCGCGCAAGGGGGGCTATCCCGTCCTGGAGCATTTCCGCGACAAGAAGGACGCTCCCCCCATCATCATGATCACCGCCAATGAAGGCAGCCGCCACAAGGCCTACGCCGAGTATCTCGGCGTCATCGACTACATTCGCAAGCCGTTCGCCATGGAGCGATTGCTGGAGGCGATCGACAAGGGGCTGAAGGGCGAGCAACCCGCGGCCGAGACCGAGAAGAAACGCGAGAAGAAATCGTGAGCGTCATCACGCCCGCCGCCAGCGTTCTGCTCACACGCGGTCCCGGATCGCGCGCCATCTATGCGATCCTGCGCGGCCAGCACCTCAGTTTCTTCGGCGGCTTCTGGGCCTTTCCCGGCGGCAAAGTCAGTCCACAGGAGTTGGAGTCCGCCGCGGGGCTGGAGGCGCGCCGCCTCGCCGCCTGCCGGGAACTCTTCGAAGAGACCGGCGTCCTGATCGTTCGCCGCGCCGACGACTCCTTTCCTGCTCACAGCCCCGATCTCGCCGAATGCCGACGCTTGCTGCTCGCCGACCAGTTGCCGTTCGCGCGCTTGCTGGCCGACCGGAGGTTGACACTCCACGCGAAGGACTTCACGCTGATCGGCGAGATCACCACGCCGGACTTCGCCCCGGTGCGTTATGGCACCACCTTTTTCGTTGCCCACCTGCCGCCGGGGCAGGAGCCCGACATCTGGCCCGGCGAGCTGGAGCGCGGCGAGTGGATCGACGTCGCCGATCTGCTGGCCCGCTGGCGGCGCGGCGATCTCCTGACGCCGCCGAGCGTGATGACGCTGCAAACGCTTGGCCATCACCCGGTGGACGAGGCGCCCAAGCTGCTGGGGCCGCTGTTCGAGCGTCTGGCTGCCGGTGCCGTGCATCCGATCTACTTTGCGCCGTGCGTGCAGATGATCCCGCTGCGGACCGTCGGCCTGCCACCCAGCACCCATACGAATGCCTATCTGGTCGGCAACGATTCGCGCTACTTGATTGACCCAGGCCCGAGCGAAGCCGATCAGCAGCAGCTTCTTTTCGGCGTGCTCGAAGAGCACATCGAAACGCATGGGCCGCTGACGGCAATCGTGCTGACGCATCACCATCCCGATCACATCGGCGCCGCCGCGGTTTGCGCCCAGCGCTATGGCGTGCCGATCTGGGCTCATGCCAGGACAGCGGAGAAGTTACAGGGCCGCGTCGATGTGCAACGCTTCTTGAACGACGGCGATCGGCTCGACTTGGGCCGCTGCCCCGCCGGCGATGCGCAAACCTGGTTCCTCGAAGCATTGCTCACGCCGGGCCATGCGCCGGGGCACCTGACGTTATACGAGCCATTTTATCGGCTTCTGTTCGCGGGCGACATGGTTTCGACAGTCACGTCGATCGTCATCTTCCCACCCGAGGGAAACCTGGCCGAATACCTGCAATCGCTCCAGCGCCTGCGTGAGCTGCCGGCGCACATGCTGCTGCCATCGCACGGCAATGTCAGTGCGCATCCCACCAAAGTGATTGACGGCGCCCTGGAACATCGCGCCAAGCGCGAGAAGCAATTGATCGACGCCCTCGCCGAAGGGCCTGCTGCCCTCGACGAGATGACGGCGCAGCTCTATCGCGGCACGCCGGAGGTGTTGATGCGATTCGCGAAGGCGCAGGTGCTGGCCGGATTGTTGAAGCTGCAAGCTGAAGGCCGGGTGCGGCCGTTGGACGCCCAGCGCTGGCAGGTGGGTTGACGCCTATAATAGCAGTCGCGTATTGATCACTTGCAAGGAGATGCCCCGTGCCTGATGACCTCGTCACCCGCGTCGCCGCCGCCCTCGCGCAGCATGTCGGTCCTGCCCTGGACATGGACGGCACGCAGCTCGAAGTGCTCGACGTCACTGACGGCGTGGCCCGCATCCGGCTCGGCGGCGTGTGCGCCAATTGCCCCAGCTCCATCATGCTCGTCGTCAACGGCATCGAGGAGGAGCTGCGCAAGCACGTGCCGGAAGTCGCCTACATCGAAGCGGTGCCGTGACCAATACTCCCCTCACCCATTGGGGGAGAGGGGCCGGGGGTGAGGGGGCTCACATGCTGCTCGGCTACAACACCAACGGTTTCGCCCACCATCGGCTGGAAGATGCCTTGCAAATTCTGGCGGAGCTCGGGTACGAGAGCGTTGCCATCACGCTGGATTTTCACGCGCTTAATCCGTTCGACATGGATTTCTCGCGGCAAGGCGAGCGCATTCGCGCTCTGCTCGGTCAGTTGAAACTGGGTTGCGTGATCGAAACCGGAGCGCGATTCCTGCTCGATCCGCGCCGCAAGCATCAGCCAACGCTGTTGAGCACTCGCACTGCGGATCGGCGGCGCCGCCGCGATTTTCTGCGCCTTGCCGTGGATATCGCTGCTGACCTTCGCGCCGACGCCGTCAGCTTCTGGTCCGGGACGCCGGACGCGGACGCCAGCGCGGACGATCTGATGGACCGCCTGGCAGACGAATGCAATAATCTTTGCGATTACGCAGCGCCGAAAATGAGGTTGGCGTTCGAGCCGGAGCCTGGCATGTTCATCGATACCATGGCGAAGTTCGAGGAACTGCACCGACGTGTTGACCACCGCACTTTTGGCTTGACGCTCGACGTTGGACACCTGCATTGCCAAGGCGAGTTCCCGATTGCCTACCAACTTCAGCGCTGGAAGGACCGGCTGTGGAACGTCCACATCGAGGACATGCGCCGCGGCGCTCACGATCATCTGATGTTCGGCGAAGGGGAAATGGACTTTCCGCCGATCTTCCAGGCGCTACGGGAGATCGACTACAAAGGCGGGGTGCACGTCGAATTGAGCCGGCACAGTCATGACGCGGTCAACACGGCTACGAAAGCGCTAGAGTTTCTGCGCAAGATAGAGAGTCAATGATGGCCGCTTGCGGCGCAGCAGATTCCTGTTACGCCGCGAGCGGCAAGAGAAGCGATCAATCCTTGAACTTCAGATGGCACGCCCCGCAAACGTTGTTGACCTTGGTGGCGGCTTCCGCGACCGACTTGGCGTTCTTGGCCTTGGCCAATTCCTCGCCGGCGGCGCGCAACTCTTCGCTGAAGTCGTTCCAGGCTTTTTTGGTTCGCTTGGCGTTCGGCTTGTCCCACCCCTTGGTGACGGTCAACTCTGCCATGGCGATGGTCAGGTAAGCCAGCTCATCCGCATTCTTGAGCGTGGCCTTCTTCAGCGAGTTTTCCAGACCCAAGCCTCCCTTGTCGCTCGGGCGGTACATCAGCATCAGGTCGCCGATGTCGTCGATCAGCTTGGGATTCTTGGCGGTGGCGGCGGCCAGCTTCTTGGCGCCGGCGGCGTCACCCTTCTTGAACGCGGCAGCGATGTCTTTCACGGTCTTGGGCAAGTCGGCGCCCTCGAGCGCGAACGAGGCGCTGGCCGTATAGACCAGGCCAGCCATCATCAGGAAGGTGATACCGGCGATGCCCATGCGAATTTTCGTTGTCATCCTGTTCTCCTGAAAAAAGAACCTGCGGTTTGCATAACTCCCGCCTGCCGTCGAGCCTAATTCGACGACCTGTGGGATCGTTGACTACAGTTTGATTATTGGTTCTTGAAGGTCGTATGGCAACGGTTGCAGTTCTCATTTAGCTTGGCGGCGGCAGATTTGATCTGCGTGGCCTCTTTGCCGGCGGCAGCCTTCGCGAAAGCGATGCCAAGTTTATTCATCTCTTCGGAATATTCATTCCAGACCTTCTTGGTCCGCTTGCCGGAATCAGTTCCCCATCCCTTGGCGGTGCTGAGTTCCGAGATGGCGGCGATCCAGTAACCGGTCGTCTCGAGCGCGTCGGCCTGGCTGGCGATGTTGGCGGGAACCTTATTCGCCAGGTCGCGCACCATGACTTGGATGTCGTCCTTGGCCTTGTTCAAGAGCGGCGTTGTGCCGACCCCCATGCCCCCCTTGTGACGAGGCTTGAACATGTGCATGACGTCGGGGATGTTCTCGATCAACTCCTTGTTTTGGGCAGCGGCATGGGCCAGCTTCCTCGCCGTTTCCCGGTCCCCTTTCTTCAAGGCGTCAGCAATTTTCACCACGGTCGATTTCAAGTCTTTGTCGCCGCCAGCGTGAGAAGGATTGGACAAGCAGATCAAGCCAATCACGGCCGCGAGCATGATGCTCGCGAGCCAGAAGCGAAGCCTCGTGGTCATGTCGTCTCTCCGGGTCAAGATAACGCGCGCGAAGCCACTGTGTACCCCTCACTTGGCGATGGTCGTGCCGCCGTAGATCGGGCGATAGTCGCGTAACATCCATCTTATGATCATCTCGCGCTCGATGTCCGACAAATGCAGAATCATATTTTCAGGCAAGCCCGGATTCGTCTCGCGGAACTCCAGATTGAAGACCTCGCTGCCCGGTCCTTCCACGTTGCGAAACGCCGGCATCTCGTTCAATTTTCCGTACCGGCTGCTGTGCCCCGGGCGCATGATCATGCCGCGAATCCATTCGGCCGACCCGTAGTGCGTCAGATCGGGCGTATCTTCTCGTCCGCCGCCGTCGATCTTGAACTTGTACTTACCCTTGCCAATCTCCTCCTTGACTTCGATGCTGTGGCAAGTCCCACACTTATTGACTTTCTTGTTGAAAAACGCCGTCTGAGCGGCCGCAAAGTCGATCTTCGGATCGCGTTTATCCCTGGGATTGCGCTGGTCGGCGACCCAGGCGGCGATCAGTTCGAGTTCCTCGTCGTGCGCCTTGACCTTGTCAGCCTTCCAATCCTCGTCCTTGCGCCGTTCGTTGAGGCCTTTGCGCCAGCCGTACATCGTCTTCAGGACGTGAACCTCAGCGGGCTTGCCGTCGTCGTCCTTGCCGGGCTTCGTCACCAGGCCAAAATAGCGATCGTGCAAGGCCCCCGTGCGTTCCTCCTTGTCATACTTCGAGAGCAGGCCGAGCACCCATTGCTTGGTCCCAAAATCGCCGAGATCGCTGGCCCTGGCGACAATCTTGCCATCCTTGTCCTTGGGGATCCAGCTTTCCTCGAAAAAATCGTCCTTCTGTTTGCTGAACCCATGGCAACTGCCACAATTCACCTCGAACAGCTTGCGCCCCGTGGTTTTCGGATCGTTGCGGATCAACAGATGCCCGCCCTCGACCGGCGTTCCTTCCATTGCCATCTGGCAGGCGCGTTTGGCGAGGATCTCGGCGTCGTGAACGCTGTGCTGAAATGCTTTGGCCTTCTCGATGTCCTTTTCGCTCGTGTTCTTGAGCATCCCCCCCAGAATTCCGTCGGGAGCATCGTCGCGCAAGGCGAACAGGGTCAACATGCCGACAAGAATCAAGAGCGTCATCATCACCAACAAGCCGAAGAAGTGGCCGAACTTGCGCATCGGGCCGTAACCGAACAGCGGCAGGAGGGTCAAAAGCAGCATGACCCCGTTCGGAATGAAGACGGTGCCGATCAGGATTTGTTCGCCAGGGAAATACTTGAGGAGTTGGAAGAGGAACAGGAAGTACCATTCGGGCCGGGCCGGATAGTTGGAAGTGTCGCGATCGGCGGCGGCATCGAGTTCGGCGCCTTTGCCGTGTACCCCGGCGCGGGCGATGGTATCGTAAAGGCCCGGCTCCTGACCGTCTTGGCGCGGCGGCGGCGTCACCTCGTGGGCGAAACCGTACAGCACCAGGCCGAGCATGATGCCGAAAACCGTCATGCACGCGAGCATGTCGTAGAACGCCTGGCGCGGCCAGAACTCTTCGCTGCCGGGGACGTGCTCATTCTCCGGCTTGGTCACGAGGCCTTCGACGTTCACCTTCGAGGTCACCCCATGTCGGCGAAAGATCGTGATGTGGGCGATGAGCAGGACGATCAGGGAGAGCGGCAGGATGGCGACGTGCAGGGCGTAGAAGCGCGTGAGCGTGTGGTTGCCGTAGTCGGGCCCGCCGACCGCGAGCTGTTTGATGTCGTCGCCGAAGACGGGGATGTTGCTGGCGATATTGGTGGCGACGCGGGTGGCCCAGTAGCCCTTCTGGTCCCACGGCAATAGATAGCCCGTCAGGCTCAAGCCGAGCGTGACGCTCAACAAACCGATGCCGAGCCACCAGTTGACCTCGCGCGGCGGCAGGTGCGCGCCGGCGATGACAACTTGCAGCATGTGCAAGGCGATCAGGACGACCATCGTCTGCGAGCCAAAATGGTGCAAGCCGCGGATGAGCCAGCCGAAGTCCATCTGATACTGGATGAAGTGGACGCTGTTCCACGCTTGCGAGCTGGACGGACTGTAGGCGGTCATCAGGAGGATGCCGGTGAGGAGCTGAATGCTGAAGACGAAGGCCAGGCAGCTTCCCCAGACGTAACGCCAGCGAGCGCCGCCGGGAACCCCTTCGAGCAGCAAGAACGCCACCATCTTGCGCACACCGGCGCGATGATCCAGCCAGTCGAGTATCGATGTCATCACGGATGTTCCTTCACACGTTCGAGGCAAGGGGAGGCGTGTCTAGGCAGGCCATTCAACCGGTGGTCTTCTTCTCTTCGATGCTCGTCGTGAAGTTCTGGTATTTCACCAGGATGCGATTGATGTCAGGATCGTCGGCGTCAATTATCCATTCGAGGGTATCCATGCCGCGCTTGGCCGGATTCGCCTCGGTGGCCCGCGAGCCGTCGAGGCCAAAGGTGGCGGCATGGCAGGGGCAGGCGAAGCCGTCGCCGGCGTTGTTGAGATTCACCGAGCAGCCTAGGTGGGGGCAGATGGTCGTGAACACGATGATGAACTTTTCCTTCTCGCTCATCTCAAGCCTGTTGAACGCGGCAACCTGGCTTGGTGTCGTCAGGGTTGGCCGCGTGACCTGGACGACCCAGACGCGGCCAATGACGTCGTTCGGGTAAAGTGTCCAGCCATCGACGCGCCGGTCGCGAATAACCCCTTGTACCGGTGTGTTCCTGGCGAGTTCCTGGAGCTTAACACCGTCGATGAGCTTGAGCTCGCTCTTGGGCCCCTTGCGATGACGTGGATCGATAGCGTAGCAAATAATCGGTACGCCGATGACGGCAGCGAAGATCGCATTGAGGCCAGCGACGGCCCAGCCGAGAATGGACCGGCGATTGGGTTCTGAATCCATGGCGGGATGAACTCCGGCAGGTCAAACAGGCGGGAAGAACAGCCGAACTTTATCCTACCTGACGGAGAATCAATGTCAATAAGCCGCCCCGCTGCGTTTGCCGCTTGCGGCCTTGCGTTCGCAAGGCGCCATGCAAGCGCAAAGCCGCAAGCGGCGAATTACTTGCCGGCAGCAGCGACTTTGCGATCGATGTGTTGTTTCATCCAGTAGTAATGGCCCGGCTCGCTCCAGTCGTGTGCAAGCAGGTAGAGGCGCTGCTGGAAGACCGGCCTCCCCTTGGCGAATGGATGGTCCTTGACCTTGTTGATCTCTGCGAGCATCAGGCCCTTCTTTGCCAACACATCCAACATGTCCCTGGTGGCCTGCCGGCTCTCGTTGGCCGCTTTCGCCCCTTCAAGTTGTTCGAGGCACTCCGCCAGGCACAGCCGGGCACGGAAGTAATTTTGCACGTCCAGGTGCAGTGATTCGAGCAAGCTGACTTGCTTGTCGAGGTGGTCGAGCGGATTGTCGCGATCGACGCGCTGAAGTTGTTCGAGGCGCTGCTTGACCATGGCGTCGAGCACGATGGGGGACAGATAGAAATTCTGCCAGGAATTCCTCGCGAGGGTCCAGGCGTTTCGGGCCGCTGCCTTGCCCGCCGCCCCTGGAGCCTTCTGGACGCGCACGAGGGCCTCGGCGTGATCGGCCTTCTCGTGATTCATCGCCGCTTGCGTGCGGGCCAGTTCTCGATCGAAATAGTCGCGGGCCCCGACCGCCAGGATGCGTGTCAGCACGGCCATCTCGTGCTTGTGTTCGAGCTTTTCCTCCTTGGTAATCTCGATCATCCAGCGCAGGAAGTGGTCCTGCCCCATGAGGTTTTGCATCGCCTGCTGCCCCTGGGCCCGAACCCTCGGATCGGCGTGGAACTGGGCTCCGCTCGCATCGTTCAGCCTCTTGACCCAGTCCTTGCGCTCCTGCTCAAAGGCCTTGTCGCCGACGAGACCAACCAGGGCATCATTCTTTGCGAACCGTTGCAAGCGTTCCTGCCTGCGGATGACCCCCTCGAATTGCCCGGCCAGGTACATCTCACGTGTCTGCAAATCGTACTTGTTGAAAAAATCGACCGTGATGCCGAGCAAGGTCTCGTAGGAAGCCTTGGGAATCAGTTGCCTGGTAATGCCGATCTGGGCGAGGTTGAAGAGGACGTCTTGCACCGGGACACGCGCCCGAGTAAAGCGATTGACGCGATCGGTTTCGTCGGTGCCGCCTTCTTGCTTGGGCAGGAAAAGACGCAGACAGCGCGTCGGCGAGTTTGCCGAAGCTTGATCCTTCGCGCGGGGATTCCAGACCTTGACCGGCAGCTTGGTTGCCTTGGCGACCTCGCCGGCTAGCCAGGCAGCGTCGAGGTGCAGGGTGATCGGATGGCGCCCGCGCAGCCCTCGCTCCAGCTCATGGTTTCTGGCTGACAGGGCGTAAAGTGGACAGACTAGCCACGCTTCCAGCTTCGGTTCCTTGCCCGGGGCGACCATGCCCGGCGGCAGCAATGCTGGCACGGCGTCGTTCAACGTCAACACGCTCTTGCCGTCCTTGCTCGGCAACGCCACGCCGACCTGCGGATCGAACAAATGCAGGCGCGATTCCTTGTCGTCCAGCGCCGCGACCAGAACATACTTGGGCTCCGCTTCCGGCACGACGATCAGGCAGCCTTCGATTTGCGCCTGCCGCAGGAGAGCGAGAAAGACTAGCGCACGCTCCAGCGGGCTGCCGCAACCGCGCCGTAGCGTGAAGACGGGGGGCGTCCAGGAATCGCTCTGCTCATGCGGCAAGACGTTGCGCATCACCCAGTTGAAGTGTATCTGCGCCTGCTCAGCAATCCCGAGGCCGGGAACCTCGATTGCCTTGGAAGCGTCATGGAGCAGAAAGCATTCGTCGAGATAATGCGCGTCGGCGGTACGGAAAGAGAACGATTCGACCTCGCTGAATTCGTCCTCGGTCAATCGAACTTCCGCCTCGAGGAAGGGCCGATTCTTCGCCGAGAGTTCGCCGATCCCCTTGACCACGCTCGCCTTGGTGAAGTGGGCATTGAGCTGGTCGCAGCCTGCGCGAAAACGCGTCCATTCATCGCCGGCCCGCGCGTTTTCGGTGTCACGGAAGATGTCGAGGGCTGCGCGGAAGGGATCGAGGTCGGCCTTGATCTTCACATCCTTGAGCTGCCGCACGGGCGTTTTGTTGCAACCAGCGCTGCCAAGCGCAGTGAACGCTAGCAGGAGCAGGAGAGACGATTTCATGGTATTCATCAAGTTTGTGGTACGTACAAGCAATCCGGGGACAAGCGAGCGGCTTGTCCCTACGCGGGCTCGGCCAGTGCATGGCGCAAGCGCAGACAGCAGGCGATCAAGGCCGGCAGATCGGTGAGAGCGATCATGTTCGGGCCGTCGCTGAGCGCTTCCTCGGGGCGCGGATGCGTTTCGATGAAGACGCCGTCGCAGCCGCAGGCGACCGCCGCCTTGGCGAGGAAGGGGACCATACGGCGTTCGCCGTCCGACCGGTCTCCCTTGCCGGCTGGTTTCTGTACGCTGTGAGTGGCGTCAAAGATCACGGGGCAGCCGAATTCCTGCATCATGGGAATGGCCCGCATGTCATTTACGAGTTGCCCATAGCCGAAGGTCGAGCCGCGTTCGGTGAGCAGCAGCTGATGATTGCCGACCTCAGCCATCTTGGAGACGACGTTCTTCATGTCCCAGGGGGCCATGAACTGCCCCTTCTTGACGTTGATCGGCTTGCCGGTGCGTCCCGCCGCCTGGATGAGATCGGTCTGCCGGGCGAGGAACGCCGGAATCTGGAGAAGATCGCATGCTTGCCCCGCGGGTTCGGCGTGCCAGCATTCGTGTATATCGGTGGTGACGGGCAAGCCAGTGCGTTGCCGCACCGTTTCGAGCGTCTTGAGCCCGTCTTGCAGACCGGGGCCGCGAAACGATTTGCCGGAGGTGCGGTTCGCCTTGTCGAAGGACGCCTTGAAGATGAGCGGGACTTTCAGCCGCATGGCCATAGCCGCCAGCTGCTCGGCGATCCAAAGGGTAAGGTCGTGCGATTCGATGACGCACGGTCCGGCGATCCAGACGAGCGGCAGATCCTGGCCGCAGGCGACGTTGCCGATGTGAACGGAATTCATGATGGCCCCTCCGTGGCGGTATTTTCCCCAGGATAATCGAGTGGCTGCTTTCGTAAAAGGTCAAAGCCTACGTTTTCAAGCCCACCGGCACCCGGTCGATCTTCGCGGCCAGGATGAAATCATTCTCCGTCAGCCCGCCGACAGCATGCGTCGAGATTTCGATGGCGACATTGCGGTATCCCGACAGGTGCAAATCGGGATGATGGTCCTCCTCTTCCGCGATCTTGCCGAGGCGCTGGAAAAATTCGAGCGCCGTCACGAAATCGCGCACTTTCCATTCGCGGCGAATGCGCTTGGCGTCGGCCGACAACTTCCATTCGGGCACCGACGGCAGCAAGTCCCGGACTTGCTCGGGCGTCAACGCCTTGGCGCCGGTCTCGCAAGAAACGCAATGCTTCTTCGTCAGATCATTGGCTGCGGTCATGGCAACCTCCTCATGGGAAATGGGTAGTCTGCGCAAAATCAGCCTGCCACCATCATTCTCGCAGATTCGCGGGGAATAGCCAAGGCGTCAAAGTTTTCCACAACCTGGGCGAAATCTGCCGATTCTACGCGTCGGCCGGGGAGTTGGCCAACCACGTATGCCGAAGATTAACTAGAAGAATCGTTGTTTTCCTTGCAACACGAAAATCCTTGGTGTCCTTCCCATTTGCGCGAGGTAGGCATATGAAACAAATCGTGCGTTATACTGTCGTGGCCCTGACCCTTGCTTGTCTGTCGTTCACGAAGCTCCAGGCCCAGGATCCCAAGGCCAAGGGGAAGGACGAATTCGATATCATCGGAATCGGCCGAAAGCTCAAGGGGCGCATCGTCGACCACACTCAGAATCACGGACAGGACAATCGCATCTGGTCGAAGGCGCTGCACCAGTGGCGCGATCTGTACATTTATCTGCCGCCCGGCTACAACCGCAACGACCGCTATCCGATCATCATCTACCTCCACCCGTTCGCCATGGATGAACGGACGTTTCTCAAGATCGTGCCGTTCCTGGACGAGCAAATCGCTTGCGGCAAGCTGCCGCCGGTGATCGTCGCGGCGCCCGACGGATCGATCGACGGCCAGGGCTGCATCGCCAAGCCGGGCAGCTTCTTCCTCAACTCCAACGCGGGGCCGTATGAGGACTTCGTCCTGCAAGACATGTGGGATTTTGTCATTCAGCGCTACCCGGTGCGGCCCGAGCGCAACGCCCATGTCCTCGCCGGCGTGTCGATGGGGGGCTTCGCGGCATTCAACATCGGCATCCGCCACCGCAACGCCTTCGGCATCGTCATCGGTCTGCATCCGCCGCTCAACCTGCGCTGGGCCGACGTGGACGGTAATCCGCGCGCCAAGTTCGACCCGCGCCGCTGGGGCTGGCGCACCGGATACGACAATCCGAACGAAGTCATCGCCAACTTCGGCGGCGCCTTAAGGATCCGCATGGGCCAGGTCGTTCGTCCCGTCTTCGGCGACGGCGATGAGGCTCTGCTGAACATTGCCGCCAACAATCCGATCGAGTTGATCGGCAAGACCGGACTGAAGAACGGCGATCTGTCGATGTTCGTCGGCTATGCCGGTCGCGACGAGTTCAACATCGACGCCCAGGTGGACAGCTTCCTGTACTACGCCAAATTCAAGGGCCTGGGAGTGGCGGTCGCATTCGAACCGGACGGGCGGCACGACTACATTACAGCCCAGAAGTTCTTCCCCGCCGCGGTGCGCTGGCTGGCGCCGCAGATCGCTCCCTATGCTCCGGGCGGCACCTGCGCGGATGGCTGCGTCGGCGGCCGGTAGGAGGTTCCGCCTGTATTCGTCTAGCGTTCGCCCGGCGCCGGGCGAACGCTAGACGAATTCGCCGGCAATGCAAATCCCCGCCGTCCCCCTGCTTGCCCAGGCGGCAAATGTCAAGGTCGGTTGACCACCCTCTTGTCGAGCTAGCAAACTGGCTTGGTTCAAATGCAACCCATGTCGGGTCGCACCCGCCCGTCACTCCCCCCTCCGCCCCCGCGAGTTGGCAAGTCATTAAAAAAATGTCGTAACCAATTCCCTGATAAATCGTTGCGGAACGAGGGTGGCTTGCCACATGACTTGTCAGGAGCGGTCATGAATGGGTGAACCTTACCTGACAACTGATCAATCCCGAAAAACTGCTCTCCAAAGAAATCAATCCTTCTGGTAGAGTCCGCCACGATCATCCAATAACCCGCGCGCATTGGCGCGCGATCAGCCGCTGACAAGGAGGTCGGGGCTTGGCCTGCACCTGGCGAATCCGCCACAAGCTCATGCTCGGCATGGGCCTGGTCGTGGCAATCATGGCGATCCTCTTGGGCTTTACCCTCTACGGGCTCGCGTCCTACCGCGCCGCCATGGGCACCTGCGAGAGCAAGCTGGAAGAACTCAAGCTCGCCGACAACGTCAAGGAAGAAATCCGCAAGCTCCGTCTGCCAGCTCCCGAACGCCAGCAAGCCCGCTACATCCAGGACCATATCCCGAACATCGAAAAAGCCCTGCACGACTATGACGTCAAGCTCAAGGAAACCGTCGAACGCAAACGTGCGCCCAACGAAGGCAAACAGGAGCAGGCCCTTGTCGAAATCCTGGCCAAGGACCTGAAAGGGCTGCGGCAGGAACTGAAGAAAGAGACCGAGCCGCAGGTCCATAGCATGGACGGCGAACGCTTCGATCTTCTCGATGGCCGGCCCGCTATTCGCCAGATCATGAAAGATTCCGAGGACCACGTCAGCGACCTGATCGGTACCATCACCAAGGTTCTCAGCACGCGCATCGACATCACGCGCAGCGAAGCGCGCAAGAGCATCATGCTCCTGAGCGTCACCGGCATTCTGGCCGTCTTGCTCATGGCGGGCAATCTGCGCTTCTTCTACCGCTGGGTTGCCCAGCCGATCCGGGACCTGGAGCAAGGCGTAAGCCGGGTGGCACGTGGCGACTTCCAGCACCGCATCGAGATCAACAGCGGCGACGAAATCGAGGATCTGGCCAAGGCGTACAACGAGATGACCGACAAGCTGCGGGCGATGTACGAAAACCTCGCCCAGCAGGTCAACGAGCGCAGCCGGCAGCTGGTGCGCTCGGAGCGTCTCGCCGGCGTCGGCTTCCTCGCCGCCGGCGTCGCCCATGAGATCAACAACCCGCTCGCCAGCATTGCCTTTTGCAGCGAATCGCTCGAAAGCCGGCTCGCCGACCTCCTCAAGAACGTGCCGATGAGCAAGCTCGATCGCGACACGATCGCCAAGTACGTCAAAATGATCCAAGAAGAGGCGTTCCGCTGCAAGGAAATCACGCAAAAGCTGCTCGCCTTCAGCCGCGGCGGCGAGTTCAAGCGTGAACCGACCAGCCTCGTGGACGTCATCCGCGGCGTGCTCGACATGGTCCAGCACCTGCAAAACTGTAAGGACCGGCGCGTCGACTTCCGCCCGCTCGGACCGATCACCGCCTGGGTCAATGCACAGGAGATCAAGCAGGTCTTCCTTAACCTCGTCATCAACGCTCTCGAAAGCATGGACGAAGGCGGTACCCTGTTCATCACCCATGCGCTGCGCGACGGCCAGATCGAGCTGATCTTCAAGGACACCGGCTGTGGCATGACGCCCGAGGTGCTAGAGAATATTTTCGAGCCATTCTATACGCGCAGCCGCACAGGCAAGGGGACGGGGCTGGGGCTGTCGATCAGCCATCGCATCATCACGCAGCACGGCGGCGACATCGAAGCGTCCAGCGACGGCCCGAACAAGGGGAGCACCTTCACCGTTCGCCTGCCAGTCCATCCTCCCGCGAATGTCGGCCAGCCGGGGCAGGACATTCAGGATCCGGTTGAGGAATTCCTCAAGCTCAGCTCGGCCCAGCAAGGCGCCAAGGCGGCGTGATTCGCAAGCCTGATCTATCGTTAATCCGAAGCGCAAGCGCTGGTAGCCGGTTCTCCCGCGCTTGCGCTTCGAGCCTAGACGTCTCGATCTCACCACCACCAACGATTACCTCCCATCTTCCTCCGCCAGCCGCGCTCATCTGCGGTTCACTCCGTGAAGGAATGACTTGCTCTTGTAATTCTTGCCGCGGTATCGTATCTCGGAACCACACACCACGGTCGGTATCAAGTCGCGACAACGGGCACGGAAAGCCGGGACCAAGAATGGGCTCGGCGAGGCAGGCAAAGGAGGAAGGTCTTGGCATCGCACCAACCTTTACGCATCCTGTTCGCGGACGACGAACGCTCCTTGCAAGAAGTCATGCGCTCCGAGTTGCCGCGGTTGGGACACGAAGTGACCGTCTGTCCCGACGGCAGGTCGGCGATCCAGTCGCTCGAAACCAGCGTCTTCGACGCAGCCATTCTCGACCTCCGCATGCCCGGACTCAATGGCATCGAGGTACTCGAAAGGATCAAGCAAGTTTCCCCCGACACCGAAGTCATCATCATGACCGGCCACGCCAGCATCGAGACCGCCATTGAAGCGGTGCGGCTCGGCGCGTTCGACTACATCACCAAGCCGTGCAAGATGGCTCAGATCGAGACCATCCTGCGCAAGGCCGTCGAGAAACGCGAGCTCAAACACAAAAATATCGCCCTGCAAACACGCGTGCAGGCGGCGGAAGGCCCGACCGTTATGGTCGGCAAATCGACGCCGATGACCGCGGTCCAGCGTCTGATCGCTACCATCGCGCCGACCGACTCGACCGTGATGATCCTCGGCGAGACCGGCACCGGCAAGGAACTTGCCGCTCGCAACATCTATGAACAAAGCAAACGCGCCGAGCAACCGTTCGTTCCGGTCAATTGCGGCGCTCTTTCGGAACATCTGGTCGAGAGCGAGCTGTTTGGCCATCGCAAGGGAGCCTTCACCAGCGCCGACCGCGATCACAAGGGCCTCTTCGAGGTCGCCAATGGTGGCACGCTGTTCCTCGACGAGGTCGGCGAGCTGAACAAGAACATCCAGGTCAAGCTGCTGCGTTTCCTCGAATCGGGCGAAATCCGCCGCGTCGGCGACACCGAGCCCTTTCGCGTCAACGTGCGCGTGATCTGCGCCACCAACCGCGATTTGCGCGACATGATTAAAACCGACGAGTTCCGGGAGGATTTGTACTTTCGCGTCAACACCTTCGAGATCCGGCTGCCGCCGCTGCGGGAACGCCGCCAGGATTTACCGGACCTGGCGCGGCATCTCCTGGCGCGAGCCGCGCGGCGGCCGATCGAACAGGTGGCCGCCCTGCTGACGCCCGAGGCGATCGACGCCTTGCTCGAATATCCATGGCCCGGCAACGTCCGCGAGTTGGCCAACGTCATGGAGCGAGCATACATCCTGGCCGGCGGCGGCCCGATCACCCCGGAACAGCTGCCCTATCATCTGCTTCACAGCGAGCCAGCGACCATCAGCTTCCCGACGACGGATACCGCCATGCCAAGCATTGCGCCATTGCAACCGAGGACATTGAAAGAGGTCGAGAAGGAACACATTTTGCGCGTCCTCGACAAGCATCAGGGCAACAAGGTAAACGCTGCCGCAGAACTGGGGATCGTACTCAAGACGCTGTACAACAAGCTCAATCAGTGGCAGGAAGAAGAGCTGCTCGTGCAACAGCGCCACGCGGGATGACTTCGCCGTCTTCGTTTAGCGATCGTGCCGCACGTTCGGTAACTTGATTGTTACATTCACGGCCGTCACGAATTCACGTCAGGCAACGCCTCAACGATCTGGCGCAACTTCTCAACTTTCGACGCACGCATCGGCGTCCCCACTTCGACGAGAATCTTGACGCCGCCGACGTGCAACAGATCGCCGGCGTAGAGGGTCGCTTCCGCGATCGGCGCGTTGTTGAGATAGGTGCCGTTCGTGCTATTGAGGTCGTAGACGCGCCATTGGCCATTTTCAAAAGTGAGCCGGCAGTGCTGCCGACTGACCTCGGGATACGCAAAACGCAAGTCGGCGTCGGTATGCCGGCCGACGATCGCGACGCAACAGGTCACGTCGATCTGCATATGCGCCCCCTCGACACAAAGCCGTAACGGCACGAAGTCCGCAGGTGCGTCAAGATGCGGCCCCTGTGCCTTGTGCTGGGCGTGACCAATCATCACCCGTGTCTCGGTCATGGCTTCGTCCCCCGGTTTATGCGGAATTCGGCCGCTCTATAACAGGACCGGGGGGATTTGCAAGACAACTTCGCAGAGAAGAGTGTACCTTTCGATTTTGGCATCAGCGCACTTGCAGTCTGCCAACCAGCAATGAGCAAGTGAGTTGGCAAACTGGATCCCTTCCCCAACTCTATTAGAATCAGTCACTTGCGGTGAGGGTGTTTGCAGTTTGCCAACTGGCGTGGGGGGTATCTCAACCGACCTTGACTTCGCCGCCGACGACTCCTGCCAAATTCGAAAGGCACACCCCGCAGAGAATTGCGGATTGCAAATTGAGAGACGTGACCGCCTACAGCTTCTTCAAATCTGCACTTGGCAATTTCATAGAATTTCTCCGTCATCAGCCGCAAGAGGTGAGAGAATGCATGAGCACTGGATCGCGGAGCGCATGAAGCAAATCGAAGTGTCGGGCATCCGCAAGGTCTTCGAGTTGGCCGCCCAACTGAAGGATCCGGTCAACCTCAGCATTGGCATGCCGCACTTTCCGGTGCCAACCCCGGTCAAGGACGCCGCCAAAGCAGCCATCGACGCCGACAAGAGCGGCTACACCGTGACGCAGGGGATTCCCGAATTGCGTGCCAAGCTCGCGGCCGACCTGCGCAATCGCTATCCGACCAACAGCGACCGCGAACTTGTCGTGACCAGCGGCACCAGCGGCGGACTCGTCCTCGCGCTCACCTGCGTACTCAATCCAGGCGACGAGGTCATCATCTTCGATCCCTACTTCGTGATGTATCCGCACTTCATCACGACGGCGGGGGGCAAGAGTGTCAGCATCGACACCTATCCCGACTTCCGCATCGATGTCGCCAAGGTCAAGTCCGCCATCACGCCGCGCACCAAGGCGATCATCGTCAACAGCCCCGCCAACCCGACCGGCATCGTCCATGCACGCGAAACCATGCGCGATCTGGCGAGCCTGGCGCGGAAACGCGGCATTCTGTTGATGAGCGACGAAGTCTACCGCGCCTTTTGCTACGACGAGCCGTTCGTAAGCCCGATCGCATTCAACGACGACACGCTCGTCCTCGACGGCTTCAGCAAGGCCTACGGCATGACCGGCTGGCGGCTCGGCTTTGCGCACGGCCCGCGCCGCCTGATCGAGGAGATGATCAAGCTGCAACAGTTCACGTTCGTGTGCGCTCCGAGCATGGTGCAATACGCCGGTATCGCCGCCTGCGACTTCGACATCTCGGCCATCGTCGCCGACTACAAGCACAAGCGCGATCGGCTCGTCAACGCCCTGAAGGATCGCTACGAGATCGTCGCGCCGCGCGGCGCCTTCTATCTGTTTCCGAAAGTCCCCTGGGGCACCGGCAGCGAATTCGTGACCGAGGCGATTCGCAACAACCTCCTGATCATCCCTGGCAACGCCTTCAGCTCGCACGACACCCATTTCCGCATCAGCTACGCCGTCGATGACAAGACGCTCGACCGCGGCATCGACATCTTGCGCCGGCTTGCCGCATCTCCGAGCCGCGACCGTTAGGGAGGTTGCGACGGTCCGTGTACCCGCTCCCTAACGGTCGCGGCTCGTTGGCAAAACGTACCGGTTTGACAATTCTCCGCGCGTGACCTACGGTTTCATACGGAACAGACAGGAATCGGAACCGAACAAGAGGCCAAATTATGAGCGCACTTTCAACGGCTGCACTGGTGCAGCCCGTCCAAAATCCGTATTTTCGCGACCTGGAACGCCGAGACTCCGAACGGCATCCCTGCGCGCTGGAGGCGACGTCGCACCCAATTGAGGTCGGCGAAACGCTGTCCTGGGGTGCTGTCGTTCACGACATCTCCGCCGGCGGCGTCGGCATCACGCTGTGTTTCCCGTTTCGCCCCGGCACCTACCTCGCCGTCGATCTGCAATGCCCCGGCGGCATGGTGCGTACCCTCATGGTCCGCGTCCTTCATGTCAAGGACCAAACCGACGGCCAATGGCGTCTCGGCTGCGAATTCGTCAAGCCGTTGACCGAGAGTGACATGGAGTTGTTTCTTTAGTCCATAGCCCGTGGCCCGTGGCAGTGAGAGTTCAGGCAGCGGGCCACGGATTTTTTTCTTTCGCTTTGTGAACGGTCCTGCTATAACAGGAAGAGCGGCAACCCGGTTGGCGTGGCCGCTCATGCTGTCATTGAGGCCGATCATGCATTTTCAATTCGATGTCGCTTCCAGTTCTACTCCATCCGCGCCTCCCGTGCCGGCGACTCCCGAGACGGTTCCCGATTTGTTGAGGCAAATCCTGGAGGTGCAACGCGAGCAATTGAACCACGCCCGCGCGACGGCCCTGGACAACCTGGCACGCTGGCGGCAGTTGCTCGCGCGCTGGCAGGACGAACATCCCGAGTTCGCCGGCTATTGCAAGAAGGCCTATCCTTTGCTGGAAAAGTCCTATGTGCAAATGCTGGCCAACATGGTCGAAGAGCTGTCCGAGCAGGGGGACGACGCGCTGGATGGAGATTTCGCCGTCCAGGAGTTCCTCGACCGCTACGGCATGAAGCTCGGCCAGCTGAGCCATCTCATCAGCATCATCGGCCCCCTCTCTGAAGCGGCCCACCAGCAAGACGAGGCGAGCAAGCAGCAGCAACAGGGCTAGTTCACCTTGAGTCGGAGGCGAGGCCGATGTCGGCTTGCCAACAGCCGCACTTCGTCAGTCCTATTTCACGCGTCGAGGATCGGGCTTTTTACCGTGAGGCACGTTTTCTACGTGCCTGTTCATCGATAAAACGGCACGGTCGCAACGAGCTCCATTGAGCACACACAAAGGAAGAACTCATGTCAACCGATCATCAACCCGTTCCCGCGTCGAAGTGGCTGTTCTGGGTCGGCTGGATCATCACAGTCCTGCCCGCCCTGGGGCTGATCATGAGCGCTGTCATGAAGTTCATGAAACCGCCGGAGGTCACGGACAATCTCGCGAAGCTCGGCTGGGCGGAGAGTTCCTTGCTCGGCCTCGCGATCGTCGAACTCGGCTGCCTGGCCGTCTACCTGTGTCCGCGCACCGCCCTCCTCGGCGCGATCCTGCTGACCGGCTATCTCGGGGGCGCCACCGCGACTCATGTACGCATCGGCGACAATTTCATCGCGCCTTTCGTTGTCGGCGCACTCGTCTGGCTCGGCCTGCTCCTCCGCGACGAACGGCTGCGTGCTCTCCTTCCGTGGCGTGGCGATGGCTCGGTCCCGGCGACCGGCGGGTTTCTCTCCGCCCTGGCAAAAACCCTTCTGATCCTGGTAGCACTCGTCGGCGTTATGGTCGCACTTGTTGCTGCGCAGCCCGCCGCCTACCGCGTCACGCGGTCTGCCACGATCGACGCTCCGCCATCGAAGGTGTTTGAGCAGGTGTACGATTTCCACAAGTGGAAGGCATGGACCCCCTGGCTAAAGGCCGATCCCGATGCCAAGGTGACAATTGAGGGGCCGTCAGGAAAGGGCGCTATCTACAAGTGGTCCGGCAACGACGATGTCGGCGAAGGCACGATGACGCTGACGGAGAGCCAGCCGAGCGAGCGGATTAGGCTTAAGCTCGACTTCGTTCGGCCGTGGCCAGGCACCACCGACGCGGAGTTTACCTTCAAGGCAGAAGGCGACAAGACCGTCGTTACGTGGGCCATCATCGGCGAGCGCGATTTCCAGGGCAAGGCGATCGGTTTGGTCATGGACAAAATGATCGGCGGCAAGTTCGAAGAGGGCCTGGCGAGCATGAAATCTGTGGTAGAATCGGCGAGTAAGAAGTAACTCGCCGCAATCACATTCAGCAAGGAGAATCCAATGTCCACCGTCCGCGTCCTCGTCGGCACCAAAAAAGGCGCCTTCATCCTCACCTCCGACGGCAAACGCCAGAAGTGGGACGTCGCCGGCCCCCTCTTCGGCGGTTGGGAGATCTACCACATGAAGGGTTCGCCCGTCGATCCGAATCGCATCTACACCTCCCAGACCAGCGGCTGGTTCGGGCAGATCATTCAGCGCTCCGATGACGGCGGCAAGACCTGGCATCAGCCGGGCACCCCAGCCGGCGGACCGCACACCGATGCGGCCGGCATGCCCAAGGGCGAGAGCAACAAATTCGTCTATGACCCCACCACCCCCATCACGACGCACCAGTTTTATGACGGCACGCAAAAGCCCTGGGTTTTCAAGCGCGTCTGGCATCTCGAACCGTCGCTGACCGACCCGAACATCGTGTACGCCGGCGTGGAAGACGCCGCCCTCTTCAAAACGACCGACGGCGGCCAGAACTGGCATGAACTCCACGGCCTGCGCGCCGCCCAGGGATCCAAGTGGGCCCCCGGCGCCGGCGGCATGGGACTGCACACCATCCTCCTCGACCCGACCAATCCCAATCGCATCTACGTCGCCATCTCCGCCGCGGGCGCCTTTCGCACCGATGACGCCGGCAAGACCTGGAAGGTCATCACCAAGGGACTCAAGTCCAATTACATGCCCGACCCGTCGGCCGAGGTTGGCTTTTGCGTTCACCGTCTCGCCATGCACCCCAAGCGCCCGGACGTCCTGTTCATGCAACTGCACTGGGACGTCATGCGCTCCGATAACGCCGGCGACCTTTGGCACGAAGTCAGCGGCAACTTGCCGACCGACTTCGGCTTCCCGATCGAAGTCCACGCCCACGAGCCCGCCACCGTCTATGTCGTGCCGATCAAGAGCGATTCGGAACACTTTGTCCATGACGGTAAGCTGCGCGTCTTTCGCAGCCGAAAGGGGGGCGACGAGTGGGAGGCCCTCACCAAGGGCTTGCCGCAAGAGAACTGCTACGTCAATGTGTTGCGCGACGCCATGTCGGTCGATTCGC
>JACXTT010001197.1_pt1 | contig 43877 bp, 29 predicted proteins | sample 9270951 | NCBI WGS metagenome assembly JACXTT01 (sample SAMN15532306, study PRJNA645909) | rock metagenome | isolation source: weathered quartz diorite | place: Puerto Rico | collected 2017-06-21
GGCGCGTCTCGCGTCGGAATCACGATCGAGACGAGCGGATGGGATCGCCGCGGCCCCGGAACCACGTTCACCCGGTGGGGCCAAGAGGCGCCAGGCTCAGCGCTCGCATGAAGGCCGAGGCGGTTCAGGTGATGCTGGACGGCCGTCTGCTGCAACTCGCCGATCCTGCCTTTGGCGTCGATCGTAGCCGCGAGGCTGCCTTCGGTGCGGCGCCAGTGGTAGAGAACCTTGGGAATATGCCCAATGCGCTGTGTGCGTTCCGAATAGCGAAGGAAGAACTCGAAATCCTGCACGCCGTCAAACGCGGGATCGAAGCCGCACAGCTGAATCGCAATTTCGCGCCGCACGCACAACAGGTGCCCCACATACATCACGCCGCGAAAGTATTCCGGAGACCAGCCGGGCTTGAAGAACGGTTCGTCCAGAATGCCGCGCTCGTTGACTTTGTTCGAATCCGTGTAGACTGCATCAAGGCGCCCGCCATCTGCTTCCAGCGTTTCGAGACACTCGCCGACCGCGCGCGGATGCAACAGATCGTCGTGATCGAGCATGCAGACGTACTGCCCACGCGCGAACTCGAGCAACGCGTTCGTAGCTTCACTGATGCCAACGTTGGCGCCAAGCTTGTAGAAGCGGAACCTCGGGCACGCCGCGGCCAGCGTTTCAGCAAACGCCTGGTACGCCATGTCGGTGGAACCGTCATCCACTACGATCCACTCCCAGTCCGTACGCGTCTGGTCGAGCACCGAGACCGCGGCCTCGCAAAACCAGTGAGCCTTCGTGTTCCAGGCCGGAGTGAGAATGCTAATCGCTGGCGGCGCCTGTGTGGCGGATGATCCCGCGATGCCCTTGTCGAGCTTGTGAAACACCTCGGCCCAGGCTGCGGGATCCGCCGGAGTCGCGTGGAACCGCCGTGCATGCGCAAGCAGCGCCGGCTTGGGCGGGGGCTTACGCGCCAAGCTGTAGATCCGGTCGGCCACGGTTTCGTAGGCGCGGAACAGTGGAGTGCTCTGTTTGCGATTGCGGTCCAACCAGTTGCGATACGCCCGGATCAAAAGCGAACAGGGATCGGCCTTGCGATCCAGTAACGGACCAGGAACCTTAGACGCCGATCCCGTTGTTCGCGAGTTTCTCGAGCGTGGCGCGGCGGCGGCCTTAGCCCGCATCAGTAACCTCAATAACGCGCGAAGGCGCGTCCGGGTCCGGCAGCAGCAATTCGTTGTCAGTCAAGTTGGGATTGAAATATGGGTCGCCTGTCGCCAGCAGGTTCGCCCAACGGTCTAAAAACAGCCGCCTCTCTCCATATCGTATCCCGATTTTCCGCGTCGCGGATTCGGCATGCTCGAGCTTCGCGCGGCATTCCTGGATCACCCGGTAGCCGGCTTTGCCCGCGCGCAGGCAGAGATCCACGTCGTTGTAGTTCACCGGAAACGCTTCGTCAAAGCCATCGATCTCGCGGAACACGCGCTTCGGCATCAACAGGCACGCGCCAGTCACAGCAAGCTGCTCCCGCGTCATCGTCAACCACGGCCACAACGGGCTTCCGTTGCTCAGCCTCCCCGGATGCCCTGCCCCGTTTGACGTGCCGGTCAACACTCCGGCGTGCTGAATCCGCCCGTCCGGGAAAAGCAGCAAAGCGCCGACCGCGCCAACATGCGGACGCTGCGCCTGCGCGAGCATGTAATCGAGCCACTCCGGGTGCAACGGCGTGACGTCATCGTTCAAAAACAGCAGATACTCGCCGCGCGCCCTCGCCGCCGCCTGGTTGCACATGCGGCCGAAGTGGAAGCCTTCCCCATACTCGAGCGGCATCGTGCGGCTAATACGCTGCGCCACCTGCCGGAGCGCGTCATCCTGCCCCTGTCCCATATGCAGCACGGAGATGATTTCCAGATCCTTCGTGGTAGCGAGGCCACGCAGGCAACTCTTGAGCAGACGAGGCGACCTCGAGCACACGATCACGCTGGTCAACGCCGGCCGCGGCGAAGGCGCCGATGCGGCGTTTGCGGCCTCGTACCTGCGTGGACCCGTTGCGCGATGAAAAAGAACCCGCGGAACACGCGCGTAAGCATGCCGATCCCCTGTCGCATCCAGACGTTCGAGATAGCATCCTCCGATGTAATCGCAATGCGCCGCGAGTTCCGGCGACCACCCGGGCCGAAACACGGGGCTGTGCCTTCTTCCTTCCGGGTCCACCTGATCCTCATCCGCGTAAACCCGCGTCGCGCCCGACCGTTCCGCCTCTCGCATCAACCAGTACGCAGCGTCCGCTCGGGGCGCCACGCCGGGCTCGAGAACCATCCGAAACCGCGATGCATCCATCTCCGCAGCCGGACCGAGGCGTTCCGCGAGCAGGTAGGCTTCATAGGTCTGCGGCTTGGGTTCCTTGCGTGTGAGCTTGAGGTACAGGGGATGTAAGGGCGAATGCAACAACTTCTGCCCCGCCCAATACCGAACCGTCTCGAGCGTCGAATGGACCGGCGCCATCATGATCCAGGATACCTTCAGCGGTTACACTGAAAGGACCTTCAATGAAGAAAAATGCTGACAGAGTCGTCGGCTATGTCATCATTCTTACCGTTCTTGCCGCCGCACTCGTGTACTGGCTGCGGGGCGTTGAGACCTTCGACTGGCAGAGATTCCTAGCCAACTTAGAACACGTGGACTGGCTCTGGCTGACGCTCGCCATCATCCTCATCGGGTTGAGTTACGTGGGCCGCGCTGTCCGCTGGGAACTCATGTTGCGGCCCATGCGCGCCAAACCCGTATTTCGGGGCATCCTCACCGCCACCGCGATCGGCTTCACCGCAACCGTACTGTTTGGGCGCGCCGGCGAGTTCGTCCGCCCTTACCTCATCGCCCGCAACGAGAACGTCAGCATCTCGTCGCAAATTGCCGTGTGGGTGGCGGAACGCATCTTCGACCTGCTCATGGTGCTCGCCCTGTTCGGATTCGCCCTCACGCACTTGCGCGAGATCGCAAGCCCCAAAACCGCCATGATCCTGCAAGCCGGCGGTTGGGCGCTCGCGCTCTTGAGCGCCGTTTGTCTGCTCTCCGTCGTGAGTTTCCGCTTCTTTCACGATGGCCTGCAGCAGCGCCTCGTGGACTCTCTGGGCTTTCTGCCCGAAAAGCCGCTGATCCGCATCACCGCCTTCATCGAATCGTTCGGCCATGGCATGCTGGCCACGCGCGACAATCGCAGCCTCGTCTTGCTGATTGTCTATTCGGTGCTCGAATGGGTGGTGCTGGTGCTGAGTTCCTATTGCACGCTACGCGCGCTGCCTGGCACTTCGGCGCTGCGCCTGAGCGACTCGATCGTGGTTTTGGGCTTTGTCGCCTTCGGCCATTCCGTGCAATTGCCGGGCGTTGGCGGAGGCGCGCAGGTCGCCACTTTGTTCGTTCTCTCTGAACTCTACGGCCTGCAGGCGGAGGCCGCCAGCGCCGCCACGCTGCTCATGTGGCTTGTGAATATTGTCACAATTGTGCCCGTTGGACTGGTGCTGGCCTTCACCGAAGGCTTACATTGGAAAGAAATGAGGAATTGGGAGCAGCCGCCCGTATGATGTGCCCGTTCTGCCAGTTCAAAGAGGACAAGGTCATCGATTCGCGCGAAAGTAAAGAGGGCGATGTCATCCGCCGCCGGCGTCAATGCCTGAAGTGCGAGCGCCGCTTTACGACCTACGAACGGAGCGACGAGATCCCCTTCATGGTAATCAAGAAGGACGGGCGCCGCGAGAAGTTCGACCGTCAAAAGGTGCTCAACGGCCTGTTGAAGGCTTGTGAGAAACGCCCGATCGGCATGGCCAAGCTCGCCGAAATCGTCGACCACATCGAATCGCAGATTGTCGAATCGGCCGATCGCGAACTGTCCACCACCGAGATCGGCGAACTGCTGATGAAGCAGTTGCAGCAGCTCGACAAGATCGCCTACGTGCGTTTCGCCTCGGTGTATCGCGATTTTCAGGACGTGGAAGCGTTCCTGTCTGAACTGAAAGACGTATTGCAGAAACGCGGTTGAACCCGCTAGACCCCGTCCCCGGAAAACAAGAAGGAAATTCAAGAACCACAATGCAGTGGAGTAAGCTCTTCATCCCCACCCTCCGCGAGAATCCCGTCGATGCGGAGGTGGTCAGTCATCAGTTGCTGTTGCGCGCCGGCTACATCCGGCAGCTTTCGGCAGGCATCTACAACTACCTGTATCTCGCACAGCGATCGATTCTGAAGATCACGAACATCGTGCGCGAAGAGATGGACGCCATCGGCGCGCAGGAGATGTATCTGCCGGGTCTCAATCCGGCTGAGGTGTGGCAGGAATCCGGACGTTGGGACGTGATGGGACAGAACATGTTCCGCCTCAAAGACCGTTGGGGCCGCGACCTCTGCCTCGGCATGACCCATGAAGAAGTCATGACCGCCATCGCCCGCGGTGAACTGCGTTCATACAAACAACTGCCGCAAATCTGGTATCAGATCCAGACCAAATTCCGCGACGAACCGCGCCCCAAGGCCGGCCTCATGCGCGTGCGGCAGTTCACGATGAAGGATTCCTACACGTTCGACATGGACGCGGCCGGCCTCGATGCGGCGTACCAGAAGCATCATGAAGCCTACTGCCGCATCTTCGACCGTTGCGGCTTGAAGTACATCGCGGTCGAAGCGCACTCGGGCGCCATGGGCGGCAGCCAGTCTCACGAGTTCATGGTGGAATCGAACGCTGGCGAGGACTTCGTCGCGGTGTGCGAACCCGCGGGTTACTTTGCCAACCTCGAGAAGGCTGTGTCCGTGCCCAAGCCTCCCGCGGTCCCCGATCCAGGAGGCGATCTCGAGCCCGAAAAGTTCCACACGCCCAACAAAAAGACCATTGCCGAGCTCTCGGAATTCACCGGCCTGCCGGCGACCTCGCAGATCAAGAGCCTGGTGATGATCGCGGACGGCAAGCCCGTGCTCGCGCTCGTGCGCGGCGATCACCAGATGCACGAAACCAAGTTCGCCACGGCTTGCGGAGGCGCGCAGGAAGTTCGCGCCGCGCATCCCGAAGAGATCCGCGATCTGTTCGGAGGCACAAGCGCGGGTTCCCTCGGCCCCATCGGCGTCAACAATATGCGCATCATCGCCGACAACGCGTTGCAGAATCGCAAGAACATGATCTGCGGCGCCAACGTCGACGACTACCACTTGAAAAACGTCACGCCGGGCGAAGATTTCAAGGCCGAATTCTTCGACCTGCGGCAGGTGGAAGAGGGTGACATGTGCGTGGGCTTCGACGCTCCCATCCGCGTGGTGAAAACTGTCGAAATCGGCCATATTTTCAAGCTCGGCTACAAGTATTCGGAATCGATGGGTCTGCGCGTGCTCGATCAAAGCGGCAAGGAAATCACGCCGATCATGGGGTCGTATGGCATCGGCATCGAGCGTATTCTCACCTGCGCCATCGAACTGTTCCATGACAAAGACGGAATGGCATTGCCCGCTGCAATCGCTCCGTTCCAACTGGTGATCACGCCTGCGAACTTCGCTGACGCCGGGCAACGCGAAACGGCGATGAAGATGTATGCGGAAGCCAAGGCGCTCGGCATCGACGCGCTGCTGGACGATCGCGATGAGCGGCCTGGCGTGAAGTTCAAAGACGCGGATCTGATCGGCTTCACCTACCGCATCACAATCGGCAAGAAGCTCGCGCAGGGTCTTGTGGAAGTGGTCACGCGGCGCACTCGCGAATCCGTGGATGTACCCGTCGCGGAGGCTGTGGCGAAAGTCAGGGAGTTCATGGGATGAGCGCGAACGCTGAATGGCAGGAGATCCGCCGTGAGTTTCCGGCGCTGCAAAACTGGACGTTTCTGAATACCGCGACTTATGGCCAGACGCCGCGCGCCGCCGAGGCTGCGATCGGCCGGCATCTCGCCCGCCGCAACGAACTCGCCTGCACGGACTTTCTGTCCTGGTTCGACGACATGCAGCAGATCCGCGAATCCTGTGCAAAGCTGGTGCATTGCGAGGCGGCCGACATTGCGTTCATCCACAATGCGGCGGTGGGACTGGGGACGTTTCTAAACGGCATCGACTGGCGCGAAGGCGACGAAGTATTGACGGTTGAGAACGAGTTTCCCAACAACCTCTATCAGTCGCCGGTGCTTCGGCGTCATGACGTGACGTTCCGCGTCGTGCCGTGGGGCGACCTGCTTTCGTCCTGCGGTCCCAACACACGTGCGGTGCTGCTGAGCGCTCTCAATTATGGAACCGGGTTCCGCGCGCCGGTCGAAGAACTCGGCCCCGAACTGCGCCGCCGTGGCATTCTGCTGTACCTCGACGGCACGCAAGGCTGCGGGGCATTGCAGTTCGACATGCGCAAGATTCAGCCCGCGGCCTTTTGCGTGGACGCCTACAAATGGATGCTCACTCCAAACGGCGCGGGGTTCCTGTATGTCGATCCTGCCATTCGCGCTTCGATCGCGCCAACGGTGGCCGGCTGGCGCAGCGATCGCGACTGGAGGCAGCTCAACAACCTCAACCACGGCGACCCCGTGTTTAGCGGCGAAGCGGAACGCTATGAAGCAGGGATGATTGTATTCCCGTCGCTCTACGCGATGGGCGCCGTGCTCGATCTGATGTTGCAAATCGGCCCCGAACGGATCGAGCGGCGGGCATTGGACCTGGCTGAAGGCGTCCGCGCCATTCTGCGCGCGGCGGGCGCGCAGGTGAATGAGGAAGCCTCGCCGATCGTCACTGCGAAGTTGGCCTCGGGTGACCCCGGCGAGCTGGCTCTACGCATGAAAGAGAAGCGCGTCATCGTCTCCGCGCGCCACGGGCGTTTGCGGGTTTCCACGCACTTCTACAACAACGAAGTGGACCTCGAACGGTTCCGCGAGGCGATGGGATAAGCATGGTTGCGCGGCGATCCGTACTCGCATCCTTGTTGCCTGCCTGGATAGCCAATGCGGCGGAAACCGGAAGCCGCCAGCGAAGAGTGCGGGTTCGCATCGTCGCGCGGATTCCCGAAACGGCATCGAGCCGGACAGTCGCGCTTTGGATGCCGGCGCCGCTAAGCGACACGTGGCAGCGAATCGAGAACCTCCAGTTCGACTCGCTCGTTCGTCATCGCCTCGCGGTTGGCGGCTACGGCAACCTCTGTGCGCACGCGCAACTCGAGCCGGGCGCGGCAATGGAAATGTCGTTTATCGCCACGCGCACGGAACGCATTCTTCGGGCCAAGCCATTGACGACGCCAGTCCCTGATCGGGGTCCGGATTGCTGTCTAAGCCCCGACCGTCTGGTTCCGGTCGACGGCAAGATCCGCGATTGGGCGCGCGAGGTGGTGGGCAATGACGACGCCGCAACCGACATTCAGAAGGCGCGCGCTATTTACAATCACGTCGTCGCCACCGTCAAATACGACAAGAGCGGCAAGGGTTGGGGCCGCGGCGATATTTACTATGCGTGCGACGCCCGCCGGGGCAACTGCACCGATTTTCACGCCATCTTCATTGGCTATTGCCGCGCCGTCGGCGTACCCGCGAGGTTTGCGATTGGCTTGCCGCTGCCTTCCGGACGGCGCGCGGGTGAGATCGAGGGCTATCACTGTTGGGCGGAATTCTATGCAGGCGGCGTCGGCTGGGTTCCCGTGGATGCTTCGGAGGCAGCGAAAGATCCGGCGCGGCGCGAGTACTTCTTCGGCGCGCACGACGAGAATCGGGTGGAACTTTCCAAGGGCCGCGACCTCATCCTCGCCCCTCCGCAGCGTGGAGCGCCACTCAACTATTTCGTCTATCCGTACGCCGAACTCGACAACGGTAAGCCTTTCGACGAATTGAAGATTTCGATCACTTTCCGCGACGTGAGCGCTTAGCTTCGGCGTCAACCGGCGCTTCGCCCACCACAAACAGCGAACCATCGTTCTGTGTGTAGACCCGGCCATCCGCCCCAATCGCAAGGGGCGTATAAGCCGCGCCGATCGCGACCTTCAGAAAGATCCGGCTCACTATCTGTCCGGTCCGGTCGATCGCGTACACATTGCCGTCCTCGCTATTCGCGTACACCACGCCATCGCGGTCCACCGCCACCATGTTCACGCACCATTCAAAGCCTTCGTCCACGGTCTCGCAGACGATGCTGCCGTCAGCCTTCCGTTCGCAGGACTGGTTGTTCGTATTGAGGAACTTCCATTCCGGTTCGAGCGCGGCATTCAGACTCGTCAGGCTGTATGCGGGGTCGGGCGCCGGGCAAAACTCGGCGGAACCGCAGTACGAACCAACTGGATACAAATTGTCTTTCAGCAATATGGACCATGTGCCGTCGTGCTCATAGATCGCCGGCGTGATGTCCCAGCCAAAATCATAGGAATTGAGAAACTCGCCGGCCGCGCTGAAGTGAAAGAGATGGCCGCGTGAGCCGTTGTAGCGCGTGTGCGCGCCATACAGCACCGACCCGTCGGGCGCAATCGCCGGAGATGCGGACGATTGATCGGTCACACGGCCGGCCGGCATTTCATTGGTCGATGGGTCCACTCCACGCAAGCTTCCGGCGCGGCATCCGCCAGGCGTCCCGCTCGCGGGCAGCAACACATCGCAACCGTCATTGAGGCGGTCCCGTAGCGAAGCTGCCCACCGCGGCGTCAGGTCCGGATTCACGGCCACCACGTAGCCATACGACGGATTAAAGTGGGCCCGGCTGATCGCGACAATCGTTCCGTCGGCGCCCACGGCTGGCGCGGCGTTGAGACCGGGCCGTTGCGAACCACACGGGCCGGTTGGAGCTTTTGCATCGGGCGCCGGAGGCCACGGGAGCGCCGTAGACGAGAACGAAGACGCGCATCCATCCACAGGCGCGCCGGGCACGAGATCGGAGAAACTGACCTTGCGGGCTTCGCCCGTCGCCGGATCGACTTTCACCAGAAACGCGGCTGCCACGTCGCGCACCCAGGGCGCTGTGGCGTCGAGTTGCATGGCCGTATAGTAAAGCGAACCAGCCGCGTCGATTGTGATGGGACTGGTGACAAAACGGTTCGGATCCGCATCCTCAAACGGACTGAAACAGTTCACCAGTTCTCCGGTTGCGCGATCGAACTGCATGACCATTCCGCCCGCGCCCGGAGCGTAAACGTAGGCGCTGGAAAGGGTAGGATGAAAGACAGGTTCCCAACGCGAGCCGTTATCTGGCGGCGGCGTCCACGACGTCATCGCCGTCCACTGCTGGAATAGTTCGCCTGCGTCATTCGTGCTCAGCTTGGTGACGCCCCATTGCATCAATCTCCAACGCTGCGTGCCGCATGGCTGTTGGCCCGTGGCGCACGAAATCCACTGGCTGGCGCCTCGGCTCATGATAAACACGTCCCCGCCATCCACCAGCGGCGCCATGTAGTGAGTCAGCAAATCGCCGCCGCTGTCGTCTCGCATTTGGTCGGCCAGTGGATCGTACTGGAACTGCGACAGCAGTTTCTCCGGACGTTGTGCAGCCACAGGGACGGCTCCGCTATGGCGCGGATTCTGGCCCCATTGCATCCAGCCGCCAGTTTCCTGCGCCATAGAGCAGCACACGGCGGCAAAGCTGACCAGCGTTCTACTACTGCGCGCCAGCAAGGAGCTGCGCATACCGGTCCCACACGACGCCCGCAACGCCGCGGCCCAGGACTCTGGACCTGAAGTCCGCTTCGTCATTGTGAATCCCCGCTGCACGGCGCGACCATGCGGCGTCTTCGGCGATCTCTGAGAACGTCTGCCATTCGAGTGTCGTTTCCTTGGTGGGCGACGCGCCCGGATCAATGCGCGAGGATCCTGCGGCGAAGACCACTTTCTTCACGAAGGTATCACTCCCCGTAAAGCGCCTGAGGATTTCCGCGGCCGCGCTGCTGAAGGCGCTGTGGCCGGAAGGAAACTCCGGATGCGGAGGCGTTGCAATCCATGGGGTCCAGTCCCCGCTATCGATCGATGTGATGCCCTTGCCCGGCCCGGCCCATCCCTGCACGGTTTGCCCCTTGTAGAAGTTGCGAACCGCGCTGATGGGTCGAATGTAGTCGTACACGCGTTTGGCTTCCCACACGGAAACCGCTACGTCATGCTGCGAGGCGTTCAGTGCGAAGAACATCTTCACGTCTTTGTCGAGGTCGTTCTGATCCCGCGACGAGATCTCTTCCGCAAGCCGGTTCCAGTGGCCGGGAGGCGTATCGGTTCCGGCGAAATCATCCCAATATTCCGCGCTCATCTTGCCGCGATCGTCCAGTTCCGCGTTGAGGCGCATCACGTTGCGCATTCTGTCTTCATAGAGCCAGGTTCCCGCCTTGGGCGGCGGACCCGGGCGAAACTGATCCGGGGACTTCAAGGCGAAAGACGTCACTTTGCCCCAGTGCGGCGACAGAAACCGCTGCACGACGCCAGCGGCGGAACGCAACGGCTGCCAGCGGTTCAAATCGTTGAGGCTTTCGGGAAAGTTCACCGGCTGGTAGTCCGTGTAGTCCGAATAAGGCGCGCCGCCGCCGAGATCGCCAAGCTGGTTCGAGCCGTCGGAATGGCGTAGCGCGATTTGCGCCGCGGCGGCCGCATTGCCAATGCCCGCCGCCGTCGACGGGTCGGTGGTCTTGATGTTCGTCAAAACCGAGGTTCTGCATCTTCGCATCGAAGGCGGCAACCTGCGTCGGAAAGAGATCCACCAGCGTGCGATACGCCGCGTAACTCACCGCCGTCGATTTGTTGAGCAGCGTACCGGAACCTTGCGGTTGCCGCGGCAGTGCGCTACCGGCAATGGAAACGTTCGCGGTCGCGTCGTACACCGACCACGCATCGTAGATGGCGCTATGCATGATAAAGAGCGCCCGCGCGGCGACGGTCGGCGCACTGCTGGTGGCCTTGATTGCGGTGACTGCGGCATCGTTCCATTGCAGCGCGACGTTAATCAGCGGATCATCGAGGTCGTTGGCAAGCGCGTGTGAAGCGGCTTCGTGAAACAGCACAGCAGCTCCCAAACAGAGGGCGAGCGAGGTTTTTTTCATAGACGCCATGCGTTAGCATACGGGCCGCGCGTTCCTTCAAACAATAACCGGAATGAACTAGCAGCCGCTCACAACACGGCATTTCATTAGTGTTTTTATACTATTGGTTTATGGGGATCGCCAATGATACCTTCATGAAACGATGCGGATTTTTGCTTCAGCGGCGATCATACTCGGCTGCACACTGTTTCTCGCGCGGCCCGCTTCAGGCCAAGGTTGAGTCGCCGCACGGCAAGGCACGCCCGGGCTTGGCGCGCTCGCATTGAACACCTGCGGAGTTGAGGAACACAGGCATCCGCGCAAATGGACGGTCAGCCTCGGCTACCGCTATCAACCCTCATTCCGGCACTTCGTCGGCACGGTCGAACAGAAGCAGCGGGAAGTGCTCGGGACGCAAATCCTGAACATCTACCATCTCGCGGATCTCAGCATCGAACGCCAGCTCACGCCGCGTTGGAGCGTTGCAACCAGCATTCCGGTGTTGTTCGCGCATCGCAACCAACTGTACAATCCGCGCGGCCGGTATGTCGTCAACGGCATCGGCGACGTCTCCGTGGGCGCACGCGCCTGGGTCTTCAAACCGCCGACGGAATCGGGTGACAACATCTCCATCGGCATGTTCCTGAAGCTGCCGACCGGCAAGTATAACTCCGTCAGCCCGGCCACCGGATCGTTCGGTCAAACGGTGATCGCCACGGCGGACCAATCGATTCAGGCTGGCGACGGCGGCACGGGTTTCGCAATCGACCTGCAGGCGTATAAGCGCATCCCCCTGCAAAGCGAGCTCTATTTCGCGGGCCTGTATCTGTTCAATCCGCGCAACACCAACGGCGTCTCGACCTTCCGCAACGGGCGCGGAGAAGGCGTGATGTCCGTGACCGATCAGTACATGTACCGCGGCGGCATCGGGCGTCCCGTGCCCAAGATCCGCGGCCTCGCCGTGAGTTTCGGAGGCCGGATCGAAGGCGTGCCCGTGCGCGACGCGTTCGGCGGCAGCGATGGTTTCCGCAGGCCCGGTTACGCGATCTCGCTCGACCCCGGCTTTCTCTATGTCCGCGGCCGGAACATCTTCTCGTGCAACATTCCGTGGGCCATTGAGCGCAACCGCAAGCGCAGCGTGCCGGACATTCTGAACGGCCGGCATGGCGACGCGGCCTTTGCGGACTACTCGCTGATGTTCAGTCTCGCTCGGCGCTTTTAGTTCATCAGAGCCTGATATACCGAGGTGCTGAACTTCGCCTGGATGTCCGTTCCGTTCGGCATCAGTTGCAGCATCAGCACAATCACGAGGCGGCCCTTGCGATCCACCTGATACGTGGTGCCGTATGCACCGCCCCAACCGAATGCGCCGACCTCCGCCATGCCGCTTGCGCCGTAACGGTCGACGGTCTGAAAGCCCAGGCCAAAACCGAGGCCGGTGGTGGAATGCAGCGCGCCGGACTGGTTCGTCGTCATCAGTTGTGCGGCGCGCGGTCCGAGAATGCGAACGCCATCGAGCACGCCTCCATTGCGGATCATTTCGAGAAACCGTGCGTAGTCGCGCGCCGTGGACGTGAGCCCGGCGCCGCCCGCGAAGCTCTTGCGCGGACCATCCACATAATGTCCCTGCCCCCGCGAACCTTCCGCCGCGCGCACAATCTTTCCCTCGGGACCCGTCGCATACACCGCCGCAAGGCGATCGCGCTCAGCCAGAGGTACGAAAAATCGCGTGTCCTTCAAACCCAACGGCTGCGTGATGCGCGTGCGCATGAACTCATCGAGCGGCATGCCGGAAGCTTTCTCCACCACACAGCCGAGAATGTCGGTGTTGTAGCCATACACAAACGCTTCGCCAGGCTGCGCGGCGAAGGGCAGCGTGCCCAACCGCTCCATAGTCTCGCAAACGGGCTCTTCTTTATCCGCGGTGTACCAGCCAAATCCCGCTGCTGGCCCAAGTCCCTTCGCCTCGTACATCTTCTCGATGTGGCTATCTCGCCCATAGGAAATCCCCGCCGTGTGCGTGAGCAGGTCGGTGATGGTGATCTTCCGCTTGGCGTCCACAATCCGCATCGTGCCGGCGCTTTCCTTCACCGCGACCGTCGTCTTCATGAAAGTGGGAATGAAGTTGCCCACAGGCTCGTTCAGCCCGATCTTGCCTTCTTCCACCAGCGCGAGAATCGCAGTGCTGGTGATTGCCTTGGTTTGCGACGCGATGCGAAAGATGGTGTTCATCGTCATCTTGCGACCGGCTTCCTTGTCGCTCCAACCGGCGGCGCGTTCGTAGACTGGCTTGCCGTCGCGCAGCACCAGCGCCACCGCCCCCGCGATCTGGCCCTTGTCCACGTATTGCTGGAGTAGGGTGTCGATCCGCTTGAGCCGCGCCGGAGACATCGCGGCGTCGGCCGCGGCAGGTTGCGCAAACGTCTGGGCGCAAGCCAAAAGCAATGCAGGCAGGAAATGTTTCAAATGCAGGTTCTTCATGGTGGATAAGCGGCAGCGGCGCTACCGCCGCTCGATCTTATCACGAGGCCGCGCTCCATTTCCGCCGCGTTTCTTCGTCTGCCGGATGATAGAACAGCACCCGGGTCTGATGCTCCGGAGGCACGGCGAGAGTCACCGTATCGAACGCCAGCCGCCCGAGTTCCGGATGCCTCATTTCCTTTTGCCAATCCGGAGATCGAAGCACATAATGCTCCCTCCAGATCGCCTGGAATTCAGGACTGATTCGCTCCAGCGATTCCACAAGCGAGGTCCAGTTCCGGTCGGCGATCCGCTTGCCGAACTCCGCGCGAAAGTACCCCATGGCGCAGCGCTTCATCTTGTCCGGTTCCGCAAACAGTCCGCAAAACGCAGGCCGCGTAAACATCAGCCAGAGCAGGTTGCGTTCGCCTGCCGGCGTCAGTCCGAAATCGCCAAACAACCGTTCGGCGCCCGCGTTCCAATCGAGTAGATCCCACCGGCTGCAAATCACCAAAGCAGGCCATGGGTCAAACGCTCGCAGCAGCGCGCTCACTCCTGCAGGCACAGCTTCGATTCGATCGACGACGCGCGGAGGCGGCAGCTCCGAAAGCAGAAACAACTGATCCTTCTCGTCCCGGTCCAGTTGCAAGGCGGTAGATAACCGCTCCACGGTCTCGGGCGATACCCGAATCGGCCGCCCCTGCTCGAGCCATGTGTACCAACTCGCGCTGATCCCTGCGAGTTCCGCGACTTCTTCACGGCGTAGTCCTTCCACACGGCGCCGCCGGGCCGGGGCCGGAATCCCAACGCCCGCAGGCGACAATTCCTGCCTGCGTGTCCGCAAAAAGTTGGCAAGCTCACGCCGCCGCCGCAACTCGACGGCGGAATCGCCGCTGACCAGACTGGTACCCATGGTCATAGGATGCCGCAGCACTGGTTGCGGGATGCAACCCGCCCGGATACTGGCGCTATGAGCACATCTAAGCTACTGCAAAACAAGACCGCCGCCATCACTCCCGGTGCGGGCATTGAATCCCTCGCCTGGATCGCGAGGCCCATTCCGGAGCCAGGGCCTGGCGAAGTCCGCATCCGAATCCAAGCGGTCTCGCTGAACTACCGCGACCTTCTGATTGCATGGAATGTTTACCCTCTACAGCGGAAAGGGCCCTTGCTTCCGGTATCCGACGGCGCCGGAACCGTCGAGGCCACGGGGCCCGGCGTGACCAGCTTCCGGACGGGCGATCGCGTCACCGCAAACTTTATGCGCGACTGGGTTTCCGGCCCCCTCAGGGCGCCGGAAAAAGCCTCGTCTCTTGGCGGCGAAGTGGACGGCATGCTCGCGGAATACGTCGTGTTGCCCGAGCACGCGCTTCTGCGCATTCCGGACTCCCTATCATTCGCCGAAGCCGCCACGCTGCCCTGCGCGGCAGTCACCGCCTGGAATGCCCTCGCCGTCACCGCAACTCTGAAGCCCGGCGATACGGTTCTGGTGCAGGGATCCGGTGGCGTCTCGGTCTTCGCACTGCAAATCGCCCGGCAGTTCGGAGCGCGCGTGATCGCGACTTCGAGCAGCGACGCCAAACTGGAACGCCTCCGCGATCTGGGCGCCGAATTCGGGATCAACTACAAGACCACACCCAATTGGGCGGACGCGGTCCTCGACTACACCGGCGGCCACGGCGTGGACCACGTGGTGGAAGTCGGTGGATCCGGAACCTTCCAGCAGTCCCTGCGCGCCGCCCGCATCGGCGGCACAGTAAGCGTGATTGGAATCCTGACAGGGATCCAGAGCGAGATCAACCTCGTTCCGATTCTGTTCAACCAACTGCGGGTAAACGGCGTCTTCGTGGGTTCGCGCCAGATGTTCGAGGACCTTCTGCGCGCCGCGCCGCGGCCTGTGATCGACCGCACTTTCGCATTCGACGACGCGCAGACAGCCTACCGCTATCTGGAATCCGGCCAGCATTTCGGCAAGGTGGTATTGGAACGCTAGCGCGATTGCGCGGGAACCTGGGATGCCGTCGCTGTCACCGGAGAGGTGGCGATGGCGGCGTCCTGGTGCGGGCGGGAACCCTTGTAACGGTCCCACAGAGCCTTCACACCGTACCAGGCGCAGCCAAGCGCCACAGCCAGCACCGCGTTGGTGATGAGCACGCCAATGGCAGTGGTCAGGAACGCGCCCGCGTCCACACGCCGCATCTTCGGCAACCGATGCCAGGCGGACCAGTCGAGCAGGCAGAAGCCCATCCAGGCAGTGACGCCGGCCAGAGCGGGCATTGGAATATGGCTCACGATGTCGCCACCGAGCCAGATCAGCAGGATGAGGAACACGGCGTGGATGAGGTTCGACATGCGCGTGGTGCCTCCGCAGCGCACGTTGGCGACCGAACGAGCCGGAATTCCTACACTGACCGGAGCGCCGAAAATGCCGGCGACAATGTTTGCGATGCCGTAGGCGCCGAGTTCCGCGTCGGCATCCGCAGCCTTGGCGTGCACGTGCCGGCCGCGGAAGTGCTCCACGACGCGGGCGGTCAGCAGCACATAGACCGCAACGACGAAAGCGAGACCAAAGCCGGACAGGAGAATGTCGCGCACCTCGAGCGGAGACCAGCTGAAGCCCGCGAGCGGCGGAACCTCGAGCGGCAGGCGCCCGACCTCTTTCTCATGCATCGCAAAGCCCTGCGACACCGCCAGGGCAACCCCGACCGCGACAAGCGGGCCGGGGAACTTCTTCCACTTCATGGCAAGGCCCTGGCAAATCGCGATCACCACTACCGAGAGCAGCAGCGGCTGCCAGCGCGTACCGTCCAAGCGGCCAAACGTGGTGAACATCTGCGCCAGAGGAAAGCCTCCCGAGCGTCCCGCGGCCGGGCCAAGGCCGAAAATCGTGTCGAGCTGGAGAATGATCATCATTGCGCCGATACCGCACGAAAAGCCGGTGACGACGGTCTGCGGAACCTTCTGAATGTAGCGCCCGAGGCGCAGCACGCTGAAGATCATCAGAAAGGTCGCCGCGACGATGGAAATCTTCGCGGCGCCGCCTACGCCTTGGCGCTTGACGGCATCGACGATGAAGGGGAGTGTTGGGCTGGCCGTCCCGCCGATCATCACGGCATTGCGGCCGAGAAGCGCGATGATGGGTGCGGTGGCGATGGAAGTGAAAAGTCCAAGGACTGGAGGCAGACCCATGAGGGTAGCCATCGACAATCCGTAGGGAAGGGCGATCAGGGCAGCCATCAGGCCGCCGAACAGGTCACCCGCGAGAATACGTCCGTTATATTGAAATCGAAACTTGCGCACTGTTCATATACCCGATTGACGCTCGACAAAGAGCAGTACGACATGGTGCAAGACGAGAAAAGCCGGCGTCTGGAATGACGCCGGCTCGTGTTGTAGATACAGCCAATTAGCCCATGATCTTGGTGAAGGCGGCCTTGAACTTCGCCATCTCTTCGGGGGTTCCGACGGAGACGCGAACGTGGGTTGGCCAGCTCTTCCAGACGCGGCCGATGTAGACATGCTCGTCGCGCATCTTGGCGGCGAAGTCTTCACCGGGCATCCGGACGTCCACCATGAACTTGTTGCTCACGGTCGGGGCGAACTTGTAGCCCTTCTTGGTGAGGAACGCGAGCGTATCTTCACGGGTGTCGCCGATAATCTTGCGGCGCTCGGTGACGAGATTCTTGACCTTGAGCGATGCATGGGCGCCAACCATACCGGTTACGGCGAGGGCGCCGGCCGTGTAGGGCTGAATCTTGTTGAGTAGGTCCGGACGGGCGATCGCCGCGCCGGCGCGAAGTCCCGCCATGCCGTAGAGCTTGGAGAACGTACGCAGGATGATGATGTCCTTGTCCTGGGCGACCCAGTCCACGCCGGACTGTTCCTTAGACAGGTGGATGTAAGCTTCGTCGAGCAGCAACACGCTGCCGGCGGGCTTGTTCTTCATCAGCCATTCGAGATCCGCGCGAGATGTGACGGAACCGGTCGGATTGTTGGGATTGCAGACATAGATGAGGCCCGGCGTCGGATGGGCGGCGACCATCGCCTGCACATCATGCGAGGAGTCCGCCTTACGGAGCGGAACACGAACGACACCGGCGCCGATGAACTTGGCGGCGCGCTCGCCGGCTTCATATCCAGGATCGCCGATGACGAAAGGACGGTCCTTGGAAGTGAACGCCATAACAGCCTGGTGCAACGGAGCACTGGAACCACCCCATGGCTGGACGTAGGTCGGCTTGACGCCTTCCTGGTCCGCGAGAGTTTTGGCAAACGAGAAGGTTTCCTCATAGAGGTACCGTCCGCCCTTTTTGATGACGCCGTAAATCGCCTCGGCGGCTTCGGGGCAGGGACCGAGAGGATTCTCGTTCGCGTTGATTTTGACCGCATCCGCGGGCATGTTCGAAACCATGGACAACTGGGCCAAGGCGGCTTCGTTATAGAAAGGGAGAGTTGCGCCTGCGGTAGCGAGGGCCGCGAAACGGCCTAAGCTGCGCCGCGAAAATCCGCGCTTGATGAGGTCCGACTGCAGGACCTCGCGCTGGTTCTGGTTCAGTGATTGATTCATCTAAAAATCTTCCCTTGGGGACTGCCTGTTAGAACCCAGGCTCCCGTCATGACCCTGTTAAGGCGCATATAGAAGCCCAAGTGTTACTGATTATAGCTCCAAAACGCAACCGAATCCTAATACTCCTCGCTGGGAGGCGCCCGAACCGGTCTGGACGGAGCAGGGAAATTCTGGCTACTTTTGCCACTGTTGGCCTCGGGCAAACACGGGGCCCGGGGGGCAGACCCGAAGGCCTGCCCCCACCTCGATCTAGAAGTAAACGCGAGCGCCCAACTGCATCATGCGGTTGAAGTTGCCCTGGTTGTTCACGATGCCGAAGGAACCGTAGCTCACGTTGCCTTTGGAGTCGGTGGTCGGCTGCTGCCAGGACGTGCTCGGAGCCCGGAAGAACGGAGTGTTGGTCGCGTTCAGGAGTTCGAAGCGGAACTGCGCCTTCAGCTTCTCAGTGATCGAGAAGGTCTTGAACGCAGAGGCGTCCCAGTTGTACAAACCAGGTCCCAACACCGGCATGGTGCGTGCCGTGTTGCCGAACGTCAGCGGCGTGGGCTGGCTGAAAGCCTTCGGATTGAGCCAGCTGGTGTTGACCCGCTCGCCGACGCTGCCGGAGGTCGCCGGACTGATGCCGGTTGCATTCGGACGCTCGCTGGCGGCAAACATCACGCTGTTGTCGTTACTCGCAGCGAGGATATTCAGGAAGTATCCGCTCTGGGTCTGGTTGGTCAGGTTGATCGACCAGCCGCCGATGAGCAGGTTAACAGCCTTGCTGGCGCTGCCGCCAAACTTCTTTCCCGTGCCGAAAGGAAGCTCGTAGCTGATGGTCGTCGTGAAGCGAACCGGAGCGATGAAGTTGGATGGCGCCCACTCCGAAGCCAGATTGTAGTAGTTCTGCGGTCCGGCCTGGTTGCCGTTGGCGTCGTTGCCCACGCCGCCTGAGCTGCGGTCGAACGCCTTCGCCCAGGTGAGTTGAGCGAGAAGATTGATGCCCTGGGTCATACGCTTCTGCATGCGGAAAACGAAGGAGTCGTACCTGGCTTTGTTCTGGTCGCTATAGATGTAGTTGATGTCGCCGAACGCGGGGTTCGGACGCAGCAACTGAGCCCGTGATACCGTCTTGCTCCCGAGGATGCCGTTGCCGCCCGCAACATAATACGGGTTCGGAACGCTCGCGGACAATCCGCTGACGCCGAGTGAAGCGTAACTGGGCAGAAGTTGGTTGACGTTCAAGGCCGGCGTTCCAAGAGTCAGGTGGTGGCTCCGGCTGCCGACGTAACCCACACCGATGGCGACCTGCCAGGGCAGTTCCCGTTGGATATCGAAGCTGAACTGCTCGATCCAGGTGGACTTCGCGTTCGGGTCGATGATCGTCAGTCCGATGCCAAGGCCGGTTTGGTCGCCCCTCGTATTGCCCGCGGGCTTCACGATGCCGGCCGCAAACGGATCCGACAGACTGAGCGCAGGCGTCTTGCCACCGTCATTCGAAGCTGCCGGCGACGTCGAGGCGTTGTAGCCCTCCGACAGGTACGGAGCGTTGAAGGCCAGGTTCGGCGCCCAGAAGATGCCGTAACCGCCCCGGATGGTGGTCTTGCTGTTCAGGCGATACGCCGCGCCGATGCGCGGTGAGAATTTGCTGCCCACGACGTTGCTGGTCTGCGTCTTGGTGGTGTTGATGCCAGGGAACAGAACAGAGCCTTTGACCGGAACGCCGAGGGTGGCGCCGAGCGAATTCTGAGCGTTCGGGTCGAAGCCCACAATGATGTTGTTGTTCGATTCCTGCAAGCCCGTTTCGTGTTCCCAGCGGAGGCCGACATTGAGCGTCAGGTTCTTGGTCACGCGAATGTCGTCCTGCAGCCAGAGCGAGTAGTAGTTGATGAACTCGTTCAGCTTTGTGCTGCGGCTGACGCCAGCGGAACTGGGCGCGCCAAGCAGAAGGTCAGCAATATCGGAACCGCTGACGCCCGTCGCGTTGCCTGCAGCGTCCACCGAGTTCGAACCGTAGAATTTACGGCTGAACTGGTTCGTAAAGGAGAAGTTTCCGCTGCCGTTGCCGAGATCGAGGCCGGTGGTCAATAGCTTGCGGTAATCGACGCCCATCTTGATGCTGTGATTGCCGATGAACTTCGAAACGCTGCCGTTGAGGTTGTTCGAATTGGGAACATAAGATCCCAGGCCTTCGCCGAACCCGGTGAAGTTCTGGAAGCCGAACGCCGGCATGTTGTTGATGCTGACGTTATTCACGAAATTCGACGAAAATCCGAGCGCCGCCAGATCCACGTGCTGATACTTCATGAACGAATAGTTCGGAAAGCGATTGAAGCCGTAACGGGCGGTGACGACCGTCGTGGGATTGACGGTGATGGTGGCGCCCACGACCGTCGCGTCCACGCGGCGATCGAGTCTCCACTGGCTGGGTGTGGTCGGAAGGTCGGGGAACCAGGTTTCGCCAGGTTCCAGCGAGTTATAGCGCATGTAGGAAGCGTTGACCGTCAACCAGTTGGTGAAGCGATGATCCACCTTGAACGTCTTTTGATCGGCTTTGCTGGGCAAACTACCCTGGTAGTTGGTGTTTGGAGCGCCGTATCCGGCGTTTGCAATACTCGGCTTGGCCAGAAGGTTCGCGATGTTGCGGCCTACCGCGTTCTGCCGGTTGGCTGGGATGACGTTGCCGCCAAACGGCAGGCGGTTTCCGATGGCGTCGGTCGTATTGGGATCGTAGATCGTTCTGCCCGAGCCCGAGAAATCGCCATTGCGGATGGCCAGTTCCGGATACGCGGCGATACCCGATACGGCCTGCGTGTCGCGGTAACCTTCAAACGTCGCGAAGAAGAACGTCTTGTCCTTGCCATTGTAAACCTTGGGGATCGTGATCGGTCCGCCGAAGCTGCCGTGATAGTTGCGGTTCGGCTGATCGACGATCGGTTGTCCGGCGCCGCGGGCGAAGTAGAGGTTCGCGAGCCAGTCGGTCTGGCGCATATAGCCGCCCAGAGCGCCGTGGAAGGAATTGGTGCCGCTCTTGAGCAAAGTGTTGAACATGCCGCCGCCCGAACGCCCGATTTCGGCGTCGTAGGTGTTGTTCTGAATCTTCATTTCCTGCACCGCTTCGAGGGAAGCGATGATCACAGCGCGGTTGTTCATATCGGTGATCGGCACGCCGTCCACGAGGTAGTTGTTGCCGCGAACCGGGCCGCCTGCGATCGAAATCATCGACGAGCCGGACTGATCCTGCATACGCACATAGCCGGGGTGTCCCACGGGCGCTACGTTGTTGGCGAAGCGGGACATGAGGTAAGGATTGCGTCCCAGAATCGGCAGGTCCACCATCTTCTGGCGATCGATCACCTGGCCCATCGAAGCCGAGGCGGTTTCGAGGAGCGGAGCTTCTTCGGTCACCGAAATGCTCTCGGTCACGTTGCCGACTTCGAGCCCGACGTCCACGGTGATCTGGCTCTGGGTTTCCACAATCGCGCCCTTGCGCTCCGACTTCTTGAATCCTTTCATTTCCACGGCGACGGTATACGTCCCAGGAGTGACTTGGCTGAACACATACTCACCGGACGAATTGGTCGCGGTGGTTCGGACGGAGTTGGTCCCTTCGTTGATCAGCGTCACTGAGGCGCTCGGGACAACCGCACCCGCCTTGTCGATGACGATTCCTCGGACGCCGCCGAAAATCGACTGGCCCGGCATCGGCATCGGAGCCAGTAAAGCCAGCACCAACACTACTGGCATCCAAACGCGCAAACGTGGGTTCATCATGTTACGCATGGTCGAAGTCTCCTTGATTCACAGTGAAGGATCGAAGTAGCGGAAGAGCGCGGTGAGACTGGATTCCGGCGACGGACGGGCAGAGTGCGTGTTCGGAGGCGCCTTCGTTGGTTGGGGTTGCAGGTGCGCTGGACCGGGCGTCGGCGCCGGAAAAATCCGTTACCAAACCGCGAAGTCCAACGTATAAGGATTGTGTGACTACTCTAGAAGCGAACAGGGATTGCATGCCTTTATTCGCTAACTCCTCAAAAGCGAACAGGGATCGGCTGGGCGATCCGCCAGTGGACCCGAAACCCTCGATGCCGATCCCGTTGTTCGCGAGGTCTTTAGAAGCTGCCAGTTCGACGCCTGGTGAGGGCGTCGCAAACCGGATTGTCTGAAACATCCGCTTTGACTCCTGAAGTGCGCATAGTCACCGTGAAGAGACAACAGAATCTCCACGGCAAACGGACCGCTGTTACCGTTGCCGACTGGGCAATAGTTTGAATCTCGAGGCACACATGGCCCCGAGGGATTATTAGATTCTGGACATTTTACGGTCCGGTGTCAATGGTCTGGCGATGCTTTGCCTTATCGAAATTACGAATGGGTGAATTTGAGGCGAACACCTTACGAAAAAGCAAAGGCTCCCCGGTTTGCACCGTGCGGTGCAGTCCGGGGAGCCTCGTCGCTTCGGATGTTCGCGGTTTAGAACGACACGCGGAAGCCGAGTTGGATGAAGCGCGGGAAGTTCGCCTGTGACGTGATCTTACCGAAGGACGAACCACCAAACGTGGTATTGGGATTCCGGAAGTAAGGTGTGTTCATCGCGTTCAGAGCTTCCGCGCGGAACTGAGCCTTGATGCGCTCGGTCACCGAGAAGGACTTGAAGAGCGACATATCCCAATTCACCTGACGAAGGGTCCGCAACGATATCGTACGCGAAACGCTGCCGAAGGTGAGGGGATCGGCACTGAAGAAGGCTGCGCTGTTAATGTAGGCCTTGCCAGCCGCGCCGTCGGTCCACTGTGACAGGCTTCCACCGTTTGCCGGATTGGCGCCCGTGGTGTTCGGGCGCTGGCTGGCGGCAAAGAGGATACCGTTGTTATTGGCTTGCGTGATCTGCAGCGGGAAGCCGCTATTGATCACGCTGACCGCGTTGATCGACCAGCCGCCGATGGCGAGATCGGCCAGCTTGCTGGCGCTGCCCAGGAAGGCCTTACCACGGCCGAACGGCAGTTCGTAGGTGTAGGTCTGGCTAATGCGATGGGTGGCGTCCAGGTACGACAAACTATACTCACGGCCGAGATCGTAGATGTTCTGAGGACCTGCGGTGCCGCCGTTGAGGTTGTTGCCTGCGCCGCCCGTACTGGCGTCGAAGTTCTTCGCGTACGTCCAGGCCACGAGGAAGCTCAAGCCGTTCGACATGCGTTTCTGAGCCTTGACAACGAAGGAGTCATAACGCGCATGGTTGAAGTCCGGGAACGCGTAGCTCAGGTTGCCAAACGCCGGGAACGGCCGTAGCAACTGATTCTGAGAGAGAGTCGCGCCACCGATGCCGTTCAAGCCGCCCTTGCCGAAGTAGGGATTGGCGATTGACCGGGTATAGTCGGCGACTCCGAGAGTCGGGTAGTTGCGGGGGTCGATCTGGTTCATGTTGATGCTGCCTGCGGTCTGGGTCAAGTGAGTCGAGCGGGAACCGACGTAAGCAATCGACATGGCAATGCCTTTGCCGATTTCGCGCTGTATATCGACCGAGAACTGCTGCACGCGGGGAGCGCGGGCGGTCGGATCGAAAATTGTCAGGCCCTTGCCGATGCCTGTGCGGTCGCCCGCGCCAGATCCGATCGGCTTGTCGAGGCCTGACGAGAATATGTTCTGCAGAAGCGCAGAATCGAGAATCGTACGGCCGCCATCAGCCGAAATCTGCGGCTGCGTGGTTGCCACGAACCCTTCCGGAAGGTATGCGCCTCCCTGTGCGACGGGCGGGCCCCAGAAGATGCCGTAACCGCCGCGAATGGTGGTCTTGTTGTTCAACTGGTAGGCGACTCCGAGGCGTGGGGAGAGCTTGTTCTTTTCGAACTTGCTGGTTTCGGTGGGCGCACCACCTTGGCCGGCGAACTGCACCGCGCCACGGGTCGGAATGCCGGATGTCGTGCTGATCGAGTTCAGGGCGTTGCGGTCAAAGCCAACAATCAGGTTGTTGTACTTTTCCTGCAAGCCGCTTTCCCGCTCCCAGCGCAGGCCCATGGTTAGGGTCAACTTGGAGTTTAGGCGGAAGTCGTCCTGCATGTAAGCCGAGTAGTACTGCAGATACTCATAGAGCTTTGTGGCTTGGACACCCGCAGCCGTGGCCGGCGCGCCGAGCAGCAGGCTCGCCAAATCGTTGCCGGAGGTTCCGTTGTCGGACGCGGCATAGTTGCGCCGGGTCAACTGGTCGTTGAAGGTGAAATTGCCGGACGAGTCGCCGTAGTTGACGTCCGTCACATTCAGGCGGCGGATGTCGGAACCGACCTTGAGGGTGTGCTTGCCCATGAACTTTGAAAGCGCGGCGCCAAAGTTCTTTGAATACGGAATCGTGAGGGCGTTGCTGTTGGTGCCCATCACGTCGTTGGCATAGAGGTTCTGGAAGCCGACATTGGGGAAGGTCAGGCTTTGGATGCCCTTGACGAAGCCCGGATTGAAACCTAACGAACCGGGGTTGAAGCCCTGGCTCAACTGGAAGCTATAGTTCGGGAACCGGTTGAAGCCGTACCGGACGCTCAACACCGTGGTCGGATTGACAGTGATGGTGTTGTTGACCTGCGACGAGTTCACGATGCGGTCGAGACGCCACTGTTCGGGCGAAGAGATCTTGTCGGGGAACCAGGTTTCGCCGGGTTCGAGCGAGTGGTACCACTGGTACGAAAAGCTGGCGTTCCACCACGAGAACAGCTTGTGATCGAGCTTGTAGGTGCGCTGATCAGCCACCGACGGCAGAATGCCGGTGTAGTTCATGTTGGTGTCGCCGTAGTAGCGGGCGGTCGCGTTGGGATCGGGGAACGTCGCGGCGATGGCCTTGCCGATCGAATTGATGCGAGCGGCCGGAATGAGATTGCCTGCGAACGCGGTGCGCGTTCCGTCGGCGAGAGTGGTGAGTGGGTCGTAAACGAGGCGCAGTGCGCCACCGGAGGTGAGTGACTTCGAGAAGTCACCGATGCGTTCGGCAGCTGTCGGGACATTGGTCTGTCCGGAATTTGCCTGCGTGTCGCGATAGCCCTCGAACGTGAAGTAGAAGAACGTTTTGTTGCGGCCGTCGTAAACTTTGGGGATCCATACCGGCCCACCGAAGGAACCGAGGTAGTTGCGGAACGGCTGATCCACTTTGCCTTTGCCGGCGCGGTTGGAAAAGAAGTCGTTGGCGAGCCAGTCGGTCTGGCGGAAGTAAGCGCCAGTCGACCCGTGGAACGTATTCGAGCCCGACTTCAGGAAGGCGTTGAACATGCCGCCGCCGGACCGTCCGATTTCGGCATCGTAGGTGTTGGCCTGCACCTTCATTTCCTGCACGGCTTCGAGAGAAACAATGATGATGGCGCGATTCGCCATGTCGGTGATGGCGACGCCATCGATCAGGTAGTTGTTGCCGCGGACAGGGCCGCCAGCGATCGAAATCTGGGAAGAACCCGACTGGTCCTGCATACGGGCATAAGCCGGATTGCCCACCTGCTGCACGTTCGGCGCGAGGCGGGAGAACATGTAAGGATTGCGGCCGAGGTTGGGAAGATCCACCAGTTTCTGGCGATCGATGACCTGGCCCTGCGACGCGGTCGCGGTTTCGATCAGCGGAACTTCTTCCGAGACCTGTACGCTCTCATTGACGTTGCCGACTTCCATCTTCACGTCGACCGTCAGTAGTTGCTGCGTTTGCACCGTCACGCCAGTGCGCTCGAACTTCTTGAAGCCCTGGAATTCGACGCTGACCTTGTATTTGCCGGGGACGACCTGGCTGAATACATACTCGCCTTCATTCGAGGTCTGCACCGAGCGGGTGTCCGCGGTGGCTTCGTTCGTTAGGGTTACCTTTGCGTTGGACATGGCGGCGCCGGACGAGTCCGTAACCAAACCGCGAAATCCACCGTATATAGTTTGTGCGGATAGAGAGCTGGAAACTGCCAGAACAATGCTAAGCGCTAGCACTGCAGATCGGATAGTCTTGTACATCCCCGTTGACTCCTGAAGCGAAAGTTGCGTACGTCGCTGTGGAATGTTGACGGGACTACCACAGGCATACGGACCGAAGCTTACCGTTGCCGACGGAGCAATCGTGTTTCGCTCGAGGACAGACACTGCCCCGAGGATTATTAGATCATGGCCAGTTTGGCCGCTGAAGTCAATGGTTTCGCTTATCGAAATTACGAATGGGTCACATTAGGGTGTCGGCCTTAGTTCCCAATGAGTTCCATTGGCTGCACGCAAGTACTTGAGCCCACAACAGCTTCCTAGAGCCCGGCGGACACCCCAAACGGAAGCAACTCACGGCCCCGCGGAGGGTTTGAGTACAATAGCCTTTCCAGATGCCGCGACCCTCCTACCGCCTTTTCCCCGTGTTGGCTGGATTCCTATGCATCGTTGAGATGCGCGCCCAGGATGTCGGCAGCGGCGCGCCGAACGACACCATCCGCAACATGTTTTTGCAGGCGTACTTTCGCAATGGCTTTTCCAATCTGGTCTCTCTGCCGCCTATTGCGGACGTCAAGCGGCTGGGCTCCACCGGGTTCGTGCAGGAATACAACGACGCGGCCAAAACGTCAGGCGTAAAACTCGCGCTGGTGAAGCCAAACGACAGCACCGCGCAGACCGAAGGTTCCACGCCGGTATTGCAGATGCGTTCCGGCCTGTACTCGTACTTCAATAGCCTGGGCGTGAATACGATCGGGTACCCAACCAGCGACACGCGCGATTGCCCGGCGCTGCCCGATGGCAACAGTTGCACCTACCAGACGTTCGACAAGAACTACGCGCTGTTCGTTTACGCGAATCCTATCAATCTCAATACGACAAACTTCAATACGCGCGATCCTTACTATTCGCGTTGGGTGGCGGCGGGCGGTATGTCGATCATGGGCCCCGCCAACCTCGCGGAAACGGCGTTCACCTCGGCGGGCGGCGCGACGGGGACGGTGCAGACGTACGTTTTTGGAGCAGTCTTCAACATCACGGGCGGAACCATCGCGGCCCGGCAGATCACGGTCAAGCCCTCGATTTATTCGATTTACGCCGCGAATGGCGGCTACACGGGCTTTCTCGGAGTTCCTCTCACCGAAGAGTTGACGGTAACCGGCGGACGCCGGCGCCAGACCTTTGAAGGCGGCTCGATCGACTACGATCCCAATCAGAGCGGCAGTGGAGCCATACGCCTGCCGGTGAGTTCTATCGTGCTCGCGCCGCAAGTTGGCCCAATCCGGTTGAATGTGAACGACTCGTTGACGGTGTCCGCAATCACGTACGGTCCGGATGGGTCCACGCTCACCGGCCGCGAAATCGTGTGGGCGACGTCGAATGGCAGAATCGCCTCCATCGCGCCCTCGGGCGCGACTGTGTTGGTCAAGGCCGTTGGCGGAGGCCCCGCATCCATTTCCGCAACGAGCGAAGGCAAGGTCAGCGCGGCCTTGAGCATCTTCGTGACCGCGCCTTGTTGCGCCATCGGCGAAGGCGCGCCCACCACCGCGTTACAGCAGGCTTTTCAGGACGCCATCACTCGAAACCGGCTTTCACCGCGCCTTCCCGCCGCGAGCCCGGCCACACGCACCGGCTTCGGCTACATTCAGGAATTCGTCGGTAGTAGCGACGGTCAGCCCTTCTGGATCGCAGTGTCGGAACGGACGCTCGCGGGCTACGTGCTGCGCGGCGGCATTCTTGCTCGTTATAAGGAGCTCGGCGGCCCCGCCGGAACGCTTGGCTATCCAACCGCGGACCCCACCGCCGGTGGCCGGCAGAACTTTGAAAACGGTTCGCTAGTGGGCGACCCGGTGCAACTGGTACAGGGTGCAATTCTCAACAAATGGGCTAACATCGGCTATGAAACCGGCGTCGCCGGACCCGCAACCGGGGCGCCGGCCGCGTTTCTCAGCTTCCGCGCCACCGCGGGCCGCGTGCAGAACTTCCGCGGCGCCTCGATTTTCGAAATCCTGCAAGGTCCCGCGTCGCAGGCGGGAAAGGTTTACTACGTCAAAGGCGTGGCGCTCGCCAAGTATGCGTCACTCGGTTCCGCCTCGAGCCGGCTCGGCGCGCCGGTCGGAGACGAGTACATCTTGAACGGCCAGAATCACCAGGATTTCGAAGGCGGATTTCTCGAGTACGGCATCGGCGACGCCAATGTCCGCGTGACGGAGAATTCACGGCAGCCCGTTGTGACGGCGACTCCCAACAGCGTTTCGGCGGGCGCCATCGTGCGGCTCGCAGTGGGCGGTTTCGAAAACGGCGCGCAGGTCCGCGTTTCCATCACCGGGCAGCCGGATTTCACGGTCACGGTCGATTCCGGCGCCTACGTGTGGGAAAACTACGTGCCGTCCACCGCCCGCAGTTCGACCGTTACGGTTCGCGCGGTGGACGTCAATACGCAGGCTTCGGCGCAGGTGGCGTACAGCATCCTCTCGGCGCCTGAAGCGAAAATCAAGCTGTCGATTGTGAGCGGCGACCAGCAAAGCGGCGCCCCGGGCGCGATCTTGACGCAGCCCGTGGTGGTGCGGCTCGCGGACCCGGCTGGAGTTCCGGTTCCCAATGCGGTGGTTCGATGGGCCGCCTCCCCGGGATCGTCGATTCCGGCTTCCGAGTCCTCAACCAACGAGCGTGGCGAAGCGCGTGCGTCCTTCCGGCTGGCCAACGGCGAAGGCACGGCGCTTGGAACCGCCGAGGTCAGCGGGCAGATCGTCACGTTCGCGGCGCGTGCGGTTCGCTCGAGTTTGACCGGGTTCCCCAAAGTGACGCAGGATTCGACGGCGCTGCTCGGCAACGGGACGGACACGATCGCTCGCAAGGGCGCGTTGCTGACGGCGGCGAGCGCCGTGGTGCGTTATTACCAATCCCGTAACGAACTGCCAACAACGCAAGGCTTGGCCGATCCCGTGAGCCTCAATACGTATTTGAAATCCTTCTGCGCCTTCGATGCCGATGGAGCGCAAATCTGCGACGGCTTTCTCGAAGCGCCGGGCACCAAGGATCAGATCGTGAACCTATGGCGTCTGCGCGGCTTTGCCGGCGGCGGCCTCACCGTTCGCACCGAGACGGCGGACGAATCGCGCGTGCGCGATCTTGTGTCGCAAGGCGGCGCGCCGATTCTGGCGATCCGGCTTTATTCGGGTTCCACGGCCGTGGGTTCGCATTTCGTGGCCGCCATCGGCGTGGCCGCCAATGGAGCGATATTGGTGCAGGATCCGGTGTTCCATCTGAGCTCGCTGGCGGACTTCGTGGCGGGCTTCGCTCCGGCGCCTGGCTCCGCGCTGACTCTTCGCGGAGAATTGAGCGGCGTGGTGAGCCTGCTGCCGCAGGCGCCCGCCGCATCCGGATTCCTGATTGCGGCCAGCGCCTCTGCAACGGGCGTGGAAACCCCAAGCGGACCTTGTGGCCAGAGCTTCGATTTCACGACGTTGACGCTGCATCCTGCCGCGCTGGCGGGCGCCGGCGCCGCTCCCGCCGCCAGCGAACCCTTCAGTCTCTACTACTGCGAAGCCTCGTCGGCGAATGCGTTGTATCAGGCCTTCATCACCCGGCAGGACGGCGAGTTCCAAGGGTCGTTCACCGACCTCGCCAATCCCGGCAATCGCGAGGATCTGTCCGGCGGAGGCGCCGCCGCGTTCCGCGTGGCGAAGAAGGGCGCACAATGGGGCCTGCTGCCGCTCGATGTTGCCTTCGACGCGTCAAACATCCTGAACGCCGCAAATTACCTGCCCGGCTTGGCGCCGGGCTCGCTCGCCGCCGTCTTCGGATCCGGGTTCACGCGGCCCAATACGCCGTTTCCGGATGTGCTGGTCAACGGTTCGCCGGCCAAAGTGGTGCAGGCGTTTCCCTTCCAGGTGAATTTCGTGGTTCCGCCGGATGCGGTCCCAGGCCCTGCGGTGTTGACGATCACCTCCGACTTTGGCTTTGCCGAACAGCCGTTCACGTTGACACCCGCCGCCCCGGCGATCGTTTTGACGTCCCAGAATTCGACGCGCTCAGGCGCCGTTTTCAATGCAGTGGACAACCGTCCGAATTCGAGGTACAACCCGGTGTCGCGAGGCCAGAACCTGCAGGTCTACGTAACCGGCCTGGCACCGCAGGGCGCGGTAACGATCACGATCGGAGGCGCGGACGCAAGGGTAGTTTCGGTAGCGGCCGTCCCTTCCCTACCCGGGATTTCAGTGGTGACTCTGGTAATTCCCGCGGATTTGCCACCAGGACTCAGCTCCGAACTAGTGGTGTGGCAAGGTGACGCCAGTTCCAACCCGGTCGACGTTTCCGTGCAGTAAAGTCAGGGCCGAGCGTCGAGAGCGGATTCGGCGGCGAGTTCCGCCGCGTGCAGGGCTGTGCGGAACTGGTCCAGCGCATCCGGCCCGATCGCGTCGACGAAGGATTTCTGCGCGGCAACCCACAGGCCGTAGCTTCGCTGCAATTTGCGCTTCCCTGCCGCCGACACGCGCAACAGGCGTTCGCGGCGATCGTCGCTGGGGACGGCCGCGATTAGGCCTGCCGCTTCGAGCGGACGGAGGTTACGCGTAAGCGTAGTGCGATCCATGCCGAGCTTTGCGGCGAGCGCGGCTCGGCCAACGCTGCCGGCGCGGGCGATGTTCACCAGCGTCGCGTATTGCGTCACCGTGAGCCCCGCGGATTCGAGCGAGTGGTCGTATAACATCGAGAGCTTTCGCGCTGTCCTGCGCAGTTGGGAGCAGGCGCAGGGGCCCAGAGGGCTCGGGGTCATCCAGATTTCTGGCGTCGCGGCGGTTGCAGATTCCGGCATACGTGTAATTACACGCATATGATACCCTGAATTCACAGAAACACCAATGAGGAAACCTTTCCACTACGCCTGGGTGATGGCCGGCGTCACATTTTTCGTTCTCCTGGCGACCGCCGCGGTTCGCGCGACTCCGGGTGTTCTGATGACGCCGCTCGAGGAGGAATTCGGTTGGACCAAAGCCGCAATCAGCGGCGCAATCGCCATCAACATCGCGCTGTTCGGCCTCATTGGACCCTTCGCGGCGTCGCTGATGAATCGCTGGGGCGTGCGCAGGCTGGTGCTGGCGGCGCTGGCGATGCTTACGGCATCGGTCGCTCTCACAACGCAGATGAAAGCGATGTGGCAACTCACGCTGCTGTGGGGCGTTTGCGTCGGATCGGCGACGGGCGTAACCGCGATGGTGCTCGCTGTGGTCGTAACGAATCGCTGGTTCGAGCAACGCCGCGGGGTTGTGCTGGGCTTGCTCTCGGCCGCGAACGCGACGGGACAGTTGCTGTTTTTGCCGCTGCTCGCGAGGTTGATCGAAGGCGCAGGCTGGCGTTTGGCGGTACTGGCCGTGGCCGGGACCTCCGCCTTCGTGCTCATGGCGGCCTTGCTTCTGTTGCGCGACCGTCCGGAGGCGATGGGGCTGAAGCCTTACGGCTGGACCCCCGAGACTGTGGTGATACCCGCCACGGCGCTCGATCCGATTCCGGCGTTGCGCATGGCCGTACGATCTCCGGCGTTCTGGGTGCTCGCGGGCAGCTTCTTCATGTGCGGCGCGAGCACCAACGGACTGGTTGGAACGCATCTGATTCCCGCCTGCCATGACTTCGGCATTTCGGAGGTTCGCGCCGCCGGGCTGCTGGCGATGATGGGGATCTTCGACATCGTCGGCACGACGGCGTCCGGCTGGCTCACCGATCGCTTCTCGAGCCGGCATTTGCTGTTCGCTTACTATGCCCTGCGCGGCCTGTCGCTGCTGTTTCTGCCGCATACTCTGCAAGCCGGAGGCGACAGCAACAGCCTCAACTGGTTCGCAGTGTTTTACGGGCTCGATTGGATCGCGACCGTGCCTCCGACGGTGCGATTGACTTCGCAGGCGTTTGGCCGCGAAAACACCGGCGTTGTGTATGGATGGATCGGCGCGTCCCACCAATTGGGCGCCTCGCTCGCGGCGTTCGCGGCAGGCTCAATGCGCACGATGATGGGCGACTACAGCCCGTCGTTCTGGATCATCGGCGCACTGTGCTTCGTCACGGGGTTCGCATTCCTGGCATTCCGGAATGCGCTGCAGCCGCAAGCATCCGTTGCCGCGGCTGCCGCTTAATCAATTAGTGCGTCTGCGTTTCGACCGGAGGGCAGACGCAGAACAAGTGCCGGTCTCCGTAGGCGTTGTCGATGCGGTTCACCGTAGGCCAGTATTTGTCGGTGCGCGACACGCCTTGCGGAAAGCAGCCTTCGGCTCGCGAGTATTTGCGGTTCCACTCCTCATCGGCGATGTCGTGGACCGTGTGCGGAGCGTAGCGCAGCGGGGACTCGGCGGCGGTGAAGCGTCCGCTTTCCACATCGGCGATTTCTTTGCGGATTTGGATCATCGCGTCGCAGAAGCGGTCCAGCTCTTCTTTGCTTTCCGATTCCGTGGGCTCGATCATGAGCGTGCCGGGAACGGGGAAGCTCATCGTTGGCGCGTGGAAACCGTAATCGATCAGGCGCTTGGCGATGTCGTCGATCGTGACGCCGCAGGAATCCTTCAACGGGCGGGGATCGATGATGCATTCATGCGCGATGCGGCCGTTGAGGTTCTTGTAGAGCACGGGGAAGTGCGCGTCCAGACGGCGGGCGATGTAGTTGGCGTTGAGAATCGCGATCTCGGTAGCCTTCTGCAAACCGGCGCCGCCCATCATGAGGATGTAGCTGTACGAGATCGGCAGGATCGAGGCGGAACCAAACGGGGCCGCGGAAACTGGACCGACGGCGCCCACGCCGCCGGGCGAACAGGGGTGAGTCGGCAGGAAGGGCGCAAGGTGCTTCTTGACGCCGATGGGGCCCATGCCGGGTCCGCCGCCGCCGTGCGGGATGCAGAACGTCTTGTGCAGATTCAAGTGCGATACGTCAGCGCCGTAGTCGCCGGGGCGGGATATGCCGACCTGCGCGTTCATGTTGGCGCCGTCGAGGTACACCTGGCCGCCATTCTTGTGGACGATCTCGCAGATCTCGCGAATGCTCTCTTCGAACACGCCATGGGTCGACGGGTAGGTCACCATGATGCAGGACAGCTTCGCTGCGTGTTTTTCGGCCTTGGCGGAGAGATCCACGACATCGATCGAACCTTCGGCGTCGCAAGCCACCGCCACCACTTCCATGCCGGCCATGTTGGCCGAAGCCGGATTGGTGCCATGCGCGGAAACCGGAATCAAACAAACGTTGCGATGTGCGTCGCCGCGGCTCAAATGGTAGCCGCGAATAGCCAGCAGTCCCGCATACTCGCCTTGCGCGCCGGAATTCGGCTGCAGCGAGACCGCATCGTAGCCGGTGATGTCGCAGAGTTTCTGCGCGAGATCCTGGTGCATTTCCGCGTAACCTTCGGTCTGCGCCGGCGGTGCAAAAGGATGGATGGCGCCGAACTCGGGCCATGTGACGGGGATCATTTCCGCCGTGGCGTTGAGTTTCATGGTGCAGGAACCGAGCGGGATCATCGCGCGATCGAGCGCAAGGTCGCGATCAGCGAGTCTGCGCATGTAACGCAACAGTTCGGTCTCGGAACGGTAGCGGTGGAAGACGGGGTGGGTGAGGAAATCCGAGGTTCGCGCGAGGGATGCCGGGATGCTTTCCGCGCCCTCGACCAATGCAACCGTAGCTCCGCCGCCGAAGGCGCGCAAAACCGCGGCCAGCACGGCATCCGTCGTGGTTTCGTCGAGCGAGACGCTAACCGCATCGTCGCCCACAGCCCTTAGGTTGATCTTTTCCTCCGCCTCGGCCTTCCACAGAATGTCCGTCTGTTTGCCGGGCGTTTCCACCGTAATGGTGTCGAAGAAGTTGGCTGCATTGCGGATCTTGAAGCCTAGGTTCTCGAGCGCGGCGGCGAGCGTAGCCGTCTTACGGCGAATGTCGCCCGCGATCTGCCGCAACCCCTCGGGGCCGTGATACACCGCGTACATCGACGCGATCACGGCAAGCAACACCTGCGCAGTGCAAATGTTCGAGGTCGCCTTTTCGCGGCGGATGTGTTGTTCGCGAGTCTGCAGAGCGAGGCGCGCGGCGCGATTGCCGCGGGCATCCACCGAGACGCCGACGAGGCGGCCTGGAAGGAACCGCTTGTAGGCGTCCTTCACCGACATGTACGCGGCGTGGGGTCCGCCAAATCCCATGGGGACGCCATAGCGCTGCATCGAGCCAATCGCAATATCGGCGCCCAGGTCACCGGGCGGCGTCAGCAGCGTGAGCGCCAGCGGATCGGCGGCCATCGCCACCAAACCGCCCTGCGCGTGCACCTGCGCGATGGTCGCGCGGAAGTCGTGGATCGCTCCCGAGGAGCCGGGATACTGCAGCAAGGCTCCAAAAACATTCTCGATGCCCTTTGCCGGATCGCCGACCACTACCGTCCAGCCGAGAGGTTCCGCGCGCTGGCGAATTACCGCAAGCGTCTGCGGATGCACGTCCCTGTCGACAAAGAAATGTTCGGACTTCGAGCTCGCGCCGCGTTTGGCTACCGACATCGCTTCCGCCGCGGCGGTGGCTTCATCAAGCAGCGAAGCGTTGGCGACATCAAGCTTGGTGAGGTCGGTCACGACCGTCTGATAATTGAGCAGCGCTTCGAGGCGACCCTGGCTGATTTCAGGCTGATAGGGCGTATAAGCGGTATACCAGGCGGGGTTCTCGAGAATGTTGCGCAGAATGACAAGAGGCAGATGCGTGCCGTGGTAGCCCATTCCGATCAGCGACGTGAAGACCTGGTTTTTCGAAGCGATCTCGCGCATGCGGACCAGTGCATCCACCTCGGATAGCGGTTCCCCCCAATCGAGCGGCTTGCTCTGGCGAATGGAACCAGGCACGGTTTGCGCAATCAGATCCTCTACTGAAGAGGCATGGACGACGTCGAGCATCGCCTGCACGTCGGCTAGCGAAGGCCCGATGTGGCGGCGCGTGAAATCTACTTTTGTTGTGCCGGCGCTGGTGGCGGCTGTAATGGTGGCAGACATGATGACAGAGCCCCTCTCGAACACGATGTTGAGAATCGCCCCATCTGTCTTGTTTGCCTGAGAACGTTATCCCGTCGGCGAGCCCGGCCGCGCAACGCGCCCGTGCTTCTTTCCAGAGTTCGTGGCTTCGATCGGCGGTCCTTTTGCCTGAGAGATTCCGGGGCGGTTGCTCCTTCGGCGCCAGCCTTCCTCATACAAGAAGGCCGAACTCTCCCGCCGCTGCCTGCTTCACTTGAACGGTAACGCGAGAGGCGCTGGAAGGTCAACCCTCGTCTGCTACCGTTTGCCGGACAAAGCCATGCCGAGTTCGACAATCAGGATGACCACCACCATCGCTTCCAGCGCAAAGGCGCGGGCGTGATTGAACTCATCCACCAGAAACCGGTACAGTTCGCCTGCCGTGGCGAGGCGCTCTTCGAGCAGTTTGCGATAGTCGTCGACGCCGATGCGCTGCGCGACCGTGCGATACGCCCGGGAATAAAACATATCGCCCAGCACGCGGAGCGAGTCGTCGCTGCGTTCGACGAGGTCCACCACCTCGAGGCGAATCTGGTTGAGACGCGCGACTTCGCGGACGGCATGCCAGCGGCGAAGCCACAACCTGCGCTGCTGCTGGATGCGGTACAAGCCTCGCAGAACCTCTTTCACGCGCTCACCGTAGTGACGCAACTCGAGCAACTGCGCGTTGGCGAATTCCAGCAATTGCAGTGTGGATTGCGCGCCTTCGGGCGTGTCAGCGACGAACGCCGCAGCCCATCCGGCGACGAGCAGGTCGTGTGGATAGCAGGACAGCGCGGAGGCCATCACCTCGCGGACCTCGGGTTCAGCGAGGGGTTGCACTTCCCCTCGCACTAGCCCCGCGATTTCCGCCTCGCGCTCTCGCATGGCCGGCGAGGCGACCGGCGTCTCGATGATGAGGTAGTCCTCGCTCAACCAGACGTCGTAGGGGGTGTCGGCTTCCGCCTGCTGAAGTGAGTCTTTCGCATGCTGGCGCGCCCTCTCGGAAATCGCGCCATCTTCGAGCAGTTCGGCGGCGTATTGCGTGAGGGCATGCCAGGACCCTTCGAAAGGGATTGCAAAGGTGACCCCTACGACTCCGAAAGCGAAGAGCGCGATGCGGACGTCGCCATGGTGCTGGATGCACGGAGGCGGATCGAAGCCGAGATAGCGCGGACCGTGCGTTGCTAATGGCGACTTTGGATCGGGGGTTTCGATGCCGCGAATGGAATCCGCGACATCGAAGAGGAACATCGGACGGAGGATGGCGCGGACTTTGACGTCCATAAAACCATCACATCACGGATTCACCAGGGAAGCGTCTTGTCCTGGTGGAAATAGCCGCCGGTGGGGCCGTCCTCGCCCAGCGTCGCGAGGCGCACTGAGGTTTTGGCGCCGTCGCCGATCGCCATCGGAGCAGCCTCCCCGCCCATGTCGGTCTTGACCCAGCCTGGATGCGCGGAGTTGACCTTGATGCCGAACCCGCGCAGTTCGTTAGCCATGGCCACCGTCATCATGTTGAGGGCGGCTTTGGACGACTGGTAGGCGAGGCCCTTGGTTCCGGCTATGTCGGATTTCGGGTCCGCGGTGAGCGTGATGGAGCCAAGGATGCTGGACAAGTTGACGACCCGCGGATCAGCGCCCTTGCGCAGCAGCGGCAGCATGGCTTTGGTCACCCGGAAAGGTCCAAACACGTTGGTTTCGTAAGTCTGCCGCAGCGTCTCTTCGGTGAGGGCGACCGGCGAAACGCCCCAATCGAGAAAAACGCCCGCGTTGTTGATCAAAATGTCGAGGCGGCCGTATTTGCCGTCGATCGCCGCGGCTGCCGCTTCTACGCTGCCGGTGTCGGCGACGTCAATCATGATGGCTTTCGCGTCAATGCCTTCGGCGCGCAGGCCCGCTGCGGCGGCTTCGCCTTTGGCAAGATCGCGGGCGCCGATGAGGACGGAGATTCCCTGCTGGCCGAGTTGGCGGGCGGTTTCCAGTCCGATGCCTTTATTGGCGCCGGTTATGAGGGCGAGTCTGTTCATGTTGTTTGGATGCTTACTTCTTCGAAGCCGATTCGGCGGTGGATTTCATCTTGTTGAGTCCTTTTTCGAAGTCGCCGCCCACCATCTTGTCCATGGAGGCAAACAGCGTCATGGCCTTGCTCATGAAGTTGTTGTCTCCGGCCATTTCCCAAGTCACTTTGGTCATCTGCGGGCCATCCGCCTGCAGGGTAAATGTTGTGAGGGAACGGGATTCGAATGGCTTCAGAAACTCGAGGTCGATGAGGATGCTTTCTCCGGGTTTGCTCTCTTTAATGGTCATGCGGCCTTCGCCCACGTCACTGTTGCCGGCCCATTGATAGACCGCGCCTGCTCCGGCCGCGGCGCCTGAGTAAGTGGTTTTCATCTGCGGATCGATTTTGGCCCAGGGCGACCATTCGTCCCACTTGTGAAAGTCGTTGATCAAGGCGAAGACTTCCGCCTGCGGCGCGTGGATTGTGGCGCTGCGGACGACCTTGTAAGTCGCAGGCTGCATGACGATGACGCCAACGAGCAGGGTGGCCAGGGCAGCTAGAACCAGCATGATTTTCTTGAGCATGGCTTCGGCGAACCTCCAGCTATCGAGGCTACTACAAAGGCGCGCGGCGAGGTGTGTAAACGGCGATCCACTGGCCGCGCTGCTCCATGCGGATTTGCTGCACATAGCCGAGGCGCAACATCTCCTCCGCGGTGATCTGCGGCGCGTAATCGTAGTAACGCGCGAGGAACGTGCGGACCCAGGGAATGGCGGAAAGCGATCGCGAAGGTTCGTGCAGCCGGTCGTATAAGACGACGGCGTCCACGGGCGCGCCGTGTTTGGCAAGCGCCTGTTCCACGCTAGGGCGGCGGAAATCCGAGGTTTCGACTACGGTTTCAAAGCTTCGAGGCGTGTAGCCGAGCACCGGGCGGCGCAGGGCGTCCGTGAATGGCCAGGCGGAAGCGACAGAGCGGGGACGGTCGGGCATGCGGTTCAGAAACACGGCGGCTTCCTCCTGCAACTGCACAAAATCGGTGAACGCGATGTTGTTTTCAAACGGCGTGAGATAGGGAGGTCCCCAGAATATGGAAAGCAGCAAGCCGAGGCACAAAACGGCTGGGGCCCAGAACTGGAGGCGGCGGTTCTGTAGCGCAAAGGGGCCGGCTGTGAGGCCCCTCAATTGGCCCGGAACAATCGACGCCGGACCCGTCTTGCGCGTATCCCTATCGACGGCCGCAAGCCCCGTAAACGCGCAGCCCATCGCGGCGTATAAGACCGGCAGCACCGGCAGCAGATAGCGCTCGAGCACAGCGCCTCCAAAGATGCTGACGACGAGGATGTGCGTGGCGGTGAACGCTGCGGCCCAAGCCCATTCGGCGGTGCGGAACACAGAGCGCGACAGGATGATCGCTACGAGTCCGATCCAACGGAACTCCGCCACGAAGAGATAGAACAACCTGCGTGCGACGGCTGCCGCGAGGCGCACCGGATGCAGCGAATAGATGGCGTTGTATTGCGCAAACTGTGTGTCGCCCAGCAGGTGGCCCGTGGATTTCCAGAGGAACGCGACCCACACGGCCAGCGGCAGAATGGACAGCGCGAAATATACGGCAGGGCGAAATTTGCGTTCCTTCACCAGCAGCCACGCGGCGAACATCGCGGGCAGGATCGCTCCGGTCTCTTTGCTCATCGCCAACGCCGCGCATGCCGCTGCCGCCCAGGCGTAGCGTCGTTCGAAGAACAACAGCAGCGCCCACACGGTAAACGCCATCGCGGGCATGTCGAGTTGCGCGAGCATCGACTGCGCGTAGAACAGCGGGGAAGCCAGCAAAAAGAGGATCGCCGCGATGGCGGGGTAGCCGGGCGCGCTGCGTCCCAACCGGATGGCGAGAAGGAACGATCCCAGAGCCCCGAACGCCGCGAGCGCGAGCATCGCGAGGCGGGTGACCAGAATCGAGTGCGCGCCTCCGAAGATGCGCCAGGCAGTAGCGAGGTACGCCATGACGCCTGGAGGATGAATGTTCGGAGTGGTGGTGACCGGAATCCAGTCGGCGGTGTAGAAGAGATCCAGCGAGGCTGGAATGAACTGGCCTAATTCATCCCAGAAATAAGGCAGATGCAGATACGGATAATGGACTGCGGCAAGCAGCGCGAAGATCGCAACTGCAATGCCCCAGCGAGCGATCACTGGATGACGGAGCCTTGCTGCCCGCCCTGTTGCGGTTCCAGCCTGATTTCGCCAAACGTGCCCTCATACTGCGCGACGTTCTGCTGCAGGATGTTCATCAACGCCTTCGCCTGTTGCGGACTGAGATAAATGCCTTCGAAATTGTTGATGTTCACCACATCGGGCGCGGTCTGGTTGACGACGCCAAACATGAGGAAAAAATCCCAAAGGCTGACGCGGATTTGCACGCTGTTGGCGTAGTGTTCGCGATAGTCGGGGGTGTTCGTCAAATTGACCTTGGGGGGCTGTTGAGTGGGAAACATCAGATATCCAGGATGACAGAAGGAAGAAGGGAGGAATGGAATGGCGGGAACGACGGGGCTCGAACCCGCGACCTCCGACGTGACAGGCCGGCGTTCTAACCAGCTGAACTACGTTCCCGCTTTGTTGCGTCTCCTTCAGACTACCACGGCCTGCGGCCGTTCCGCCACACGCTGCAGCAGAAAAAATACCTACGCGATCTTGAACAGCGGCGGCTGCCTGCGATGCCAGTCCGTGGCGTCCTGAAACGCCTTGGCCACGCGCGCCGGGGAACCCTCTTCAAACAGCCTCCCCGTGAACATCAGGCTCACCGGATCGTTGCCGCCCACAAAGCCGCACGGGACGCACAATTGCGGATGTCCTGTGAGATTGGTCATCGTGAGGGATGCGCTGAAATTTGGCGATACCAGCACGTCGAACTGGCTCATGAGCTTGTCGAATTCGCGCATGAGCAACGTGCGGGCCCGCATGGCGCGCAGGTATTCGACGGCGGGAATCATGCGGGCGGAACGGAAGCTGTTCGGCCACGCGCCTGCCGTCTGCGCGCTGAGCTTGTCCACGCCGCCATCGCGGGTGAGGTCGTCGAAGGCAGCGGAGGCTTCGGCGTTCAAGATCACCAGCAGCGCCTGCGCGTCGAAATCCGGCAACGCGGCCTCTTCGAGGTTCGCGCCGGCCTTTCGCAGCGCCCCCAGCGCGTCGGCGTAGATTTTGGCGCGCTCCTCGGCGATAGCGGCTGCGTTCGGGCTCGCATTCCCGCCTCCGCCGCGGCCACCGTTTTGTCCCTGGCCGGGCCGGCGCTCGAAGTCCGCCTTGATGTAGCCGATTTTGAGCTTCGAAAGCGGCATGGCAGGATCCCAACGCAGAGGCGCGGCCGCGTGAACGCTGGTGTCCCGCCCGTCCGCGCCCTGAATTTCGTTGAGCACGATCATGCAGTCTTCGATGGTGCGGCAGATGGGGCCAACTTTGTCCATGGTCCAGCAGAGAGCCATTGCGCCTGCCCGGCTCACGCGGCCAAAGGTCGGGCGCAGGCCCGTCGCTCCGCAGCGCGAACTCGGCGAAAGAATCGAGCCCAGCGTTTCGGTTCCCAGCGAGAATGCAACCAGGCCCGCGGCGGTGGCGGACGCGGAACCTGCGGACGATCCGCTGGAGGTCTGCTCGACGTTCCACGGGTTCTTGGTCATTCCGCCGAACCAGAGTCCGCCTTGGGCTAGTGCGCCCATCGAGAGTTTGGCAAGCAGCACAGCCCCGGCCTTTTCGAGCTTGTCGATCACACTCGCGTTGTAATCGAAGGATTGATCCTGGTAGGGTTCGGCGCCCCAGGTGGTTTTGAAGCCCTTCACGGCAAACAGGTCCTTGGCGCCGTACGGCATGCCGTGCAGCTTGCCTTTGTATTTGCCGCGGCGGATTTCGGCATCCGCGCGCGCCGCCTGCTCGAGAGCCAGCGATTCGGTGAGGGTGATCACGCAGAGCAGCGCAGGGGAATGCTTCTTCAGGCGCTCCAGATACATCTTGGTGAGCGCCGTCGAGGTGATGCGTTTCCTGCGAAGCAGTTCCGCGAGGTGCGCGACCGGCCAGTAGGCGAGATCCTCGATGTTTTTGAAGGGCGGCAGGGACTTGGGCGCCTTCGACGCTTGGAACTTCCCCGCCCCCGCAGCGGGCATCGGCTTGCCGGCAAACAGCGGATTGAACGTAAACGCCGGATCCGTGTCGAGCGGAACATTGATCTTGCGCAGACTCGAGTACGACGCAACGGTGCGGCCAAGACCCGGCAGCATCATATCGAGCTGGCCGTCTTTGAAGTCCAGGCCAAAGAAGGCGAGCGCCTGGCGCAACTGGTCGCGAGTGAACAGCGGCTGCGTCTCGGCCGGCTGCTGTTCCTGTGCGAATCCGAGCTCCGAAGCGAGAAATGGAACGAGCTTGAAAAGGTCCCTGCGGTGCATGAATGAGAGGTTAGCAAGCGGGCGAAGGCCGGGGCAGGATACGATAATCGGGACGTCCCGGAGGTTCTTTCGATATGTGGAACATGGCGATCCCCCTGTGGGAATTGGTCCTGCGAGGATTCATCGTATACGTCTTTCTCCTGGTGCTGATCCGCATTACGGGCAAGCGCCAGATCGGGCAGCTGGCGCCGTTCGACCTGGTGCTGCTGTTGGTGCTTTCGAATTCCGTGCAGAATTCCATGAACGGCGGCGACAACTCTCTGCTGGGCGGCCTCATCTCGGCCACGACGTTGGTAGTCTTGAATTTCGCCCTTGGGCTCGCGACCTATCGCAGCAAAAGGCTCGAGGCGTTAGTCGAAGGACGGCCGCAACTGCTCATTCACAATGGAAAGATTCTGGAATACGCGGTCAAAGAAGCCCATCTCACGCATCACGAGTTGAATGCGGCCCTGCGCAAGGCCGGAGTGGCATGCGCGGATGAGGTCCATTCCGCCGTGCTCGAGAACAGTGGTGAGATCAGTGTGGCGCCGAAGCGTCACACGACGCCCATGACTGACATCAAATTGTAACAATGTCTCGCTAGACTCTCCTGTGAATCGACGCTCTACGGAATCAGGTTGCGATAGCTGCTCCATGTCGGAGGATTTGTTTGGATAGTATTTTCGGCCACGCGCTCACGCTCGCGAGCGGGGTCTTTCTCATACTTGCACTCGGACTGGCGTTGAGTTTCGAGTTTGTCAACGGATTTCACGACACCGCAAACGCTGTAGCCACTGTGATCTACACGCACACCCTGAGGCCGACGCAAGCCGTGGTTTGGTCCGGCGTCTGGAACCTCATTGGCGTGCTCACCTCGAGCGGCGCGGTCGCCTTCGGAGTCATCGCACTACTACCCGTCGAGCTCATCTTGAACGTCGGAACCAGCGCCGGATTCGCGATGGTGTTCGCGCTGCTTTTGTCCGCCATTCTGTGGAACGTCGGCACCTGGTATTTCGGGCTGCCCGCCTCGAGTTCGCATACCTTGATCGGCGCCATTCTGGGCGTGGGTATGGCCAATTCGTGGCTCATGCCAGGCAAGATCTTCGGGGAAGGGGTCAACTGGGCGAAGACGCGTGAAATCGGCATGTCGCTGCTCATTTCACCGCTGATCGGGTTTACCGCCGCGGCGTTGTTGCTGCTGCTTTGCAAGGCGTTGGTCAAGCGGCGGGATCTTTACGAGGCGCCGGATCACGGTGTGCCTCCGCCGTTCTGGATTCGCGCGCTGCTGATGCTCACCTGCACGGGAGTGAGTTTCGCGCATGGTTCGAATGACGGGCAAAAGGGCATGGGCCTGATCATGCTGATTCTGATCGGCGTCATTCCGTCTATTTACGCCATCGACATGGACGCTCAACCAGAGGCGATTCAGGAAATGGCGATGCTGTCGCGATCGGCTGCGGAAGCGCTCGACCGGCACGTCACGGTTTCGCCCGTATCGCACGAGCAAGCGGAAGGCGAACTGACAAAGTACCTCAAGGCGTCCGGCGCTACGAGTCCCGGCATTTTTACCGCGTTGGCGCACAAGAACCGCGAGATCGCGGCCGCCTTGGATGGCAGGAATTCCATTCGCCAACTCGATGAAGCGGAGCGGGTGAAGCTTCGCACCAACATGTACCTGGTTGGGGAAACGATCGGCAAACTGAGCAAGTCGAACCTGTTTTCAGACCCGGCTGAAAAGGCGGCGGTTTCGAAACTGAAATCCAGGATCGAGGCATTCACCAAGTTCATTCCTGCCTGGGTGAAAGTGGCGGTAGCCCTCGCGCTCGGCTTGGGCACGATGATTGGCTGGAAGCGGATTGTCGTGACTGTCGGCGAAAAGATCGGCAAAGAACACCTGACGTACGCTCAGGGCGCGTCGGCGGAACTCGTCGCGATGACCACAATCGGAGCGGCGGACATGATCGGACTTCCGGTCAGCACCACCCACGTTCTGTCGTCGGGCATTGCCGGAACCATGGCCGCCAACCGTTCCGGCGTCCAAATGACTACCATGCGCAACCTGTTGCTGGCCTGGATTCTGACGCTGCCAGTCTGCGTGGTGATGGGCGCGGCGTTGTTCGCTTTCGGCCTGCGGGTCGTGCTGAAGGTTCTCGGCATTCAGTAACTTCATCCGCAGCGCGGTTTCTGTCCCAAATTACAAACATTCATCGAAGTGAAACAAATGGATTGTTACTCTGCGAAAGACGGCTTGCCGGATCGCAAAACCGTCTTCCAATGTCCTGTAAATCACGGACCCCAATCATGAGCCGGAAATCATCTCTAGCGTTTTTTCTGTTTTGCGCTTCTGCCCTTGTCCTGTTTGGCGACGATGCGCCCGGTGGCGCCCCGGCAACGCCGCCGAAGCAGCAGCTATCCGAAATGGAAGCGTTGCGCCTGCAGGTCGCGGCGCAGCAACGGCAGATCGACCAGTTGATTGTTGCTTTGCAGACGCTCGCGAAGCGTCCCGATTTAGCGGCTCCAGCCGTTGGCCTCGATGGCAAGCCGACCGCGGAAATCGCGGGTTTGCACCCGGTTTTTCCTTCCGCCATT